>Ga0209751_10005534_pt1 | contig 11884 bp, 11 predicted proteins | sample RifCSP13_1_FD_184019 | JGI IMG/M metagenome (GOLD analysis project Ga0209751, IMG submission 184019) | Soil microbial communities from Rifle, Colorado - Rifle CSP2_sed 13_1 (SPAdes) (version 2) | ecosystem: Environmental > Terrestrial > Deep subsurface > Rock core/Sediment | place: Rifle... | reverse complement strand
AGCCGAGGTGACTGACGCTGCTCATGGCGACCAGCCGCTTCATGTCCCGCTGCGCCCAGGAGACGATCCCCCCGTAGAGGATGCCGATGATGCCGAGGGTGGCCATGAGCGGCGCGAAGAGCCGCGCCGCCTCGGGGAAGAGCGGGAGGAGGAAGCGCAGGAAGCCGTACGTGCCCATCTTCAGCAGCACCGCGGCGAGCAGCACGCTCCCCGCCGTAGGCGCCTCGACGTGCGCGTCCGGCAGCCAGGTGTGCAGCGGCCACACCGGGACCTTGATCGCAAAGGCCAGGGCGAAGGCGCCGAAGAGCCAGGCCTGCAGCGGCATGGGCAGATCCAGCATGCGGAGGGCGATGAGATCGAACGTCCGCGCGCCCAGCACCGTGCCGCTGTGCACGTAGAGCGCGATGACGGCGATGAGCATCAGCGCGCTCCCCGTCGCGGTGTACAGGATGAACTTCAGCGCGGCGTAGGCCCGGCGCGGCCCGCCCCACAGCCCGATGATGAAATACATCGGAATGAGCACCGCGTCCCAAAAGACGTAGAAGAGGACCAGGTCCAGGCTGAGGAACGTGCCGAGCAGCGCCGTCTCCAGGACGAGCATGCTGATCGTGAACTCCTTGACGCGTTCCGTGACCGAGCCCCACGAGGACAGTAATCCGAGTGGCAGCATGAGCGCAGTAAGCAGCACGAGCGGCAGGGAGACGCCGTCCACGCCGAGGTGGTAGGCGATCCCGGCCGCGGCGACCCAGGCGCGCCGCTCCTCGAACTGCATCGCGGCCGTGCCGGCCGCAAACCGCACGGCGATCAGAACGGCCACGGCCAGCGCCAGCAGCGCCGCGCACAGCGCGGTCCAGCGGATGGTGCCCTCCCGGCGCCGGTCGAGCGCGGCGACTACGGCCGCACCGGCCAGCGGTAGGAAGATGAGGGTGGACAGCAGCGGCAAGCTCATCGCAGCAGCCAGTAGGCGAGGAGGAGGACCGTGCCGCCGAGGATGGCCGCCGCGTAGTGGCGCACGTATCCGGTCTGGACGCGTCGCAGGGCGCCGCCGGCATGGCCGGCGAGGGCGGCCAGACCGTTCACCGCCCCGTCAATGACCCGCACCTCGACGACCTCGGCCAGCGCCGTGCCCAGGGCGCGCGCGCCGCCGGTGATGACGTGGTCGTAGAACGGCTGGAGCCCCCAATGCCGCTCGAAGAAGACGCCGACCGCGCCCAGGCCGACGTCCCGCCTCCCCCGGTACGCCAGGGAGCCCAGGGCGATACCCAGCAGGCCGACCGCGACGGTGAGCCCGGTGAGGAGCGCGGGCGGGCCGGTGTCGTGGGCCTCGAGGCCAAAGAATGCACGAAGCCAGCCCAGCAACGGCGCCCCGGCGGAGCGCGCCCCGAGCACCCCGCCGAAGACGGAGAGCACGGCAAGGACCGCCATGGGCCAGGCCATGGACGGCGGCGCGTCATGCGGGTGGACGTCGTGCGGCCGGTCCGCGGGCGGCGGCGCGAAGGTCAGCATCGCCGCGCGCGTGATGTACACGGCCGTGACGAACGATGTGGCGAGCCCGGCGATCCAGACAAGCAGGAGCAGTCCTCCCCGGCCGTGCTCGTACGCCCGCTCGAGGATGAGTTCTTTGCTGAAGTACCCTGAGAAGAACGGGAACCCGGTCATGGCCAGCGCGCCGAGGATGAAGCCGAGCGCGGTCCAGCGCAGCGGCCGGATCAGCCCGCCCAGGCGGCGCATGTCGATGATGCCGCCCATGGCGTGCATCACCGAGCCCGCGGCGAGGAAGAGCAGCGCCTTGAAGAACGCCTGGGTGGTGAGGTGGAACATCCCGGCCTCCGGGGCCAACACTCCCAATCCGACGAACATGTAGCCGAGCTGGCTGATCGTGGAGTAGGCCAGCACGCGCTTGAGGTCCCACTGCACCAGGGCGATCGTCGCCGCGAAGAGGGCGGTGAGCGCACCGACGACGGCCACCACGGTGAGCGTCCCTCCGGCCTGCGCGAAGAGCGGGTAGAGACGGGCCACCATGTACACGCCCGCCGTGACCATGGTGGCAGCGTGGATGAGCGCGGAGACCGGCGTGGGGCCTTCCATCGCGTCGGGGAGCCAGGTGTACAGCGGCAGCTGCGCCGACTTCCCGGTGGCTCCGGCGAAGAGCAGCAGCGTGATCGCCGTGGCCGCCGCGGGGGCGAGATCGGGGACGGCCGCGATGACGCCGCCGAACTCCAGCGTCCCCGCCTCCAGGGCCAGGGCGATCATCCCCACGAGAAAGGCGGCATCGCCGATGCGGTTGACGACAAAGGCCTTCCGCCCCGCCGTAGCCGCCGCCGGCCGGACGAACCAGAAGCCGATGAGCAGGTAGCTGCACAGCCCGACCAACTCCCACCCGACGAAGAGGGTGAGCAGCGAGCCGCCCAGGACGAGGAGGAGCATCGAGGCCATGAAGAGGTTGAGATAGGCGAAGTAGCGGCTGTAGGCCGGATCCCCGGCCATGTAGCCCATGGAGTACACGTGGATGAGGAAGCCCACGCCGCTGACGACGAGGACCATCACCGCAGACAGCCGGTCCAGGAGCAGGCTGAACGGGACGGCCGTCCCGCCGGCGGCGATCCATGAGTAGAGCGTCACCGTCCAGCCGCCCCCCGCCACCTCGGGCCGGCGCACCGCGGCGAGGGCCAGGAGGAAGCTTACGGCCACGGTGCCGCTTCCGATCACCCCGACGAGGCGACGCGGCAGCCGGCTCCCGACGAAGCCGTTGAAGAGCCAGCCCGCCAGCGGTGCGACGATGATCAGGACGGGCAGGGCGTTACCCACGCAGCAGGTCCACGTCGTCTACGTCCACGGTGTCGCGCGCGCGGAAGATGGCGATGATGATGGCCAGCCCGACGACGACCTCGACGGCGGCGATGACCATGACGAAGAACACGGACACCTGCCCCTCGATGCGCCCGAGCTGCCGGGCGAAGGCAATGAAGGAGAGGTTCACTGAGTTCAGCATGAGCTCGATCGACATGAAGACGACCAGGGCGTTCCGGCGGACGAGCACACCGGTCACGCCCATCGTGAACAGCGCCGCGCTGAGCACGAGGTACGCGCCGAGGGGGACGCTCACCGCGCTCTCCCGGCCGGCTGCCCGATGACGACCGCGGCGATGATGCCCACCAGCAGCACCAGCGAGGCCAGCTCGAACGGCAGGACGTAGTGCGTGAACAGCGCCGCCCCGACGGCCTGCGCCGTGCCGAAGCCGTCGGGCGCCGCGCCCACTTCGGCCACGGGGCGGGCCAGCAGGACGGTGACGAGAACGGCGAGGAACCCGGCGGCGAGGACGTACGCCACCGTCCGCTGCGCGCGCAGCCGCTCGAACGGCGCCTCCCCCGTCCGCGCGTGCAGCAGCATGATAACGAACAGGAAGAGGACGACGATGGCCCCGGCATAGATGATGACCTGAAGGGCGGCGATGAACTGCGCGGCCAGCAGGAGGTACAGCACGGCCAGGCTCCCCAGCACGAGGAGCAGCGACAGCGCGCTGCGCACTGGCGGCCGGCTGGCGATCACGCCGACCCCCCCGGCCAGCGCGCCCACGGCGGCGGCGGCAAACAGGATCATCTCCATGCCCGGCGCTACACCTCGCGCCGGGGATCGCGCCCCGACGCCCCTGGATACGGCTCGGTCAGCATCGGCTTCGTGTAGATGAGATCCTCCCGCGAAAACGCGGCCAGCTCGTACTCCCGCCCCAGCACGATCGCCCCGGTCGGGCAGGCTTCCTCGCAGAAGCCGCAGTAGATGCAGCGGAGTTCGTTGATCTGGAAATCCGCGGCGAATCGCTCCCCCTTGCTCACCTGATGCTCAGGCGTGTTCTCCGCGGCCTGCACGTAGATGGCCTGCGAGGGGCAGACGATGACGCAGAGCTCGCACCCGACGCAGCGCTCCATCCCGTCCTCGTAGAGGGTCAGCCAGTGCCGCCCTTTGAAGCGCGGCTGTACGGCGGTGCGCTTTTCCTCCGGGTAGCGGATCGTGATCGGGGGCCGGAAGAGGTAGCGGAAGGTGATGCCCAGCCCCTTCAGCATCACCCACCCCTGCCGCAGGTATTGCCGCCACGTGCGGCCGCCGGTGCTCATCCCTGTCTCAGCACGACCCAGAGGGCGGTGATCGCGATATTGGCCAGGCCCGCGGGCACCAGCAGCTTCCAGCCGAAAGCCATGAGCTGGTCATGCCGGACCCGCGGGAGCGTCGCCCGCAGCCAGATGAAGAAGAAGATGAAGACGAAGGTCTTGAGCAGGAACCAGAGCACCGGGGGCAGGAGCGGTCCGTTCCATCCGCCGAGAAAGAGCGTCGTGATCAGCGCGCTCATCGTCACAATGCCGATGTACTCCCCGGCATAGAACATGGCGAACTTGAAGCCCCCGTACTCGGTCTGGTAGCCGGCGACGAGCTCCTGCTCCGCCTCGGGGAGGTCGAAGGGTGCGCGGTTCGTCTCGGCGATCGCCGCGACGACGAAGAGCAGGAAGCCCAGCGGCTGCAGCGCGATGAACCAGAGCCGTTCCTGCGCGCGCACGATCTCCACCAGGCTGAGCGTCCCGGCGCTGAGCACGACGGAGAGCACGGCCAGCCCCAGGGCGAGCTCATAGCTGATGAGCTGCGCGCTGCTGCGCAGGCTCCCCAGCAGCGCGTACTTGTTGTTCGAGGCCCACCCGCCCAGGATGATTCCGTAGACGCCGACTGATGACGCGGCGAGGACGAGCAGGATGCCGATGTTCACGTCGGCCAGGTACAGGGTGATGCGCCGGCCGAACAGGACCACCTCGGGGCCGACCGGGATGACCGCGTAGACGAAGAGGGCCATGGTCATCGAGATCATCGGCGCGACGAGATAGATCACCCCATCCACCCGCGCCGGCTGGAAGTTCTCCTTGAAGAGCAATTTGACGCCGTCCGCCAGCGGCTGGAGCAGCCCGAACGGGCCGACCCGGTTCGGCCCGATGCGCACCTGGAACTTGCCCAGCAGCCGGCGCTCCAGGAGCGTCATGTAGGCGAAGGTGGTCAGCAGCAGGACGATGACGGTCGCGCTCTTCAGCGCCGCCTCCACCAGCATCGCCGTCACGCGCCGCTCCCCGTCCCGCCCGCCGCCCCCGCGACCGCGGCCAGCAGTTCGACGCGGACCCGGGAGGCCGGTCCGGTGGCGTCAACCAGCGCGTTGACCGGCGCGGCATCGAAGCCGCGTGGGACGAAGACCTGTCCCGGCAGGAGGGCGGGCCGCACCACGGCGCGGAGGGCGATAGAGCCGTGCGTCGAGGTGAGCACGAGCGTGTCCCCTTCTCCGACCCCCAGCCGTCCGGCGTCCTCGGGGTGGAGGAGCGCCCACGGCGCCCCGGCCAAGCCGGCGATGGCCTCCGACCGGGCGGACATGCTGCCCTGGTCGAATAACGCCGACCCTGGGATGAGGAGCAGTGAGCCATCCCCAGGCGCGGCGCTGCTGAGGTCCCCTGCCGGTGCGTTGTCCGAGGGGCGCGGGGCGGCGAGGGGGAGCACCGCGTCGATGGCAAGATCTGGGATCATTGTGCGCATCTCGTCGTGGATTTCCTCCCAGCTGCTGTACGCGATCGTCTTCCCGAGGCGCCCGGCCAGGGCGGAGAAGATGACGGCGTCCCCACGGGCGTCACCCGGGCCGGCGACGATCGGGCGCAGCCGCTGCACGCGCCCCTCGATATTGCTCACGGTCCCGTCTCGCTCGGGGAGCACCAGGGTGGGAAGGACCACGTCGGCGGCCGCCGCCGTGGCCGTCAGGAACGCGCCCTGGACGACGACGAAGGGCACCCGCGAGCGGGCAGCCTGCCAGGCTCGGGCGTCGGGCACGTCGGTCGCCGGGTCGGCGCCCACGACGTAGAGCACCTCCAGCTCGCCCCGCGCCGCGGCGTCGATCATCTCCGGGGACGTGCGGCCGGCCCCTGGGGCGAGCGGTGCCCCCCAGGTGGAGGCGAGCGCATCCGTGACCTCGGGGAGGGGACGGCCTCCGGGGCCGCGGTCCGGGAGCAGCCCGGCCAGCGCCGCGCCGAAGGCGTTGCCGCGCCCACGCATCACGGACGGCTCGACCTGCCACCGCTCGCAGAGCGTGCCGAGCATCCGGTAGAGATCCCGGCCGTCGGGGGCGTCGAGGGCGAGCGTCCCGACCAGCACCAACGGACGCCGCGCCGCCCCGAGCGTCTTCGCGGCGAGCATGAGACGCCCGTGTGCGACGCCTCCTCGATCTCCATCGCGCGCACGACCGTCGAGGGCATCGATGAGCGCCCGCACGACGGCGGCGCCCTCGCCGTAGCGGTGGACGAGGTGGTGGGCGAGGTGACGGTCCACCTCGAGGGCCTTCGGCGTCAGCGCGACGACGGCGGCGCCCTGATCGACGGCCTGCTTGATGCGCAGCCAGAGCACCGGGTACTCTTCCGTCACGTCACACCCGGCGAGCAGGATGACGTCGCTCCGGTCGATGGCGGCGATCGGGGTGCGCATGCCCCAGGCGACATCCAGGCTGATGCTCCCCGATCGGGCGTCGGCGCGATGGTCGAGGTGCGGTGTGCCCACGGCCGTCCGGAAGAACCGCCCAGCCACGTAGGCGTCCTCATTCGTCAGCCGCGCCCCGGCCAGCAGGCCGACCCGCGGCCCGGCAGACCGCAGCCGCGAGGCGACGAGATCGAGCGCGGCGTCCCAGGTCGCGGGCTGGAGCCGGCCGTCCCGGCGGATCAGGGGCTGGCGCAGACGGTCCTCGTGATGGACGTAGCCGTGGCCGAAGTAGCCGAGGTCGCAGAGCCAGACGTCGTTGACCGCCCGCTCCTCCCGCGGCCGCAGGCGGGTGAGGTGCTCGCCGCGGGCGTCGAGCCACACGGCGCATCCAACACCGCACAGCGTGCAGACACTGGCGGCGGATCGGTTGTCCCAGGGCCGCGACAGGAAGCGGTAGCTGCGACTGGTCAGCGCCCCCACCGGGCAGATCGCGATGGTATTGCCGATGAATTTGGAAGCCACCGGCAGGGTAAACGGCGTGTTGATGCTGCTCTCGAATCCGCGCTCGAATCCTTTCAGCGCGTCGTCGCCGGCGACGATCTCCCCGAAGCGGACACAGCGCCAGCAGAGGATGCAGCGCTCTCGATCCAGCATCAGCACCGGCCCGAGGGAGACGGGCTTGGCGAAGTCGCGCTTCACCTCCGTGTAGCGGCTCCGGCCGGGGCCCCAGCGATAGGTCTGGTCCTGCAGCGGGCACTCGCCCCCCTTGTCGCAGATCGGGCAGTCCAGGGGATGGTTGATGAGCAGGTACTCGAGGATCGCCTCCTGCCCGGCGATGACCTCCGGTGTGGCCGTGCGCACGACCATGCCCTCGGCGGCTTCCAGCGTGCATGACGTCTGGAGCTTCGGCGCGCGCTCGACTTGGACCAGGCACATCCGGCAGGCTCCGAGCGGCGGCATGCGGTCGTGATAGCAGAAGATGGGGATCTCGATCTCGAGGCGGCGCGCCGCGTTGTAGATGGTGGTGCCCTTCGGCACGTTGACGGTCCGGCCGTCAATGGAGAGGGTGATGGTCGGCGGTTCGCTGCTCATCCCGCGGGGTGCACTCCGACGTCGCAGGCGCCGGTGGTGATGTGGTGCTCGTACTCGTGGGCGAAGAATCGCAGGGATGAGGTGATGGCGGGCGGGACGCTTTCCCCGAGCGGGCAGAAGCAGGTCCCGGTCATGCCCCTGGCGATCCCCCGCAGCAACTCGATGTCCGCCGCCTCGCCCCGGCCATGCAGGATGCGGTCGTACACCTGACCGAGCCAGACCGTGCCCTCCCGGCACGGCGTGCACTTGCCGCACGACTCGTCGCGGTAGAACTCCACCGTCCGGGCCACGATCTCCACCATGCAGGTGCTGTCGTCCATGACGATGAGCGCCGCGGAGCCGAGCATCGAACCGTAGACGTCCAGCTTCACCAGGTCGTAGTCCATCGGCGTGTCCAGGTAGGCCGCGCTCAGGATGGCCGACGACGAGCCGCCGGGGAAGCACGCCTTGAACGTCCGGCCCTCCGTCACGCCGCCGGCGAGGGTGATGACGCTCCGGATCGTGGTGCCCAGCGGCACCTCATACACCCCCGGAGCCCGGACGTGGCCGCTCACGGAGATGAGGATCGGCGACCCCTGTGCCTTGTACCACTCCGCGCCCCGGGCGAGGATCCACGCGACGTGGCAGAGGGTCTCCACGTTGTTCAGCGCGGTCGGCTCCATGTACAGCCCCTTCACCGCCGGATAGAACGGCGGCTTCAGCCGCGGCATCGCCCGGCGGCCTTCCAGTGACTCGAGCAGGGCGGTCTCCTCTCCGGCGATGTACGCGCCAGCGCCGGTGGCGACCACCACGTCGAGGGCGTAGCCGCTGCCGAGCACGTGCTCCCCGAGCACGCCGTGCGCGTACGCCTGCGCAATGGCCCGCTCAAGAATCACGCGGGCGGTGTGGAACTCCCGCCGCAAGTAGATGAAGGCGTGCCGCGCCGCGATAGCGTAGCTCCCGATGACGATCCCCTCGATGAGCCGGTGAGGATCGCCCTCGATCAGCGTGCGGTCCTTGAATGTCCCCGGCTCGCCCTCGTCGGCGTTGACGACCAGGTACTTCGTCACCGCGGGGTCCTTGGGGAGGAACTTCCACTTCCGGCCTGTCGGGAAGCCGGCCCCACCCCGGCCGCGGAGCCCGGAACGGTCAACCGCATCGGTGACCTGATCCGGCGGCATGGCCAGGGCGTTGCGCAGCCCCTCGTATCCCCCGCGGGCGACGTAGGCTTCGTACTCAGCCTGGTCGGGCTCCTTGACGTACTTGAGGAGGAAGGGTTCCGGCATCACCGGCGCCCCTGCTTTCGCGCGTGGCGGGCGAGGACGTCGTCCACGCCGTCGGCGGTCACCGGCCCGTAGCGTTCCGTCCCCACCATGATCACCGGCGCCTCGTCGCAGGCCGCCAGGCACTCCGCCGTGCGCAGCGTGTACGCGCCGTCCGTCGTGGTCTGGCCCACGTCGATCTGGAGATACTCGCTGAAACCGCGCAGCACGCGGTGGCACCCGCGCAGCAGGCAGGAGATATTCGTGCAAACCTGGATGACCTCGCGTCCGACCGGCTCGAAGTGGAACAGATGGTAGAAAGAGGCAACGGAGGTCACCTCACTCGGCGGGAGGTCCAGAGCCTCGGCCACTTCCGCCACGACGTCCGGGCGCAGGTAGCCCGCCTCCCCCTGGGCCACGAACAGCGCGCCCAACAGCGCGGACTGCCGGTGCGGAAACTGCGCCACCAGCCGCCTGATCTCAGTTTTCGCCCCTTCCGAAAGGACCGCCACTGCGTTTGCCTCTCCCTTCTCCCTTCTCCCCTCTCCCTATCGGTCCACATCCCCCAGCACGATATCGATGCTGGCGATCGCCACCACGACATCGGACACCATGTTCCGGTAGATCATTACCGGAAGCGCCTGCAGATTGTTGAACGAGGGGGAGCGCACCCGGGCGCGGACAGGCTGGTTGCTGCCGTCGCTCACCAGGTAGTACCCCTTCTCCCCGCGCGGCGACTCCACCGCGGAGTACACCTCGCCCGCGGGAGGGTGGAAGCCCTCGCTGACCAGCTTGAACTGGTGGATAACGGCCTCCATGCTGCGCACCAGCTCGGCTCTCGGCGGCAGGGCCACCTTGCGGTCCTCCACCATCACCGGCCCCTCGGCCAGCCGGTCCAGGGCCTGGAGAATGATGCGGCGCGACTGGCGCATCTCTTCCATGCGCACGGTGTAGCGGTCGAAGCTGTCGCCGCGGGTCCCCAGCGGGACGTCGAAGTCGTACGCCTCGTAGCCGCCGTAGGGAAAGGCCCTGCGCACGTCATAGTTCACCCCGCTGCCCCGAGCGATCGGGCCCGTGCACCCGTAGCGGAGCGCGTCGTCGTAGGAGAGCACGGCGATGCCTTCGGTGCGCTCCCGCCAGATGAGGTTGTCGGTCAGCAGCCGCTCGTACTCGTCCAGCCGTCCGGGCAGATCGCCGGCAAACGCGCGCACCCGCTCCGTGAAGCCGGGCGGCACGTCCCACTGCAGGCCGCCGACCCGCATGTAGCCATGCATCATGCGCTGTCCGGAGACCATCTCCAGGATGTCCATGACGTGCTCGCGGTCGTTGAAGCAGTACATGAGCATGCTCGTCACGTTCACGTCGACCGCCGAGGTCCCCAGCCAGACGAGATGGCTGGCGATGCGGGAGAGCTCGCCGAGGATGATGCGCAGGGTCTCGGCCCGCGCCGGAGCGCGCACGCCGAGCAGCTTCTCTACGGCCAGCACGTACGCGTGCTCCTCGATCATCGTGGCCAGATACTCGATGCGCGGGGGAAAGACGATGTTCTGGTGGTAGGTGCGGGTCTCCATCTCCTTCTCGAAACCCGTGTGCAGGTAGCCGATGACCGGCTCGGTGCGGAGGATGACCTCGCCCTCCAGTTCCAGGATCAAGCGCAGCACCCCGTGGGTGCTCGGATGGTGCGGCCCCATGTTCAGCACCAGCGTCTCGCGCGCGAGATCGGTCACTAGGGCGGGGTGGGCGGCGTGCGCCGCGTCTTGGGAATGATGGCGCTCGGTACCTTCGGGGTGTGGCCGACGAAGTGCACCGGCTCCTCGACGAGCGGAAAGTCCTTGCGCAGCGGGTGGCCTTCCCAGTCGTCCGGCATGAGGATCCGGGTGAGACCGGGATGTCCGCTGAAGCGGATCCCGAACATGTCGAAGACCTCACGCTCCAGCCAGTCGGCGCCAGGATACACCGGGCCCGCGGACGGCACGACGGCGTCCTCGGCCTCCACCCGCACCTTCAGGCGCAGGCGGGCGGGGGCGCCGTAGTTCGTCACCAGGTAGACGACCTCGAAGCGGGGCTGCTGCGGGAGGCGATCCACGGCGGTGAGGTCGGTGAGGACGGAGAACCCCGCCTCCCGGGCCCGGGCCAGCGCGTCGAGTAGCCGCGGACGGGGGATGAGGAGGGTGACCTCGTCGCGGAAACGCTCCTCCGCTTCAGCCAGCCCGGCCAGATCCCGGGCCAGCGCCTCCGCCGCGGAGGCGATCACGAGGGCCTCCGTCCGTCGCCCCTGCGGGCGATGAGGTCCTGGAGCTTGGTGAAGCCGAAGAGGAGCGCCTCGGGGCGCGGGGGGCAGCCCGCGACATAGACGTCAACGGGCACCAGCTTGTCCACCCCCTGGACGAGGGCGTAGTTGTTGAAGACGCCGCCGCAGCTGGCGCAGTCGCCCATCGCGATGACCCACTTCGGCTCGAGCATCTGCTCATAGATGTGCTTGAGTACGGGGGCCATCTTCTGGCTGACGCGCCCCGAGACGATCATCAGATCCGCCTGGCGCGGCGAGGCGCGGAACAGCTCGCTGCCGAATCGCGCGATGTCGAAGCGGGATTGCGCGGCGGAGATCATCTCGATCGCGCAGCAGGCCAGCCCGAACTGAACCGGCCACACCGAGTTCCGCCGCGCCCAGTTCACCACGCGGTCCACGGTCGTCGTCAGGATGCTGCCCTCGACGGCGCGGGCATCGGCCTCGGTCAGCGCCGACGGCGTCGGCGCGCGGCTGATCCGAATGCCCTCAGGCCGGGGAGGTGTCATTGCCATTGGAGCGCCCCGCGGCGCCAGGCGTAGAGAAAGCCGACCCCGAGCACGCCGATGAACGTGAGCATCTCGATCAAGCCGAAGACGCCCAGGCCGCGGGCCACAACGGCCCAAGGATACATGAATACCGTCTCAATGTCGAAGAGCAGGAAGAGCATCGTGATGAGGTAGTAGCGGATGGGGACGCGCTCGCGCGCCGAGCCGATGGGCCACACCCCGGACTCGTAGGGCTCGCGCTTCCCTGGCAGCGGGCGACCCCTGCCGAG
>Ga0209751_10005533_pt1 | contig 11885 bp, 4 predicted proteins | sample RifCSP13_1_FD_184019 | JGI IMG/M metagenome (GOLD analysis project Ga0209751, IMG submission 184019) | Soil microbial communities from Rifle, Colorado - Rifle CSP2_sed 13_1 (SPAdes) (version 2) | ecosystem: Environmental > Terrestrial > Deep subsurface > Rock core/Sediment | place: Rifle... | reverse complement strand
GATCGCCAGGGTGCGGCAGATCGACTCGACCCCGAACGAGCGGCGCTGCTCGTCGATGTACCTGGTCATCGCGGCGAGCGGCGGTCGAGCTCCGCCCCGAAGAAAGCCGCCGCGCTCTTGAGGATCTCGTTGGCCCGCCGCAGCTCGCGGTTCTCACGCTCGAGGAGCTTCATCCGCTCGCGCTCCTCGGAGGTCAGCCCGCCGCGGGTGCCGCGGTCGATCTCCGCCTGGCGGACCCATTGCCGCAGGGACTCCGGGCCGATGCCCAGCTGCTGGGCGACATGGGTGACGGCGCCGAACCGCTCACCCCGCTCAGCGGCGGTTTCGAAGACCATCCGGACCGCCCGTTCGCGGAGCTCCGGGGGATACCGCCGCTGGAACGGGCGGGTGCTGCTGTGTTCTGCCATGGCTCCATCTTCCTCCAAGGAAAGGAGTCTCTATCGAACCCAGGGCGGTTCATAGCCCTTCGTCCACGGCATCTGGTTGATGAACAACGGCGGCAAGAGGAGCGCACTAGGCTGGAGCTCGGCGCGCGCGGGCTGCAAGTCATCCGACCGGTGCCGGTACACGTAGATCAAGTGCGCTCCCGGCATCGGTGCTCGCCCTCTCGGCAGGTCCGCACGGATCACCCTGCCGAAGAGGAAGCGACCGTCACCCGGGGACAATACGAATACGTCACCTGGGACAGGCTTCTTCCTCGACCGCTTCAGCACGTTCAGGTTTGGCTCGCATCGTGCCAGAACGCGGCGCGTACCAAGCGCGACGACCCCTTAACGATTCGGAACTGCGGGGCGCGCGCAGATGTGACCTGGGTCAGGAATAGTCTCGGAGGCATAAGGCGCGGCGGCGGCGGAGAGGGCCGGGCTTGCGGTTAAAGCATCAGCCCATCAAGGCGACGATCCTGCCCCACAAAACATGTCACTAGTTGTGAGGCCGTTGCGTTTAGGAGAAGGCAAAAGACCTCCGTTCCCCGCGGAAGTGCCACAATAGTCACCTCATCGCCCTTGTAATTGGCTAGGTCGAGCAACATCCGTTCAGCACCAAGCAAAGGCGGACCCTTGGGCGGCTTCGACAATCTGACTTCGTATATCCGCAGCAAGTCCCCCCGCGGAACCGATGTGGAGTCAATGACATCCAATCCGCTTGTGGTGAATGCTTCGCAACATGCTTCAGCAGCGGGCCAGCCCGTCCTCGCAGCACAAATCTGCCGCACGAGTTGGCTAACTGAGAGTTCCCGTGTCATCGCAGCACCTCTGCTCCGCGGACAGTCCCTTCAATCAATATTTCGGACTCACCGAAAAGATCTGGCGATGGGACCATTCGATACCCACCACCTGGACCGTTGGGAATGCGAAGGAGCAATCCTCTCTCGCCGGCAAAGCGGCGAGCCACATCGGCGTCGGTCGTCCAGGACGTAAACGGGCTCCGAGTGTCGCCGAGATTGTGCAGGAGGGCCGACGAGAACCCACCTCGCGGTCGCGCGACGCCACGAAGCGCGTCGTCAAAGCCTGGGTGGCCTTCGCCAATACCACGGAATAGGAAGCCATCATTCGACCCTACCCGCCTATGGGCGTTACGTGAGGCAGCCATTGCATCGCCAAGCGGCGCGCCAATCCTCTCCAGCTGACCAGCCGCCCTCGCAACCTCCCCCTCGAATCGAGCCGCCGTCCGCTCGAGCCGAGCGCCTCCGCCGAACAGGCGGGCGAGGTTTCGCTCGACGGCGAGGGAGCGAACCCGGTCCGTGATTGCGCCGAGGCGGTCCGCAATGCGGGCGAGAATCCCGGCCGACGGCATGACCGGGACGATTGCGGCGGCCACCGCCAGGCCACGCTCCACGGCAGACAGCTCGTAGCCGCCGATCCAGTCGAAGCCGAAGAGACCCGTTGCACCGCTGTAAAGGTCACCAAAGAAGAAGGTGCTTTGCAGGCCGGCGGAAAGGCCCATCCGAGCCAGTGCGAAGTGACCTGAGGGATCGGCAAAGGTCAGTGGGTTGTCGTTGCCGTAGGCGAAGCGATTCCAGGTCGTCGGCGCGCTCAGTACGCCACCGAAGGTGTCCCGGCCCGGGAAGCGTTGAATAGTCGGGTCGTAAGCGCGGGCGCGGAGGTTGATCAGGCCGGTGGCATCGGTCCATTCGCCGGTGTAGCCCGGGCCGGTGGCCGTGGCGCCACCGCTCAGGAGTGATCCGAACGGGTCGAAGTGGTTAAGGGTGGAAACGGTGCCGGCGGTATCGACGTCGCCGAGCAGCGTGCCCTGAGCGTTGGTCAGGCCGTTGTGCCAGGTCCCCGATACCTCGAAGCCGGCACTCGGTGCACCCGGCAGGAAGCGGCGGTTGCCATCCGACAGGACGGTGGCCAGGCCGCGGTAGTCGAGGTCGTAGGTGGTAGTGCTGCTATTGATGGTGGCGACCAGGCGATTGCCAGCACCGTCAAGGGTGTAGCTGGCCGCCAGTCCGCTGGCGCTGACCGCCACCAGCCGACCCAGGGTGTCGTAGGTGTAGGTGACCCCGGCGCCGTTGTCGAGCAGGTTGCCGTTGTCGTCGTAGGTGAAGGTGCGGGTCGTCGTCCCGTCATCCTCGGTCAGCAGCCGGTCCCCGTCCGAGTAGGTGCGGGCCAGGGTGCCGCTGGGACCCACCAGCTCGGTCAGGTTGCCCGCGGGGTCGTAGGCATACGTGAAATCGCTGCTGCCCGGGTAGTTGGCGCTGGTGAGCCGATTGAGGGCGTCGTAGCCGAAGGTGGCCGTGCCGGAGTCATCGGTGTAGGTCGCCACGTTGCCGGCCGGGTCGTAGGTGTAGCCGAGTGACAGCACGGGGGTGCTGTTGCGGACGTAGTCCAGACCGGTCAGCCGATCCACCTCGTCGTAGCTGACGCTGGTGTCGAGGTTGCCCGGCGAACTGACGCCGATCACGCGGCTGGCGCCGTCGTAGGTGTAGGTGTGGGTGCGGTCAGCCCAATCGGTCAGCGTGGCCAGCCGGCCGGCACTGTCGTAGGCGTAGGTCACGGCATCGTTGCCGCCGGGGTAGGTGACGCCGGTGATGCGACCGGCAGGGTCGTAGGCATAGCCGACGGTGCGTCCGCCACGGGTCACGCCGGTAAGGCGGCCGACCGGGTCGTAGGTGTAGCTGCTGGTGCCATTCCCGTCGCTCATGCTCAGCAGCCGCCCGGTGTCGTCGTACTCGAAACCGATAGGGCTGGTGGGTGAGGCCGGGCTGATCTCCAGCACGCGCCCCGCCCGATCGATGGTGAAGTCGGTCTGCTGCCCTTCGGCATCGATGGTGTACGACAGCCGTCCGTCATCGTCATAGGCGCTGACCCACGCCTTGCCATCGGCGTCGACGGTGCGGGTCGGTTGGCCGAGGGCGTCGTATTCGAAGTGCTCGCTCTGGCCGCGGGCGTTGGTGCGGGTGATCAGCCGACCGGCGGCGTCGTACTCGAGGGTGCTCTCACCCGACGCGGCGTCGGTGACGGTGGTCAGTTGGCTATCGGCGTTGTACTCGAAGCTGGTGGTGTGGTCGTCGTTGTCGGTGACCGACGTGAGCCGACCGGCATCGTCGTAGGTGTAGCTGGTCGTCTCGTCGGCGGCATTGGTCGCGCTGGTGCGGCGCCCGAGCCAGTCGTAGGCGTAGGTCGTGGTGTGATCCAATGGGTCGGTGATCGCCGTCAGCTGATCGAGTGCGTTGTAGGTATAGGTGGTGGCCTGGTCGGCGCTGTCCCAGGCCTTGGTCACACGCCCGGCGGCATCGTATTCGGTGCGGTTCGAGCGTCCGGTGGCATCGGTCTGCTCGACGGGACGGCCCAACCCGTCGTAGTCGATGGTCGTCTCCTGATCATCGGCATCGCGCACCAGGACGAGCTGACCAATGGCGTCGTAGTCGTATTCGGTGCGGCGATCCTCCGCGTCGATCACCGCGGCGAGTTGGCCGGCGTCGTCGTACTCGTAGGTCGTCGTGGCCGTTTCGGTGGCGTTGAGCTGCACCGTCGTGCTCAGCAGCTGGCCGTCGAGGTTGTATACGTACGCGGCGACGCTGCCCAGCGGGCTGGTGACGGTCAGCGGGCGGCCGAAGGAGTCGTAGGTGTAGGTGGTCGTCTGGCCGAGCTGATTGGTGCTGGTCAGCACCCGACCCATGTCGTCGTAGGTGAAGCTGCTGGTGTGGTCGGCCGGCACGCCGCCGGTGGCGTTGCCCAGCGGGTCGACACTGCCCGTAACCAGGCCGCGAGCGTCGACGGTCAACGTCGTGGTGCGGCCCATCGGATCAGCGAGGCTGATCGGGTAGCCGCGGCTGTCGAAAGTGGTGGTCGAGCTGAAGCCGCCGGCGTCGGCGATGGTGGTCGGGAAGCCGGCCGCGTCGTAGGTGTAGGTGGCGATCACTAGGCTCTGCGGATTCGGATCGCTCGCGGCCGTGGCCCGGGTCACCGTCGCCGGTCGGCCGTTCCCGTCATAGCTCACCGCGATGGTGCCACCGTCGCTGCCAGTCACCAACGTCATCTTGCCCGCCGCGTAGGCGAGGGTGGTACTGCGACCCAGCGGATCAGTGACCTTGGTCACCTGCCCCTGGTCGTCGTAGACGTACTTGGTCTGGTTGCCCAGCGCGTCAGTGGTCGAGGCGGCGTTGCCGTTGGCGTCGTACGTCCAGCTGGTCACGAATCCCAACGCATCGATGCGGTCGCTGATCTGACCACTTTGGATGAAGCAGTCGGTGGTCACCGCACCCAGTGGATCGCTGACCCGAGTCATGCGCCCGTCAGGGGCGTAGCTGAAGTAGGTGGTGTGCCCGGCGTTGTTGGCCTGCGCGATGACCCGGCCGCGGTCGTCGTAGGTGTTGCGCAGCAGTACGTGGGCGGCCGCGTCGCGGATCTGGGTGATCCGACCGCGGGTGTCGGTGATGTAGGTCAGCGTCTCCCCGGACAGGTCGCGGGTCGTCGCGAGGTAACCATCGGTGCTGTAGGTGAACGCCACGTAGCGGCCGTCCGGCAGGTCGACGCGGGTCACGCGTCCAGCGCCGTCGGTGGTCACGTCGGCGGTGCGGTTAGCCGCATCGGTTACCGAGTCAAGCTGCCCGTTGCCGTCGTACGCCAGGGTCATGCTGCGGCCGTTGGGATCCTTGAAGGCCGATAGCCGTCCGTTCGCATCAAAGACCAGGGACGCGCCAGAGGTGCCCATCACCTGGTAGCCGCCAGTGATGGTGCTCAGCGTGTAGGCGCCGCTCAGACCAGAGTACGACCCGTCGGGCTTGCGGGTGAAGGGACTGATTCCCCCATCGGCGGTGCGCCAGTCGACCTCGGCGCCACCGTCTCTGATGATCAGGCGCTGATCGAGATTGGAGCCCCAGCCGGCGCCGAATATGCCGACGGCGTTGGGATCGCCGATGGCGGCCTTCTCCGCCCGGTCACCGCGGTAGGTGCGCGTCATCGCCAGGGACGGGCTGAGCCCGCCGAGACTGAAGTCGGTGGCCTGCTGGGTGAAGCCGCCGGTGAAGGGATCGACCGGGTCTGCGGCGAGGAAGCGACCGACGTCGCCGATCAGCGGCCAGTTCTCCGGGTTGAGCCAGTTGAGCCAGTCGTCGCGCGGATTACCAGGACCGCCACTGGTGGGCGTGCCACAGTCGACGGTTGGGGTGCCGGGCCCAGCCAGGATGCCGCCGCCGGAGGCAAAGGCGCCGGTGCGACCGTTGTGGGAGGTGTAGCGCAACCAGCCCGAAGAGGCGTTCTGGAGGCTGCCGCCGATGTAGCAGGTGTGGGTGATGTCGTCGAAGTTGGCCGTGCTGAGGCCCACCGGTAGCTGGCGGCGCTCCGGCGAGTTCCAGGGCTGGACGTAGCCGGTGATGCCCGGTCGGCCGATGTACAGCTCGGTGACGGTGGCCGCCTCGTAAGCATAGAACTGCAGCTCGAGTGAACGATCGCCATAGGTCCAGCGTCGTCCGTCGGGCCCATACTGCAGGCTGGTACCGCCTGGGCGAGAGACGGTCGCCATGTCGGCCAGCGGGTCGCCCGGATCGATCATGGTGAAGTTGCCGGCGTAGGGGACGCTGGCAAATCGCAGCCATTCGTTGGTCGGCGCGATGGTCCAGCTGTGCCCCGCCCCATCGATGACCACGAGGGTGTGGCTGATGTCGGACAGATAGATGTCGTCGCAGATCGGCTTGGGAACCTGGCTGGTGAACTGGACGAAGCTACTGGTGCCGGGGTCAGACGTCTTGTTCATGCCGGACGAGGGCTGGTCGCAGGAGTTGGTGACCTCGAGGATGGTGAACGGCGCGGCGCCATTGACCGCCGTGATGTACCAGTCCACCGCGTCGCCGTGGCGCCACTTGACCTGGTCGATGCGCGAGACCGGCGAAGGTGCGCCGGATGGTGCGGCGACGACGGTGACCGTGGCATTCGCGCTGCGGCCGAATTGATCGGTGGCGGTGATGGTCTGCACGCCGAGCGTCGAAAGACGCGTGCCGAACACCTCACCGTGCCGGCAGTTGCAGGCAAAGGTGAAGGTCGGTGGGCTGCCGGTGGTGCGCGAGTAGGTGGCGGTCGAGTCCGACGAGCTGAAGGTGACGGTGCCGGAATAGGCGGCATCGACAACCTCGGCGGCGGTCAACGCGTTGACGGTCAATGGGAACGGCACGCCGGCGTACACCGTCACCGGCGCGGCGGCGGTCAGCGACCCAGTCGCGACGCTGACCGTTGCGGTCCCGATCTCGGCGTTCAGGGCGCGGACGGTGACGGTATGCACGCCGGCGGTACCGAACAGGACTGCGAAGGTATGTCCAGTCTGATCGTTCGGCCCGTCAAGGGTGTAGGACGTCCCGTTGGGGAAGACCGCGGCGGCATCGTCAGTGCTGATCGTCAGCGTGCCGGTGAAGCTGTCGTCCGGCTCGCCGTCGCGATCGATAATGACCGCCGCGACGCTGGTGTTCTGTCCGATCCGCACCGACGGCGTAACGCGCACATCGATGTCGCGATCGACGACGTAGGTCATGCCCGAACGGCTGGTGCTGCCGTTGCCAAAGCCATCGTCCACTGTTTCGGTCCAGTAGTAGCAGTGGCCCGACTGCAGGCTTGCCGAGGTCACCGGTGACGCGCCGGTGACGGGAGCGCCGTCGGTGGTGAACTGCTGGACCACGCAATCGGCGCGCTTGGCGGCGCTGGCGGTGTAGCGCTGCAGGCTGCGGTCGGCGACGGGATTGCCACCCGCCGGGATGGTCTCCGTCCAAGCCACCGTCTCGCTATCAGCGATCTGCACGTAATCGTCGTCGGAGCCCGTCTCGCGCTCGAGCAGGACGTCGTCGTAGTGGCTGGTGTAGTAGGCGTGGTAGAACTTGATGCCCACTTTGGCGGTGTTGGCCGGCGCCGTCGCCAGCAGATAGCTGACGATGCCCATCTGGTCGCCGGCCAAGATGTTCGGGCAGCTCAACTGCGAGTCCGAGGCGTTGAAGAAGCAGAGGGCGAAATATGAATTAGGACCGCCTGAGAAGCCGCGCACGCCGACTCGCCACTTGTCACCGGGCGCTGCCGCAAACTTGGGACTGTAGTAGGCAACGGTGATGCCTCCCAGCTGCATCTCCCAGTTGCCGTCGACGAAGGCGCGGGTACCGGGCCAGCCAGCCGTCGAGGCGACCGTCTCGAAGCCCGTGGACACTGAGGTGAGGTAGTCCGCCGCCGGGTTGGTGAAGTCCACAGTCGGGGCCGGGACAGCGGTACCGATACGCACCTGCGCAGATGTGGATGAGTTGGTGTTGCCCACGTTGTCGCTGCCAGCCAGCACCCAGCGGTAGCAGTAATCAGTCAGCAGGCCGCCTTGCACACTCTGAGCCGCAGTGACGGCCACGTTGCCGGTGACCAGATTGCCAGCAGTGGTGTCATTGACAAAGGAGTTGCATAGGCCGGCGCTGTAGACCGAGCGATGCCGTTGCAGGCTCCAGCCCGCCCCCGCCGCGCCGAAACCCGTACCCCCGAGGTCGCTCGTGGTGTACGTCACGGTGACCGAGGTCTGGGTCTGGGCGCCGCCTTCCACACTGACGTAGACGGCCGGGGCTGTGGAGTCGACGGTGAGACTCAGGTTGCGGGCCGTGCTGGTCAGTCCCGCCTTGTTGGTGGTGGTCACTCCCAGGCCGGTGCCGAGTGCGCTGGCGTCGAAGGCGGCGGTCGCGACTGCTGGGTTGCCGGCCACGCTGCCGCCGGTGTAGGTCCAGCCGGTGGTGACCGAGAGGGCGCCGAAGGTGCTGCTGGCAATGCCCGAGTCGTTGTCGGTACCCGTTGAGGTCAAGCTCAGGGTGGCCACCGCCGCCGGGCGGAAGAAGATCGTGGCGTTGGCCGCACTCTGGTACACGCCCGTGCCACTGCCGACTACGTTGGGCGCGGCCGGGGCGCTGGTGTCGACCACGATCGTGCCAGACGTGGTCAGGGCCGAGAGATTGCCCACGTTGTCGGTGGCCAGCACCGTCCAGCGGTAGCACTTGGCGCTGGCCAGGCCGCTCTGGGCGACGCTCACCGGCCAGGCACCGCCGCCGGATGCGCTGCTGCCCGCCGCGGCATCATTCGCAAAGGTCCCACACACGCCTCCGCCGCTGGCCGAGGCCACCTGGCGCTGCGTACGCCACCAACGGCCGTTGGCCGCATCGGCCCCAGACTCACCGTCAGCGGCGCTGAAGGTGACGAGGTAGGTGGTGACGCTCTGGCCTGCCGGGCCACCATTGGCCGGGGCGCTGAAGGCGACGGTCGGCGGCGTGGCGTCGGGGGTGAGATTGATGGTGGTGGCAGGGCCAGTCAGGCTGACATTGTCCGTGGCGCTGATGTCGGAGGTGGCGCTGACCGCAGCGGGGTACCACGTGTAGAAGTGGTTGTCGACGGCCGGGGCCGTGTCCGGCAGCAGCTCCACCGAGAAGCCCATCTGCCAGAGCCACTGGGTGCGCACCAACTGGATGCCGGCGGCTCCGTTTGGCGCGCTGTTCACGACGGCGTAGTTGGCGAACTTGTTGTAGAAGGTGTTCGGGATCCAGCGAACGATGGCCGAACCGATCTGCTGGTTGGAGCTGTCGATCCAGTAGGCTTCGATCCAGCGCGTGGGCAGATCGCCGGAGAAGCGGGCGTTGATGCGATACGAGCGGCCGACGGTCAGCGACAGCGGCACGTTGGTGGTGCGCGAACCACTGCTGCCGGTGTAGCAGCCACCACGACCGATGCTCGCTCCCCAGGAAGCGGTGCCCAGATTGGGACCGACATCGGTACAGCTGTTGAGCAGCAGCGTCGACCAGATGGGGGTGCCCGACATCTGGGCGGCCGAGTTATCGACCACCGAGAAGCTCTGCTGAAAGACATAGGCGGTGCGCACAAAGCGCACCTGCGTGGCGCCCGCGGGCGCCACCGCGGTCACCGTGTAATTGGCATAGGCGGTGGTGGGGACCCAATGGGCAACCACTGAGCCGATGACCGTGCTGGCGCTATTGAGCCAGTAGATGTCGACGTAACGGGTGGTGACGGCATCGCGCTTGAAGATGCCGTTGATGGTGTAGGTGTCGCCAGGGTAGATCGGCAGCGGCACGTTCATGGTGAACGGCCCGCCACTGTTGTCGGACCGGCATCCCCCGCTGCTGACGTTGTCGCCCCACGTGCGCCCGCTGTCCTCGCTGCAGGTGGTGGCCAGCGCCACCGACCACAAGGTTCCGGAGGTCCAGTTGGTGGCCGGGGTCGGATTGCTGAAGTTGTAGTGGCTAATGCCCGACGACGGCTCCGGATCGGTTGCCGAAGCGGAGAGGATCAGGCTGCCGGCGAGCGAGTTATTGAAGTACAGGGTGTTCCCACTACGGAAGGCATTCGGACGGTTAGCTGCATCGTCAGTGACCGTCGGTGCGTTGGGGGGCGTCGTGTCGTCGATCGCCAGAGCGGTCGACAGGGACAGGAGTGCGGCCAACGCGATCACGATCATCAACGCGGCTGTCTTGCCCGCGCGTCGAGGGCTGAGGGTCAGTCCGAGGGATGCCAGAGGTCGGGCTAACTGCCGCCCGCCAGGCTCGGCGAAGGCTGCTGCAAGGATTCGTGCCCAGATCGTCCCAGTCACAGAGACTGGGTCAGCGGGAGATGTCCGCTGCCGCCGTCGGCTGTGCGTGAATCCACCCCTTCCCTGAGGTTCCGTCCGCCGAAGGACCAGCAGGATATTCCTGTCTCAGCCTTCATGGCGGCGTTTTCACGCACGGTAGTGTCTCAGTTTGAGCGGGTTCAGTTTGAGCGGGTTCAGGGCAGGGGCGGCAAAACGTTCAGGTCCCGCAGAAGGGCAACGTGAGCGGCTGACAGTCGACCCTCATCAACGGCTTGCAGAACCGCCGTCAGTCGCTGCTCACGCGACAGTCCCATTACCTCGTCCGGGTCGTCCCCAAGGGAGAACAGGGCGTCGAGCAGGACGGCGTCCAAGATTCCGGTCGCCATCGGATCGTCTGTCACGCTGGCGAGGGTATCTCCTAGTCGAGCAGGTCCGCAATCTCCTCGCAGGACCAGACGTGATCCTCGATGCCCGCCGCCATCGCAGGCGTCCGGGGATACGGGTTGGCGAGGCTCTTGTGGGGCCGCGCGAAGTTGACGTACATGTAGTGGAGCGCGACCGCCGCCGCGTGATTCTCGGCCTTCTTCGAGAAGCCGTTGGTCAGGCGCGTGAAGCGGCGCATCCCCATCCGCATGGTGAGGTTCTGGCGCTCGACGCCCGACGTGCTGATCTTGCTCGCGTCCGGCTGGCCCTGAATGACCCGGACTTCTTCGGAGAGGACGACTGGCGGGCTGAACTTGCGCTCCTCGCCCGGCTCGGTGCCATAGAACTTGACGAGCTGCGCGAAGTCCACGTCGCGCCCGAACGCCCGCTCGACCGCATCAAGGTAGGGGCGGTGGCCGTCCGTGGTGAGCTGAACCCGGTCGCGGAGTCGAGAGGCAAGGTCTGCGAGGAAGGCGTTGGCGGATGCTGCGTCCCGGTCCCCGACGAGCCATGTCGAGACGAGCTTCGTGTCCGGATCGTGGGCGACCCATGTCCAAATGTCGCCCCAGCCCGACTCGCCGCGATGCTCGTCTGGCACGTTGCGGGCCTTCGCCCGGCAAATTCGCTCGGGCGGGCGGTATCAGGTGCCCGTTTGTCAGAGGTGTCAGGTGCCCATTGCACGGTTGCGGTCCTCCAGCGGAGGTTCGCAACTCAAGCGAAGGACACAACATCTGCGCCGAAGTGAGCAGCGACCACAACCTGTTGTGGTGTCGGCGTCAGATTGGCTGGGGCGGAAGGATTCGAACCTTCGATCTCCTGATCCAGAGTCAGGCGCCTTACCGCTTGGCCACACCCCAGCGCACGTACGCTCGCAGGCGTCTGGCCTTGTAGAGCCTGACCCACAGCGCTTGTTGAGCGTATCACGACCCGCTCAATGCTGAGAAACATCCCTGTCGGGTCGCTCCACCAGACGCAGGACTCGTACACTCAGCCGGTGGTTGCCCCCAGCCATCCGCGCGCCGACCTCCCCGACGGAACCGTCACCCTCCTGTTCACGGACATCGAGGGCTCGACGCAGCTCCTTCGCCTGCTCGGCCCCCTCTATGCCGGTGTCCAGGAGAATCATCGGCGTCTGTTGCGGGGCGCGTTCTCCCGGTTCGACGGACGGGAAGTGGACACGCAGGGCGACGCCTTCATGGTCGCGTTCCAGAGCGCACGCGACGCGGTGAACGCTGCCGCCCAGATGCAGAGGGAACTCGCAGCGGAGCCCTGGCCCGGCGGCGCGGAGGTGCGCGTCAGGATCGGTATTCACACGGGACAGCCCGAGCGCGGCAGCGAGGGTTACGTCGGCATCGACGTCGTTCGCGCGGCCCGGATCTGCTCGGTGGCCCATGGGGGCCAGGTCCTCGTCTCGGAAGCAACAAGAGAGATCGTCACCG
>Ga0209751_10005530_pt1 | contig 11889 bp, 11 predicted proteins | sample RifCSP13_1_FD_184019 | JGI IMG/M metagenome (GOLD analysis project Ga0209751, IMG submission 184019) | Soil microbial communities from Rifle, Colorado - Rifle CSP2_sed 13_1 (SPAdes) (version 2) | ecosystem: Environmental > Terrestrial > Deep subsurface > Rock core/Sediment | place: Rifle... | reverse complement strand
CAAAAAATATAAATGAGGATTTTTGACGCGGAACTTCTATATAACATGCACAATTCTGTTGCAATAAGGGAGAAGAACTGCTAGATGATGAAAGTTGGAGTAGTCGGCGCTTCCGGGTACGTAGGTGGCGAGCTGCTGCGCCTGCTAGTCACTCACCCAAAGGTGGAGATTAGCATAGTGACGTCGCGGGTAAAGGCTGGCGAGTACGTGCACCGCGTCCACCCGAGCCTGAAGGGATTCATTGACATCACCTTCTCGCCGATGGACATGGACAAGCTGTCAAGCACGTGTGACATCGTGTTCACGTCGGTTCCGCACGGCAAGGCGAACAAGATAGTTAAGGACCTGTACGACAGGGGCATGAAGGTCATCGACCTGTCGGCTGACTTTAGGCTCAAGAACCCGAAGGACTATGTCAAGTGGTACGGCTGGGAACACCCCTTCCCTGACATGCTGAGCAAGTCTGTCTATGGTGTGCCAGAGCTCCACCGCGAAGAGATCAAAAAGGCGCAGCTTGTGTCGTGCCCCGGCTGCATGGCAGTTACTTCGCTGCTAGCGCTAAAGCCGCTGATTGAAAACAACCTGATCGACACTGAGCATGTTGTCGTTGACAGCAAGATCGGCTCGTCAGGCGCAGGCCAGAAGGCCAACGCCGCCACGCACCACGCCATGCGCTACGGCGTGGTCAGGCCATACAAGCCGGCAAAACACAGGCACACCGGCGAAATCGAGCAGGAGCTTTCGGCGATAGCGAGACAGCAGATCAAGATCAGTATGACCCCCCACGCAGTCAACATCGTCAGGGGCATACTGACAACCAACCACACCTTCATGAAGCGGCCGGTGGAAGAACTCGAGCTGTGGAAGATGTATCGCAATTCGTACAAGGGCGAGCCGTTCGTGCGCCTGATACGCGACAAGAAGGGCCTCTACAAGTTCCCTGACCCCAAGTTCGTGGTGGGCTCGAACTTTTGCGACGTGGGTTTTGACATCGACGAGTATAACCAGAGGATAGTGGCGCTTTCAGCTTCCGACAACCTCATGAAGGGCGCAGCAGGCTCTGCGATACAGGTCATGAACGTGATGTCCGGCTACGAGGAGACTGAAGGGTTGAAATACACCCCGCTAACACCGGTATGATAGTCATCAAGATCGGCGGGAGTGTGGTTGACGGCCTGCACCCCTCAGCTCTCGCAGACATCAAGGCGATCGCTGAAAAGAACAAGCTTGTCTTTGTTCATGGCGGCGGCAAGGAAGTTACTGCTACTGCGACAAAGCTGGGCAAGGAACAAAGGTTCATAGTGTCGCCCGGCGGCGTGCGCAGTAGGTATACGGACAAAGAGACCGCGGACATTTACACGATGGTCATGTCCGGCAAGATAAACAAGGCGATCACCGGCATGCTCCTGCGCCAGGGCATCAAGGCTGTAGGCATTGCAGGAATAGACGGCGGTATATTGATGGCAGAACGCAAGAAAAAACTGCTGATAATAAACGAAAAGGGGAGGAAGATGATGATTGACGGCGGCTACACTGGCAAGATAAACGCGGTCGACCCGGCGCTTATTCACAACCTGGTTGACAACGGCTATGTGCCGGTGGTGTCGCCGATCGCGCTGAGCGAAGAATATGATTTCCTGAACGTCGACGGCGACAGGGCTGCGGCGTACATCGCTGGCGGCGTCAAAGCCGACAAGGTAATATTCATCACAAACGTCAACGGGCTGATGCTCAACGAAAAGCTGGTCACGGACATGACGCTGGAGCAGGCAAAGGCAGCGTTGCCCAAGATAGGGTTTGGCATGGAAAAGAAGGTCCTTGCCTGCACCGAGGCCATTGAGATGGGCGTCAAGGAAGCGATAATCGCGTCAGGCCAGGTCGAAAAGCCGGTCTCTTCAGCCATTGCCCACGCTAACTGCACGGTGATTACCCAAAAATGAGTGGCGAAGACCAGCACCTGACGGCGCTTTACCAGAGGTTCCCTGTGAACCTTGCAAGGGGCAAGGGCGTAAGGGTGTGGGACACAAGTGGCAAGGAATACATTGACAGCATGGGAGGCTATGGAGTCGCGCTTGTCGGCCACTGCAACGACAGGGTGGTTGCTGCGATCAAAAAGCAGGCAGACACGCTGATAACAGCGCACATGTCAGTCTACAACGATACCCGGCTAAAGTTCATGGAGAAAATGTCGACGATAGCGCCGCCCGGCCTGAACAAGATGTTCTTCACAAACAGCGGCGCCGAGTCTGTCGAAGGCGCGTTGAAGTTTGCTAGAAAGTACGCCGGCAAACACGGCGTGATAGCCATGAACGGCGCGTACCACGGCAAGACATTTGGCGCGCTTTCTGTCACCTACAATGAAAGGTACAGGAAGTCGTTCATGCCGCTCCTGGAGGGGGTAAAGTTCGTCCCCTACAGAGATCCTTCAAAATTGGAAGAAGCAATCGACGACACAACAGGGGCTGTGATCCTTGAGCCGATACAAGGTGAGACCGGCATTATCGTGCCGCCAGACGATCTCTTGCCAAAAATAAGGGAGATCTGCACCAGGCGCAACTTGGTGCTGGTGTTTGACGAAATACAGGCAGGCCTTGGCAGGACGGGCAAGATGTGGGCAGGCCAGAACTGGAATACCACGCCGGACATCATGTGCCTTGCAAAAGGCATAGCCGGCGGAATCCCGATGGGGCTCATACTGGCAAAGCCGGAAATAATGGAAGCAACAAAGCTTGGCGAACATTCGTCAACTTTTGGCGGAAGCCCGATAGCGTGTGCGGCAGGTACTGCTACGCTTGAAGCGCTGACTGACGACAAGCTGGTTGAAAACGCAGCCAAGGTGGGCAGCCACTTTAAGGAGAACCTTAACCGGCTGAAGGAAAAGCACAAAATAATCCGCGAGGTGAGGGGCGTTGGCATGATGTTGGCAGTGGAGCTGCGCTTCGAGGTGAAGGATGTGCTCTTTGACGGAATTCGCAACGGATTGCTTATGCTATATTCGGGAAGAAACATCATAAGACTCCTTCCGCCACTTGTAATGGATGAAACGACGGTTTCCCATGCAGTTGATATAATGGACGATATACTCAGGAAAAAGTCAATACAATTAGGTCTAGAACCTTCTTATAAGCTAGATAACAGCGAAAAATCAACAGTAAATAGTAAAAATTCTAAAGAATCACAACTTAGTTAAGCCATATCACTGGTGTAACAAGGTGCGGAATTCGTCTTGTTACTTGGGGCGCGGCGGGCCGTTAAGCAAGACCTGAATGCTCTTATCGTCTGTTATTGCCGCGAGCTGATATCCCATTGGGTCATGATCTTGGCAACTTCTAACACAGTGGCTTTGGAATCCCGGATAACCATCCTGGTATTCACAAAGTCCCCTACTGAGCTCATTACGGTATTACTTGGCTCTTTGAATTATTTTTTCTATGGTTGTTCTGCAATGCACTGCAATCGTATTACTTATCTATCATAGATCTAATCTCAGACATGATCGATATGAGTCTAGAAAGCGTTTCCCCAAAGAAATTGGCAGTTTTCTTGATCGCCGGAGGAGTTGTCGCGGTATTTGTACTCTCTGGATTTCAGGCAAGAAACTTATTTGCGCCTAGTATCACAGAAGAAGTAAAGGTGCAGATAAAGCAGGGCGATGTCTGCGTAGTTGAGGCCTCCGACAGGATTCCAAGGACAATAGCTGATTGCCAGTATAATGTCGGAGATACCGTATCAATAACCTACAAGCCACAACAACCATCTATAGAAAGGCATGAACTCAGGTAGGTATTCTAAGTATCAAGGATCTTTCGTTGATCTATATTTTTCTAACTCCCACAGTATTTAGTGATAATAATATATTCAACAGGTTTAGGTTGTTTGCCCACATGCGGGCACCCTAAGTGTATCATGAAGGGCAAAGAACGGAAAATCAGTGCGGTTTAATTATAGATGTTTGAACAAGAACATGTTTGTTCACAAGAAGAAATCTAAATGTGACGCTAGATACTAAAGAAAACAGCCGTAACAGCAATAACACCAACGGTTACGCTAGGATATTGAGGGACGCCACATTAAAGGTTTTTTTGTGTATTAGTTGCATTGTAAGGTGAGCTAGTAGCGGAAAGTGGTTTTATTCTGCCTTTGTCTTGTTCACAACGAATTTACCTTCCACGAAAACAGGAACCTCTATTCCCCAACTCCACTTCTTTAGAGGCTTTATCCTAATATATGTAGCCGATGGATGATCAGTTTGCGCCATATATCCAACTTGGCGCGTAACTATGTCAGCGATTCCGTAAATTCTTACTCCGCGCGGTTCCCACGGGTTCACAGATTTCAAATCATCTATGACTATTGCGACCCTGTTATTTTTCTGGACATTATTGTATTTCGTTGATTTGAGAAGGTTCATTCCACCAACATAAAAGTACTCGCCATCAAAATCAAAACCCACGGGAGCAACATCTGGTTGAATTGAACCGTCAGTTGATGACGCTGTAGCTATCCGTGCAAGTCGCTGTGATCCAAGATACTCTGTCTCCTTTTCGGAAAACATTGCATTAGCCATTATTGTTCCCTTCCATTCCAACCTCTGAGAATAAAATCCATTTCGCATCCATCAATTATTCTTATCGCACGCGCTCATTTAAGGATGGTAGTAATCTACTTCTAACTGAGTCCTTGCGACTGTATCGCATCGCATGGCATACTTGCTTTTTCTCCGCTGACCCGGTGCAGCACCAAGAGGGGCAAAATTACTTATCAACTACCAATAACAAGCTCAAGCCTAGATCTTCATGATAAAATCTGCTCTTTCGCATCCAAATAAGGCACTGGTCATCTACTGGGGAAATGAAGATGACGACCTGCGCATACCCACTAGATCCAACCTGTCTATCACTTTACAAGGAATAAACCATCCTCTTGACTACATAGTCACCCTGAGAACAATACAATCAGCTGAGCGCGACATGGTAATTATCGATGGAACAGAAGATAAGGGAGAGATTCGCAAACAGTTCGTTCGTCACCTTGACATAATGCGAGCATACACTGGGTTCAAGGAAAAGGTCGAAGTCATTACAAGTAAAACATTTCCTGTCGGCAGCGGACTTGCAGGGTCGGCTGCAAGCGCATCAGCAACGGCCGAAGCCTTTGCAGGCCTGGTTGGCAAGACTGCCGATAGAAGACTGGTATCCATCATGGCAAGACGGGGAAGCGGGTCTGCTTCACGCTCTGTATTTGGAGGATCGGTCGTATGGCAGAAGGGCGATAGTGACGACACCTCGTACGCAAAGCAGCTCTTCGACGAAAATCATTGGGATATCCGGAACGTGATAGCTGTAGTCAGTTCGGCCCCAAAAAAGGTGAGTTCGATTGAGGGAATGAGGTTATCAAGAATGACTTGTCCTGAATCCCTATACGCGACCTTTGCTAATGTCGCAGAGACACATATAGAGGAAATCAAATCAGCAATAGCTGCCAGAGATCTCGAAAAGCTAGGCGTATTCTACGAAACAGAAAACAATCTTTTTAGAAAAGTCTGTCTCAGTACAATACCGCCACTCGACTACTGGATAGAGGCCACCTATGCTATCTTCGACAAGATATCAATTCTCCGAAAAGAAGGTATACTCGCATTCGCCGGAACAGATGCTGGACCGAATGTTCACATCTTGACACCTGTCAAGCATGTTGAAAGAGTCCTTGCAACCCTGCGGGGAGTGGAAAGCGTGCAGAAGCTTATACACTGCAGGGTGGGTGAAGGAAGCCACTTGATTCAAGATGATCTGACCTAGATAACAAGGCAGCATAACACGGGACTAGTCACCCTCGGCAGATCTGTGGAATATCACCGATTTTAGAAGATTGCTACCTCTCAACATCAGCTTCTCTCAAATCTCCGTCGGATAACCACGTTTTAAGATGGAACTTCATCCGACGATGACTTGACAGTGCCCTCCAACCACATGCAGAAATACAGGAACTAGATACCAAAGTCGACTTGGTCTCTTTTGAATTTCTGACTTGATAGTCATTGGTTAAGTACCGATCGAATCATAGATGACCGCCGCGAATGCAGTGCATTGCACTAAAATCCTCGTGCTATAATACCATCGTTACAAAGGATATGGCATGACTTTAGAACCAAAGGGTCAACCGAACGGGGAACCAAACCAACAACCAGAGATAACTCTAGCAAGGTGGAGCACCAGATTCTGGGCATGGCTTGTGGATGCCATAATAGTAAATGCAGCGTTAGGAGTCCTTTTTGGCTTACTATCAATGCCGATGTGGCTATACGGATTCACAAATCCAAGAATGATGTCTCCGATATTTGGGAACGACTGGTGGAATGGTTTTGGCGGTCCGCTCAGTTTTGCAATCAACAGCCTAGTATTCTTTGGCTATTGGACGTACATGGAATCAAGGTACAATGGGCAATCGATAGGCAAGATGCTTCTCCATATTAGGACAACAAACCTTGAAGGAAGACAAGCTGATGCAAAGAGTATCGCGATCTCTAGCTTTGGCAAGTCATTTCTGCTTGTGATTGATGTGTTCTTTGGATGGATATTTACAAATGAAAAAAGACAGAGGCTGCTTAGTAAAGCTGCAAATACAATAGTAATCAAGGTGCCAGATGCGAGCTCTGCTCAGAACGTTTCATACAAGAAGGACTGAACTTGACGACATAACAACACCGACATTTCAGCTGGACAGAGAAAGAGGCACAGAGGGATTACATCAAAAGCTCTCAACGAGGGGTGGAAATGGCAAGTGTAATTGGGATTCTGCTGATTACGTTCTTTTTCTATGCGCATTAGGCATGGTCTACAGGCTTTTTCACGCCTTCTTTTGATGCAATCGAGGCGTTTTTCCTCTATGGATCCGTTCTTCTCGGCATTGTAGCGCCCCTTGTTCGATTTGTAACTGGAAGAAGGAACATATCGCGTTCCCCTGAACTGATAGTTTCGGTATTTTGGATTGTCGCTTCAATATGGTTGATGATTATCTTCCCATTTGACTTTGCTCGCTTTGCAGACGTAGTGCCAGACTTTCTCCGTTTCTTGGTAAGCTGGATTAGCAACGACATTGCAAGAGTGCTCATCATTCTGGGAACCGTGGGGGGAATCGTCTTCGTTGGTGTAAATGCTGTGCTCTATAGCAGAGTCAGAGCTTTGCTGAAATCAAACAAGGTGCGGCAATTGAGTGGTTCAAACATCACATGATCCTAAGAAAAGGACATGGCTAACGTACCTCGCAGTGGGCGTTCAAAAGCATGCGTGTTCGCCGGACTTGACTCTATTTTTTACCATTTAGTTAGGTCATCGTCATACCGATTATCACCGTACAGATTGGCCCTTTAATCCTTAAGGCTTGATTGTGACTCATTGCCGAGTCATGCATGATCATTTTGTTAAGGGGGCAGAATTCTTTGTCCTGATCTTGCTGAAGGCACCTTCAAAATGTTTCATTGATATTTTCAATTTACTGCCCTTCAGGTTGACGTGTTCCTTGATTGCGGTCATTGCTGCTGCATTCACTATTGCTACAATTTCAGCGCCGGTCATGCCGTCTGTCATTTCAACAAGCTTGTCCAGTTTTACATCTGAATCCAGCGGCTTTTTCTTTGTGTGAATCTGGAATATCTGCTTCCTTGCGTCTTTGTCCGGCGGTGGCACTTCAAGTATTCTATCAAATCTTCCAGGCCTGAGTAATGCCTCATCGATGATATCCGGCCTGTTAGTTGCCCCAATTACCACCACACCCTTAAGGTCTTCCAAGCCATCCAGCTCTGTTAGCATCTGGCTTATCACCCGTTCAGTCACGTGCGCGTCGCCTTCAGATCCCCTGCGAGGAGCAATAGCGTCCAGCTCGTCAAAGAATACGACGCACGGGGCAGCCTGTCTTGCTTTTCTAAATACTTCTCTTACGCCTTTCTCCGACTCGCCTACCCACTTGCTTAAGAGTTCCGGACCCTTTATGCTGATGAAATTTGCTTCAGACGTTGTTGCCACGGCTTTGGCTATCATGGTCTTGCCGGTTCCCGGGGGACCGTATAATAGTATGCCCTTCGGAGGCTTTACATCGGCTTCTGCAAACAGGTCTGCATGCTTTAGAGGCCACTCTATAGCCTCTGCCAGCTCGTCCTTGATCCCTTGCAAACCTCCAATATCTTCCCATCTAACATTTGGTCTTTGCACAAGGACCTCCCTCATCGCTGAAGGTTGGACATCTTTGAGCGCCTCATCAAAATCCTGCTTGGTGACCTTTATCTTGTTCAATATTTCTGCAGGGATCTTCGGTTGATGCAGGTCAATTTCTGGCAGTATTCTGCGGAGAGAACGCATTGCAGCTTCCTTGCTTAATGCTTGAAGATCGGCTCCAACGAAGCCATGAGAGACCCGAGCTATTGATACAAGATCAACGTCCTCTGTCAGAGGCATGTCTCTTGTGTGAATAAGTAAGACGTCCAAGCGGCCCTTTTCATCCGGTATTCCAATCTCTATTTCTCTGTCAAACCTCCCGGGCCTCCTAAGTGCAGGATCAATCGCGTTCGGCCTGTTTGTTGCTCCAATAACTACAATCTTGCCTCTTGAAGAAATACCATCCATAAGTGTAAGAAGCTGTGACACTATTCTTTTTTCTACGTCACCGGATACTTCTTCCCTCTTTGGGGCAATGGAGTCAATTTCGTCAATGAATATTATTGATGGGGCGTTTTCTTGGGCCTCTTTGAAGATCTCCCTCAGGTTTCCTTCGCTTTCACCATAGAACTTGCTCATTATCTCCGGGCCGCTGATCGAATAGAAATTAGCGTTTGTTTCATTTGCGACGGCCTTGGCAAGAAGCGTTTTTCCGGTCCCGGGAGGACCGTGGAGAAGAACCCCTTTTGGAGCCTCAATCCCTATTCGCTCAAATATTTCCGGATGCCTAAGTGGAAGCTCGATCATTTCACGCACCTTTTGCACTTCATTCTTGAGCCCACCAATGTCCTCATATGTTACCCGCGGCACTCCCTTGGCCGCTTGTTTGGGCACTGTTCCAATAACGAATTCGGTATTACTATCGATCAGTGATACTGTAGCGTCTGACGGCGAAACACCTGTGACGGTAAAGCCTATTCTCCTGCCCATGACGTTAAGTGGAATAACTTCTCCTTTGGCAACTACGCGCCCATTAAGCAATTCCGGGAGGTATTCTTCAAGCCCCACGATGTTAAGTTCTTCTGCTGGGGCCAGTTTCACCTGTTCTGCTCTTTTTACAACGACTTTGCGGATGGTGACTGTATCATCGATTCCTACTCCGATTTCGTTTCTAGTATATCCATCAATCCGAATCAATTTCTTGCCATAGTCATTAGGCGGGCTTGACCAGAGAATCACATAGCCTTTCTTCTCGCCAGAAACCTCTATAACATCGCCCGTTGATAGATCCAATTCTTCCATGACTTTGGGATCAATTAGTGCCATCCCTCTCCCAACAAGCTTCGGGTTGGTTTCAGATACTTTCAGGGTAGTTTGATTATCATCGCTATTTCTCATTGTGATATTGCCTCATGGCCGAGTCGGGCCGGCAATTGTGTGACAGAATACTTAAACTTGCCTATTTGCATGGGAAAAAAGGGTTCTGTCAAATCTCCGTCGGATAACAACATATGGAGATGGAACATCATCCGATGATAACTTGACAGTGCCGTTCTGAATAAAGGTTAATAACCACTTAGAATCATTTTGCTCATGGCAAGTTATGAGGCATTGAAAGCAAGCTTGAACAAGAACGGAGAAGTCATGATTCGACTTGATACAGGAGAAAAAATTGAATTACATACACACAATGTAAAATTTGAGGATTCCACAAGGGAAATAGTTGTAGATGCAGGTACTGAAACGTATTGGATAGGGGCAGACAGGATATCTTATTACTGGATTCACAGAGAAGGCTTTGAAACCGCGAAGTAACCATGGAAAATTTTCTTCCTTTGCCCGCAGAGAATTATCGACTAGTTAGACTGTCACTCTAGTCCAGATAATTTTCTTTAACGCATATCGAACTGGTATTTGTTTTCAAGGAATTCTGTGGAACGCATTGCACTAGCAAGATGTTCATGATCTAGCCCATAGGTCAGCATTTATCTACGGAAAGCATCGGGATATAATGTTGCGTCATTTCCTTTATTCAACTCGACTAAAGAATGACGCCCTCATGGCCCCGATTACCGTGCCGATCGCAAGCGCTGCAGCGATTGTTGCGATACCTACCGCAAACTCTGGGACCACCATGACGCTTGACTGGACAAACTCGTTACTGGCGTTTATCTTTTCCAGCCTGACCGTGAACGGTCCCTGGGATGCGAACTTCACGTCCTGCGAGGATAACCCTTCCGGCGTGGTCACGCCGCCAGAACGCGCCACCTCATTCCCGTCCTTGTCCACGATGACTAGCTCGTACGTCGCCACCGAAACTGGCATGTCGGAATTGTCAGTCATCCGGATGCCAAACACCATCGGCTGCTCCGGAAATAACTGCTCCGGCCACGTGAGCGAAATCTTGTAGTTCTGGGAGTTGGTGGCGACCTGCGCGACCTTTATCTCGCTTGTCGGCGGGCTCAGCGCAAACACTGCCCTGTCCGGCGTTATGTTTTCCGAGACAACCTTGCCGGCAATGTTGGCAAGGTTTGTCTTTGATATCGAAAAGTGCACGATCGTGTTGTCTAGCGTGTACGTGTCCACTGCCACCGGCACGCTTATGCCGTTCACTGTCGCGTTGAGCGACTGCTTGTTAAAGTCGGACATTGATTTTGGTATAAACACTTCGGTATGGAGCATGCCGACCCTGCTTACAATGTCCGAGGACCAGTCAAACGGCATAGAAAACTCGATGGTTTTTGTCTCCGGCTCGTAGCTAGAGTTGTCAATCGCGCCGTAATAGTTCCTCACCTTGATCTGCTGGCCTTCCGCGACATCTATCATCTCTTCGCGGCCAGGAGTCACCCAGATGTCGTACTTTAGTATCGGGTCGACCTGCGTCCTTGTAGTACCCACTGTGTGTATCTCAACAAACAGGTTGTAGAGGCCCGGCTCGGTAAAGATCGGCCCTTCAACATTGATTGGAGCACCCATGTTCCAGATGCCGCCGTACTGGATCTCCTCGACGCCTTTGGCGGTGGCCACGGGCATGTCCTTTGGAACCACTTTTATTTCAAGGTCGCCCTGAGGGTCGTAAAAGAGGCCCTGGCCTCCGTATTTGCCGCCTCCCTCGGTCTGGATCGGAATCTCCTTTCCGTCTTTTTCAAAGAATATTCTATACGTGACTTCCTTAAAGTTCTCATTCGTGTTTTCGTCAAAGAACCTCGCAGATATGAATATCGGCTGGCTCAAGTTGGTCACTACTGGAGGATCCACCTTTACAAAAAGGCTGGCCTTCTTGCCCCCAAAGTCGGCCGCCGGTGGCTGCATCCCGCCGTGCGCAAACGCGGCTGGCAGCGCGGGCACCACAACCATCACGGTGGCAAAAAATACAATCGTCAAAACGGAACCGAGAATCCTTTTCCTCTCAGGCATGCCTCGAGCTCTTCCTCTTGCTCCCCCTTTGTTTTTCTTGTGCAAATCTTTTCTTTGGAGATTCACTCATCTCGTCAAATACCTTTGCCAAGTCCCTGTCAGAATTGGTATCTGCGTGTCTCGCATAAGGCGTTATTATGCTAACATCTACTTCATACCGACTTTTCCTACTTGGACTATATACCATTTTCATTTTGCATCTTGCTTCTTCTATTTCAGGGACCATTTTTTTCAGAAAGCTAATAGTGTCTGCAAATTTTGATTTTGCAAGATCGGCATCAAACAAATCCTCTGGCAGGCCGAAAATGAACGCTGGAAGGTC
>Ga0209751_10005529_pt1 | contig 11889 bp, 8 predicted proteins | sample RifCSP13_1_FD_184019 | JGI IMG/M metagenome (GOLD analysis project Ga0209751, IMG submission 184019) | Soil microbial communities from Rifle, Colorado - Rifle CSP2_sed 13_1 (SPAdes) (version 2) | ecosystem: Environmental > Terrestrial > Deep subsurface > Rock core/Sediment | place: Rifle... | reverse complement strand
TGAGGCACCCCATATTTCTAAAATTAACGGCTGGTATTACCTGATGATCGCAGAGGGAGGCACCGAATATGGCCACATGGAAACCATTGCCAGGAGCAGAAATATCCGGGGCCCTTACGAATCCAATCCCGATAATCCGATCCTCACGCACCGTGGCCTGCCCGGACAATATATTCAGATCCAGGGAACAGGACATGCTGACCTGGTTCAGGCGCATGACGACTCCTGGTGGATGGTATTCCTGGCCTTCCGTAAGACAGGCGGGGACTTTCATCACCTGGGCCGGGAGACATTTTTGACACCGGTTACCTGGAATGCCCAGGGCTGGCCGGTGGTTAGTCCTGGAGACACAGTAGGTGCCAAAGTTTCGGCAAGAACCCTTCCACTTGTTCCCTTTGCCCCGTCAACGGTACGTGACGAATTTGACAAGGAAAGGCTGGCCTTGTGCTGGAATTTCCTTCGGAATCCCAATTCAGGTTCCTGGTCGATGAAAGAAAAACCGGGATATTTAACCCTCAGGGGCAATAGCTCCACCCTGGACGAGCCATCATCCCCGGCATTCGTGGGAAGAAGGCAGCAGCATTTCAACTGTGCAGCAACCGCCATGGTCGATTTTTATCCGGAAGCTAATGGTGAATCTGCCGGGATTACCGTGCTGATGAACGAGAAGCATCATTATGAACTTTGTATCCGTAAGGAAGGTACCGGACGTGTCGTGGTGTTGAATTACCGGATAGGAAATTTGCGTCATACGGCTTACACGGAACATATACCTTCCGGCGGCATTGAACTCAGGATATCCGCTGAGCCCGAAAGGTACATGTTCAGCTATCGATCCGAAAACTCGGGTGAATTTATCCAGGCGGGGAGCATGGAATCACGCTATCTCTCCTCGGAGGTTGCCGGTGGATTCACAGGAGTATATCTGGGAATGTTTGCCACCGGCAATGGAATACCTTCAAAAACCCCGGCGAATTTTGCCTGGTTCGACTATGAGCATGGTGAAGATTGAAGGGTAAACCTTTAGCCGCAGGCCCGAAGGAACCTTAATACCGCTGCGATAAATGAGATGCTTTAACCTGGTTTTACTTTGACCTGCTAATGTTTTCAGTTGTCATCCAAATCGTCTACCGACCACCACATACCAGGACAAAGTTCGGAGCTATTTTTTATTTTTTCAGGCTGGCTTTCGAAAAAACGTAATCGGGAATGGGAACATTGAACTGAATCTCACCGATTATAAATTCGGTGCCTTCGCCATCCTTGAGCACATCCTTAAAAACCATTTTCCTTGGGAACCACCTTCCGAATAGATTTACCACATCCGATAACTCGGTTCGTTTCAGGAGCGTGCCGCTTTTGGCAAAAAGCTCTTCGCGCAGCGGGATGTTCCGCTCCTGGTCTACCCACATTTTCCTGCCCTGGTAGGCCATTTCAGGGTCAAAAGCCGTGAGCTTGACAATCCAGCACATCCGGTCCCCGACCTTTTCACTCCCCGTAACTTCAGCATTGTAATGACTGGTAAGCTTGCTGTCCTCCATCATATCCTCATAGGATAAGTCTGATCCCATTACCGACTGGCGCAGCATATGTCCTGAGATCTGGATGATCCTGTCGGTTGCGGGAGAATATATCCAGAGTTGTTCTTCAAGTTTAAGCATCTTCGTTCCCTGGTCACGCACGGGAAACAGATATTCGGTATAGGATTTGCTGTCACCCGCAGTCCATGTTTTCGACTCCACCGTTCGTACACTCCTTCGTCCATGAATGATCATTTTGGCAGTAAAAACTCGGTTCTCCGAGGTCATGTTCTGGTCGATCCTCCTGAGGATCTCTTTCCCGTCGGGTGTTTGGGCGTTCAGTGCTGAAAAGCCCATTAATAAAATAACAAGTATTGCTGTCATGATTCAAGTTCTTTAAAAAGTTGTGCTGTTTGCCGTTTAAAAATACCAATGCCCGAAAGCATCGTACCGATAAGTTTGGAGAAGACTCCGGGAATAAATCCGATGTACCAGGTTTCCGGTGTTATGTGTGCGCGCATTACGGCAGGCATCATCATGGTACTGTCCTTCATCATCGAACCTACGTTGATCCCGTAAGTCTGAAAATACCATGCCACACCCAGCCCTATCGCAATGCCGGCAAACGAGCCCAGTACTCCGATCAGCAGTGATTCATAGATCATGGTTTTGTATACATGCCCCTTCGACTCACCGATTGCAAGACGCATGCCAAACTCCCCATAGCGCCGCAATCCGCCGAGCAGACCTGCATTCCACAGTACGATCGACATAGCCACAAGAAACACAGAAATCATTATGCCCAGCATTTTGTAGGAATAATCCACCAATATCCCCATGTTTTGCTGTTCTTTCAGGGTTTGCATCACCGGTGAAAATTCATCTGTTGAACGGCTGTATCTTTTATTAAAATCTATAGTCGTTTGCTCCGCCAGTTCATGATCATAAAATCCCCCGTTGAGAAATCCAAGTATTTCTCCGGTGGCATCTTCCATATTCAATGCTTTACGGACATCCCCGATGTCGGCAAGAAATGAACCCTTGTCCATGGCAGTGGATCCAAACTCTACAGTACCTGAAAGGATGAAATTGTACACTGCCATTTCACCAAACATGGTTGAACTGATTATGCTAACCGTATCGCCGGGATTTACCTTCAGTTTTTCAGAAACCGCATCGCTAAGCAGTATTCCCCCGGACTTCTGAGGCAAACGGCCCTTTTTTAACGAACTGCGGATATTCATTCTGTCGGTCTCCCTGGGATCGCCCGAAAGCAGATCAATCCCAAATCCGACGACGGTACCCTGGGCCCTGGTTTCTCCCTGGGCATCAGGTACATCGATCAAACCGGCAAAGTGGATGCGTTCAGCCCAGTCCAATCCCGGAAAATCTTTTTTCAATCCGGGAAGTATTGTATCTACGCCCATCAAAGCCAGATCATTGGGCATTTGTTCAACATTTTCAGCATATGCATTTGTCATCACCTTCACATGGCCGGTAGTAAACCGCGCATTAAATTCTATGCTGTCGCTGATGACGCCTGTAAGCCAGCTCTGGAAGAATACCGTAAGCATTACGCCCACTGCCACCACGATCAATGGCATCAAACTGCGGTGTTTGTCACGCAGCAATCCTTTAAAAAGAAATTTTATCATTGTATTTTCCCCCTTAATGCATCGGTTGGTTTCATGGTTGAAATTTTGCGTGAAGGCCAGTAACTTACCAGCGTAGTGGTGATCATGATGATGATCACCGTGCTGAAAATCAAGCCAAGGCTGTAAACCGGATAAATGGTTTCCGCCATGGATATTCCATAATCACTGCCTTCCATGGGCAGGGATATGCCCTTTAATGCCTGCCACGCAAATAACGGAATGCCATATACAGCGCCAAGCAGCGCTGCCAGCACCGAATGCATGGCTCCTTCGGCGGTAAAGAGTGTAACAACCTGTCTGCGTGTCATTCCAAGAGCGACATAGGTACCGATTTCCTTTTGCCGACGGAAAATTGACAGTACCTGAGTATCGAAAACAGCCAGCATGGCGAGCAACAACAGGATTCCCCAGAGAATGGATCCGCCTGCCACCTTGCTTTTGATGATCCTGTCGAAGTCCACCAGCAAGGATTTCTGGCTGTTAAAACTCCACCCCTCCACCGGTAACCAGTTTGTTTCGGGATTTTTTACCACGAGGAGCGTGGCCTCATCAGGTAATATCAACATGCGCTGCAATTCTTTGAGGGGTATCCAGATCTGTCCCCCGTCGATGGTTGGAACAGTGGAATTAAATATTCCCGCAATCTTAATTTCAGCTGCATCAAAGGCACCGTTCTTATCACGCCAGCGCAGCATAATATAATCGCCCTCATTCAAATGCGAGCTTTCGGCCATGCCACTTCCGATAATAGCGGGAATATCTTCTCCTGCATTTTCCAGCAAGGTTGTTGGTATCGAAACCACCTGCTGTCCGGGATCAATACCTTTGACCATAATGCTTAACATTCTTCCCGAAGGGTATATCGTACCCTGGGAGATCAGTATGGGTGTGAGTTCTCCCTTTTTGGTCTGTTCCATAAGTTCATGGGGAATTAAGCCATGGCTTTCGGTGAGGGTAAAAGGGTCATAGGGATCATAATGTTGCTCCCGGTACTGGCCACCCCCCAGTTCCCAGGCGATCATATCCGTCCTGGCCTGCCGGTCCCAGCCGTCGAGGAATCCTTTATGCCAGATGATTACCACAAAGGAGAAGGAAAGGACAATTACATTGAGCCAGGTCCGAAGCCCTGCACCCAACAAATTCCGCAATGCGAGTTTAACTGCCGTCATTGGAGTGTCCTCCCTTTGTTTTTGGATATGATTTCATCCCGTGCAACTTTGCCGTCCTCGAGATATATCTTGCGGCGGATGTAACCGATTACCTTTTCGTCGTGGGTTGCAAATATAAAGGTGGTTTGAAGGTCACGGTTCAGCCTTTCCATGGTTTGAAGGATATTGTGCGAATTGGCCGCATCAAGATTGGCAGTCGGTTCATCTGCCAGAACGATCACCGGCTTTTTCACCATGGCCCTGGCGATGGCAACACGCTGGCATTCTCCACCGGAAAGCTGGGCAGGCCTTGATTTTTCCTTATCCGTAAGTCCCACCCATTCCAATGCGTCGAGCACCATCTTTTTCCGTTTTCCGCTTTCAACACCCAGCAACAGCAGCGGAAATTCCACGTTTTCGTAAACCGTATGCACCTGGAGCAGGTTATAGCTTTGAAAGATGAACCCAAGCTGTGACTTCCGGAGAGCAGCAGATGCTTTTGCACTGAGGTCTCCGACCGACTGCCCCATAACAATTGCCTTTCCTTCCGATGGTGAATCCAGGGAGCCGATGATATTCAGCAGGGTAGTTTTTCCCGATCCGCTGGGACCAATGATCCCGGTAAATTCACCTTTACCGAAAATGAGATCAATTCCGTTGAGTGCGGTAAATTTCCCGCTTCCCATGGGAAAGTGCTTTTTCAGTCCTTCTATAGAAATGATCTTTCCGTTTTCCATTTGATTTTTATTAAGTAATTCTTATGAGGTTTTAAAAATTTACGACAGCCATCAATTGCATGCCTTTTCCGGAAAACAGGTTGCGGTCCTGCGAGGCATTATAAATTGCAAACCGGTCGGGATTCCAGAATAGCATCAGGTAAAAGCTCCAGTAGTCATATTTGCGTTGCAGGTTTATGATCCTGTACCATTCTTCCAGATCCCAGTTATAATAGACCATTCCTGTAATACTGTTCATGATTCCTAACGGATAATTTGCCGCCACGGCAGTAAAGTTATTATGCAACCCTTTCTCCGCCAGTTCATCCCTGCTGCTGTACCGGAAATACTCTGCGGTTGCAGTAAGCCCGCTGCCAAGTGGAAAGGTGTAATCCGCTCCCAGGTTGAAGAAAGTTTCCCATTCCGGGATAATGGTGCTGTTCAGCCCATTGTGCTTGATAACACCTTCGAACCAAAGACCGATCCCCACGTCCCATTTTCCGTCGACACCAATTTTATTCTCGGGATATTGAATTTGTGATATTCCGGAAATGCTGTCGGCAGGGAAATCAAATACGGCTTCCCGATGATGATAACTGAAAGCAGTTTCGCCTTTGCCAAGTGGAAGCTGAAACCGGCCGCCAAATTCCGGAATATGCTTTTGCGTTGGCACTGCATCCCATCCCCTGGATTCATCATTGCCATAAAGTACCCAGAACCAGATATTGGCATTATTTTGAAAATAATACCTGCCCAAAAAACCATATACACCATCGGTAAGTTGAAGCGGGTCGCGGTAATCAATTTTATCAAACCACATCAGCGGACGCAATACGGTGGCCGAACCAAAATTGATCTTCTGAAGTCCTATCCTGAGCTCAAACCGGGGTGTTGCATAGCGTAACCAAAGCCGGTAAGGCTTCAGGACGGCATCGCCATCATCATAATGGTTGCCGGTGAACAGGGCATTTCCAAACGCATTCACCGACAGTTCTGCATCTATAATGCGGCTGTTGCTAAGGCTGTCCGCAAGATGCAGCGTGGGGATAAACCTGCCGCCAAGCTGGTAACCAACAGGATCGTTAAATCCTATCGTGCCCCAGCCGCTGAACTGATTCTCAAACCTCAGCATGGTGTGTTGCGCCTGACTGATGGCCGGAAGGAAAATCATACCGGCAACCACCTGCAATAGGTATAATCCTGTCTTCATAAGCTTCTGACCTTATTAACAGGCATGAGCCCGTAAAAAAAGAAGTTGGTTAGCTCATTGACCATTTCAGCAGGACTGGCATACAACCGCGTAAAGCTGTCATCGGTGGTCAGATCCGCCAGTTTATTCAGCAAATACATCATAAATTCCGGCTTAATGCCTGATCTGATGTCGCCGTTTTTCTGCCAGGTCAGAAAATCGTTCAGGATCATGGAAAGGGATTTTTCCGACCATTGGTGGATGAATTCAAGGATCTCCGGTTCCCCGCTTTTATACATTTCATTTACCAATTCCTGGCTGATTCCACCGGAATTCTTCAATTTAAAAGCTACAACGCGTTTTACCTTTTCAGCATGCTCCATGTCACTGTCCATAATACTGCGGTACTCCGCCATGGCCTCGCCAAAAAAACCGTCCAGTATGTATTTGACCAGGGCAGTTTTATTGGCAAAATGCTTGTAGAAAGTCATTTTGCTCACGCCGGCCACGGCGCAGATCTCTTCTATACTCACCCTTTTCAGGCCGTGCTTCCAGAAGAGCTCGTGGGCTGTATCCAGAATTTTCTTACGTTTTGGATTTTCACGGATCATGATGAAATTGACTAATTCGATACAAATATACGTTATTTTTCTTATTATACGTTATTCGTATATTATTTATATTCCGTTTGATTTAAACATGTGGTAGCCGCAGTTATCCGTTTAAATCGCCCTGGTATTATTATTACAGGCAATTAATTTGTCCGTCCCCTATTTTTGCATATTTTTGCATCGTCTGCAATAGATCCGGCCCCGTAGTTCAGCTGAATAGAACGTCAGATTCCGGTTCAATTTTATGGGTGTTGTAACCCCTCCGGGGTCACAAATTATCTGGGCTGCCAATTGGCGGCCCTTTCGAAATATATACCCCGCCAGAGTCATGAATTTTTCAATCGTCAGAAAGCAGTCTTTTTTGTTTCTAGATGTAGAGTGATCATAGATTATGATTAGAAATCAACATACTTGTATAATTATAATTTGATAATGAATCAACTCCTTGTACAATAGGAGAAGTTATATCCAACTATTTAAGACTTAAAATAAAATAATTCCATTAGTCAAAGGTTAAAAGCGTTTCAAATTCATTTATCCGCAATCAGTCAATATTACTTTATCTTATCGTTATTTATTTCATAAATTAAAAAGCATCATTCTATTTTGTTCCTTGCAGTCAAAAGTTTCACCTTGATTTTCGTTCCTATCGATTCTTGTAAAGTCATTTCATAGTAGTAAAATTTGAGTATCCCGCAAGGATAAATTATTCTTTAAGGTTCTTAATCATTAACATCCATAAGTTATGAAAAAGCTATTGTTTTTCTCTCTGACAGGTTTAATTATTGTGATTAACATAGTTGCTCAACAGCCATTATCCGAATCAGCTATAACGGCTGATAGTCTTATGCGGGAACAATCTGAATACAACACGGTAACGGATGTCGATGGGAATATATATAAAGCTGTTCAAATCGGCAACCAAATCTGGATGGCTGAAAACCTCAAAACTACAAGATTAAGCGATGGCACATTAATTCCTTTGGTTTCTGCTAACAATGAGTGGACAGGTATAAATTCATCAGCATATTGCTGGTACAATAATGATTCAACCAATAAAAAGCTATATGGTGCTTTATATAATTGGTACACCATCAATACTGGAAAATTATGTCCTTCTGGCTGGTATGTTCCAACTATAAACGAATGGAAATTACTTGCGAATTTTTATGGAGGATTAAACATGGCGAGTGGAAAACTCAAAGACACTATTCATTGGAATAGTCCTAACGTTGGTGCAACCAATGAAAGTGGTTTTACGGCTATCCCGGGGGGATACCGTAATGACGATGGGTACTTCTATTCTCCAGGCAGTCATAGTATTTGGTGGAGTTCTAGTCCTGGCTCTGAGACAATATCATGGCGTGTAGCTATGCAGTATTTTAATACCCAAGTTTCTGTTTGGACATACAGCAATGTTGGAGGATTTTATACGCGATGTTTAAAGGATACAACCGATATATTTATTCAGATTCCAACATTAACTATCGATACAATATCAGATATCCATATTTTCCAGGCAAAATGTCGAAGTACTATAAGTTCAAACGGAGGTGCTGAAATTACTGCGAGAGGTGTTTGTTGGAGCATCTTTCACAACCCCGATATAACCAATAATAAAACCGTTGATGGTAGTGAAGCAGGTAGTTTTGTGAGCGAAATCCAAGGATTAACACCTAATACCACTTATTACCTAAGAGCCTATGCCATCAATAAAATAGGCATAAGTTACAGCAACGAATTAAGTTTTACTACAACCGCATTACCTGATATCATTTATGGCTCTGTCACTGATGTTGAAGGAAATGTTTATAGAACAGTCAGTATTGGGAACCAAACCTGGATGGCTGATAATTTGAAAACTACAACATATAAGGATGGCAGTCCGATCCCCAATGTGACCGATGACCTTGAATGGAGTAGGTTAACCAGCGGAGCATATTGCTGGTATGGTAATGACGAGGGAACCTATAAAAAAGAATATGGTGCCCTGTACAATTACTACACTGTTATGGACGGTCGGAATATTTGTCCGACTGGCTGGCATATACCAACTCATGCTGAATGGACGGAACTTAGATATTGCTGCCAAACTCCTTGTGAAGAATACCACTCTGATTGTTATTTAAAGGAAGCCGGTTCAGAACATTGGAACTATCCATATAATACTAATGAAACCGGTTTTACTGGTCTTCCCAGTGGCGTACGTCAGGCTTTGAATATTGGTGATGGGAATCTGCCTTATGGTAAATTCAGGGGTATACAATATACCGCCTTTTTCTGGCAATCAACCGGAGAATATTTCCATTTGTCAAGCAACGATCTTATTAATCTCTATCATGAATGGTATTTCGATCATTCTCCTATGAACGGATACTCTGTCAGATGTATGGAAAACAAGGAAACCACAATACATACCCTGCACCAAAGTATTGCCAGGAATACATACTTTGAGATTCCCGTTTATGCAAATATCCTGCAGGCAGACAAGATTTTATCTTACCAGTTTGATTATAATTTCAATGCTGAAATCATACAATTTGATGATTATAGGATTGAAGGCACTTTGTCATCAAATGGTAGTCTTGAGTTAAATCCAGTGGAAAATAAACTGTCAGTGGCCTGGGCAGGTCAATCGCCGCTTGAAGATTCAGGAATACTTTTAAAATTGAAATTCAAAGCGCTTGAAACCGGTATCACTACCCCTGCTTTTTCCAAATTCTTGGTTAACACTGATACTATTAGAAATATTACCAATGGAATGATAACGATTAATCCAGACTATGGCGACGTGGATGCCAATGAAAACATCCAGGCATATGATGCGGCGCTTGCTCTGCAATACAGCGTGGGTTTAGATCCATTGCCGGATGTTGATCCGCTTCCATGGGAGAACTGGAGAGTTAAGTCAGCTAATGTTGACAGCCAGGATTTGATCACGGCCTATGATGCTTCCCTTATATTGCAATATGCCGTAGGATTAATAAATTCTTTTCCGGTTCAAGGCTATAAGAAGAATACTCCAATGCCTCAGGACGATATAGTTGTTTCAAAGGAGGACGAATATATTGTTTTCCGCTCAGCTGGGGAATTATTTGGAATGAATGTTACGATTGAAGATAATGCTGAATTTTTAGGCACACCACAAATTCTTTCATCCGGGATGCTCTCTGCATTCAACACATCTTCTAGCAACTATGCCATAGGCCTGGCAACAGCATATCCCCCTGAAGTGAATGATGTCATTATGAAAATTCCTATCACTAATGTCACTGTTAATTCTATAATCTTTAACCTGAAAGTTAATTCAAGTGAAAAACAGGTTGTGCTGAGTCTTCCTACTGCTATAGCTGAGCCTTTAAGCAAATCTATCGAAGTTTACCCGAATCCAGCCAATACTACTCTGTATTTCAAAAACCTGATCGGCGATGCATCAATTTCCATTTTTGATTTACAGGGCAGGAAAATTTTGTCAAGGAATATTAACGACAATCGGATCGACATCACCAACCTGGATCACGGATTATATACCATACACATTAATGACAATAAAAGCTCCATAATAAAAAAGCTAGTAAAACAGTAAGCCCCAGAAGATAATTAATGTTTTTGTTTATTTACAAGATCATTCTTAATGAATTGATTTTCATTAAATCAAGTATAATTTGGTTTGAACTCATTCCCCTTGGGTTCACAAAACAAACGATGCTCCTTTGGGAGCATTTTTTGTTTAAAGAGCGGAGTAAGCTGCAAAGCTTAGCTCCGCATGAAAACAAAAAATGATAAGCAACTTGCTGCGACATCGTTTGTTTTGTTAGATTAATTTATTTATGGATCATGAGCGAGGCGAATAATCCCTCCGGGGTCACGCAGTATATCAGGCAGTTACAAAATTAGTTTGTTTCTGCCTTTTTTATTTGGACATACAAACTGACATACAAGTTGAAATTTGACCACAGGCATCGACGGCGCGGCCAACAAGGTTAAATGAATAGGTCAATGTGATTATAATGCCATTTTTGGTGTGAATGCCTTAAAATGGCTAAAAATAGCATTGAAATCGATGTCCTGACAAGAAATGATACAAAGAAGTGTAAAACTCAATAGAAATAGGGTGACTTGGTTTGTTTTCATATAATAGGGTTTTGGTCAAAAAATTGGGAATTAAAAAACAGAAGGTCAACTATATGATGAAGTTACGATAATACAAAGCCGAAGTCAAGTGAATTTTGATTAAGGGTAATGGATAGAATAACCTTGTAATCCTCCCTCATTTTCAGTATATTTAGCAATAGAAATATACCCCCTTGAACCAAACCCTCTCCATGGACCAGGTATTTCTCAACAAGGTCATTGTCATCATCGAAGCCAACCTGGAGAATGAAAAGTTCGGAGCAGGCGAGCTTTCCCAAGAGCTTGGGATAAGCCGTTCCAACATCAACCGCAAGTTAAAGTCCATCAAAAAAACTTCAATCAGCCAACTTATCCAGGAGATCAGGCTGCAACGGGCTATGGAAATGCTGCAGCAGAAAGTAGCCACTGATAGACACATACATGAAATATCTGATGGAAATCCAGAACTTCTTCCTCTTTACATCGGGATAACCGGTCACCGGGATATACGGGATGAGGATAAGCTGCGGCTGAAAGAAATGATAAAAAGTCTGGTTGAAGAAAAAAAGGCGCAGTGTCCCAATACACCAATCGTTATTCTTACACCACTGGCAGAAGGGGCAGACAGGTTGGCTGCATATGCAGCTTTTGAGTGCGGCATTTCGTATATCGCACCTCTGCCAATGCCGGTTGATGAATACCGGAAAGACTTTATAACACCGAATTCCCTGAATGAGTTTAATGGATTGCTTGAAAAAGCGGATCTCTGGTTTGAATTGCCTTTGCCTATAGACACAAAAATAGAAGAACTGCTACAGAACAAGGAGAAACGGGATGATCAGTATTATCAGATCGGTTTATATATTGCTAAGCAATCGCAAATGCTTATAGCACTCTGGGATGGCATTGACAACAAAAAACGGGGCGGAACTGCACA
>Ga0209751_10005527_pt1 | contig 11892 bp, 8 predicted proteins | sample RifCSP13_1_FD_184019 | JGI IMG/M metagenome (GOLD analysis project Ga0209751, IMG submission 184019) | Soil microbial communities from Rifle, Colorado - Rifle CSP2_sed 13_1 (SPAdes) (version 2) | ecosystem: Environmental > Terrestrial > Deep subsurface > Rock core/Sediment | place: Rifle... | reverse complement strand
CGCGGCCCTTTCCACTACACAGCCCGTTCCCGGCGGCCCGATCACCGTCGAGGCCGACGAGATCGCCTACGACGCCGCGACGAATGTCGTCACCGCGCGCGGCCGGGTCCGCGTCACCCACGCGCTGTTTCGCCTCTTTGCCGATACAATGACCTTCGACCTGCGGACGCAGGTGGTCACCGCCGAGGGACGCGTCCGGCTGATCGATGCGCAGGGCCGCGAATTGCGGGGCACGCGGGTCGTCTACGCCATCTTGCGCGGGGAGGCCATCATCACCCGCGCGGAGACGATCGTGGACCGCGTCTACATCCGGGCGGAGCGGGCGCAGGGGAACGCCGTGCGCCTCACCGTCGACGAGGCGACCCTCACCACCTGCGACCCCACGCGGCCCCTGTACCGCATCACCGCCCGCCGGGTAGAGATCATCCCCGGCGAGGAGTTGGTGGCCCGCGACGCCTCGATCTGGTTCGGGTCGCTGCGGGTCCTGACCCTGCCGGTCTACCGGATGTCGCTGCGGGACGCTCGGGGGCCGCGCCTCCCGGGCGTGGGGAGTAACCCCACCGACGGGCTGTGGATCGACTACCGGTACCCCTACCGTCTTGGCAACGTGGCGGGCGAACTGTACGGCAAGTACGGCCAGATCTCCGGCTTCTTCTTGCTGAACACGTTGAGCTACGATCAGCCGGCCTGGCGCCTGACGCTGGACACGGGCCGCACCCAGCGCGAGGACCCCGACAACGTGGTGCATGCGCTCACCACAGCCGAGCTCGCCGGCACGGTCAAGCCGTGGCGGGTCCCGGGACTGCCGCTCTTTCTGTCGGGACGGGTGGCGGCCGGCTGGTTCGATGAACTGGACTCGGCGGTGGTGACCACCCGCCTGGACGGCACCCTGACGCTGGCCACTGAGACCTTCTCCTTCGGTCCGAACCTGGACGCCGCCGCGTCCGCTTCCTACCGCTTCTCCGCCTACGGCACCGGCGAGCAGCGCACGATCATCTCCGGCGCGCTGGCCCTGACCTACCGGTTCGACCAGGCGACGACCATCACGGCGCGCTACGACCTGGCGTCGGTGCAGGGGACCACACCCTTCTTCTTCGACGTGGTGAACTCGACGAGCACCGTCGCGCTCACCGTCGCCCATACCCGCCCGGATTTCCGCGTGCAGGCGGGCGTCAGCTACGACTTCGCTGCCCTCCCGATCCCGGAGACGAAGCTCTCCGGCGGGGTCGGCTTCCGCGTCTCACCGACCGTCTTCTTCGACGTGGCGGCCGTCTATAGCCTGACCACGCAGGCGTTCGAGGACCTGGACTACACGGTGACCTTTCAGTGTGACTGTCTCACCGTCGCCGTGCGCTACCGACAGATCCGGCAGGAGATCTCCCTCAATGTCATCCTGGGGGTGTCAGACCGGCTCACCTTCACGACGCCCCCGCCGTAACCTGGCCGCGCCGGCCGCGATCAACCCCAGCAGCATCCACATCCCCAGGCCGACGTGAAATCGCATGACCGTTCCATCGACCTGCTGGTGTACCAGGACGCCGACGAGGGCGGCCACGACGCCCGCCGCGATGAGGCCTTCGTTTGCGGGAGACTGCCGGATCCAGCGGGCGCCCCACCACAGGGCCAGCGCGATCACGCTGGCAAAGGAGAGGACGCCGAGCAGTCCGCCCTCCGCCGCGATGTTCAGGAAGATGTTGTGGGCGAAGGGGCGCGAGGGCACGGGCTCACGGTCCTCGGGCAGCCGGTAACGGGGATAGACCATGGTGAAGGTGCCCAATCCCGTTCCCACGACGGGATGATCGCGGAAGATCTGCAGCGCTGCCGTCCATATGGCGATGCGATCGCGGTTCAGCGTGAGGTCCGGAATCGACTCGGCCCGCGCCCCCAGCGCCGGTACCGCGCCGCTCAACCCAAACCGCCCGATCGCCAGGGTCAACAGGAGCAGAGCGAGGAGCAGAAGGCGGGTCGGGCGGGGCACGCAGGCCAGGAAGACAGCCAGTCCGGCCAGACCGCCAAGCCACGCCCCACGGGCGAAGGTAAAGACCAGGCCGATTGCCGTCACCGCCGCCCCCGCGCCGAAGATGAGGAACCCCCATCCGCGCCGCCGTACCGCCAGGGCGAGCAGCAGCGGTAGTCCCAGGACAAGCATTGTCCCCAACGCGTTGTAGCCTCCGCCGGTGTCCGCAGGCATGCCCGTCACCCGGTGATTGACGATTCCCCACACAGCGGCGGCGACCGTGCCGGCCGCCATCGCCTCCACCATTCGCATGGGGAAGTCAGACATGCGCGCAGCAGACCGGACGACGGCACCGTATCCCAGGCAGATGAGGACGCCTAGTAGTGCGGTCGAGCCCGCAGCCATGCCCGGGAAGGGAGAGAACAGGGCCGAGAGGGTGGTGGCGGCCAGGAACAGGAGGATCGGGAGATCGAGGGGTGTTCGCGCCCAGAGAAGCGACCGCCCGCTGGCCGCTGCGGCGAGGGCAGGAGCGACGACGAAGAACGCGCTGGGGGCCGCGAACCCGGCGGCCAGGAGCAAACCTGTCGCCAGCACCGCGGCGCTCTCGAGACGTTCAAGTTGGCTGATCATGGTCGTCCCCAGGTCCCCAACCGCGCCGGGTGTGTGTAATTATAAGCGGGCAAGTGGTGCTAAGGAATCATCACCCCGTAGCGCCCGGCGCAGGACCGGTGAGCCGGGCGGAACGAGGAGATTGCCTCACCGGACGGAACATTAGGCAGCGGATTCAGATGACCGTGGAGGATCCAATGAAGGCTGTGAACGCCGTCCCCGGACACATCTTTCGCGAGTACGACATCCGCGGCGTCGTGGGACAGGACCTCACGCCGGAAATCGTCTACACTATCGCCCGCGCGTTTGCCGCGTACCTGCGGTCCGCCGGCGCACCGCCGCGGGTCGTCATCGGCCGGGACAACCGCCAGAGCTCCCCGCAGCTGGGAGACGCCGTCGTGGAGGGGTTTATCGCCAGCGGATGCGATGTGGTCGACATCGGCACCGTGATCACACCGGCGCTATATTACGCCCGGGTGCACCTGGGGATCGACGGCGGCGTGATGATCACGGCCAGCCACAACCCGCCCGAATACAATGGGATGAAGCTGGCGCACGGCCACGCCACGCTCTACGGTGAGGAGATCCAGGAGGTGCGCCGTCTGGCGGAAGTGGGTGACTTCTCCGAGGGCCGCGGGCGCGGGGAGGAGCGCGACATCGTCCCCGCCTACCGCCAAATGCTGCGGGAGAAGATCGTCCTGGGGCCGCGCCGCCTGCGGGTAGCCGTGGACTGCGGCAACGGCACGGCCAGCCTGGTGGCGCCCGACATCATCGAGGCCTGGGGGTGCGACGTCCTGCGGCAGCACTGCGACTCCGACCCCACCTTCCCGCACCACCAGCCCAATCCCGTGGCCCTGGAGAACGTCCGCGACCTGATTGACCTGGTGCGCCGCGAGCGCTGTGACCTGGGGATCGGCTTCGACGGCGACGGCGATCGCATCGGCGTCATCGACGACCAGGGGACCATGGTCTGGGGCGACACGCTGATGGCGCTCTTCTGGCGGGAGATCCTGCCGCGCCACCCGGGTGCGGCGGCGATCATCGAGGTGAAGTGCTCCCAGGCCCTGGTGGAGGAGGTGGAGCGGCTGGGCGGCCGGCCGCTCTTCCACCGCACCGGCCACTCCCTGATCAAAGCCAAGATGAAGGAGCTGGGGGCGGTCTTCACCGGGGAGATGTCGGGGCATATGTTCTTCGCGGACGAATATTATGGCTACGACGACGCCGTCTACGCTGCGGGGCGCCTGCTCCGCCTCCTCACGCACACGCCGGAGCCTTTGTCAGTGCTCCTGGCGTCGATTCCGCACTATCCGATCACGCCCGAGGTGCACGTGGAGGCGCCGGACGCGGTGAAGTTCGACGTCGTGCGCCAGGTGGCGGAGCAGTTCCAGCGCCGCTATGACGTCATCGACGTGGACGGCGCGCGGGTGCTCTTCCCTGACGGCTGGGGCCTGATCCGCGCCAGCAACACCCAGCCGGCGATTGTGCTCCGGGCGGAGGCGAAGTCAGAGGAAGGACTCGAGCGAATCAAGCGGGCGATCGAGGCGGCGCTGGGGCGATTCCCGCAGATCTCACGTCCCGTGTGGTAAAAGTGGATGAAGTCCGCCCGTCGGCAACCGGTCCGTTGGCCCCGTGGCCGGATTCCCCAGGCGAGTCCGGAGCCGCGCCGCTAGAACTGCAGTGCCTCCGCTGCGGGACCGTGGGCCTGCGGGAGACCGGGGAGTCATGGACCTGCGGGCGCTGCGGGGCGGAATACCCTGTGCGCGCCGGCATTCCCCGATTCGTGGCAAGCGAATTCTATTCGGAATCCTTCGGCTTTCAATGGAACCGCTTCGCCCGGACGCAACTGGACTCGGCGAACGGCACCACGCGCAGCCGCGACACCTTCGTCCAGAAGACGGGCTGGTCCCCGGCGGCACTGCGGGGGAAGCGGGTCCTGGACGCCGGTTGTGGCATGGGGCGCTTCGCCGAGGTGTGCGCCGATGCCGGCGCGGAGGTTTACGCGGTGGACTTGAGCGTGGCGGTCAACGCCGCCTACCGCAACCTCGGACACCGGCCCAACATCCACATCTATCAGGCCGACATCATGAACCTGCCGTTTCCGGAGCGGAGCTTCGACTTCATCTACAGCATCGGCGTCCTGCATCACACACCGAACACGAGGGTGGCCTTTCTCCGACTTCTGCCGCTGCTGAAACCGGGTGGGACCATTGCCATCTGGGTGTACGGGAGGCAACTGAAGTGGCTGATCGGCAGCGAGATCCTGCGGGTTGTCACTCCCGCACTGCCGAAGGCCTGGCTGCTGTACGCGTGCAGGGTTTCCATTCCCCTCTATCGCGTCCATAGAATTCCGGTGCTGGGCAGAATCACTACCGTCGTGTTGCCAACGAGCATGCAGCCAAACGCAGAATCGCGCTGGCTCGATACGTTCGACTGGTATTCGCCCAGGTACCAATGGAAGCATACTTATGGAGAGGTAGAAGCGTGGTTCGAGGAGGCGGGCTTGGTCGAAGTCGAGCGGGGAGCCGTCCCGGTGGCCGTGCGGGGTATGCGTCCGGATCCTTCGGATTGAGTCGAGGCGCGGGTGATGACGACCGGAACCTTCGATTGGATCGAATACTTCGAGGCGATACAACACAAGGAGCCGAGTCTGCTGGCGTTCGCCATCAAACGGTGGAACTATAACATCCCGCTTTTGGATCGGATCAGACGAACCGTACCTCCCCCCGCCAGGGTGCTCGAAGTAGGTACCGGGTCGGGAGCCCTCGCCGTCCTGCTGGCCGCGCATGGATACGATGTGCTGGGGATGGACATCGATCCCAGGGTCATCGCGTGGGCCAAGGGGTTCGCCGAACCCTTCGGCTTGGCCTGTCAATTCGAAGTTGGCGACGGCTTCGACCTCACTTCTTACGCGGGCAAGTTTGACGTGGCGTTCTCCGCCGGCGTTCTCGAGCATTTCTCGCCACGTGATGCCGTGCGGATGCTGCAGGAGCAAGGCCAGGCCGCCCGCTACGTTGTGGCCGCCGTCCCTACGCGGTTTGCATTGCGCAATGATCCATTTACTGAAGCCTCAGGGGCACGCCCGATCCGCCTCCCGGAACTGCGGCGCCTCTTCGCCCGGGCGAGGCTCGAGGACGTGAGAGGCTTCGGCTACGGTACGCCCGATGGGACGCTTTCGTGGATCTTTCGACTGCTGCTGCCGCGCAGTATCCAGTGGATCTTGCAGAATCAGCTTTCATATGCCGGCACGATAGGGTGTATCGGGCGCGCCCGTGTCTCCGCCGGCTCGTCGGGGCCACCCGATGGTTAGCTCAGCCCGGCCCGGCAGTGAGCGCTCGGTCATCGCCGCGAGCGCCGAGACGTTGCTTCTGAGGACCTTGCTGGCGCTCGTCGGGTTCGGCGCCAGCGTCCTCCTCTCCCGGGGACTGGGGCCGCAAGGGCGGGGAGAGTATTACCTTCCCGTGATCGCCGCTGCGACGATGGTGGCCCTGGGCAAACTGGGATTCGACCAGATGAACGTCTACCTCTTCGGTTCGCGGGGCATTGCCGCCGACCGTCTCTCCGGACAGAACGGCCTGGTGGCGCTCGTCATGGGGGGCCTCGGCCCGCTGACGTTGCTGCTCGCCGCTGCGGGGCTGCCGGGCGTGTTTGCGGGTACGTCCCTTTCGCTGCTGATGCTCGTCGGGCTGAGCATCCCCTTCACCCTGCACACCCAGTTTTCGGCCGGACTGTTGACGCTCACCGGCGAGGTTACCTGGCAATTTCGTGCGGCCCTCCTGGCCGGAGTTGTGCAGCTCGGGGGGCTTGCGGCCCTGTGGGCCTTGGGGTGGTTGGCGGTGGGGTCGGCTCTGGCGTTGCACGTCCTCAATGCCCTGCTGACGTGGCTGGTCATCGTCTGGGCTTTGGGCCAGCAGGAGCAATCATGGGTTCGCTGGGATCCCCAGTTGCTGCGGGAGACCGTGAGGCACTCCGCGCTGCTGCACCTGGGTTTCGTCCTCTTCTTCCTGCATCTGCGCCTGGACATGTTCATGGTTAAGGTGATGGTGGGGCCGACGGCGCTCGGCCTGTACTCGCTGGCCGTTATCCTTGCCGAGACGGTCCTTCTGCCGACCGATTCCCTGACGATTGCCGTCCTTCCCCGGCAGGTCGGCAACACGCTCCCGGAGGCGGCGACTCTGGCGCTGCGGGTTGCCAGAGCCAATGTGCTCCTGGCGCTGGGCGTGGCCGTGATCTGGACCGCTGTGGGGATGGGGGCCATCCGCATCGTCTTCGGCGCGGCGTTCGCCGACGCATACGGGCCCTTAGTCGGCCTCCTGCCGGGGATGGTCTTCCTGGGCATGCAGCGCGTCTGCGGGGGGCCGGCGTTGCGCGCCGGTAAGCCGGGTCGGATCACGGGCATCTATGCCCTGTCTCTCCTCTGCAATATCGCGCTGAACCTGGTGTGGATCCCCCGCTGGGGCCCCCTGGGGGCAAGCCTGGCCTCGAGCGTGTCGTACGGAGCGGGAGCGGTGATGTTCCTGGCGTGGATGGCCCGTCTGGCCGGTGCGCCGCTGTTCGCGAGTTTGGTGCCCAGACGATCCGACTGGCAGGTGCTATGGCGCGCCGCGCTACAGGGCACGCAATTCGTGCAGCATACTCTAGCAACCAAAGCTGGCGCAGTCGGCCGATGACGCAACGGCGGCGGACCCACTCGCGCCGGACTTGCTGGGGCATCCCTGCGGGGTACGCACCATGGCGCGAAGGCCCATAAAGATCTTCTACATCATCGGCACACTCGAAATCGGGGGTGCCGAAGGTCAACTGGTGCAGCTGGCCACGCGCCTCGATCGGGAGCGGTTTGAGCCGGTCGTGTGCTGCCTGACCGCGGGCGGACCGTACCGGACATCTTTGGAAGCCGCCGGAGTTCCGGTGGAAGTCCTGGGGTTTCGTGGGTTCCGGCAGGTTCTGCAGCATCCGCCCCAGGTCGCGGCTCAGCTCGTCCGGTTACTCCGCACCATACGGCGGTGGCAGCCCGACATCGTCCACGGGTTCCTCTTCTGGGCCTACGTGTTGGGCGCGTACGCGGCTCGCCTCAGCGGGGTGCCGGTTGTACTCACCAGTCGGCGCAGCCTGGGGATCTACAAGGCAGCAAAGCTGCACTACCTCATCCTGGAGCGTGTGGCCAACCGGATGACCGATCTCGTGATCGCCAACTCAGAGGCCGTGCGCCAGGACGTGCTGCGCCAGGAACGGCTTCCTGCCCGAAAGGTCATCGTCATCCCCAACGGTCTCGATCCCGAACGGTTCCGTGTCGCGCCAGATGAGGCCCTGCGGCACACTCTGGGACTGGATCACCGCGGTCCTGTCGTCGGTGTGCTGGCGAACTTCGCGCGGCACTACAAGGGACATCAGTACTTCCTGCAAGCCTGGGCCAAAGTGGCGCGGGAGTATCCGGCCGCGGTCGCGCTCATCATCGGCGATGGGCCGCTGCGACCGCGGTACGAGGCGGCCGTCGCGGCGGAGGGGCTGAGCGAATCCGTGCGCTTCCTCGGGCTGCGGCTGGACGTCCCGGCGCTGCTGGCGCTGACAAACCTGGTCGTGCACCCCTCCCTGGAGGAGGGGTTCTCCAACGCCATTCTGGAAGCCATGGCCGCGGGGAAGCCGGTGGTGGCCTCGGCGGTGGGCGGAAACCCGGAAGCGGTTTTCCACGGGGAGACAGGGCTGCTCGTACCGCCGCGCGATGCCATCGCCCTGGCGGAGGCGATGCGATGGTGCTTCCGGTATCCTGCCGCGGCTGCCCGCTTCGGCACGGCGGGGCGCCAGCGGGTGGCCGAACGATTCACCCTCATCGCGATGATCCGGCAGTACGAGGCGATCTACGAGCAACTTGTGCGAACGAAGACGGTCGCGCGTGCTCCGGCCGCACCGGAGCAGGAGGGAGCCGTCCGTGTCCCGTGACCTGCGACGAGGAGGGTGACTGCGGTGTGTGGCATCGCCGGTCGGGTAAACTTCCGCTCGGGTGCTCCCGCTGACGCCGCGGTCATCAAGCGCATGTGCGACCTGCTGGCCCACCGCGGGCCCGACGGGGACGGCATTCACGTCGACGGCGCGGTCGGCCTGGGGCACCGGCGGCTAGCCATCATCGACCTGAGCCCCGCGGCGGCGCAGCCCATGGGCACGCCGGACGGCGCCCTGTGGATCACCTACAATGGGGAAATCTACAACTTTCAGGATCTCCGCCGCGAGCTCGGTCAGCAAGGGCACCGGTTCCGCACGCAGAGCGACACCGAGGTGATCCTAGCCGCGTACCGGGAGCACGGCGTGGAGTGTCTCGGCCGCCTGCGCGGCATGTTTGCCTTCGCCCTTTGGGATGGCCGCGCGCGGACGCTGTTCTTGGCGCGGGACCGGCTGGGCAAGAAGCCGCTCTATTACTGGCTGGACGAGGATGGGATCGCCTTCGCCTCGGAGCCGAAGGCCTTCCTGGCCGAACCGGGATTTCGACCCCGACCGGACCCCGAAGCCATCAATCACTATCTGACCTACCAGTACGTGCCGACACCCCTCAGCGCCTTCACGGCGGTGCGCCGCCTGCCCCCGGCCCACTTTCTGCTCCTGCAGGATGAGCAGGTGTCGATCCGGCGGTATTGGAGACTGCACTTCGGGCAGAAGCGGTCACTCTCCGAGGAGGAGGCCTCTCAGCAGCTCCTTGACTTGCTTCGGGAGGCCGTGCGCCTCCGGCTGATCAGCGACGTGCCGCTCGGTGCCTTCCTCAGCGGCGGCATCGACTCCAGCGCCATCGTCGCCCTGATGGCCGAGCACAGCACCCAGCCGGTCAAGACCTTCTCCATCGGATTTGCGGAGAGGGAGTACAACGAGCTAGCCTACGCCCGGCTCGTGGCGCAGCGATACCACACCGACCACCACGAGTTCGTCGTGCGCCCCCAGGCCGTGGAGATCCTGCCGCAGCTGGTGTGGCACTATAATGAACCGTACGCTGACTCCTCGGCCATCCCCACCTACTACCTGGCACAGCTGACCCGCAAGCATGTCACAGTAGCGCTCAACGGGGATGCCGGCGACGAGAACTTCGCCGGCTACGAACGTTATCAGGCCAACGTGCTGGCCCTGCGCTACGATTGGATCCCCGGCCCAGTACGTCGGTCCCTGGCGCTCTTTGCGCGGCGGCTTCCGGCGGCCCAACCACGTTCCCTGCTCTCCCACGGGAAGCGCTTCCTCGAGGCCTTCGGCGAGCCGCGCGAACTGCGGTACGCGCGCTGGATGTATCACTTCGATCCAACGCTCAAGGCGGAGATTTGTACTCCGGAGTTCTTGCGGGCCGCAGGCGGACACGATCCGGCGGAGCTGATCGTCCAGGCCTATAAGAACTCCGACGCACCCGACTTCATCGACGCCACCCTGGACGTCGACGTGAACACGTACCTGCCCGACGACCTGCTGGTCAAGATGGATATTGCCACCATGGCCCACGGGCTGGAGGGACGCTCGCCGTTGCTCGACCATCAGGTCATGGAGTACGCCGCCAGTCTGCCCTCGCACATGAAACTGCGCAACGGGATTAAGAAGTACATCTTCAAGCGGGCCGTGCGCGACCTCGTCCCGCCGGAGGTCCTGGAGCGGCAGAAGATGGGGTTTGCTGTGCCCCTGCACCTGTGGTTCCGTCGGGAGTTGCGCGAAATGGCCTACGATATCCTGCTCAGCCGGCGGGCGGTCGAGCGCGGCTACTTCCGGCAGGCGGTCGTACAGCGGCTCCTGAATGAGCACACGCAGGGGACGCACTCGTGGCATTACCAGCTCTGGAACCTCCTTATGCTTGAGCTCTGGCACCGGACGTTCATCGATGATCCGACCTCCGCCGCCACGGCCGCGAATCAGCGGATCGTGGGGCAGCAGGTCGGGTAATCTGCGGCGCGGCGGTCCGTGACGATGGCGATGGGCGGCGGGTCCCCGAAGGCGGAGCCAACCCTCACTCAGGCACGGGACGTCGAGGAGCGCATTCGCGCCCTCCTGGCCGTCAAGGCACAGTTACCGGGTGCCAAGAGCACTCTGGACGCGGCGACCGTGCCGGACTTTCGCGCGCTGTTTCGGGAGGTCGCGGGCCGCGGCAAGTCCTTTCTTGAGATCGGCAGCGGGTACGGCTTCGGGTGTCTGTTCCTCGCCCTGCTTGGTGCGGGCGAGGTGCACGGGATCGAACTGCTCCCTGCCGCGGTACAGGCCGCGGAGGACGCCAAGCGCCGGCTCGACCGGCGGCTAGCAGTGGTCTTTCGCCAGGGAGACGCCGTCCGGGGATTGCCGTACGATGATCGGCGCTTTGACGTGGTGTTGCTGCTCGAGGTCATCTCCCACATCGTGGTCGCCGACCTGAGCGCGTTCATCCGAGACGTCGTCCGCGTCCTCCGACCCGGCGGCATAGTCTATATCTCCGACGGCAACAATGCCCGGTCGTGGAAGAGGCGGGGGGACAATTACCGTATCTGGGAGCGGTTCGATCAGGGGCCGCCGACGAAAGCCGGCGAGACGGTCTGCGGGCACGTGGTGAAGGTACCGTATATGGAGGTCAGAAAGGATCTCGCGCTCCAGGCGGTGCCCTCCCTCTCGACCGCGGAGGCGGAGGCGATCGCTGCCCGCACCTTCCGCTCTACCGCAGAGAAGGTGCGCGCCGCCGCCCGCCGCTATGCGGCCAGCGGGGCGTTGCCGGATTCGCCGTTCCGCCGCGGCGTCTGTCCCATCGAGCCCCTGTATGGCACCTACATTGAGCAGGTCATCGACCCCATAGAGGTGCGCGCCCATCTGCGGGCCTCTGGCTGCCGGGTCGCCTACTGTGGCCCCCGCCGACGCCTGCCGCTGGCCGCGTTCTGGCAGAGCCTTCCTCGGCTGGCGTTCCTCTTTACGAACGGCTTCAAGATCGTCGGCGTGAAGCCATAGTTACCCGTCCGATGGCCTTGCGGCAGTGTCCGGGCTGGTGAAAGTGGTCCGGGTGATCACCCGCCTGAACATCGGCGGACCGGCGCAGCACGCCGTCCTGCTCACCGCCCACCTCGGCCGGCACGGGTGGGCCTCCGACCTGCTCGCCGGCCGCGTCGATCCGCATGAGGGCGACATGTCCGACCTCGCCGCGGCGCACGAGGTCCCGCTCGTGGTAGTGCCGACGTTGCGGAATGGCGCCGGTCCGCTCGCCGACAGCGCCGCCTTCATCTGGCTCTACCGGTACTTTCGCCGCGAGCGGCCCGACGTTGTCCACCTCCACCTGCTGAAAGCCCGCCTGTTGGGCGGGCTGGCGGCGCGCTTGGCCCGTGTGCCGCTGGTCGTGGAGACCTTTCACGGGACGCTCT
>Ga0209751_10005526_pt1 | contig 11892 bp, 7 predicted proteins | sample RifCSP13_1_FD_184019 | JGI IMG/M metagenome (GOLD analysis project Ga0209751, IMG submission 184019) | Soil microbial communities from Rifle, Colorado - Rifle CSP2_sed 13_1 (SPAdes) (version 2) | ecosystem: Environmental > Terrestrial > Deep subsurface > Rock core/Sediment | place: Rifle... | reverse complement strand
TACTGAGAGAACCGGACGGTTGATGCACAGGGAGGGTAGGTTCATAGGTTTTGGCTACTGGGATTGAATTTGTTTTATTTCGACCAAACTGCCATCTACCAATTGCAAAAGTCCGGTCAAAGCCAGAGTGTCGAAAGGTTGCAGCCCTGCAATAATCTGAACCAATGAATCTGTCCTGATTCCGGTTTTAATGGGTACCGCGCGAGCTTTGCCGTTGGCACACACAAATACTTTTTCACCGCTCAGCTCGGGAATGACCGCCTGGGAGGGAATCGCAATGGCCCCAGAGAGTTTTTCCAGTGTCAGAACCACCTTAGCAAACGACCCCGGAATGAGTTCCCGACCCGGGTTCGCAATCTGGGCCCGGGCTTTGATGGTGCGTGTCCCCACATCGATTTTGGATTCGACAGCATAGACCGTACCCCGATACTTTTTTTGTGAATCTCCCACCTCCAGCAGCACGGCTGTTCCGTTTTTTAACTTTTTGGCGTGTTTTTCCGGTATGGAAAACTCCACTTTCATGGGGTTGATGTTCTGTAAAATAGCCACCAGCATATTGGAAGAGACATAGCTTCCGGAGCTCACATGCCTTAACCCCACCACTCCGTCAAAAGGGGACCGAATTTCAGTTTTGTCCAGCCGGGACTGGATTACCTCTTTTTCAGCTTGAATCAGCTTCAGGGCATAGACAGACCGGTCATATTCCTCTTGGCTGATGCTATTGGTGGAAGATAGAACTCGCTTGCGGCCCTCGTCGTCTGCGGCCAGTTTTTCCTGGAATTCTTTTCCTTTGAGCTGACCCTTCAGTTCGCTGTCGTCGATTTTCAACAGCAGCGCTCCTTTTTCCACCCGGCTACCTTCCTCAAAGTAAATCCCGACCACCCGGCCGGATATCTCCGGACGCAATTCGACTTCCTCATTGGCCAGAAGGGTGCCGGTGGTGACCACGGTGTTTTCGATAGCCCGGGGTTTAAGGACTAAAGCGGTTATGGGGACTTTGGAATCTGTCCCGCTTTTGTTCTCACGGGACTTCCCGCTCCCCCCGCTACAGCCGGTTGAGAGTATTCCGAAAAGAGCCGCAAAGGTAAATCCCCACCGGACTTGACAAGCCCATTTGCCCATAAAATCCGGTTTTGTCAGCATATACCTGATACGAAAAAATAGACTGAATTTTTGCCATATAAACTGTAGGACCTTGGGCTAGTCTCTAAAGATTTTCGTCAAGTTAGCTTAAAATTGATGCAGGTATTAGTATTTTAAATTCAATCTCACGGCTAAGTTGACAAAAGCGAGTTTTTTAATTATGCTCATTGCAAATTTCATTGAAAATTTCAAAAGCATATAGCTCAAATTACTGAACCATAAAATTCATGGCCAATAAAATCTCTCTCCAGGGGGAAAACCTGACCATAAGAGATGTAGTAGCGGTTGCCAGACAGAAAACACCAGTTCAATTATCCTCCAAAGCTTTAAAGAAAATCAATCAAAGTTTAGCCATCGTCAAAAAGGCCGTAAAAAATAAGACCCGACTATACGGAGTCACGACCGGGTTTGGAAAACATGCTAATTACTTTTTGGAAAATCCCTCGGAAGCGGAAAAACTGCAGGAAAATATTATCACCAGTCATATTGTCTCTGTGGGAAATTATTTAGATGAAGAAATCACTCGTGCCATCATGCTTTTGCGTGCTAACACTCTGTCCAAAGGTTATTCCGGGGTCAGGCCGGAGTTAATTCAACGGCTGATTAGCTTAATCAATCACCAAATCCATCCTCTCATCCCGGAAAAAGGTTCGGTGGGGGCTTCGGGAGATTTGTCTCCTCTGGCATATATGACTCTACCACTGATTGGAAAAGGAAAGGTTCGATTTCAAAATAAAATAATGGATGCCACAACCGCTTTAAGAAAAGCTAAGATTAGTCCTGCTTTCAAACTTTCATATAAGGAGGGGATTGCGCTGACTAACGGGACCAGCTTGATGAGTGCCATCGGCACACTGACATACTATGACGCAGTTAACTTAATCAAATCGATAGATATTGCGGCAGCCCTGTGTTTGGAAGCAGTTTGCGGGAGAACCAGAGCTTTTGATGAAAAACTGCATCTGGTTCGTCCTTATTATGGGCAGATGGCTTCAGCAGACAATATTAGAAAATTAATCAAGGGAAGCAGTTTAACAGATAAGGGAAATCAGGTGCAGGATTCTTATTCCATCCGCTGTATACCACAGGTTCACGGAGCCAGTTGGAATGCTTTGGATTATGTCAGAGCTGTTTTGGAAACCGAAATAAATTCTGCCAATGATAATCCTTTGCTTTTTACTTATGATAGAAAAAATCCGCCCATTGATGGTAAAATTGAAAAAGAAGATTATTCCGGCGGAAACTTTCACGGGCAACCTTTGTCCATAGCTTGTGATTTGCTAGGGATGGCTCTGGCTCAGCTGGGAAATATTTCGGAACGCAGAATTCAAAAGCTTCTGGATGAAAATCACAATCAGGGGTTGCCTTCCAATTTAGTGGAGAAACCGGGCTTAAATTCAGGTCTTATGATTGTGCAATATACTGCGGCCGCTTTGGTTTCCGAAAATAAAATTTTAGCTCATCCGGCCTGCGTGGATTCGATTCCCACCAGCGCCAATGTGGAAGATTTCGTAAGCATGGGGACTATCGCAGCCCGGAAAACCCGACAGATTCTGGAAAATGTACAAAATATTGTGGCCATCGAACTTCTATGTGCTACGCAGGCCTTGGATTTCAGAATGGGAAATTTGAAAATTCAAAATCAGAATAATCCAAATTCGAAAATCAAAGGGAAACCGGGTCGGGGGACTTTATCTGCTTACACTCTGATTCGTAAGTATGTTAAATCGTTAAAAGCAGACAGAGAATTGGACCAGGATATAAATAACATAAGAGAATTGATTAAATCCGAGAAGTTGACTGAAGAAGTGGAAAAAAGGGTGGGCAAACTTTACGGCTACAAAAAATAAATAGATACGCTATCAATGGAAAAGAAAAAAGAAAAAATCATTAAACCTACCTTACCTAAGGGGACTAGAGATTTTCTCCCGGAGCAAATGTTGAAAAGGGAGAAGGTTTTAAACCTGATAAAATCGGTGTTTGAAAAATTCGGCTATGACCCCTTGGAGACCCCGGCTTTTGAAAATCTGGAAGTTCTCTCCGGAAAATACGGTGAAGAAGGGGAGAGGCTGATTTTTAAAATTCTGAAAAGGGGAGAGGAATTAAAAGAGGCACTAAAGCAAAAGGGTGCTTCTGAAGAAGCTGGTCAAACACTTTCCGATTTAGCTCTACGATACGATTTGACTGTCCCTTTATGTCGTGTGATTGCGATGTATCCGAATGAAATAAAGCTCCCCTTCAAAAGATACCAGATTCAGCCGGTCTGGAGAGCAGACCGACCCCAAAAGGGGAGGTACCGGGAGTTTTATCAGTGCGATGTGGATATTGTGGGAAGTTCTTCCATGTTAGCCGATTTTGAGATTTTGCAGATTACGAATGAAATTTTAACCCGGTTGGGTTTTGATAGATTTCTCATCAAAATAAATAATAGAAAAATTTTATCCGGAATTGTGGAATACTGCGGCATTGGACCGGAAAGAGGAAATGAGATTTCTATAATTCTGGATAAACTGGAGAAAATCGGGAAAGAAGGAGTCAAGAAAGAATTAAAAGAAAAAAAGATTCCGGAAAAAGTAATCGACAAATTATTACCAGTGCTGGAAATTCAGGGAAATTACAAACAAATTTTAGAAAAACTTGAGAGTTATTTGAAAAATTCTGAAATTGGAACACGGGGAATTAATGAGACCGAGGAGCTTTTCTCTTATTTAGAAAAATCGAAAATCACCAAAGAAAATTATAAATTGGATTTATTTTTAGCCCGAGGGCTTGAATATTACACTGGTCCGATTTTCGAATCGGTGGTGGAAAAGCCACCCATCGGCTCCTTGACCGGCGGTGGACGATACGACAAGTTGATAGGAATCTTTTTAGGGCGGGATATTCCAGCGACAGGCACCACGATTGGTGTCGAAAGAATTATCGATGCCATGACAGAACTGTCTCTTCTACCGGAAGTAAAGACCAAGACCGAAGTTTTGGTTACAATTTTCAATCCCGAAACCAAAGCCAATTCATTGCAAATCGCCGAAAAGCTTAGACAGAGCGGCTTCAAAACCGAAATTTATTTCGGTGAAAAAGACGGGTTAAGAGACCAGATCGGCTATGCTAACTCCAAAGGAATACCTCTGGTCATAATCATAGGTCCGGAAGAAATAAAGCAGAATAAAATTGTAATCAAGAATTTAAAATCAGGCACACAAGAGTCAATTGCCGCGGAAGAGTTAATGGAAAAAGCCAGAAAAAACCTGACTTAATCTAATTCCACAGTTTTTTCTTCATCCTTTAAAACCCGATACATACTTAAGGCTTTGTCTTTCCTGACACTTCCTTTGGGGATTTCCAGGACTTCCACTTCCAAAGTTTTGTGAGTAAGCTCGATTTTTATTTTATGCCCCAGTTTAATCTCTTTGCTGGCTTTGGCTAAAAACCCGTCTACAAACACTGTATCATTATCACAGGCCAGTTTGGCCTGGGTTCTTCTTTTGATAAGACGGCTGTGGGATAAAAATTGATCTAGACGCAAACTTGCTTAAACCTTGATCTCAACGTAGGTAGTTTTCTGCAGTTCCTTGAGCCACTCCTGAATTTCCAGATTAGTTTTATAGCGGCGGGCCATTTCTTTGATACTATCCCAATCGGTTTCCAGAGAAATTTTGCGGGACTCTTTTATCTCCATCAGTTTGAATATATGCAGGCCGAAACGACTTTCCACCGGTGGAGAATATTCCCCGATTTTTAAGTCCTTGAGGGCCTCTTGAAAAACTGGCTCTAATTGAGCCACCGGAAACCAGCCCAAATCCCCGTTTTGAGCCCGGGATTCTTCATCCTGGGAAAATTGATTGGCCAACTCCCCAAAATCAGCTCCATTTTGAATGGCCTGATATAAGCTATCGGTTCTACGTTTTGCTTCAGTCAAATCTTTTTCAGAAGGCTTGGCAATAAGCAGGATATGCCGGGCCCGTATCTGGTCCCCTTTTTTCTCCTCCAGTTTAATCAGATGGAAGCCGAACTGACTCTGCACCACCCCGCTGATTTCACCCGCTTTTAAGCTAAAAGCCGCTTTCTCAAACTCCGGGTCCAGTTCTCCTTTTTGGAAAAATCCCAAATCCCCGCCCATTTTAGCGGTGGGATCTTCTGAATATTTAGCTGCCAGGGTGGCAAAATCTACCCCTGAAATAGCCTCGTTTCTGATATTTTCCAGCTTGACTTTCAATGAATCCAAAGTGCTGGAAGAGAGCTCAATTGTCAAAAGAATATGAGCCAGATGGACTGACTGGGCCTGCTCCGGGATACTGTCTTTGTACATTTCATAAAAATCTTTGACCGCTTTGGCAGAGACATTCACTTTGGCCACTCTCTTTTGCACCAGCCGGTCCTTTAAAAGCTGATTTCTGACTTCCTGACGGTATCTTCTCTTCAAATCCTTGAGAGTCAAATTTTCCTTTTCCAGCTGTTTTATAAACTCCTCTTCCGAACCGAACTGACTTTTGAGACGCTCCAGATGCTGTTCTAGGGCATTTTCAATTTCGGTTGGGCTAACTCTTATGGTGGTATCTTTTTCGGCCTGGACCAAAATCAGGCGGTCATTTATCATCTGTTCTAAAATATCTTGCTTTAAGCGCTTAAAGTCCTCCTGAGTAGGATTGGTAACTCCGCTCTGGGCCAGATAGATCTGAACCTGGGTCTCCAGTTCCGATTCCAGAACAATCTGATTGCCGACCACGGCGGCAATGCGGTCCACCACCTCTTGGGCCGGGGTAACCTGGCTGAAGAGTAAAAGACAACTGCAGAGTGTGAAGATAAATGAATTCTTATAGGACATTAAAATTTTCCAGCGTATCAAATTATTTAACCTGCTCAACTACCCCACCAGGACCGACTTTAACTTTAAAAGGAAAAGACCCAGTGAGGGTTTTCTTTTTAGGGGCTTGATCTAATTTGACAAATTCCTGTTCCAGTTTTTGAGACAACAATTCGGTGTTGACCTCCACTTTGACCAGCGCTTTGCGGGAAGCTATCCAATCATTATAGGTACGTTGTTTTTTTTCGGTCAAGGCCTTAGTTTCGACCTCTTTCTGGGCCTCTTCGTAGGTTTTTTGGGCAGACTCTTTGCGCCCTAAAAACTTGATGACCGAAAAACTCCCTCCCTGTATTACCGGTCCGGCCAGTTCTCCCACTTTCAGGTTCTGGCAGGCATTGAATAAACCGGGATACTGGCTTTGAGAAAAGTACCCCAGGTCCCCGCCTTTTTCCTTGGCATTGGCGCGGACGGTCTTCTGTCTGGCCAGCTTGGAAAAATTGGCACCGGCTTTTAATTGTTTCAAAACCGCTGTGGCTTCCTGCTCGGACGGAAGCATGATCTCTTGCACTCTAACCCGCACCGGATGCGTAAATTGGTCTTTGTGGCTGTCGTAATAGGTCCTGATTTCTTCTTCGGTCACATTAATCTGGGCCAAAAGCAAATCGTTTCTAAGCTTATCCGCCATCATCTTTTCCTGGAGCTTTTTTATGTTTTCCTGAAAATTTTTCTTTTTATCCAATCTTAATCTCAAGGCCTCTTTTTCCAAGAGCTCGGCCATTAAAGTTTGAAAAACAAACTGTTTTAGACCCTCTTCATCATTCAAGGCCGGTTTCCGACCGACGCCGAGGATAGTATACCGTTGCAGAAAATCTCCCACCGTCACCTGTCCCCCTTTATAATTGGCAAAAAGCGAATTCTTTTCGTCGATGCCAAATAAGCTGCTATCTAAATAAGCCCCCATCTGTTTAACGGTCCGAGAGGTGTCCTGGCTCATCAGCTGCTGATCCTTAGATTTCACCAATTCCAGAGCCGCCGGATTAATTTTTATTTTAGCTTTCTGTTTCAAATTATCCAAAAAACTATCCACCAGTTGCCGGCGCTTGACTGAATCTAATCTTTTGGCAATGGATTCCTTTATCTGATCGAAAGGAAGCTGGTCTTCCACGTCTTTTCTTTCTTCCAATTTTATAATATGCCAACCGTATTGGGTATTAACCGGACCAGAAATCTGTCCGGCTTTCAATTTCCAAGCGGCCTCTTGAAAAGGGTCCACCATCATCCCCCAGGCGACCCAGGACAAATCTCCCCCGTTTTGTTGGGCCGTAGGATCAATAGACTTTTCCCGGGCCAAAGTGTCGAAGTCGGCTCCCTTTTTCAAAAGGGAATAAATCTCATCGGCTTCGCTTCTCTCTTTGACCAAGATGTGCTTAAGGTGCAGTTCTTCCTTGGATTTGTTATAGTAGGCCTTTATCTCGGCAGTGGAGGGCTTGGCTTTTTCGATGACTCTTATTTTATAGAGATCATCCAATAAAAAGCGGGTTTTCTGCCCATCCACCAGAAGCTGTATCTCCTGGTCCTTATCCAGGCCGGTCCGATACCCCTCCTGCACCAGTATTCTCTCGTCGATAGCCACATTTACCATTTCGATGGCTTTGGCAACTCGTTCGCTGTCGGTCTCAAGAAACCCCAAATTCTGCCTGACATACGAAAGATAGTCGTCATAGGTGATTTTGTCATCTCCCACCGTGGCAATGACATCTACTTTTTTATCTTCCTTGCAATTGCCGGCTAAAGCCAAAATCAAAGCCAAAAATATAATCTTCACTCTGATGGTCATTTTTCCTCCTTAAAAAGGGCTGATTTTAATAGCTAAATATACCATATATTAGATTTTTAGCAAGATGTTTTTGGCTTCTGCGAGCCGGGTTTTATCCTCTTTTACGTTTATTTTAACGGAAACTTTGAATTTTTTTTCGGGGTAAAATTCAAGGGGTAAACTGATGGCTTTGGCAATTCTCTCTAATTCGGTTCTGGTAAAATTCTTGCTTTCTGTAAATTCGAAAGTCAGATACTTGTCTTTTACTGAAATTTTCTCGATTAACCTCTCTTTGGCCAATATTTTCAGCTCGGTCACGGCTAAAAGATCTTCAGCTTCTGGCGGAAGCGGTCCGAAGCGGTCTTCCAACTCGGTTTTCAGCTCCTGCAGTTGCCCCAGGGTCTCCAGATTGGCCAGCTTACTGTAAATCTCAATGCGGGTTTGTTCATCGGTTATATAATCATTGGGTATGTAAATATCCAGGTCAGATTCAATTTTTACTTCCAAGGCTGGAACGATTTTTTCTCCTTTCAATTCCTGGATAGTTTCTTCCAGAAGTTTAAAATACATATCGGCACCCACTTTTTCCATAAACCCATGCTGTCGCGAACCTAACAGGTTTCCGGCACCCCTGATTTCCAGATCTTTTAAAGCTAAATGAAAGTTTGACCCTAACTGGGTGAATTGCTGGATGGCCTTTAATCTCTTGCGGGCGGTCTCATTGAGTCCCGAAAACTGGGGAACTATCAAATAAGCATAGGCCTTATGGTATGACCTTCCCACCCGACCTCTCAATTGATATAAATCGGCTAAGCCGAACTGTTCGGCTCGATTGATGATAATCGTATTAACCGAAGGTATATCCAAACCGGATTCAATTATGGCAGTTGATAAAAGGCAATTATATTTTTGATGATAAAAGTCGGTCATTATCCGCTCCAGCTCTTTTTCCGGCATCTGGCCGTGGGCCACGGCAATTTTCAGGTCCGGAATTAAATCTTTTAACATTTGTTGGACCGGTTGGATGGATTGTATCCGGTTGTGCACAAAATAAATCTGCCCGCCTCTCAAAAGTTCCCGGGATATGGCTTCTTTGATTTTGTTCTCATCAAAATAGATTATTTCAGTTTGAATCGGCTGACGATTTTTAGGAGGAGTATTAATTAAGCTCAAGTCCCTGGCTCCGATTAGAGAAAGCTGCATGGTACGAGGTATGGGGGTAGCGGTCAAATTTAAAACATCTACCTGATGCCGCAGTTGTTTTAACTTCTCTTTGGCCGCCACCCCGAAGCGATGCTCTTCATCTATTATCACCAATCCCAAATCTTTGAAAGCAATATCCTTCTGCAACAATCGGTGTGTGCCTATGACTATATCTACTTTACCGGCTTTCAAATCTTCCAGAATTGCCTTTTGCTCTTTTTTGGTTTTGAAGCGGGAGAGCATCTCCACTCTGAACGGAAAATCCCTTAATCTTTCAGAAAAGCTGTTTTGATGCTGGAAAGCCAAAATTGTGGTGGGCACTAAAACCCCTACTTGTTTATGGTCCAGGACTGCTTTGAAAGCGGCCCGAATAGCCACTTCGGTTTTTCCATAACCGACATCGCCGCAGACCAAGCGGTCCATGGGATTTGGTTTTTCCAAATCGGCTTTTACGTCTGCTATGGCTTTGAGCTGGTCTTCGGTCTCCTGATATATGAAGGAATCTTCCAGCTGTTTCTGCCAGACTGTATCCGGTGAAAAGGCAAAGCCGGGTCGGACTTTTCTTTCAGCATAAAGCTCAAGCAAATCCCGGGCGATTTCCTGGATTTGCTTTTTGGTCTGGGCTTTGATTTTTTCCCAAACCGTGCCCCCTAATTTGGTCAGGGATGGTATCCCGTCCTTGCCTACATATTTTTGGACTCGGTTAAACTCCTCCAAAGGGACAAAAAGTTTGTCATCATTCAGATAATAAAGCAGAAGGCACTCTTTTTTTCTGCCATCAATGGTCAAAGTCTCCAGACCAAAATATTTTCCGATGCCGAAATCGATATGAACCACAAAATCTCCGGAGGATAAGTTTTTGTAACTGGAAAGGGCTATTCCTTCTTTAAATTTGGGTGGTTTATAGCGGTGGAGGTAGCGGGTAAAGATCTGGTGGTCAGTTAACACCACCAAATTGATTTCCGGAAAGATAAAGCCAGATTCCAAAAGTCCAATGTCGCAAAAAACATGAGAAGCAGCTTGGCCTAAAAGCTCTTCCAATCTCTGTTTTTGTCCTACATTATCGCAAACTATAACGGTGCTGAATTCTTTATTTCTAAATTCCTCCAAACCGCTTTTCAAAAGTTCTAAGTTGGAATTGTAATTAACGGTTTCCTGTTGTTGGAAGTTGAAATCAGAAGCAGTGGCTAGAGTTTGACTCTCAATTCTTTTAAATGCGAAAAGCTTTTCTTTCAGGATATCCGCTTCTTTCTGGAAATTTGTTTGTGCTTGCAAATCCAATTCGGAGCATTTGGTCTGGTAGGACTGTTCAATCTGCTGGCTGTATTTTTCCAATTGGTCAAAAATTAATTCCGGTTCATCTAAAAAGATTATGGCTTCGGAGGGCAGATGGTTTAACAGAGAGACCTGCTCTTTTTTAAAGAAAAGTGCTGACCATTCTACACCGGCATCTTCTTTCAGAACCTGCGTCAAAATATCTGTGTCCCGTTCATCTTTATCAGAATTTTCCATGATGACTTCTCTTTGAGGCAAAATTAAGACCGAGGTGGTCTTTTCCAAGGACCTTTGGGACAAAACCGAAAATTTGCGGATGGATTCAATCTGATTGCCGAAAAGTTCTAATCTGATTGGGTATTCGGTGGTGTTGAGAAAAATGTCCACAATACCGCCCCGAACCGAGAAATTCCCCAATTCTTCCACCACCGGAAATCGCTTAAATCCCAATTGGACTAATTTTTCAGCCAGGAAGATTAAATCAATTTCATCTCCCACTTTTAAATTCAAGAAATTTTCTTTTAAAGTCTCAGGCGGAATAGTTTTTTCCAAAAGAGAGTTGACATTGGCTACACAAATCAAGTTTTTATTCTTGTGCAAAGCATATAAAGTCTGAATCCTTTGACTGACTACTTCGGCTTCGGGCGAGATGTTTTCCCAGGGCAAAATTTCCCAGCCAGGAAAGTATTTTACTTTTTCATCACCTAAATAAGATACTAAATCCTGATAAATGGTTTCAGCTTCGGTCGTAGTAGAGGCTAAAACCAAGAAAGGTTGTCCGCTTTTCTGAAAAACAGAAGCCAAAACCAAACTTTTACCGGAGCCGGCTAACCCAGATAGAGACATGGTCTCTTTATTTTCTAAACTTTCTGACAAACTTCTGATTAAGCCGGAGTTTTCAGCTAATTTTAAAATAGATGTTAAGGGCATTTTGCTAAAATTTTACTGCTATAAATACCTTAACCCCAGCTCTGCTTAGAGCTGGGGGGGTCTTGAATTTGATACGTAATCTATCGGCTCGATTAACTTACCTTAAACAGGATTAATTTTTGAGCAACTTTTTTTGCTTGGCTACCTGATAGGTAATTAGCTTGTAAATCAACCTGGCGGCTAAAAAATCCGGAGCCACGTTGCCTGCCAGAGGGGAAAGCTCCACCACATCAAAACCGACCAGATTTTTCTTTTGAATAACTTTTTTTAAAAGCTGCAGAGTCTCATACCAGAAAAGCCCGCCCGGTTCCGGTGTTCCCACGGCCGGCATAATAGAAGGGTCGAAATAATCCAAATCAAAAGTCAAAAAGACATTTTGTGACAGCGAGTTAACAATCTCATCATAATAAGTTCCGTAATTTTGCAGGTCCCTGGCATAAAAAAGATTAATTTTCTTCTGCTTGACAAACCTGAATTCCCCTTCGCTCAAATTTCTGATTCCCACTCCTACTACCGGACAGATTTCCCAGACCCTTTTCATAGCACAGGCATGGCTGAATTTGTTATCCTGATAACTTTCTCTCAAATCCGCATGCGCATCCAGTTGCAGAACCGTCAAATCCTTATACTTCTCCTGATAGGCCTTGACCAGTCCATAAGTGATAGAATGTTCTCCGCCTAGCATAATCACGAATTTATTCTGGGAAATTAACTTTTTGGC
>Ga0209751_10005521_pt1 | contig 11896 bp, 11 predicted proteins | sample RifCSP13_1_FD_184019 | JGI IMG/M metagenome (GOLD analysis project Ga0209751, IMG submission 184019) | Soil microbial communities from Rifle, Colorado - Rifle CSP2_sed 13_1 (SPAdes) (version 2) | ecosystem: Environmental > Terrestrial > Deep subsurface > Rock core/Sediment | place: Rifle... | reverse complement strand
TCAGAGAACTACCTTGGGTTGGTACAGCTAGCCTGTTGCATCATTGTTTACAGGAGGATATTACTGGGATAGGCTCTAAGCCAGCTAGTAGCTAGTAGCTAGTAGCTAGTAGCTAAATGTTAAAATACTCATAGGCAGCTAGGCATGACAGCTCGGGATGACGGGGAGAGTAACGCTTGGCCACTCAGGGATAATGGTGCAGCAAAACGGCACCACGATAGCGCTTGACCCTTCCCATCCAGTCGACTGCGATTTTACTTTTGTTTCACATGCTCATGTTGACCACCTGCACAAGCGCGGCAGGAAAAAGATCAGGACGCAGGTGCTTGCTTCAAAAGAAACCACGCTCATTGCGCAGGCAAGGGGCTATGAAATAGTTGACGCGGCACAAAAGTACGACGGCTTCCAGCTCGTTGACACGGGCCACATCCTTGGCTCAAGGGGCCTCCTAGTGGGCGACGATGTCTATTACACCGGCGACATTTCAATGAGAGAGCGGGCGTTTATGAAGCCGGCAAAGATGCCCCACGCCCGCACGCTGATAATCGAGTCTACCTTTGGCCGGCCAGAGTACGTATTTCCGCCGCTGTCAGAAGTGATCCACAGGACAAACAAGATAATTTCTGAAATGTACGACCTTGGCATCCCGGTAATATTGATGGGCTACACTCTCGGCAAGGCGCAGCTGCTGACAAAGCTGTTCGGCCACTGGGACCCGGTAATGCACGACTCGGTCGCCAAGATAAACTCAGTATATTCCAAGCTTGGGGTAAAGCTGACAGGCGAGATAACCCACAAGAAGGCAGAAGAACAGGGGGTGTTATCAAAAAACAAGCCGTGGGTGATGGTCGCGCCGCTCATGTCTGAAAGGAACGCGTTTGTAAAGGAAATGAAGGACAGGTACGGAGCCGTGACCATCGGTTTCACAGGCTGGGCAATCGGCAGCCGCTATAGGTACATGATGGGCCTCGACTACGTGATGCCACTGTCGGATCACTGCGACTACAAGGAACTAGTGACTGCAGTCAAGCAGTGCAGGCCGGACAAGGTATACACGTTTCACGGCTTTGCAAAAGAGTTTGCCGGTGCACTTTCCGAAATGGGGTTTGACGCCGAGCCGGTCGGCAATGTGCATGACAGAAAAGAAGTTGAAAAGACGCTCTCGCTCGACTCGTTCCAGTGACTACTTTTTCGACTGGTCTTTAAAGTAGGGGATGACCTTGTTGCCAAACTGCTCGATGCTGCGGAAGTAGCCTTCTCCCCAGAACCGGATGATAAAGTGGTTGGTCCCGGCCTTGATAAAGCGCTCGAGCATCGCGATCACGTCGTCCGGCTTGCCTACCCCTATTGCGGTGCGGGCGACGCTGTCCGGTATCTTCATGGCGGCGCGCTTCATCTGCTCCATCAACTCCGGCTTGTTCATGGCGTATTCCGTGAAATACTTGCGGAAGTCAAACTCCGAGTCCTGCGGGATGTTGTGCACCTTGAGAAGCTCCGGCTTGAAGAGGCTCACCTTGACCGCGTTTTTCATCTTGTTCCACGCCTCTTCGCCGTCTTCTGTGAAATACACGTCGACGTCGTTTGCAAACTGAAAGTCAGAAAGGTCCCTGCCCTGCTTTTTCGCATGGTCGCGGATTACGTTTGCGTGATGCTTGAAGAGCTCTGGAGTATAGCCGATCGGGATCCATCCGTCGCCGTACGTTGCGCACAGCTCTAGCGTTTTGGGCGCGCCAGCGGCGATATAGACTGGCGGCCTAGGCTTTCTTATGCTCTTTGCCTGAAGGCAAGCATTGATGAGCTTGTAGTATTCGCCATTGTAGTTGACGCGGTTATCCGGGTCCGACTCGAACAGCCGCTCAATGACTTCAAGCTGCTCCCTGAATTTCGTAACGGGCTTACTGAACTCGATCCCAAAGTCGACCACATTCTGGGCCTCGCCAGCCCCGATGCCAAGGATGCCTCTTCCCTGGGTTATCCTATCAAGCGTGATTGCAGACAGCGCGATTGCAGACGGGTGCCTGCGGATTGCGTCGGTAACGCACGTCCCGAGCTCGACGTTGCGCGTGATGGAGCCGAGCGCGGCCAACATGAGCCACGCGTCGTTTACAATCGCGTTCTTCCATTGCGGAACGTTAGAGTGGTCCATTGCCCATATCGAATCATAGCGCAGCCTGTCTGCCATCTGCGCGGCAGTCATGATCTGGTTTTCGTCAAGCCCCAGCCTGGCGACGTTGAGCCCCTGCGTAAAGCCAAATTTTACCTTCAAATCACAAATCCTCCGACCAACGAGAGATAGCCATCAATACCCATTTGACACTAAAGACAACTTGAGGATGTATTTTAAGTCTTTGAATGCCCGAACTAAATTTTTCACTATAATGCGGACTGGCTTGTCAAAATAATATATTCAAACTGTCAACAGTGCTTGAATCATTAAGTAAAATCGCTAATGCGCAACCCCACCCCAGATGCTAGGCAGCAAAGACAACGTTGACGACCAGTTCATGGGGATAATAGACGACCTTGTGGTCATGTCCGAGAACGACTCTGAGCTGGCCGAGGGATTGAGATGGATCGACGCCCAGTCGCAGAAAAACGGCGTCACTTTTTACGAAATGGCCATGATTATCCTGAGAAAGCATATGGCCGAAAGAAGGGCCAAAGAGTGGCTGAAGAACAAGCTCAGCCAGTAGCCGAGCGCACTGCTTTATTCACTGCTTCCTGAATTCTAGGATTAGTCACATCCGGGACGATGTTGAACGAGCTCAGCCTGTCCTTTGGTATGAGGTCTGCAAGCGCGTACGCCACATTCACAAGCAATTGTTGGCTTATTTTCTGTATTCTGTTGTCGAGGATGGCTCTCATCGTGAACGGGAAGACAAGCACATTGTTTGCCCTGTTCTCAAACTTGTAGCTGCCTGTGGCTATCACACTTGCCCCGGCGTCAAGTGCCTCCTTTGGGTGTATCTCGGGGTCGGGGTTTGTAAGCGGGAATATTATTGGGCTCTTGCTCATCGACCTCACCATGCCGGCGGCCATGAGGTTCTTGATGCCGGATACGCCGATAAAGACGTCTCTGCCCCTGACCGCCTCTGCCAACGAGATGACATCTTTTTTGGGCTTCGTTATCGAGACAAGCTCGTTCTTGTACCTGTTCATGGTCTCCGGCGCCCTTGCGCTAGAGATGACGCCCTGAGAATCGGTGACCACTATGTCGCGAATACCTATTGCGTACAGAATTTTTACGATGCCATAGCCGGCAGAGCCTGCCCCTGCCACCACCACGCTCGTGTCCTCCGGCTTTCTCTTTGTGAACCGCAATGCGTTGAGGAGTGCAGCAAGCGTGACCACTGCAGTGCCGTGCTGGTCGTCGTGGAAGACCGGGATGTCCAGCTCCTCTGTGAGCCTGTCCACTATTTCTAGTACCTTCGGGGTCTCGATGTCCTCAACGTTAAGGCCGCCAAACACCGGCGCGATGTTCTTGACCGTCTTTACTATTTCGTCGGCGTCAGTAGTCTGTAGGCATATCGGGAACGCGTTGACATTTCCAAACTCTTTGTACAACAATGCCTTGCCTTCCATCACTGGAAGGGCTGCCTCAGGCCCCAGTGACCCGAGGCCAAGCGTCCTTGTGCCGTCTGTCACTATCGCGACGTTGTTCCACTTGCTGGTGTATTCATATGCCTTCTGCCTGTCTGCTGCAATTTCCATGCAGACCTCGGCGACTCCGGGAGTGTAGGCGATGCTAATTTCTTGTGGAGACCTTGCAGAGACCTTGCCCCGCACCTCTATCTTGCCGCGCAGGCGCCTGTGGAGCTCGAGCGCCTTCTGGCCCAGAGTGGCCTTTTGCCCCTTGCCCCGAGACCTCTTTCTCTTTTTCTGCTGCAAAGTTGCCATTGTGCGAGCTGATCTCTGTCTGTTCCATACAGCCTATTTAAGAAGTGTGCTGCTCCTGCCTGCCCGAGATCGGCGTGTACTCGCAGCCCATCGGACCGCAGTACTTGCCGACATAGACTGCCTTGGGGCGGTAGAGCGCCGGCTTGGGCGCGGCTTCCGCAAACTTTTCTTCAATGACGTGGGCAGACCAGCCCGATATCCTTGATGTTGCAAAAATAGGCGTGTTGAGATCCATGGGGATTCCAATGCTGTAATACAGGGAGGCGCTGTAGAGGTCGACGTTTGGGTATATCACTTGCCCCTTGTTCTTTTTCATCCAATCTTGTGTGGCATCCTCAACGCGCTTTGTTATTTCGAACCATTTGTTGTTCTTTTCCCGGGAGATTCGCGCAGACAGTCTTGCCAGGACCTCTGCGCGCGGGTCCGTCGTCCTGTATACTGCGTGGCCCATTCCCATTATCCTGCCGCCCGACTGGAGGCGGTTTGCGACCCACTTGTCCACACTGGTGGGTTCGCCAATCTCCCGTAGCATCTTCATAACCTGCACGTTTGCCCCACCGTGGAGCTCGCCGGACAGAGCACCGACCGCGCCGCTGATGCAGGCGTACATGTGTGCCCTGGTTGAAGCGATCTCGCGCGCGGCAAAAGTGGAAGCGTTAAAGCTGTGCTCTGCGTGCAAAATGAGGCAGATGTCCATCACCTTAGCCTCCTCGGCAGACGGCTCGACCTCCCTCAGCATGTAGAGAAAGTTGGCGGCATGAGACCTTTCCTCGAGTGGGTCGACGACATGCTGGCCGTTTCTCACTCGGTTCCAGGCGGTGACAATCGCTGGTATTTTTGCAATGAGCGTGACTGCGCGCCTCACGTGGGCCTCCTTGGAGTTATCCTCGATGTTGAGGTCATAGTCTGCCAGCTCGGAGATGCACGACTGCAAGACATCCATCGGCTGCGCGCGCTTGGGGCGATTCTTCAGGCTCTTTATGAGGGGCTCCGGTATCCCGCGGGCCTCTACAAGCCTGCGCTTGAAATCCGTCAGCTGGTCGGCCGTCGGCAGGTCGCCAAAAAGTAGGAGGTAGGCAGTCTCTTCGTAGGTCGAGTGTTTTACAAGGTCGAGAATGTCATAGCCCCGGTAAATTAGCTTGCCGTTCTCGCCGTCAATAGAGCATATCTTTGTGTCGGCAACTTCGATGTTGCGAAGGCCGATGTTGCGTGCGTCCATTTACTATGGAGATTATTGCATTTAATTTCTATATTAAAGTAGTGTAGGATCTTTGTTGAGCGCGGTGTAAGGATGGTTACTCTGCAAATTCGAACATTTATTAAAAGACTTCAGGCTGCCTTGTATCGTTGAAGCGCAGGGGCATGACCTACCACGACGCCGGAGTCGACGTGAGCAAGATACGGACGGCGCAGCGGTCGATCGGCGAGATAATATCTGTAACCCACGGGATGATTGCAGTAGGTAAGGTGGTGTCCGGCTTTGGCCACTACGCGGGCCTGATCAAGCTTGGCTCTGAGCTACTTGCGCTTCATTCCGATGGCGTCGGCACAAAGGTGCTCGTTGCGCAGCTGATGAACAGGTTTGACACCGTCGGCATTGACTGCGTGGCAATGAACGTCAACGACGTAATTTGCGTCGGCGCGCAGCCTGTCGGCTTTATTGATTACGTTGCTCTCAGGCAGCCAAACGAATGGCTCCTGCAGGAAATAGCCAAAGGTCTTGTAGAAGGCGCGAGGCAATCGCAGATGGCAATCGTCGGCGGCGAGACTGCTGTGCTGCCAGACGTCATAGCCGGCGAAGAGAACGCGTTCGACCTTGCAGGGATGGTCATGGGAGTGGTAAAGGACAAGCCCATACTGGGCGGCGCGATAAAGCCCGGCGACATCATCCTAGGAGTTGAAAGCAGCGGACTCCACTCTAACGGCTACACACTTGCGCGCAAGGTTTTGTTATCAAAATATTCTGTGGACGATAATGCCGACCACCTTGTCCAGACGGTGGGCGAAGAGCTCTTGATCCCGACCAGAATTTACGTCAGGCCTGTGATGGAAATTCTAAAGAAAAAGATCGGGGTAAATGGCCTTGCAAACATTACTGGCGGCTCGTTCACAAAGCTGCCGCGCCTTAACTCCACGGTGAGGTACGACCTTGTCGGCGTGCCGCCGCCGATGGGCATATTCAAGCAAATACAGGTTGACGGCGAGATCGACAGTAAGGAGATGTACCGCACATTTAACATGGGCGTGGGCTTTTGCGTCATTGCCCCGAAGGCAAGCACCGACGACATCATCAGGGTTTTTGGAAAATACAAGATGTGCTGCAAGACTATTGGAAGGATAGAGAAGGGTAGGGGCGAAGTTGTCGCCGGAATAGACGGCAAGAAGGTAGTGTTGTAAACAAAAATTAATATGCGAACAGCGGTAATTTTCCAGAATTGCTTTCAGTGACTGACAGCTACCAGCAGGCCTGCAGGTCCATTGCAGCGCAGATTGAGAACAGGAACCTACTGTCAATGAGGCAGGTCCTCAAGGTTCTCAGGGAGGTGGCGTCAGATTATCATTTGAACACGATGCCAAGGAACGAGCACATAATGCAATACCTGCACGACAGCCGCTATCGCCGCGTGCTAATGATCAAGCCGGCCAAGACCGCCTCCGGTGTCGCGGTGGTTGCAGTCATGCCCAAGCCGTACGCATGCCCCCATGGCAGATGCACCTACTGCCCCGGCGGCATCGAGTTCAATACGCCTCTTAGCTATACAGGCACAGAGCCAGCGACAAAGGCCGCGCAAAAGTTCAGCTATGACCCATACCATCAAGTCCGTGGCAAGTTGGAGCAGCTGCAGGCAAGAGGGCACGATACGGGCAAGACCGAGCTCGTGATCGTTGGTGGCACGTTCCCATTCATGCCGGCAGACTACCAGAGACAGTTTGCAAAGTCGTGCTACGACGCTCTCAACAGCAGGAAATCATCAAGCCTAGAGCAAGCAATAGCTGTAAATGAAACCGCCGACAACAGGTGCGTCGGCTTTACCGTTGAAACAAAGCCGGACTATTGCAAGGAGCCACAGATAGACCTCATGCTCGAGCTTGGAGTAACAAGGGTAGAGATCGGCGTCCAGTCCCTCCGCAACAACGTCTACAAGCTGGTTAACAGAGGCCACACGCTTGATGATGTTGTTGACGCGTTCAAGATTGCTCGCGATTCCGGATACAAGATAGTCGCGCACATGATGCCCGGCCTCCCAGGGAGCTCGCCGGAAAAAGACATTGAAGATTTCCATCGGCTGTTTAATGACGACTCCTTCAAGCCTGATATGCTAAAGATCTACCCGACGCTTGTGCTCGAGCACACCGGCCTCTTCAAGATGCACAAGAGCGGCAACTATCAGGCTTATTCTGACAATGATCTGGTCAACGTGATCGTCGAATCGAAAAAACTTGTGCCAGAGTGGGTGCGGATAATGCGGGTGCAGCGCGAGATTGAATCAAAGGACATCATTGCAGGACCAAAGAACGGCAACCTCCGGCAAATAGTTTTGCAAAAGCTGAGGCAGCAGGGCAGCAAGTGTAGGTGCATCAGGTGCAGAGAGACCGGCCTGCAGAGAAGGTATCCTACAGAAGACGGGGTAATATTGAGGAGAACTGATTATTCAGCTTCAGGCGGGCGCGAAATATTCCTGTCGTACGAAAGCAGTGACGGCGACACCTTACTTGGCTTTTTGCGGCTGCGGAAGGTGACAAGGCCGCACAGGGGGGAGCTTGTTAACAGTGCCATTGTGCGCGAACTGCATGTCTACGGGCAGGCAGTAAGTGTGGGAAGCAAAAAGATCAGCGAGAGCTACCAGCACAGGGGATACGGCAACAAGCTGCTTAAAGAAGCCGAGCTGATAGCAAAGGATGAATTGGGTGTTCAAAAGATTGCAGTCATTAGCGCCGTCGGCACAAGGCAGTATTACAGGAAATTTGGCTACCGCCAGGACGGCGCATACGTTTCAAAGGTGTTGTAAATGGAAGAGCAAATAGTGATCGGCAAGGGCACTTGGATAGATAAGGTTGCAGACGTTTTGATAAGGAGAGAGAAAAAGCTGGGCCGCAGCCTGGATTTGATAAGGGTTGAGAGCGGGCTTGGCGCGTCCGGCATACCCCACATTGGCAGCATGGGCGACGCGGTGAGAGCCTACGGCATTGCGCTTGCCCTCCAGAACTTTGGCTTCAAGTCTGAACTGATCGCTTACTCTGACGACATGGATGGCCTCCGCAAGATACCGCACGGCCAGCCCGGTTGGCTGCAGGAACATATCGCCAAGCCGGTGTCAAGCATCCCCGACCCGTTTGGCAGCTGTCACGCTTCCTACGGCGCACACATGAGCAGCCTTCTTTTAGACGGCCTTGACAAGGCAGGGATAAAGTACCGCTTCCAGAGCGGCAGGGAAGCGTACAAACAAGGCTTGCTTGTCAGACAGATTGACACCATATTGAAGAGCAGCGGCAAGCTGGGCCAGAAAATAGCCGAGTTTGTAGGCCAGGACAAGTACATCGAAGTACTGCCGTACTTCCCGGTGTGCCAGAACTGCGGCCGGCTCTACACCGCGGTTGCTCAAAAATATTTCCCTAACGAAAAAAAGGTTGCATACGTCTGCTCTGGCGGCACGATAGGCAAGACACACATCAAGGGCTGCGGGCACAAAGGCGAGGCCGACATCTCAACAGGCGAGGGCAAGCTCGCGTGGAAGGTCGAATTTGGCGCAAGGTGGCAGGCTCTCGACATCAGGTTTGAAGCCTACGGCAAGGACATCATGGACTCGGTCAGGGTCAACGACTGGGTTGCTGACGAAATCCTGGGCTACGCCCACCCCATGCACGTAAAGTATGAAATGTTCCTTGACAAATCTGGGAAAAAGATAAGCAAGTCTGCCGGCAACGTGCTGACGCCACAAATGTGGCTGCGCTACGGCACGCCCGAGTCTTTACTGCTCTTGCTGTTCAAGCGAATCACGGGCACGCGCCACGTAGGGCTGGACGACGTGCCGGCGCTTATGGACGAGTATGACTATTACGAAGACGTCTACTTTGGCAAGATAAAAGAAGGTAACCCGGCAAAGCTGACGAAGACTAGGGGAATCTATGAATACATCAGCAAGCTGGACCCGCCAGAGCAGCCTGACCCGCACGTGCTCTACCGCTTTATCGCGCAACAGGCGTCGATATTCCCGCCGGGCGACGACAGGGATGAAAAGGTGTTCAACCGACTTGCCAAATACGGCATGGTCAAGGGAAAAACTGACGGCATCATGCGCAAGATCAAGCTGGCGTCCAACTGGGCCGACGACAACAGGCAGGATGAAAAATTCGAGGTGCAGCTTTCCGGCTCGCAGCGAAAGGCAGTTCAGGAACTGATTGAAGTGGTCAGGCCGTTTGCCGGCATGCCCGACAGCGGAGACAATGCCAAGAACTTGCAGTCCAAGGTGTTCGATGTCGCAAGGAATAACGGCATGGAGCCGAAAGAGTTCTTTACGCTGTTGTACATGATGTTCCTCAATGCTGACAGGGGCCCGAGGATAGGCAACTACTTTTTGGACCTCGGCGTAAACAGGGCGATCGGCGTGCTCCAGCGATATTTGTAAGGCATTCCGCTTATATAGCAAAAACGACCCAAATCATACTGACCTTGAACCGCAAGATTGTGAACAGGCCACCGATGATAATTGTGCAGGGGTCGTGCCTTGACTTTGAAAAAGAGAGGCCCAACGTAATGGAGTTCATTGGCACGCTGGAATGGGGCGCCCACGAAAAGGGCAAGATCGAATGCTCGTCAAGCGGCAAGGCCTTGGGCTGGGACTTTTTCTACATCTACTTTGACCCGGATTTCGTGGAAAAGCTGCTCGACCTTTACCCCGAAATACAAAAGCAGGAGGGCAACGACGTTGAGCAACGGTTCGTCATTTGGCTTGGCAAGCAGATGAAAAAGGCCAATCTTGAATACTATTTGAAGCTGAAAGACGTGCCCCGCGAGGATGTGAGGGGCTTCCGCCTCAACCCTGATCACTACCGCGACGACAGCGAGCTGGATAAGCTGCGCTGAAATTTATAGCCATCATTCCCAGATAGGGCTGTGAAAGGGTTGATATTCGACCTTGACGGCGTGCTTGTCAACTCCATGCCGACCCACTATCAGACGTGGAAGTCTGCGTTTGCGAAGATAGCCGGGCTTGAGATCAACGAGCGCGACATCTACCTCATTGAAGGGATGCGCGGGATAGAGCTGATTGAAAAAATATTTGAGCAAAAGAACTTTTCCGACCGCTCGCTTGCCCGCAGGGTTCACGATGAAAAGTCCCGGATATTCAAGGCGATTAGGAGCTCCGAGCCGTTTGAAGGCGTCAGGGAAATGATCCGCGACATGGAATGCTCCATTGCGGTGGTGAGCGGCTCGACCAAGAATGACGTTGAAACTATACTTGAAGAAGCGTTTGGCAAGGACAGGTTCGACGTGATCATAACCGCGGACAACATTGAAAAGGGCAAGCCCGACCCTTCTGCTTTTTTAGAGGCGCTCAGGCTCATGAAGGTCAGGCCCAAAGACGCGGCGGTCGTTGAAAACGCACCGCTTGGAGTCAAGGCGGCAAACAGTGCCGGCATCAGCTGCTACGTGGCGCTCAACAACACACCGCTTTTGAGATCAGACTTTGGCGGCATAATACCTCAGAACAAGATATTTGAAAAGACCGGCCTGCTGAAAAAGGTGCTATGCAAATGAAGATCATGATATTCTCTCACGAGTCAGACCTTGACGGGCTCTATTCCGCCACTATCGGGCTCTTGCGCTATCCGCAGGCAATGACCGTTTTCCTCGGCTACGGCGCGGAGAATTTCCAAAAGCTTGGCAACTTTATCTATTCTGCGACTCACTATTCGCCCGAGCGCGGCTTGATAATCATTGCTGACCTCGGGCTCAACGACGACCTGATCGAAACCTGCAGGCAGACATTTTCAGATGCTGTGCGAAATGGCTGGAAAATAATGTGGGTCGATCATCATCCGTGGTCGCAGCAAGCGATTGACGCTATCAAGCCGTTTGTGGAAATCGTGCTCGACGCGTCAGGAAACAAGTGCGCGGCCGACCTGATGCATGAAACCCTTTTGCCGGGCAACGCGCTTGCAGCGAAGCTGGCAGGCATGGCTCACACTATGGACTTTTTCACAAAGGATCAGTACCTGACGCCAATATCGGAGATAATACACTACTACCAGACGTTCCCCGACTTTTACGACAGGTTGTCAGGGCTGGCAAGAAAGTCTGCAAAAGGAGTGCTGTGGGACGTCGGGATGCAGGCCGACTACAATGATTATGTGCGCCTGCGCGACGAAGCCAAGGCACAAGTCTTTGCCACCATGCAGATAAGGTCTGTCGGCAGGATCAAGGTGGCATACGTGCAGTCATCGCCATATCTGCAGAGCAGCCTGTTTTCCGAAGAGGTGTTTGCCAAGACAAACGCCGACCTTGCGATGTTTTACAGCGCCAAGGGCAAGGTGAGCATCCGGCGCAACAACGACGCAATTTCGTGCAGAGACGTCGCGGCGAACCTGCCTGAAGGGGGCGGCCACGCCTATGCCGCCGGCGCCACCTTCAAGAGCGACTCGGCAGACGCTTCAGCAGTCATTTCAGAGCTTGAAGCGGCGGTTGCCAAGGTCCTGTCTAGTCAACTTTAAAAGAATATCTGCCGAAATAATGGGCATGATAAAGGGCAAGGTTGCTATGGTTACGGGCGCAGGTGGCGGAGTAGGGAAGGCCATTTCAAAGAGGCTCGCTTCTGAAGGGTGCAAAGTAGTGCTCCTCGGCAGAGACAGGAACAAGCTACAAAAGGCCGCATCTGAAGTTGGCGACAAAAAGAACACCATGACGATAATAACTGACATCACCAAAGAGGCCGAAGTGCTGAGCGCGGTGGACCAGACTATCAAGTCATTTGACAAGATAGACATTCTGGTGAACAAC
>Ga0209751_10005519_pt1 | contig 11898 bp, 8 predicted proteins | sample RifCSP13_1_FD_184019 | JGI IMG/M metagenome (GOLD analysis project Ga0209751, IMG submission 184019) | Soil microbial communities from Rifle, Colorado - Rifle CSP2_sed 13_1 (SPAdes) (version 2) | ecosystem: Environmental > Terrestrial > Deep subsurface > Rock core/Sediment | place: Rifle... | reverse complement strand
CTCGTCGAGGTTCCAAGTTCGCAGTGTCCTACCGATGCGGGTGATTCGCGGGTCATCCGTTGGCTTGAAGACGTCTTGACCGTGCGGTAGTTCGGACCGTGCGCACCGTACCGCGAGTTCTATTGCCCGCAGGTGCGCTTCAGGGTCCGCGTTGACATACATCGTTCGGAACTTCAGCATCGTGAATTCTTTGCCAAACCGACCAATTCGTTCCTGCTTGAAGAAGGCCGGGCCGGGCGAATCAAGCTTGATCAGTATTGCGACTACAGCAAGCGCCGGCAGGAGTAGCAGAGTGGCGATGCCGCCGAGGCATAGGTCAACCATTCGCTTGACGATTGGCTGAAACCCCCGGCCAGCCCAGTCCGCTCGGATGCTAACCGCGTCTGCCAGCCCGTCTACGGCATACCTTGACTCACGCTCCATCGGGCACTGCTCCCCCGTCGTCGGCGACGGTTAGTAATCCCTGGGCGTGAGTAAGAGCCTTGTTACGACGCCTAGCTGATCCCTGCGGAGTGAGCCGCTGAGCCGCGCCGTTAGCTGTCTTCGGTTGCAGCGGCCGCCCAATACCAGCGTAGATGAACCCAGCTTCGACCACTAGCGCGGGGTCCAGTGCGTTGCGGCCGTCAATCACGATGGGTCGCGCTACGCAAGAGCGAACACGGGCCAGATCTATCGAGTCGAAGTCGCGCCAATGCGTCGCCAGAACAATTGCGTCGCAACCGGCGGCTGCCTCGTAGACATCGGTGCAATAGGTAATCTCTGGAAACTCACGGGCCGTTGCGGCCATCGCCAGGGGATCGAATGCGCGCAGCCTACACCCCTCATCACGGAGTAACCGAATTAGCGTTACGGCAGGTGAGCTTCGGATATCGTCACAGTTGGGTTTGAACGCTAGGCCCCACAAGGCGATCGTGCTTCCTCGCAGGTCACCGAGAAGATCAATAAGCTTGGATATGACAAGACGCGGCTGACGCTTGTTGATCGTCACTGCCGAGCGAAGCATCGGCGTGGATACGCCGAGCTGGGAGCCAGTCCAAATTAGCGACTGAATATCTTTTGGCAAACAGCTCCCTCCCCAGCCAAGTCCGGCGTTGAGATAGCTCGGACCAATCCGGCTGTCCAGCCCGAGGGTAGACCCAACGTCCACGACGTCGACGCCAGCTGCCTCGCACAACACGGAGAGCTCGTTGATGAAGCTGATTTTGGCACACAAAAAGGCGTTGGAGGCGTACTTGATCATCTCGGCTGTGCGTGGGCTACAGAACACAACGGGCCGCCGCAATGTTCTGTAGATTGCGGCGACGCGCTCGCCTGCCGCGCGATCGAAGGCGCCGATCACGATTCTTGCTGGGCGCAAGAAATCGAGTATAGCCTGTCCCTCACTGAGGAACTCTGGGTTGGATACCACTTCGGGCGGGTTTTCGGGGTGGCGGTCGCGAAGGACTTGAGCGATGAGTTCGGCAGTGCCCAGCGGAACAGTGCTCTTCACAATGATCGTGGGCGGCGCGGAGCTGTTCAGGTTCTGCGCTAAGCTATTGGTGGCGGCGAGCACCTGCCGGACGTCCGCCCCTCCTCCTGCTCGAGGAGGTGTGCCGACCGCGAGGAAGGCAGCCGTGCAATCCTGCAGTGCCTCCGGGTAGTCGGCAGTGACGTGCAAACGACCTTCGGAGCGGTTGGCGGTCCACAAGTCAGCGAGACCCGGTTCGCGAATGTGAAGCTCATCGCGTTTCAAGGCATTGACGCGTGCGGCCGTGGTCTCTACCACCGTGACATCGTGCCCCAATCGGGCGAAGCAGGCGGCACTGACGAGACCGACGTAGCCACCTCCTACGACACAAATCTCGCTCATCGTTAACCAATTATTAACCTCGACGGATTTGGCGCTCGTATGAAAGACATATGAATTTGGTTAGAATTGAGAGAAATGGCACGAATGGGTATTGCAACCCCCCGATCCTGTCTTGTAGTTTGCTGACACGGAGTCGATAGCCCTCGCTCATCGATAAAATCTGACAGCGCCCGGGGGCAAGGGTGTGATGGTGGCCCCAAAGGTTGAGAAGATCCCATGCTGAGCAAACTTCAGGTCCTGGTAATCGACAAAGACCCGTTACATGTGGCAACTGTGGCGCACTGGCTCCATGAGTCCGGCTATGACTCCGCTAGCGCGGAAGACGGGCTCTCCGGTCTGCGGCGGTTTTTTGATCTGCGATCAGATATCGTCGTGGTTGATCTAGACCTACAAGAAATGCCTGGTTGGCAGGTTGTCGAGCGGATACGAGAGATCGTCGACACGCCGATCATGGTCACTGCGTCTCACGCAGACGCCGAGTCTCTCAGGAAGGGATTCGACCTCGAGGTAAGCGGGTTCCTGGTCAAACCCTTGAAAAAACGGGACTTCGTTGGCCGTCTAAATATAATTCGCGAGAAGCACTTCAATGGTGACAACGGGCACCGATGGCATTTCCAGCGCAACGGTCTCCAGATCGACTGGCGAAGTTGTGAGGTCTCCGTACATGGGGAGCCGGTTCCCCTGACAGCGATGGAGTTCAAGCTGCTCGCCTACCTGGTGGAATACAGAGGCTGGGTCTTGTCGCACGAGCAGATTTTGAGTCATGTCTGGGGGATGGACTACGCGGGCGATTTGAACCAGGTCAGGCTCTACATCTGGTATCTCCGCCGTAAGATCGAGGAAGATCCCCGCAATCCGAAGTTCGTCGTGACGAAGAGAGGGCTGGGCTACAGTTTCGCAGCTTGAGCTGCGGTGGGCCGGGAAGGCGGCTCGATCAGCCAAGCCTACAGGCCGAGCGACTGCAAGAGACCACCTAGATGGCTCACTGCAGGGATAAGGTGATCCGGCTGAAGGGCAGTTAGATAGCGCCGGTTACGTACGCCCGTTGTCACACAGACTGACGCAAGAAATACTTCACGTGCGCTCTGCACGTCAGCTTCGGAATCTCCGACCACGATGGACCGTCGGTTCACGTCCGGCGTCGCAATGCGAATGAGATCGGCTTTGGACTGGGAATCGTCCGGGCCGCTATGACAGTAAATTGCCGAAAACAAGTCGATAAGCCCAAGCGAGGAGATCTGCTGAGTGAGGGCGGCCCGGTCTCGGCGCAGAGTTACGAGCACTAAATCATGTCTCTCCGCCAGTGCGGCGAGGCTCGGTTTGGCACCCGGAATCAGTGCGTCAAGGCTGAGGTATTGCGGCGACTCGATCCGAGCCAGCCACTCTCGATGAAACATCGCGCGGTCTGTCTCCTGGAGTGTGCTAGTGAGTCCAAGGGCGGAAGCGCCTCGGCGCATGCGCGTCCAGTACAACGTCGGAGACAGCGGCTCTTGCCCCAGGTAAGCCAGCATATCAGCATAGACTCGATAATGCCTCGTCCGCACGTCCACAATGGTGCCGTCCCAGTCTAGATAGAGTGTGACCATAGACTCAGCTCTGGATGATTTGCGCCGGGGCTCCCCTGGCGCGCCGACGCCGTAGGTCCTCTTCTGCCCCCTTGATCGCGAGGCCGTCCGTGAGCACGGGTTCCATGTCCATGCCTCGTATCCAGAGCTGTCCTGGGGGAAGAGGGTTGATCCTGGTGGATAAAGCCGGCAGGCTCTCGCCGAACGCAAGCCTGACTAGTATATGCGGCATGTTGAGTCCGGCAGCGCTGAAAAACAAATGGGTAGTAAAGAAGCGACCAATGTTAATTTCGGTCGGATTGGGCACTCCCCGGCTGTCGTAAGTCAGGTCTACTGAGAATATTCCATGAGGGTGCGGATCAATGGCCAGAATCGCCCGCTGTGAGATCCGGTCTACCTCCTGATCAGACACCGTGATCCCGCCGCCCGTAATTCCGGTCACACCGGCCGGGGATCGATCAGCGAATTCCCAATAGAGGCGTTCACGGCCCTGGGCAACCACTAACGCGCCGCAATTCCAGATCGACTGCCACGTCACTGAGCGTGGGCTGAGATACTGCGCGGCGGTGAATGTGCCCCACCCGTCGTTGAAATCGACCCAGCTCCTCGCCTGCTTGGGGTCGTTTGCGCGCAGAGCGCCTCTACCAGCGGCGCCGCGTGTAGCGCGCAACCACGCTTCTCCGAACTCCTTTAGGAAGCCCTCGAGATCACCCGGGGAGTTGAGTAACCTTGTCTCTGGAACTGGGAGCCCGGCCTCACGCCATAGACCGTACGTTTGATACTTGTCTTGACAGGCGAGCACGGTCTCATGCTTAGGCCAGAACGTTTTTGTTCCGAGTTCACCACGATGCTCGGAGAGAACGGCGATCTCCACATCAGGTTGCGCGAATACGAATTGAGATCGGGTCTCGCGAATAATGTCGCAGAGTACGCTGAGATAGTCGGGCTCGTCTGCGCGAGGTATCAGGTGACGCTCGTCAGTTTCGGCGCGAGGGAGGTAATAGCTGTTGCAGTCGACACCGATCAGATAGAATGCCTCTCCTGACATGCGGAGCGAGCGTATGAAGTTCAGAGCTGGCGTACCACCGGCCCCGGTGATCAGAATTCGCTTCATTTGATGTTCATTATCATGGGGTTAGACCCACTATAGGGTTACACCTATCATACCCACTTCCGTGGGCTTCGCCTTAAGCGGGGCGCTGAATTTCTGGCTCTGCGCGTAGGTGCAGAACGAATCGTGATTCACCCATGCGCGCTGATCATTCACTCCTGACGCGCGAGGGTGACCGCGGGCGGTCCCGCTTAAAGTCCCGAATGGTCTGCTCATACACCTCCAGTATCTCTCGGGCGATCTTGGAGAGCTCCAGCCGGCTCACACGCTGTCTGCCATTCGTGCGCCGGTCGAAAGCGATGGCCATCTCTAACTTCGCGGCTACATCTAAGGGATCTTGCGAGCAGATGTAGCAGCCCTCGACGCCACCTATAACCTGGCGAACGTCCCCAACGGGCGTGGAAACTATCGGGAGATTGCAGGCCATCGCCTCTTTGATAACCATCGGCGAGCCCTCGGCGTCTGAGGTTAACAAGAGCGCATCAGAAGCGCTCATGTATTGCGGCACCTCACGATGGGGTTTGCCCGAAAGGAGCACAAGCTTGACACGATCGTCACGACTCGCTGCGATGTTTACGGCTTCGCGCACGAGATCAAACCTCTTCTCGGGTCGAAAGTACTCTCCGGCCCAAAGAATAAGCTTTCGATCGGAAGGGAGCCCCAGCACTCGCCGCGCCTCCATCTGGTCACTGGGTCGAAAACGATCCATGTCAACCCCGCATGGGATTACGCGAGCGTCCTCTACAGCGAGCCGCTCTTTCATTTCGGGGGATACGACGATCAACTTGTCGTACCATCGCTTCGTCAGACGGCAGATATACTTTTCCCAGGTCTGGAACACTTCGGCTCCGTGGTGCGTAAGCACAACCGGCAGACTCCACTGAGCTCGAGCAACAAGCCCCGAGAAGACGTAATGCGCGTGCAGAATGTCGTACTTCTTACGGCGAAGCTGGTTCCAGAGACGAGGGTACGCCGCCAAGTAATTTAGCTTGTTGCGTCTTCCGTTTATGAACAGCACGTCTACTTCGACCCCCAGCTTTCGGAGTGACTCCACCTGATCTTCCATGAAGACACCGAAGGCTGGAAAATCTGGTTCCTGCGGATACATGTTTGTGACGACGAGAACCCTCAACTCAGCGCTCCTGTATCGAGCACCGTGGTGGCTGGGCAATGCCGTTCAGTAACATGGCACACCGCCGGGGCGGCTTTCGCCAGATGTGATAAAACGTAACTCGTTCAACATATGTGGGTTATATTCTCACCGTGAGATGTTTGAGATATGTTTGTAAAGCGTTGGGAGCTCGTCTGACATGACATTGGTTAGCCAACACGACTACTACGCCGCGCTACGTCGCATCGCTCCTCACATCGACTTTGCAAGCCGGGTGGGTACCACTATCAGGCTCCTTGCTGGACGCTGTCATCCCGGTAACAGATCTGATATGGCGGCGTCTTGATTTCGTGACGTTGACGAAGCGCAGCTCGCTTGCAGCTCGCTTGTGGAAGGCGCGCTGCAGGAACGGATTTAGTTTGTACCTAAGGTCTCGATTTGGTACGGTCGGCAGCATGAGGCTGCTGTTGGCCACCTTTGTTGCTTGTGCGCTCGCCGTGAGCCTGAGCGTGTGGAGCACGGAAGCTGTGGGCAACACGCTTGTGGTGGGGCCTGGGGGCTATGGAAGCATTCAGGCGGCGGTAAACGCTGCGGCGTCTGGCGACAGAGTGGACGTGATGCCGGGGGTGTATTACGAGCAGGTGACGATGAAAGCGGGGGTGGCGGTGGAGGGACGGCCGGGGGCTGTCGTGGATGGTTCAGAGCAATCGCTGGTCAGCGGAGGCTGGGCGCTCCAGTCGGGGGCAGTCTATTACGCAAGCACATCGTGGGCGGTCAACTATGTCGCCCAGGACGATCTCCGGCTCTTTCGCTACGGCAGCTTGGGCTCGCTGGCTGCCGGCGGCTACTTCTACGATAGCGGGGCCGGCCGCACATATGTGTGGCTGACAGACGGCAGCAATCCGAACAGCCACCAGATGCATGTGGCGCGTCGCAACCTAGCCTTCGATTTTAACGCTGATAGCAACGCTGCTGTGCGAGGATTCGAGGCACGATATTGCAACGAGGAAGCCTGCATCATGCTCACCAATGGCTCGCATGGTGCGGTCATAGCCAACAATACGGTCCATGGGGCACAGTTCCTGATCGTTGTTCAGGGCAGTCAGAACGTTACCATCAATAACAACAACCTCTACGAGACCGGATTTAAGGCCAGCGGGTGGAACTGGGATAGTGTTAAGGGGAGCATACAGGAGGGTGCGGCGATCTATTTGAGCGGCTCGTCGGCGAGTTCGGCTACGATCGAGGGCAACACGATTAGTGGTGGTTTCGATGGGATAGGCGCCCATGGCGGCACTGACACTATCGTTTCCAACAACAACATCTCAGGCTGCATGGACGATGGGCTTGAGATGGACATAGGGCAGGGGAGCAATTTTCACGTCTTCAGCAACATAGTGGACGGCTGCCTCGTCGGTGTCTCAGCCGCGCCGGTTAATACAGGCCCCCTCTACGTCTACCGCAACCAGTTCATTAACAGCGCTCTCGCTGCGTTCAAGTTGGGCTACGATTCCGGCGACAGCGGGGCCAAGTACTTTTACCATAACAGCGTCTACTCCACCATCAGCGGTAGCAATGGAATCACTTACTATGGCGGCCATGTAGGTAGTAACATCACCTTCCGCAACAACGCCATCTTCGTTCAGCGGTATGCGCTGGAGAATCGCTATCCAACGCTGGTCATGCGTCCCGACTATGATAACCTCGAACAAACACCCCAGTCCGAGTACATAAACTGGAACGGAACAAATTATAGCACCCTGGCCGCCTTCGTAACGGGCAGCGGCAATGAACAGCACGGTCGGTCTCAGCCGAACGGCTACCTCGCGCCGCCCAACGATCTGCGCCTCACTGCCACCAGCGCGAACATTGATACCGGCGTCGTGTTGCCCGGCTTCAACGACGGCTACTGCGGCTCAGCCCCGGACATCGGCGCCTTGGAATATTGCCCGACCGGTTCTACGCCAACTGCAACAGCTACAGCCACGACGGCTACCCCAACGCCGACATCGACAGCAACAACAACCGAAGTAGAGACGGCAACGGAGACAACCACGCCCACTCCGACACAACCCCCGACCCCTCCCGGGCTGCCGCTAATCACCCCAACGCCCACACCTGCGCCAATTCTGCCCGGGTGGGAGTGCAATCTGGATATCGTGTCCGGGCCTATCTACAGTCGCAACGGTAAGTCAGTCGAGTTCTTGATCGCCAACAATTCCTCAAGCGAGACGCATCTCAGCATGGCCGTCGTCGGCTGGAGCAGAAGTTATCGCAATCTCAGAAGCGTCGAATTTGGACCCTCGGTGGTCTGGAACGGGAACGCGCGGCCCGGGGTGCTTGTCGTCGGGCCAATATACGAAACGATGGCGGCCGGCGCCCAAATGCGTCTGCGGTTTGACTTCAGTCGTGACGGACGTAAAGGAGTAGTGAGCTTCGCTGCAACATTCGGAGACAACTGTGTCGTAGGCTGGCTGCCGAATTCCAACTAATCCCAAGAAGCGCCTTCCAAGCTCGGGTGATCGGGCCAGAGGGTCATTTGCCCGACGTGGGATTCGCAATTATCCGCTAGGCGTGGGAGTGGTCGATTCAGCAGCATCGTCCGGGCAGCCGCTTGATCTGGCGGCCCACGAGGAGCAGCGGGTCGGGGACGAACAAGCGAACGCCGTAGTAGGCACTCTCGTATTTTTTCGTTTCAAGGCCCACTGGATTTCCCGGAGAGGGCGCCTCCGTCACTGTCTCGGGTGGGATATACCGGCTACGAAAATCCTGAACCAGCCGAGCCGGCTGCTCCTTGACGGCCCTGGTTAAGCGTTCTGCGCAAGCCCAACTGGGATGGTCTCATTGCTTGCTCTCCTGCCGAGGCGAGTGGACAGCGGTCATAGAGGAGAACAGCTCAGAGTACACGTTGAGTAGCGCCGCGCTCATCTTCTCCCAGCAGAAGAACGATTGAAAGCGCTGGCTTGCTTGCCTGCCCATCTCCTCTGCAAGCGCGCGATCATCGATGAGCCTGGCGAGCTTGGCGGCGAAATCCGCTTCGTCACCGGGCGTGGCGTAAAGCGCTGCGTCAGCAGCGGCGGCCCGGTGGCCTGCTAAGTCGTTTAGCACCATGGGCTTTCCCAACGCCATGTATTCGCGCACCTTGATCGGCGTATTGTTTTCCTGATAGACGTTCGCCGGGGCGGGGTCGACGCAGATGTCACCTTCGCCGACGAGCTGCATCGCCTGGGCCCAGGGAAGGTACCCCGGGAACGATACTTTCGCGTCCAGTCCAAGGCGACTGGTTTCACGCCTTAGTTCCAGCAGGTCGTCTCCATCGCCAATGACAATGCAGTGAAAGTCGCGACGTTTGAGATCGTTCGCCAGGTAGGCGAGCGCGTGCAATAAGGCAGGCAGCCCGTCCTGGGAATCCAGACAGCCGACGTAGCGGATCGCCGTCTGGCCGTTCCGCCGCACCTGCCCAGTCGATGCGCTCAGCGCCTGGACGCGACGCAGACTTGGCCCATTGCCAACTACCGTTACCTTCTCGAGCGGCAGTCGATGGCGCGCCAACAAGAGTTGGCGGGACGATTCGGCAGCGGCGACGACGCTATGGGCAAACTTGCAGGAGAGTTTCTCGAGGGTCGTTGCCAATCTGATCAGGAGGCCGCGACGTCCAAACTTGGCCTGGATCAGCTCCGGCACAGGGTCGTGGTTGTCGTAGACAATCCGCTTGCCTATCAGTCTGAAGGGGAGAGCTATGAAGACGAGAGCATCGGGTGGATTGTGGAGGTGTATTACATCGAATCCCTGCCGCAGCCATGCGAGAAGAGTAAGCACGGCGAGGCTCATCGTGGCCCACGCGTACTCGAGTGCCAGCCCGGGCGCGCTCGCGCCCGAAAGGAGGCGGGGATAGCGGTAGACGTGGACACCGTCCAAGATCTCGGCCATAGGCTGGCCTTTGCGCGCGGGGCAGAGGAGAGTTACCTTGTAGCCGTGTTCGGCGAGAGTGGTGGCCGCGTTGAAGACGCGCGTTGCCTCCGGGTAAGGCTGGCTCTCTAGGAGCATGAGGACGCGGCGGGGCGTCATCGCGCACTCACCAACTGACGGCCAAGATAGCGCCGGCACGTCGGTCCATAGCGCTTCGCATGTCCTATACGCATACTCACACCTCCAGAGGCCGCCGCAGGAAGTCGATCAACGACATCGCATCTATGTCGCCTGTTACCGACAGCGCACACCGAGAGCGGCGCGGCCAGCGCCAGAGCCGCACCAGAGGGGCGTCACTACGCTCGACAAGATCGATGAGGCCGAGCTTGTCGCCGTCACTGAATGCGGCGCGGTCGATGAAAAGAGCACAGATGGAGGCGTCCCCGCGCTTGACGACATAGCCCTCGCCCTCCAGGAAACGCACCATCTCGTCAGGCGCGTCGTATCGAACGCCTATCCATGGGGCGCGCCCGTTGACCACCGAGATTTCTCGCGCTGAGGCGATCCGGTACGTACCGCACCACGGCTCCGAATTAGGCGAAGCGACTGTTTCGTGGACCAGGATCGTCGCATCCTCGTCGTTTGGGCCGGTCACCCGGTACTCGCCGGTTGCCACCTCTTCAACGGCAAGGCGAACATGCTCTCGCCGCCTCCACCAGGCCGCTATGTCGCGGAGAGGAGCGATCCAGACCTCGGGCGCGCGCTGCCGGGCGTCCGCGAGGAGTGCCACCAGCGCGTCTTTACAGATCGGCAGGCGTTCGTGATGGAGGACCAGCGTGAATAGCTCTCCCCGCGAGTACACTGCGTTCAGAATCCTCAGCCACGCAGCGACCCGTTGCTGCGACGTTAGCTGGAGTCTGTCGACCATTGCTTCGTCATCTGGCAGCGAGACGGGAAGATCCAGGAGGCCTCCGTCTACCGTTGATGGAAGGGCGGACACGGCTGTCGGCTCAGCTGCTTTGTAGAGTAACAGGCCCTTGTGGTACGACTGCCAGGATTGCGCGGATATGCCGTCTGGTTCGACAACATCCCACGCGATCGAGCGGTTGCTTCCGTAGCTGAGCCCGGCCTCCCGGGCGACGGCAACGCTGTCGGCGTTCCAGCCGAGATATGGGCCCCGGAATCCCTGGACGGGAATACCCAGCTTCCGGTACGCGGCCAGCGCTTTGTCCATGTGTACCCTCTGCTGCCCCAGGTCCAGTTGCGCGTAATCAGTGTGAACGTAGCCATGAACAGCCAGTTCGGCTCCTCGCTCCGCCAGCCTTCGAAACGGGCGAGGATATCGGTCCAGGAGATTGGCAGTGACTGCGAGCGTGGGACTGCAGTGGAACTGATCCGTAATATCAAGATAGGCATCCAGAGTTGCTGTCATCTTCCGCTGCGATATCCCGAATCGCCGTCCAATGACGCCGAGGCGGCGGGCCGAATTAACCGGGCCTCGGGATCGCATCAGGTAGCTCAGTACGTTCATTGGGTCGCGGCACCCCCAGGGGCGTTCCGTGGCAAGGCGATTATGAGCAGACTCCCCTGAAGCTTGCGGCTCACAAATGGCACGGGCTTAAGTGCGCGATGGACAATCGCCAGCGCCGTGTCGACCGCGTGCCCAGCGGCTAATCGAAGCCAGGGCCATCTCCAGATCAGTGAACTGGCGGCGTTTCGCAGAGGAGACGGCGCGTTCAGTTGAGCCATTGTCCGTGTATTTCTGGTGATCTGAACGACGTCGTAGCCTGCGAGTGTCAATGCCTTCTTTATTGAAGTCTCGGTCCACCATCCCAGTGTGCGTGGGGGAAAGTTGTGCGGCTCCGCCGTCTTCTTGGTAGGTGATAAGTTGTAGCCAATGAGGAGAGGAGCCGGCCAGCGATTCCGGATCACCTTGAAGAAGCAGACCGGATCAGGCAGATGGTGCAGTACGAAAAAGCTGACGATCGCGCTGGGCTCAGGCCAATCCTCAGGAATGGTCTCCACACCGCCGCACCAGGCACGAAAGCCTTCAGCCTCTGCGGCCTCAATGACCGGCTTCGCCACATCGACCCCGACCGGGTCATAACCCCGGTGCTTGAGGCCACGGAGAACGGCCCCTACGCCACAGCCCACCTCCATGACCGTGGCCCCCTTCGGGACATTCGCCTCCAGCCACTCGAACGCCTTGTGATGGGCAGGAGACCAGAGTCCGATCTTCTCATGCCGGACGGCGATGCTGCGGCGTTGCAACCGGCGAGCGAATTCATCCATCTGTGCGCGCCTTTCCTGGCCGAGGTAGGCGCGAGAGTACGTCTCGATCGGGTTGTAACCG
>Ga0209751_10005518_pt1 | contig 11898 bp, 14 predicted proteins | sample RifCSP13_1_FD_184019 | JGI IMG/M metagenome (GOLD analysis project Ga0209751, IMG submission 184019) | Soil microbial communities from Rifle, Colorado - Rifle CSP2_sed 13_1 (SPAdes) (version 2) | ecosystem: Environmental > Terrestrial > Deep subsurface > Rock core/Sediment | place: Rifle... | reverse complement strand
TTAGGTGATTTAAAATAAGAAAAAGAGTGCGCTTTTGCGCGTACTTTTCTATGGGATGGATCTGCTGTACAGTTTGCCTTCTAGGGCCATCTTGTACATTTCAGCAACATATGGATTCTCACCTGGAGTTTCTGCGCCAAGTTCGACCAGTCGTGCATATACTCTAACTACATAGGCAAGTGCGCCCATGAATGCAACGACCACACCCATATTGAACATCCAGTGGTTTGGTACTGCAAAGATTTCCTCTACAAACCAGAAGTGCCACATCTCGTTGACACCAATTGTAAACATGGTTGCCAGATAACCTAGAATAGTCATCTTCAGACCAGTGTTCATGGAGTTGTTTGGACCCCTTAGAATTGGTACCTTTCTATCATAAATTGAGACAGCACCCCAACCTAATGGCAGTGCTACAAAGTGGCTATAGAGCCACCAGTGTGCTGGTGTAAATGCACTATCTCTGATAGAAGTTTGATGTAGTGAACCATCGACAAAGTTGTCAACTTCCACGGATGCCGCTGTAGATCCCATTGTGATGACGATCATCCAAATCTTTTTCAGTCTTTGGATCTCGACTTCTTTTGGAATCAGTGCCGGCATTTGTGCCATGTTGTATCTGACGTTTGTTCTATATATAAAGTATGAACTGCGTAAGTAGGCTTTTTTATTTTATTTTATTTATTTATACATAGTATTATTGTAAAAAATTTTATAAAACCTCTATATGACATATAAAAAACACAACATCAAGAAATGCATTTATGATGTTAATCATTAGTGATTATCGTGATTTTTCCTCAAGATATTATTCTGTACTGACAACCAGGGCAAAACATATATCGTTGGTCTTTCTGTCATGGAATAGTTACGGATGACTATGATAAATAAAAAATTAATCGTAGCAGCACTAGGTGTGATTGTTGCTTTGGGAGCAGTTGGTCCTACAATAGGCCAAATGATTCAACAAGCAGAAGCACATGGTGTACAGGCACAACTCCAGAGTCGTTTCGTTAGAATCGAAGATGAGACATTTTCAAGACAATCACTGAACACAGGAGAACTCCTAACAGTGAAAGGTACCTTGGTAAGTCTGATACAACGAGACCTAAGAGGATGGCTTTCTGTTTACGGTGAATCAACAAACGCAGGTAACAGATGGGAATTCGTATCACGAGATCCACCAGGCAATGTCTTTGATATTCCGGGAAATGGTGTGGTTGACTATACATTAGTAGTTAAAGCACTTGAACCAGGAGTTTATCACATGCATACACAGCTTAACATTGCTTCAATCGGTCCAGGACTCGGTCCAGGACAAACAGTCGTGGTCGAAGGTGAAATGATAACAAAACCAATTCCATATGCAAACATTGCATACCAATCTATAATCATAGGAGTTGGTTATGTGGTTACATTTGCAACCAGACCGTGGCAAGTGATCTAAAACCCTCCCTCCTTTTCATTTTCTTAATTGATAACCATAGCTATAGCCTAAACCAGTCGCGTTCAAATCAATGTCTTTACTAAAAAGACAAAATCATTATAACCAAAGCCAATCAGAATGGTCATATGATTTGGCCCGGAATGGGAGATCCTGCAAAACGCAAAAAAACCCTCAAATTTCTAGGCATTTCTGCAGGAGTAGCATTAGGTGCATATTTCATTAGCTTTGGAGTAATAGGTTTTCTAACTGCAGATGATCCCCTCAAACAATGTATTGACAGTAGGGATACAGGATACAAAATCTCTGCGACTTTTGAGCTTATGGTGGATAAACAGAAGGTAGAGATACCAGCAAATGTTGGCATTTCGGAAGAATGTAAAAAATCACTTTACACTATTTCAAATGACGGTACAATCTATGCTGAATGGGATAAAAAATATGATTTTGAAATAGGACATTTTCTATGGATATACAAGTTTCCTTTACGTGACATGGATGAATCCAAATCAAGGATATTAGTAAATGGTGTGGAATCACCAGACTTTATTCATGCCAAACTTGAAGATGGAAATCATTACAAAGGCGAGTTTGTCACCAAGGATTCAGATACTGCAAAGGATCATGATTTTTTACCACCTGAATCCTAAATCAATTTAATTCAAAATAAAATAATCACAATCATGAATATAGAAAAATAAGGAAAAAGATTTTGGAGGTTTACCAGTATTTACCGTTGTCTGGAATCAGACCAATGCCTTCTTTTTCGAAGTGTTTGTCTAATTCAGAAACCCATCTTTCTCGTGTATCGCCACCCAAACCGTGTACTCTCATCCAGAATGCGATGATTCCAAGTATGAATACTGCAAACATGATAGTTCCAAATATGTAGACCATCACATCATAGAAGAGTGGGTCGTAAGCTGGACCTATCTGGCCTGCAAAGTTGGACAGAATTCCTACGAGCAAACCGAATATAGCGCTCATCATGTATGAAAACATTTTATGTATGATATATACATTTCTGTGTCAATCAGATATGATATTTACAATTAACACAAAAATAATAAAAAGGAAAAAAGTTTATTTCGCCTTAGCGAATCTGCCACTTCTGCCTTTTACAATAAAGGCAATTGCGATTCCGCCAAATACCGCGCCTACGATTATAGATCCACCAATTACACCACTTGCGTCAAGGTAGGGAGTACCAGAACCGGTTGCGGGGTTATCTGCTGCGGCCTTTACTTTTGCTTTGGCAAGAGCCAACTGTTCCTCTAGGCTTGTCGTTCCTCCTCCTCCGACTCCTGCATATTGAGCAGCTGCCATTGGAAGTAAGGTAGATGCTACGAAGAGTGCCAGTATGGTTGCGCTAATTACTACATGTTTATTCATATCATGCACCTAGACACAGAGTGACTTGCTTTGATATTTAACTTTTTTGTCAATTATCAAAAATTTTCCAGAATTGAAGTAACGTTTATGTTTTCCCCTTAGACCAAGCGACGTATGGGACGGCTTCATTCACACAGACATGGTCAATCTCATTCGATTAGGCCCATTACCCCCAGTTCTGCAACATGGGTAAAACAAAGCGTTCAAGAAATCGAGGACCTTATTCTAAAATATGCAAAAGATGGTCTTACAACAAGCGAAATAGGTGTGAAACTTCGTGATCAATATGCAATCCCATTAGTAAGATCAATAACAAAAAAATCGATAACTGAGATTCTTGAACAAAAAGGAGTCAAACAAGAAATGCCAGAAGATCTAAACAATATTGTTAGAAAGGCACTTGGATTACAAAAGCATCTTAAAACACATACTTCTGATAGGAGAAATGTTCGTTCCCTTGAATTGCTAGAAGCCAAAGTGCACAGGTTATCCTCTTATTATAAGAAAATTGGTCGCATACCCAAAACTTGGAAATATAAGTCAGTCATTGCTCAACTTGAGTAATGGCAGATAATTTGGTTAGTGCGTTATCATATTTTCATGACAAAGTTTCTGACTGTATAAAAGCTGGCAAGAACATTTCTGTAATAACTCACTTAGATTGCGATGGAATTACATCTGGAAGCATTGTTACAAAATCCCTCATTAGATCGGGAGCCAAGTGTACTGTGCGTACAGTAAATGAGTGTAGCAAGAATTTGATTGAGAAGCTCAAAAATGATTCTCGTGACCTTCACATCATAACAGATCTTGGAGGAGGATTTGCAAAAGATCTTGATACAACTTTAGATGACAACTGGATTGTTGTTGATCATCATCAAATCCCACAAGAGGAATTTGATAGCGAGAGGGTTATCAATGCATGGAAGTACAACATAGATGGAGGTCGCGAAGTCTCCGCAGGCGGAATGTGTTATTTAGTTTCAAAAGCCTTGCACAAAGAAAATACAGATCTTGCTTGGATTGCAGTAGTTTCAGCATTAGGTGATAGACAAGATCAGGGAGAAAAAAAATCATTCACCGGGATTAATTTAGAAATTGCTTCTACTGCTAAGAAAAATGGTCAGGTGGAGATTGATCTTGACATATTGCTTGTAGGTAGAGAAACTCGATCACTTCCTGACGCATTAGCGTTTACATCACACCCGTTTATTGAAGGCCTCACATGGAATCGTGATACTTGTCTTTCCTTGTTGAATTCCTCAGGAATTAAATTAAAAGATGGAAGTAGATGGCGTGTCCCAGCGGAACTCACGGAAGATGAAAAAAGAAATTTGCTTGAAGTTATTTCGAAATTTACATCAACTAAAAATGCAACTGAGATAATGGATGAGCTTGTGGGATATACTTACACACTTTCTGGTGAAGACAAACGAAGTTTCTTGCGAGATGCAAGAGAATTTTCTACCATGCTAAATTCTTGTGGAAGAATTCGTAAGGCCGGGGTTGGAGTTTCTATTTGTATGGGAGACAGAACAAAGATGCTTGAAGAAGGAGAAAGCATACTGTTAGAATATCGAACGTTGTTGAGAACATACATGAATACACTCGCAAGTGAACGTTGGAGAGTTGTAGACAATGGCCTATATGTTATGGTAAATGGAGAGGGATTAGTCCCAGAAAACATGACGGGGGCAGTGTCTTCATTGCTAGGCGGATCACATAAAAATGCTGGAAAAATAATCATACTTAGAACAAATGGTGATGAAGGAACATTCAAATTTTCATCGCGAAAATCTACCGGATGTAAGTCTGAAGCTAATCTTGGTTTGTTAATGAGATCATGTGCTGCGAAAGTTTCTGGAGTTGGTGGAGGCCATGATGCTGCTGCTGGAGCAAGAATAACTAAAGACAAATTAGACGAGTTTTTAGATTGTTTGGAAGAAAATGTCACTACAATGCAGAGTTCAAATCATTCTAAATAATCTAACACCACAAAAGATTAATTCTATTAGAAAAGCATTAGAGCCAGACAATGTGGATTTCCCAGAAAATCTTTCACTTGAGATTGAAAATGTTGACAACTCACTTGTCTTTACTTTTCAAGGTAAGGGAAATATACGAAGTTTGATCTCTACTATTGATGAAGTCCTTGAACAAACCCAAGTTGTACTTAGAGTGACTACTGATGCTTGATCCAAAAATTCTTCGAGAAAATCCAGACATAATAAGAAAGATGCTCAAAGATAGGGCTGTTAATTTTTCACTTGATGATTTAATAAAATTAGACAAGGAAAGAAGAGATTTAATTATCAAAACAGATGATTTACGCAAGAAAAAAAATGAGATTGCTCTAGAAATTGCACAGAAAAAGAAGTCGGGTCAAGAAACAACACCTCTCATAGAACAGATGAGACAAGTTTCTGAAACACTTTCGGGACTAGAGGCCATTCAAACCATGACAGAATCTGAGTATACTAAACTCGCACTTACATTGCCTAATCTCATTCATGAATCAGTTCCAATAGGAAAAGATGAGACTGCAAATAAGGAATTAAGAAAATGGGGAAAAATACCTCAATTTGATTATAAAATAAAAGATCACATAGAGATATCGCAGAATCTTGATCTTATTGACTTGGAAAGAGCTGCAAAAGTAGCGGGTTCTAGATTTTATTACTTGAAAAATGATCTCGTCAAGCTAAATCAAGCACTAATACACTATGCCTTAGATTTTCTTTCCGAGAAAAACTATATTCCTATTCAAACACCTTATATGATAAATCGTAGTTCAATGGAAGGAGCTATCATCGCAAATGATTTTGAGGATGTAATTTACAAAATTGAAGGAGATGATCTATATCTTATTGGAACTTCAGAGCACGCGGTGGCATCGATGCACTCTGATGAAATTTTAGAAGGAAAGAGTTTACCAATGAAATATGCAGGTGTGAGTCCCTGCTTTAGAAAAGAAGCTGGTGCACATGGAAGAGATCAGAAAGGAATTTTCCGTGTTCATCAGTTTGAAAAGGTTGAACAATTCATTTTTTCAAGACCAGAAGAATCCTGGAAAGAACATGAACAAATGTTATCCATTGTAGAAGAATTTTATCAAAAGCTTGAGATTCCATATAGGATAGTGGTCTTGTCAAGTGGCGATCTTGGAAAAATTTCTGCAAAGACTTATGATCTCGAGGCATGGATGGCAGGACAGAATAGCTATCGCGAGATTGTTTCATGTTCTAATTGTCTTGATTTTCAGGCAAGAAGACTCAAGATTAGATTTCGTGACAGGACAAATGATCAACCACAGTATCTTCACACAATGAACAGTACACTTGTAGCAACATCTAGAACTCTAGTCTCAATATTGGAAAATTTTCAGACAAAAGATGGACATGTTGAAGTTCCAAAGATTTTACAGAAATATGTTGGTAAATCCACTATCTAAAAGTCGTACAACTTATATTTTGGCTTCAAACGTCAATCATAGTTGGCACGTCAAAAGACTGCAAGGATAAAGGACAAGTGGAGAGAGAAAAAATGGGTGACAGTACTTGCTCCTTCTGCGTTTAACAATGTTCCAGTAGCTTACATTCCAATTACTAATGATGCAAGTGCCATAGGTCGTGTAATTGAAATTACCTTATTTGACATCATAAAAGGTGATCCTTCACAACATCAATACAAACTATATTTCCAGGTAAACAAGGTTGAAGGAGAAACTGCCACAACCATTTTTAAGAGATATGAGTATGCAAAAGAATTTCTGCGAAGTCTTGTAAGACGTGGTTCATCTTTGATTAATTTCATAGGAGATTACAAGACAAAAGATGGCTATATTTTCAGAATTAAAATTATCGCACTTACACAAAAGAAACTCAACACATCTCGCAAACATGCACTTAGATTAATCGCACGTGATGTAATGTCAAAAACGATTCCAGAAATGTCAATAGAACAATTTGTCCAAGCTACTGCTTTTGGAAAAATAAATTCTGACATAATGGCAGCAGTTAAGAAAATAATTCATGTGAGACACGTAGGTATTGAAAAAGCAAAGATAATTAGAACAGCTGAAGCTGAGATTGCTTTACTACAAGCCTAATAGATTTATTATTCATGTAGATTCTAAATGGCATGGTAAATCGTCTAGAGATTACTGTTGAAGTCATCATACATACTACTGAAGATAGAAAAAAGATTCTAAATTCCATATTTGATATGTTTGAAATAAAAGAAGATGAGTTTACTGAAGAACAACTTATAGGTCATTTTGGAAATCCAATTCTACTGTTAAAAACAAAATTAACAAAAAAAAAGGCACAAGAGTTTGTTCACAATATTATTTCAAAAATTTCAAAAGTCCAATTGAATGATTTTTTGGAAAACATAGATATGCATTTTGAGGAATCATCATTATTTTTACGAATTAGTAAACAAGACATAATAAGAAAAACTGTTAACATTCAGCAAAATGATGCCATGAAAATAAAAATTTCTATGCCAGTATACAAAAAAAGTGATCTTTCCAAGAATTACATGGAACTTTTAAAGTCTTGAAACAGAAAAAACGATACATTCTACTAAGATTTGACAATGCAAATATTGAAAAGATTTCTAACATCAAGTTAATCTCAAATCAAAATGGATATGCCATAGTTTCATGTAAGCTTGTTGAACTTTCTCAGGTAATATCAGAGATTAAAAAAGAATGTAAAATAATCACAGTATCGGGAACTCTCAAGTCTTTGCGAAGGAGCGTTTAATAGTATTCCGACCCCAAAAACATTGGGGATGAGGGTTTGCCGCTCCAGTCTGAGCATTTGCTGTGAAGAAGCCGCGACGAACTGACCCAAAAATTTGTGATCTGTAATTACACGGTTCTTTTAAATATAGTAGATCCCGTTTTTTGGCTGTGAAAATAGATTACGATATCATAGTAGCCGGTGGGGGATTAGCTGGCATGATCGCAGCTCAATCTGCAGCATTTTATTCTAAACAAAGATTATCGATTCTTGTAATTGATAGAAACCCGGAACCAACTGTTGGTAAAAAAACAATCAGTGGTTGGATCTGCGGAGATGCAGTTGGGAAAAATACAGTCGACTACATGACAGAGAGAATCAAGATATCATGGGGAAAGCCAGAGATTGAACATCCTGTAAAAGGAGTCATGGCATTTTCCCCAGATAGAGAAACTTCAATTCCATTTGATGGAGAAGGGTTTATGCTTAATAGACAAGAACTTCCAAAACGCCAGCTTCGTGATTCAAAAAATATGGGAATCAATTTACAATTCTCTGTTGCTCTGAGAAATTTACTTTATGAAAATGATACCGTTGTAGGGGTAGAAGGAACAGATCTGTTAACAAACCAACCATACAAGAAAACTGCAAAGATAGTAATTGATGCAACAGGAGTTGCGTCAATGTTGCGAAATGGTTTGGCCATCAAATCAAAAATAGAGAGAAAGATAGATCGCGATGATTTAGAAGCTACTGGAAGACACATAATGAAGTTCGAAGAAGGAATAGAAGATAAGGCAGATTTTGATCCTGATTATTGCATCATACATTTAGATCAAGACATTGCACCGGGTGGATATGGATGGGTGTTTCCAAAGGGTAGGAATAAAGTAAACATAGGTTTAGGAGTTCAACAAAAAGAATTACAGAAAAGAAATGAGAGACTAGGTAAGAAAGATGATGTGGTGAAATTGATAAATGATTATGTGAAGCTCAACAAAGCAATCAAAAATCCGCGACTCTCAGATGATTCAAGTGATTCTATTAATGCTACAGGTACATGGCAAGTTTCGGTTAGGAGACAAAATGATTGTCTTGTAGCAAATGGGTACATGCTTGTGGGTGATTCTGCATGGATGCCAAAACCTCTTGATGCGGGAGGAATTGGCCCGGCAATTGTCGCTGCAACAATAATTGGAAGAGATGCAGTAGATTCAATTGAAGCAAATGATGTTAGTGAGAAAGGACTGTGGCAATACAATATTGATTTCATAAATGATTATGGGTACAAAACTGCAGGACTTGAAGTCTTCAGAAGGTTATTGCAGACATTAACTAATGATCAGATAAATTATGGAATGAAACACTTTTTGTCAAAGTTGGATGTTGAATCCATAAGTAGAGGGGAACACCCAGATTTTGGAACTGTTAGTAAACTGGAAATGATGATTCGTGGTGCGTTAAACAAACAACTTGCAGATGGTTTAAGATTTACTGCGCAGCAAAACAAGATTTTGACAGAACTTTATTTCAATTTTCCAAAGACTCCAGATGGATATGATACATGGCATCATACTCTTCATAAGATACTGGATGAATCTTTTGCAAAAATAAAGAACTAGTCTATTTCTAGCGGTATGATGCCTTTTCCCCACGGTTCCTTTATTTTGAATGAATAATCTTTGGCAGGATTATAATCTAATCCTTTAAAAAAACTCCATTCCAATAACTCTGGTTCATGTGGTTGAAGAGTCAATGAACCATAAACAAGCGTGTTTGTAGTGTATTGAATTTCTTTTTGTCCATCACTGAGTGCATAATTGCATGAGTTAACAGGACATGACATGACAACATTATCAGAATTACCTGTGTTCTCAACAACAAAATAAATTGTTAGGATCGTTCCGCCTTGAGATGTTTTCTCAATCTTATTATCCACATAATAGAAATTTACAGGACCAACTACATATTTTGTCGATTTTTCCATATCATTTTTGATTTTATTAGCAAGTTCGATTTCTTTTTGACATATTCTCTTCTCTGCAGGGGTTTCATACTTATCACATTTTGATATGTCAAGATCATTTGAAATAGAATTTTGAGAATTTCCAAGGTCTACAAAAATCATACCTTCTTTTATCATGAATTGTATTCCATTTGCAAAAGTCTTGTCATCGATTTCTCCATCTGACCACCATTTGGCGTTGTTTTTTATCCACTCGGGAATTTTAACACCAACATTGGTTTGACCACTTTGAGTTACCGGTATTTTGATTATACCATCTTTTATCATGAATTGTATTCCATTTGCAAAAGTCTTGTCATCGATTTCTCCATCTGACCACCATTTGGCGTTGTTTTTTATCCACCCAGGGATTTTGATTTCTTCCGCAAAAATTGTTTGTAAGACTAGTCCTGAGAGAATTAGACTGATTGCTGTAATTAAAAGAAATCCTGGTTTACTCCACATCACCTTATAATATGCAGTCTTTCAGATTAATTTGATCGTTTTAACCACGTAGTAACAAGTTCAACATACAAACAAGACTATTTTTAAATTAAGGTTTCATTTTTCCAACAGTAGTGCTTGCCGAGTCTTTGTATATAGATTGGAATAATTCCTTTGAAGTTTTGGACAAGGCCTATGAGTTAGACTTGTTTGTCTTAATAATAGGCCCAAAGGGAACTGGTAAGACTACACTTGTTCGTGAGTTTTCAGCCAAAAAAAATATCAAACTCGAATCGATTAATTTTAGCTTAAGGACTCGTGAGAGTCACCTAGTAGGATCTAAAAGCTTGGAAAATGGTTCCATTGGTTTTGATGAAGGCATATTGGTAAAATCAATGAGAGAAGGAAACATGCTTTATCTTGATGAGATCAATGCAGCCGAAGCAGATGTTTTGTTAAGATTAGATGAAGCGTTAGATGATAGGAGACAAATCGTTCTAAAAGAATCAGGCGGGGAATTAATCCAGGCAAACAGTAATTGGTTTGTCGTTGCAACAATTAATCCATTAACACATGTTGGGACAAAAGAACTTCCCCCACAGATTCTCAGTAGATTTCCTGTAAGAATAAGATTAGAATATCCACCAGAAGAGATCGAATTACAAATTGTTAAAAAATACATTTCTGGATCAAATGACAAAGAACTTTTGCAAGGAATTAAGCTTGCAAATTTGTTACGACAAGCTGCAGCAGTAGAGGAGTTGTATTATTCTCCAAGCTTACGAGAAACAATAGCATTTGGTAAGCTTCTTGATGCTGGTCTAAAACCAAGACAAGCTGCCGATATTGTCTTTGCCAATGTATATTCACAGTGGGGCAATGTCGAGTATCAAAAGGTCAGCGACATCATAACGTCAATGTTTGGTAACTAATGCAATCACTACATCTTAGAAACGACACATTACTTGAAATTGCTACTTTCCTAGTAAGAAGGTGGTCTGAAAAGAATATTTCAGTAGGGATTAGTGAACAAAAAGAAATCCAGACAAAATTAAAAGAAAACAAGGTAGTCATGCTTCCTTTGGATCATTACGTTGGGACTGACTTTCAAAAATATAGGCAGTTTAGGACTGCCTTGTGGTATGAAGCAATGAGAGTAAAAAACTGCACAAAAATTCTAAGTAATGATCATGCTTTTGGTTTTTTACTTAATACTCTTGAGACAAGGCGAATTGAAGCCATAGGTAGAAGACAATGGCGAGGAATGGATGAGGAAATAATATTCAGCTATGGTTTTGGTGGGCTTTACAGACCTATTTTGAACTCACTTTATGGAAAAACCAGAATGGTAGAAGCGTTTTCTCAGTATTTTTTGATGGGCGATATCAAAGGCGAAGTTAATCCCAGTCAGTTTGAAAAAATTGTAAAAGCGACTGAATTTGCAAAAAAAGTTGTTAAAGAATCATTAGAAAAGAATCATGATACAGAATGGCTTGAGAAAAAAATTCCAGAGATTATTAAAATTTTAGAACTAGATGCGTTGATAACAATTCCGCTGTCAGTACCAAAGATTGGTAGCGGTATTGCAATATCAGAAGAGGATTTTGTAAAGACATTTGGAAAGATAGCAAAATTCCGTGAGAGTGATTTTGGGGATCTTGATCCGAAGCGAATAGCTGAAGGAAAGACAATTTTTGAAGAGTTCAAGGTGTTACAAGAAGAGAATCAAATAAATGAGAATAGAGGACTGAGTGCTGAAAACATTGGAATTAGTGTTCCTAGTTCCATGAATGTTGATGAAACAAAGATCTATGATACAGATCTTGTAAACAATCTAAAAGCTAAATTCAAGGAATGGAAGACAG
>Ga0209751_10005517_pt1 | contig 11898 bp, 11 predicted proteins | sample RifCSP13_1_FD_184019 | JGI IMG/M metagenome (GOLD analysis project Ga0209751, IMG submission 184019) | Soil microbial communities from Rifle, Colorado - Rifle CSP2_sed 13_1 (SPAdes) (version 2) | ecosystem: Environmental > Terrestrial > Deep subsurface > Rock core/Sediment | place: Rifle... | reverse complement strand
CCGGGCCGTCGTAGGTGGCGCGGGCCTCGCCCAGCGCCCAGTCGCCGTTGTCGGCGGCCAGCGGGATGTGGGTCAGCAGCAGCCGCCGGGCGTGCGCGGCCTGCGCGACCGCCCCCGCCTCGCCGGGGAGCAGGTGGCCGCGGCTCTGCGGTTCGGCGTCGTCCTCCTTGAGCGAGCGCAGGCCGGCCTCGCACAGGAACAGGTCGGCGCGATCGGCGATTCGCGGCAGGGCGGCGCACGGTCCGGCATCGGCCGAATAGGCGAACACCTTGTCGAGATCCTCGTCCGGCCCGCGGGCGCTGATCCGGAAGCCCCAGGTGCGGACGTAGTGCTGGGTCTCATCGGGCTCGAAGCGCAGGTTGCCGACCTCGATCGGCCGCTTCCCGTCGTGCTCCACGAAGATGAAGCTCTTGTCGAAAAAGTTCTGGTACCCCGCACCCAGCGCCATCTCGGCCAGCTGGGCGGTGGCCCCCGGCGGCACGATCACGGTCAGGCGCTGCTTGGCGACGTCGATCCACGGGTAGCAGTAGCGCAGCGTGACCAGGTCCAGGCAGTGATCGGTGTGCATGTGGCTGATCACCACCGCGTCGAGCTGGTCCGGGGTGGCCTTGCGCAGCAGCTGGGCCACGACGCCGGGCCCAACGTCGATCAGGACCCGGCTGTCGCCGCCCTCCAGCAGGTAGCCCGCGCACGCCTCGCCGGGGTTCGGGCGCGCAGGCGAACGCCCCAGGACGGTCAAACGCATCGGCGGATTATGGCCTAGCGGGCGTCGAGGGAAGCGTAGTCGCGCGCAGCAGCGCCGGTGTACACCTGCCGCGGGCGACCGATCCTGGTCGCTGGGTCGCGGATCATCTCGGTCCAGTGCGCGATCCAGCCGGGGAGCCGGCCGAGCGCGAACAGCGCGGTGAACATGGTGTTCGGGAACCCGATGGCCCGATAGATCAGGCCGGAGTAGAAGTCGACGTTGGGATACAGCTTGCGCTCGATGAAGTACTCGTCGTGGAGCGCGACCTCCTCGAGACGGAGCGCGATCTCAAACAGGTCATCGGCCCGGTGCACCGCGTGGAGGACCCGGTCCGCGGCCGCCTTGATCAGGCGCGCCCGCGGGTCGAAGTTGCGGTACACGCGGTGCCCAAAACCCATCAGCCGCCGGCCGGTTCCGTGTTCCTTGGCCTGGGCCACGTACTTGGCCACGTCGCCGCCGTCGGCCAGGATCTGGTCCAGCATCTCGATCACCGCCTGGTTGGCGCCGCCATGCAGCGGGCCCCACAGGGCGTCCATCCCCGCGCCCACGCTGGCGAACAGGTTGGCCTGCGAGCTGCCCACCATCCGGACGGTGGAGGTCGAGCAGTTCTGCTCGTGATCGGCGTGGAGGATCAGCAGCAGGTCGAGCGCCTCGGCGATCACCGGGTCGACCTCGTACTCCTCGGCCGGGACCGCGAACATCATGTTCAGGAAGTTCGCCGAGTAGTCCAGGTCGTTGCGGGGGTACACGTACGGCTGGCCGATGCTCTTCTTGAAGGCCCACGCCGCGATCGTCGGCAGCTTGGCCAGCAGCCGATGGGTGCTGATCTCGACCTGGCGCGGGTCGAACGGGTCGTGGCTGTCCTGGTAGAAGGTCGACAGCGCCGATGCCCCCGCGCTGAGCACGGCCATGGGGTGCGCGTTGCGCGGGAACGAGTCGAAGAAGCGGCGCATCTCCTCGTGGATCAGGGTGTGGTGGGTGATGCTGTCGATCCACGTCTCGAGCTCGGTCCGGCTCGGGAGATCGCCGTAGATCAGCAGGTAGGCGACCTCCAGGAAGGTGGACTTCTCGGCCAGCTGATCGATGGGATAGCCGCGGTAGCGCAGGATCCCGGCATCCCCGTCGAGGTAGGTGATCCCCGATGCGCAGGACCCGGTATTGCCGTAGCCGTTGTCGAGGGTGACCAGCCCGGTCTTGTCGCGCAGGTGACTGATGTCGAGCCCGATGTCGCCGTCGGTGCCGCGCACCACCGGCAGCTCGACCGTCTTGCCCTCGAAGGTGAGCGTCGCGACTTCGGTCGTCAGGGTGGTATCGGTCATGGGATCAGATCTCGCACGGCATCGCGCTCCTCGCGCAGCTCGGCCAGGGTGGCCGCCACCCGGCCCTGCGCCCAGTCATTGTGGACGATGCCCGCCACGATCTCCACCCGCCCCGGCGCGGTGGCGCGCAGCGGGTAGCCGAAGATCAGGCCCGGATCCACCCCGTAGCCGCCCTCGGCCGGGGCCGAGATGGCGGCGCTGAAGATCTCACCCGTCGGCTGCGCGATGTTGCGCACCGTCTCGATCGCCGCGTTGGCCGCGCTCGCCGCGCTCGACAGGCCTCGCGCCGCGATGATCGCCGCGCCGCGCTGCTGGATGGTGGCCAGGAACTCGCCGCGCAGCCAGGCCTCGTCGTCGAGCACCTCGGCCGCCGGCCGGCCGCCGATGGTGGCGTGGTACGCATCGGGGTACATGCTCGAGGAGTGGTTGCCCCACACCGCCAGGTCCGCCACCTCCTCGACGCCCACCCCGGCTCGCTCGGCCAGCTGGGCTTTCGCCCGATTCTCATCGAGCATGGTCATGGCGAACCATCGGTCTCGCGGGATGCGGGGCGCGTTGGCGGCCGCGATCAGGCAGTTGGTGTTGCACGGGTTGCCGACGACGAGGACGTGCGCGTCACCGGCCGCGTTGGCGTCGATGGCCTTTCCCTGGGTGGTGAAGATCCCGCCGTTGATCGTCAGCAGGTCCTTGCGCTCCATCCCCGCCTTGCGCGGCACCGCCCCCACCAGGAGCGCCCAGTTGGCGCCTTCGAAGGCCAGGTTGGGGTCCGAGGTCCGGACCACGCTGCGCAGCAGGGGGAAGGCGCAGTCCTGGAGCTCCATGGCCACGCCCTCGAGGGCCGGGAGCGCGGCGTCGAGCTCGAGCAGGCGCAGGTCGATGGTGGTCTGCGGGCCCAGCATCTGCCCCGATGCGATGCGGAAGAGGAGCGCGTATCCGATCTGGCCCGCGGCGCCGGTGACGGCGACCGTGGCGTGGGGGGTGGGCATCTCAGGCACGAGTGTAGCGCAGCCGCGCCGGGGCTCCGGGGTCAGGCGCTGGCCGCTCCGGAAGGCGTCGCAACGGTCCGACCGATGAAGTCACGCACCGCGGCCGCGATCTCGTCGCGCACCCGGCGGAAGACCTCGAGGCGCGTGGCGTCGTCGCCGTTGACGGCGGCAGGATCGTCGAAGGCCCAGCGCTCAACGGTGCGCGCGCCGGGGACGTAGGGGCAGACCTCGCACGCCTCCTCGCAGACCGGGATCAGGAAGTCCCAGGGCTGCCCGACGTAGCGCTCGACGGTCTTCGAAGTGTGGCCGCTGATGTCGATCTCCAGCTCGGCCATGACCGAGATGGCCTCCGGCCGGACGGCCGTCGCCTCGGTGCCTGCGGAGTGGGCTTCGAACTTCGGGCCGCCCCAGGCCCGCAGCATCCCCTCGGCCATCTGGGAGCGGGACGAGTTGTGGACGCACACGAACAGGACGCGGATCGGGGCGGCGGGGGAATCGGTCATCCGGGTCAAGCCTAGCGCGCCGCGGCCGAGGTCGTGGTCGCGGTGGCGGAGAATCGTGGATAGGGTGTGGACATCCCGCCCATCGGGGTGAGAACCTGGGGATAAGTGGGGTTGTGCGCCCGGGCCGCCGGTAACCTTCTGGTTGTCCCGAAGGGGCGGCCAACGGCACCTGAGATTGCATCAAGGGAGGTCGGGGCGGTTCCTTCGGGACGTTGCCATGCCCGGAACCTGGCGGAGTCTGGCGGACCTCGGGTGACGCCGCAGACGTCCTAGGCTCGGCGGCTCAAACCGCTCGCTATTCACCCAAGCACTGGTACGACCGTCGGACGCTGGCGGGAGGCGCCATCTCGGTCGTCCCATTCACCAGATGCATGGCCCGACGGGTGACGGGGCAAGTGGACCCTCGCGCGTCGCCCTCCCCGGTCGTACCAGCGCTCCACTGAATAGAGCCGCCTCCGCCGAACGGCGCCCGCCTCGGGCACGGAAGCCGACCCGACGGGGCTACTCCTTGTGGGTGAGCGAGCGCTGCAGGCGGCGCACCACTTCGGCGGTCTCGCCCGACGCGTGGCCCGGCTCCGAGGCCGGCCCGGCGAAGGTCCCGAACTGGCGATCTCCCGCATCCCCCAGCCCGGGCACGATGTAGCCCCGCTCGTTCAGCGCGCGGTCCACCGCGGCCACGTGGATGTCGACGTCGGGATGGGCGGTCGAGAGGGTGGCCACGCCCTCCGGGGCGGAGATCAGGCTGACCTGCTTGATGCGTGCCGCACCCCAGTGCTTGAGGATGTCGACCGTGGCGGCGGACGAGCCGCCGGTGGCGAGCATCGGGTCCAGGATCAGGCACACCTGGACGGTCGCCGCATCGGGCAGCTTGTTGTAGTACTCGACCGGCTTGAGGGTCCGCTCGTCACGGTACAGGCCGATGTGCCACACCTCGGCCGACGGGATCAGCTCGAGCATGGCATCCACCATCCCCAGCCCGGCGCGCAGGACCGGCACCAGTCCGATGCGGGGCTCCACCTTGGCCCCGGTCATCGGCTCCAGCGGCGTGACGATGGGCCGCTCGCTGATCTCGAGGTCGGCCATCGCCTCGTAGCCGAGCAGCCAGGTCAACTCGCGTACCAGCTCCCGAAACTTCTTGGGATTGGTCCCGGTGTCGCGCAGCAGAGACAGCTTGTGAGCGACGAGCGGATGGGAACTGACGTGCAGGTTGGGAAAGCGCCGGGCCAGCGAGCCGTCATCCATCGGTCGCGATTCTACCTGCAGGCTGTTGCTGCGGACCAAGTGCTGGTACGCTACGGGCCTTTCGGGGGAGCCGTTGCGTGCGCCCGGGTGCTGGCGCCCAAGCGCACAGGAAGGAGCCAGGCGTGGTCTTCGGTACGAAGCGCGATCAGAAATCCGATGCGGACGCGCAAGAGGATGTCATCGGCACCCTCTATCCAGACAGCTACAGAGGTGAGGCACCGATGACAGCCGCAGCCATGGACCTCCGGCGCGATGCCGGGAATGAGAGCGTGATCGACCCGCACGCCCGCTTCAACGGGAAGTACATGTCGGACCGCGATCTGCGGATCGAGGGCGAGGCACAGGGCGAGATCGAGTGCATGGGCACCCTGATCATTGCGCCGCAGGCGCGTGTCCGCGCCCTCATCAAGGCGCTGCACGTGATCATCAACGGCGACTACGAGGGCGAGGTCGATTGCGGCGGACGCTTCGAGGTCGGATCCACCGGCCGCGTGCGCGGCAAGGTCAAGACCCAGGTGCTGGTGGTCAAGGAGGGGGCCCACTGGGAGGGCTCCGTGATCATGACCTCCGAGGCATCCCGGGCCGCGGGATCAACGTCGGAATCCACGTCGACGGCTCCGACGGCGAAGCCGGCAGCGGCATCGGCCGCTGCGCCGGCGGCTCCGGCCGCGGCGAGCAGCGTCTTCCCCAAGGAACCGGCCGGTCCCGAGCGCGCAGCCACCGGTCCCGGCGCCGGCGGTCAGTAAGCTCGCCCCACCCCAAAACGGTCGGCGCCACCCCGGCGACCTGGCCGGCTGACGCGTCAACCCGCTGAGCGTCAACCCGCTGACCGCCGACCGCCGAGCCATGTCGGAGCTGCTGGTCGAGGTCATCCGCGGCGATCGGGTCGAGTCGCGCCACCGCGGGTCGCTGGCCGTCGTGACGCCGTCCGGGAAGCTGATCGCGTCGCTCGGCGACCCCGACGAGTTCATCTTCATCCGCTCCGCGGCCAAGCCGTTCCAGCTCGCGCCGTTCGTCGCCTCGGGCCGATTCGACGCGTACGACTTCCCGGGGCCGACCGAGGCCCTGGCCGTGATGGCCGGCTCCCACTCCGGCGAGGACCGCCACGTGCGCACCGTGGCGGCGGTCCTGCGCGCCGGAGGGCTGACGCGCGAGGTGCTGGCCTGCGGGGTCGCGACTCCGTCAGACGTGGAAACCGCCCAGCGACTGGCCCGCGACGGCGAGCCGCCGGCCGCCATCCGTCACAACTGCTCGGGCAAGCACGCCGGGATGGCGCTCCACGCCAAGGCCGCCGGCTGGCCGATCGAGACCTACTGGCAGCCCGACCACCCGGTCCAGCAGCTGGCGGTGCAGACCATCTCCACGCTGAGCGGCACCCCGATCAGCGAGATGGCGACCGGCACCGACGGCTGCGGGGCGGTCACAGTTGGCCTCCCGCTGCGGGCCCTGGCGCTGGCCTTTGCCCGGCTGGCAGACCCGTCGTCGGTGGAGGACGCGGCCCTGCGCGGCGCCCTGGAGCGGATCCGCGACGCGATGATGGCCCACCCCGAGATGGTCGCCGGCGAGCGGCGCGAGTTCGACACCTCCCTCATGCGCGCGGCGCCGGGGCGCCTCGTCGCCAAGTGGGGCGCGGAGGGCGTGCAGGGAGTTGGGCTGCTGGCAGGCTCACGCGGCGCAGGCAGCGGAGCGGCAGGCAGCGGAACCACCGGCAGGGGAGCGCTGGGATTCGCGCTCAAGATCGAGGATGGGGACCGCGCTCGCCGCGCTCGACCCGCCGCCACCGTCGAGGCGCTCCGGCAGCTGGGCGTCCTGGACCCCGAGGCTCTCGCGCGCCTGGCCGACTACGCCGCGCCGCGGATCCTCGACCCCCGGGGCGAGGTCGCCGGCGAAGTGCGACCCGCGTTCAGCCAGCTCCGGTCTACCCCAGCCAGCCGCGGATCGCGGCGGCGAGGTGGATGAAGATCGGCGCCAGGACCAGGGCGGGGAGGAAGTTGGCGACGCGCACCGGCTTGAGATCCAGCAGTCGCAGCGCCACGCCCAGCAGCACCAGGCCGCCGGCCGAGGTGATGGCCAGGATGGTGGGCGCGTCCATTACATCGGTGAGCAGGAATGCGCCCCCGGCGATCCCACCCTGCACCACCAGCACGGTCAGGACCGACAGGTAGACCCCCGGCCCGAGCGCGGCGGCGAAGGCGATGGCTGCCACGCCGTCCAGCAGCGACTTGGTGGCCAGCAGTGTGATGTCGCCCCGCAGCCCGTTGTCGAGCGAGCCGATGATGGTGAGCGGCCCGACGCAGAAGACCAGGCTGGCGGTGACGAACCCCTCCGCGATGCGCGACGGCCGGCCACCCGGCGTGGCCTCCTCGCCGCGCGACAGGCGCTGCTGGAACCAGGTGCCCAGCGCCTCGAGCCCGTCGTGGAGGTGCAGGACCTCCCCGAGCGCCACGCCCAGCAGCAGCGCGCCGAGCACCGCCACCTCGTCGCCGGGGTGGGCGGCCGGATCGGTGAGGATCCGCAGGCCCATCGAGACCCCGATGACCAGCGTGAAGAAGCCCAGCCCGGTGGTCAGGCTCTCCTGCATCCGGCGCGGCACCCGTGCCCCGGCCAGCAGGCCAATGGTCGTGCCCAGCAGCACGGTCGCGACGTTGAGCAGGGTCCCGGACAGGAACATGGCGCGTATTGTGATTCACCGATGAGCACCGATCGCGACATTGACGCCTACATCGCCGGCTTCCCCGATTGGCGCGGCACGCTCCTGGCCCGGCTCCGGGAGTTGATCGACGACGCATCGGTGGGTGCGCCGTCATCGGTCAAGTGGGCCCAGCCGGTGTGGGAGACGAACGGGCCGATGGTCTGGATGAAGGCCCACGCCGCGCACGTCAACCTGGGCTTCTGGCGCGGGATCGACCTGCGTGACGACTTCGCCCTGCTGCTGGGCGACGGCGACCGGATGCGCCACCTGACCCTGCGCGACGGAGACCCACTCCCCGAGGAGCCGATCCGCGACCTGGTCCGCCAGGCGGTGGCGCTCAACCTGGCCAAGGGCGACCCGACTCGCCGGCGTCGCTAGGCTCTCCCCGGCCCCCTCGCGTCGCGCTCCCATTGCGTTATTCAGCAGGGAGCTGGTACGACCGGCCAGCAAGCGGGCACCGGCGACGCGACGCTGCATCCGCCCTGCCGCCGGTCGCCTCAGTCACTGGGGTGTTCGGACGACCGATATGGCGGGGTCCGGTCCGACGAACAGCGGCCCGGCGGTCGTACCAGTGCTGTGCTGAATAAACCCGCTGGCCGAGACGGGTTAACGGCCACGGGGCGAGCCGGCACGGGGCGAGCCAGCCCCCCTGTTACCATCGGCTGACCGATGACATCCCCGATCCGCGTTCGGATGGCGCCCAGCCCCACCGGGCCGCTGCACATCGGGACCGCACGGACCAGCCTGTACAACTTCCTGTTCGCGCGCCACGTGGGCGGTACGTTCGTGCTGCGCGTGGAGGACACGGATGTCGCCCGCGGCACGGATGCCTGGGAGCGCGACATCATCGACAACCTGCACTGGCTGGGCCTGAGCTGGGACGAAGGGCCGCAGGTGGCGGGTGGCGAGGATATCGGGCCCTACGCGCCCTACCGGCAGAGCCGCCGGATGGACCTGTACGCCGCCGAGGCGGATCGGTTGCTGGCGTCGGGCCAGGCGTACCACTGCTGGTGCACGCCGACCGAGCTCGAGGCGGTGCGCCGCGAGCAGGAGGCCGCCCACCAGGCGCCGCGCTACAACGGGCGCTGCCTGCGTTTGACCGATGCCGACCGCGCCACGTTCGCGGCCGAGGGGCGCCGCACCGCGCTGCGCTTCGCCGTCCCGCCCGAGCATGTCCGTTTCGACGACCTGATCCGTGGTGAGGTGGAGTTCGACAACGCGCTGCTGGGCGACTTCGTGATCGTGCGCGCCGACGGGATGCCGCTCTACCACTTCGTGGTGGTGGTCGACGACCAGGCGATGGAGATCACCCACGTGGTGCGCGGCGAGGACCACCTCTCCAACACGCCCAAGCACATCGCCCTGATCCGGGCCCTGGGCTACCGGGAGCCGACCTTCGGCCACATCCCGCTGATCCTCAACCCGGACCGCACCAAGATGAGCAAGCGGAAGAGCCAGACGGCCATGACCGCCTACCGCGAGGAGGGCTACCTGCCCGAGGCGATGGTCAACTTCCTCGCCTTCCTGGGCTGGTCGCCGGGCACGGAGGAGGAGATCTTCACCCTCGGCGAACTGGCGGAGCGCTTTGACATCACCCACGTCCACAAGGCGGGGGCGGTCTTCGACAAGGACCGGCTCGACTACCTCAACGGGGTCTACATCCGGGCTCTGCCCGATGCCGAGCTGGCTCATCGGCTGCGCCCGTTCCTGCCCTCTGCGCTGCCCGACGCCGCGGTTCTGGACCTGGTGCCGCTCATTCACGAGCGGCTGGTTCGGCTGGCCGATGCAACCGAGTTGGCCGCGTTCCTGACCGAGACCGATGAGGCGGTCGCCGCGATGGTCGATCCCGCCTCGCTGCCGCCCAAGGGGCGGTCCGCGTCCGAGACGGCGGATGCCGTGCGCCGGGTGCGCGACGCGTTGGCGGCGGCCGACTTCAGCGCCGATGCGCTCGAGGCAGCCGGGCGAGCGACGGCCGAGGCGCTGGGCTGGAAAGCCGGCGACCTGTTCCGCCCCCTGCGGGCCGCGGTCACCGGGCGCGCCGTGTCGCCGCCGCTGTTCGGATCGATGGCCCTGCTCGGACGCGAGCGGACCCTGGCCCGCATCGACGAGTCGATCGCGCTGCTGGGCTAGGTCAGTCCCCGGGGACGAGCACCAGCCGGCTGGTCACCCCGCCGGCCGCCAGGCGGTCATGGGCGGCCTGGGCCTGGCGCAGGGGGATCGGCTCGACGGTCCAGCGCAGGCGGCCACGCCGCGCGCGACGCACCACCTCGCGCAGGTCCGCCAGCGAGCCCCACGCGGTGGTGGTCAGGCTCGCCTCGTCGGGGAGCGCGCCGAAGCCAAAGGAGAGCCTGCCGCCTGCTTCCCCGACCAGCGAGACGAGGCCGCCCGGGGCCACGTTGGCGGCGGCGTAGGCCATCGAGCCGTCGTCGCCCACGAAGTCGAAGACCACATCGGCGGGGCCGGCCAGGCCCAACGAGACAAGGGACTCATCGCCGCCGAGCAGCGCCAGGTGGGCACCCTGCTCGGTTGCGGCCGCCACCTTGTCGGGGTCGATGTCGCGAACGGCGACGGTCAGGTCCGGCAGGTGGCGCAGGAACTGGAGCGCGAACTGGCCGAGCCCGCCGTAGCCGATGACGAGCACACGCGCACCGGGGGTGAGCCACGGGACCGCGCGTTGCACGGCGCGGAAGGGAGTGACCCCCTCATCGGCCAGCGGTGCGGCAGTGACCGGGTCCAGGTCACCGATGCCGACCAGGTGGCGGGCGTGCGGCACCAGCACGTACTCGGCGTAGCCGCCGTCGCGCTGGAAGCCGGGCGACGTGCCGCGTTCGCAGCGCTGCTCGACGCCCGAGGCGCACTCTCGGCAGGCGCCGCAGCCCCAGCCGCCGTGGACCAGCACCGCGTCGCCGATTGCCAGGCGCGCTCGACGCAGCAGCGGCGCCGCCCGCGGCCCGACCTCGTGGATCCAGCCCGCGATCTCGTGCCCGAGGGTCACCGGGCGGACCATCCGCAGCCGATCGGTGCGGGCCAGGTGCAGGTCGGTGTGGCATACCCCGCAACCGGCTACCCGGACGAGGACCGCGTCGCCGGTCGGCTCAGGGATGGGCAGCTCGTCGAGTGAGAGCGGCTCCCCGGCGGCGTGGGTCCGGACGGCGAGCACGGGACGGGTTGGGCCGATCAGGCCGGCGGGTTGATCGACTCGAGCAGGCGAGCCAGCAAGCCTCGTGGCTCCGGCCGTTCGACGATGTCCAGGATCACCCCGTCGGCGGAGACCGCGAAGGCGACCGGATCGTCGGCAACTCCGAGGGTGGCGGCCGCCGAGCGGCGCTCGTCGGAGAGCATCGCGAAGCACAGCTTCAGCTCGTCGATGAGTTCGCGCTGCCGTCGCTCCGAGTGGGTGCTGACCACCAGCAGTCCAACCCCGGCGATGTCCAGCCGAACGCATATCTCGCTCAGCGCGACCAGGAGCGCGTCGCGGCTCGGTCCCTCGCCGGCGACAACCACGATCGAGGGTCGCTTGCCCACGAAGCTGCGCAGGTTCATCAGCACCCCATCGGTGGCGCGCAGGCCGACGGACGGCATGGGCTGGCCCTCGGTCACGCGCAGGCCCGCGGAGTGGGTGGTCACCGCCCGATTCTAGCCGCCACCCAGCCGGACCCGCCGCCCGACCCGATGCAGCAGCCCGTCGCGCCGCATGGCCCGCAGCACCTCGCCGAATCGGTCCGGCGGCAGGCCGGTCAACCGCCGGGCGGCGATGAGCGAGACCTCCCTCGCCGGGCGCGCGGTGAGCCCCCGCAGCAACGCGCCGCGCGCGGCACGGGTCGAACCGGGGAAGGGCGGCTGGCGCGGCGTTGGCACCGCCGGAGCGGCATCCCGCGACGGGCAGCCCTCCGCGACGGGGCATTCCCGGCAGCGGGGTGCCCGGGCGACGCAGATCGCCGCCCCGAACTCCATGCTGGCGTGGGTCCAGGCAGCCACCTCACCTGGAGCGCGGCCGCTTGCCGCCAGGGCATCGGCCACCGCCTGGAGGGCAGCCGGAGTCGCGTCGCGCGGCAGGCCGAAGCGCCGCACCAGCCAGCGTCGGACGTTGGTATCGACCACGCCGACCGGCGTGCCCCACGCCAGGCTGGCCAGCGCGCGGGCGGTGTACGGCCCGACCCCGGGCAGGCGCTCCAGGTCCGCGACGCTCGGCACTCGTTCGTCGACGGTCAGGGCGGCGAGGCTGGCCGCTGCCCGACGCAGGGCCAGCGCGCGGCGGTTGTAGCCGAGGCCCGACCACGCGGTCAGCAGGTCGGCATCGGTGGCGGCAGCCAGGGCATCGGCGGTCGGGTATCGGTCCATGAAGGGTCCGAAGCGCTCCGCGACGCGGCTCGCCTGGGTCTGCTGCAGCATCACCTCCGACACCAGCACC
>Ga0209751_10005515_pt1 | contig 11902 bp, 11 predicted proteins | sample RifCSP13_1_FD_184019 | JGI IMG/M metagenome (GOLD analysis project Ga0209751, IMG submission 184019) | Soil microbial communities from Rifle, Colorado - Rifle CSP2_sed 13_1 (SPAdes) (version 2) | ecosystem: Environmental > Terrestrial > Deep subsurface > Rock core/Sediment | place: Rifle... | reverse complement strand
CCCCTGCCGGTCAGCGGACTCCGCGGTGAATGTGTTTCTGCCGATCATCCGCGAGTGGTCGGCGCGCACGGAAACCGGCGATCGCGCAGAGCTCACCGATCTGCCCGAAGACGTGCCGCTGTGGAACGACGTATCGGCCACCGCCGAGACGTGTCTCGGCACCGAATGTCCGCGATGCGACGAGTGTTTCGTCACGCGGATGCGTCAGCGCGCCGCCGCATCCGACGTCGTCATCGTCAATCATCATTTGCTCTGCGCCGACGCCGCCGTCCGTCAGAGCGTATTCGGCGAAGTGATTCCGGCCTGCGCCAACGCGATTGTCGACGAGGCCCACCAGCTGGAAGATGTCGCGACGCAGTATTTCGGCTACAGCGTCAGCAACTACCGGGTCGAGGACCTGGCGCGTGACGTTGAACGCCTGACGGCAACTGGATTTGTCACCGACGCACGCGTGAGGGACGACGTCGCGAAGGCCATCGACTGTCTGCGCGATAACGCCCGGGTCTTCTTCACGGAGCTGGCTTTCGCGCACCGGAGCACGGACCGAATCCGAGGCGAGGAACGCGTGCGCGCCACTTCAGCCTCTCTCGCAGAGACGGGTGACTCCGCCGCCCAGCTGACTGGCGCGCTCGATCTCGTTGAAGGCGCGCTGGTATCGGTCCGGCTGAAGCCGGACGCTACGACCTCAAGTCGTCCGGATCGTGGTGTCCGCCTTGATACCGATGGCGACTCTAACCAGCGCGAGGCCATTGCGGCGCTCGTGCGCCGCGCGGGCGAGCTGCGCGATGAAATCAGGCTCCTCCTGCGCGCGAGCGATTCGGCCTACGTGTACTTCGTCGAGTTCCGGGGGCGCGGTATCTTTCTCCGGGCGGCGCCGGTGGATGTCTCGGCCATCGTGCGGGAGCTGCTGCTGGATCGCATGCGCACCACCGTCCTCACCTCCGCGACGCTGACCGTCGACGGCACGTTCGAGTACATCAGGAAGCGGCTCGGGATCAAGGACGCGGCGGAACTCTGCCTCCCGTCGGAGTTCGATTTCGCGCGGCAGGCTCTCATGTATCTGCCGCCCCGCATGCCGGACCCGCGCTCGTCGGATTTTTCGATCGCGGCGGGACGCGAGGTCGTGGAAATCCTGAAGCGGACTCGAGGGCGCGCGTTCGTGCTCTTCACCAGCTACGCGACGATGCGCGAGGTGTTGGGGATCGCGGAGATGGCGCTGGACTACCCGATCTTCGCGCAGGGCTCCGCGCCGCGCACACAACTGCTGAAGCAGTTTCGCGAGACGCCACATGCGGTACTGTTCGCCACCTCCAGCTTCTGGCAGGGCGTGGACGTGGTCGGCGAAGCGCTCAGCTGCGTCATCATCGACAAGCTGCCATTCGCGTCGCCGGCGGACCCGGTCACGGCGGCGCGCATCGATGCCATCCGCGAGCGCGGCGGCGATCCGTTTGGCGAGTATCAGGTTCCTCTTGCCATCCTGGCCTTGCAGCAGGGTCTCGGTCGCCTCCTCCGTCACCGGACGGATCGCGGTGTGCTGGCGGTCCTCGACCCGCGGCTGCGCACCAAGGGGTATGGGCGGAGATTCATCGCGTCGCTACCGCCAGCGCCGGTGGTGCAGAATTTCACATCAATTGAGGCTTTTTTTGCCATGAACCGACGGCATAGAAACAGGGTAAACTGTTAGCTAGGCTATTTTCTTTTTACTGTTCAGGAGGGGTTTCATGGTCTGCCGATACGATGGCCGCCGCTTGCGGATGATTGTTCTTGTGGCATTGGTCGCGCTGGGATTCGCGCTGCCGGTCGCCGCGCAAAACGTGGTGGTCGGAAAGGTCACGGATGTGAAGGGCGCTCTGGTCGAGGGCGCGACGATCATCGTCTCGCAACCGGACACCGGCCGCAAGTACGAAACGAAGACCGGTAAGGACGGCACGTACGCGCAGCTCGGCCTCACCACGGGCACATACTTGATTACCGCGAAGAAGGAGGGCGTCGGCGCGGCCGTGAGCGAGGTCAGTGTCCGTGGCGGCAAGGTTACCGCCAATTTCGTGATCGCCCTGACGGCCGGCGAGAATCTGAGCAAGGCGTTCAACGAGGGCGTCGCGGCGAACGCGGCCGGCAACTTCGACGCAGCAATCGCGAAGTTCAATGAAGCGCTGAAGGCGAGCCCACAATGCTCCGAGTGCTACTACAACATCGGCGTCACGAACCTCAGCAAGAAGGATTACGACAAGGCGGAAGAAGCATACAAGAAGTCGATTGAAATCAAGCCGTCCGCCGAGGCGTACAACGGTCTCGTGAACGTTTATACCGCCCAGCGGAAGGTCGACCAGGCTCAAGAAGCCGCTAAGATGGCGGCTGAGCTGACGGTGACGGCTGGCGGCGGCATCAGCCCGGAAGCGACATACAACCAAGCCGTCACCCTCTGGAACGCCGGAAAAGTTGCCGAGGCCAAGGCGGCGTTCGAGCAGGTGATCGCCGCGAAGCCCGATCACGCTGAGGCGCACTACCAGTTCGGCATGGCCCTCGTTAACGAAGGCAATCTCAAGGGCGCCGCGGCGGAGTTCGACACGTACCTGAAGCTCGCGCCCAACGGGCCGAACGCGGCCACGGCGACAGCGCTCCGCGCGCAACTGCCAAAGTAGCCCCCGAGCCCCCGCGGGTGCATGACTGATCCCGCCGCGCTCCGCGCCCGGCTGACCGATGTCCGCGATCGAATCGCGCGCGCGGCTGGCCGGGTCGGGCGCGACCCGGCGACCGTTCGACTCATCGCCATCTCGAAAACCTTCACCGCCGACCACGTCAGAGCCGCCGCCGACTGCGGGCAACTTGATTTCGGAGAGAACAAGCTTCAGGAAGCCCTGGAAAAGATGGACCGGACCGCCGACCTGCCGATTCGGTGGCACCTGGTCGGCCATCTGCAGTCGAACAAGGCCAGGAAGGCTGGAACGCGGTTCGACGTGGTCCATTCGGTCGACCAGGCGGTAATTGCGGCTCGACTGGACGAAGGCGCCTCAGCCGCTGGACGCTCGATCGAGTTGCTGGCTCAGGTGGATCTGGCGGGCGAGCCCTCGAAACATGGCACACCGGCCGACCAGGTGCCGGCGCTCCTGCGGTCGGCGTCCAGCCTGCGCGCCGCCCGGTTCGTCGGCCTGATGCTGCTGCCGCCTGCCGTCGACGACCCCGAGCGGGCGCGTCTGTTTTTCCGGGCGGCCCGGGCCCTGAGGGACGAACTGGTGGCACGGGGCATGGATAAGTCGATGCTCGCCGAGTTGTCGATGGGGATGAGCCACGATTTCGAGGTCGCCGTCGAGGAGGGGGCCACCCTCGTCCGCGTCGGAACGGCCATTTTTGGAGAGCGCACCTATGTTTGACCCAAGCCTGTCGTCGCGGGAGTCTCAAGCCGATAAGCGGGAAAGCTTTGCAGGAGAGCGATCCCGTATGAACGTAAGCCCCCTCGACCTCAGACAGCAGCGATTCCGGTCGGCATTCCGCGGCTTCGACAAAGTCGAGGTCGCGTCATTCCTCGCCGCCGTCGCCGACGACTACGAGCAGGCGCTTCGGGAAACCGATCGGCTGCGCCAGGATCTCGCCAGGATGGAAGCGGCGCTCAACGAGCACCGCGAGCTTGAAAAGAACCTGAAAGCCACCATGATGACGGCGCAGAAGCTCGCCGACGACATCAAGGCGCAGGCCGATCAGGAAGCCAAGCGAATCGTGCGCGAGGCCGAAAGCCGCTCGGATCTGCTCCTCGAGAAAACCCAGGCCCGGCTCGAGGACATCCAGCGCGGCATCGACGGCCTGAAGCTCAAACGCCGGGACGTCGAGACGACGATCGAGGCGACCATCCAGGCCCTGCGCAACACGCTCGAGTTCGTCCACGAACAGGAAACGCACGAGCGCGAGGATCGCGTGCTTCTCCATCGGCCGCGCTATGCCGAACAGTCGCCAGTCACCGGCCGGCAATCGGCAGCCGGGAACGAATAAGACAACAGCCTGCTGACTGCTGACTGGCGACTGCTGACCGTGATCCGTAACACGACTGCCGGCGTCGAGTTCGACGTCCGCGTCATTCCCCGCGCACGAAACACAGCAATAGCGCGCCTCCGAGACGACGCGGTCGTGGTGCGTCTCGCGGCCCCGCCGGTCGAAGGTGCCGCCAACGACGCGCTCGTCGCATTCGTGGCGGAGTGGCTCGCCGTGCCGCGCCGTGCGGTTCACATCCTCTCGGGCGGGCGAAGCCGGCGCAAGCGTCTCGCCGTGGACGGCGCGTCGGCCGACCTGATTCGCGCGCGGCTGGATCGGTGAAGGCTCGGGCCGCTACAGCGCGCCCTGCAAGGTGTCAATGTGGAAGGTGAATTCCCAGGGATATTTGTACCCCGGCACCAGCTCGATGATGCGCGTGTAATTGCCGTCGACGACGGTGTGATGCTCGAGCGTCGTCAACGTCAGATCGCTATCCGTCACTGGGATATCGAAGTCGGACGCAAGCGCGAAAATCCGCTGCCGCAGCACATCGTCCGTCTTGTTGCCGCGGAACAGCGCCGCCTGCTGGACCGAGTCCGTGAACTTGTAGTGCGAGACGTAGGCGCCTCCCACGCGCCACGATGCGTTGGCGACGAGCGCCACGACGGCCAGTTTGAGGATCAGCTTGATCAACGGATTTGATGCAGCATGCGGTCCCAGCGCGTCCGCGTGAAGAAGTGGACGAACACGGAACCGAGGCCCTTCAGGGCCTCTCCAGTACTCTTCTCATGATAATCCTGCAGGCCCGCGTCGTACGACCAGTAAATGACCAGGGCCTTGCCCTTGATGTAATCCCTGGGCAGAAACCCCCAATAGCGGCTGTCCTGGGAATTGTCACGGTTGTCGCCCATCACGAAATACTGGTTCGGCGGGACGGTGACAGGGCCGTACCGCTCCCGCACGTCGTCAGAGGTCACTTCCCGGAACTCTGAAGACGTCCCGGGCGGCTCGAGGAAATGCACGTACGGCTCGTCGAGCGGCCGACCGTTAATCGAGACCTTCTTGGCGCGCAACTCGATCGTCTCCCCCGGCAGGCCGATCACCCGCTTGATGAAGTCGCGGCCCGGCTCTTCCGGGTACTTGAAGACGATCACGTCGCCCCGCTTGATCGTGCCGATCGGCAGCAGCGTCCGTTCGAGCGACGACACCATCGGGCCGACGATGAACTTGTTGACGAGCAGGTGATCGCCGATGAGGAGGTTGTTTTCCATCGAGCCGGTCGGAATCTTGAACGCCTGCACGACGAACGTCCGGATGAACAGGGCCAGAATGACCGCGACGATCACGGACTCGACGTATTCGCGGGCCGTCGATTTCCTGAACGGCGTCGTCATTCTTCCGTGCCCATTTTGAGGACGGCCAGAAAGGCTTCCTGCGGAATCTGCACGCGGCCGACCTGCTTCATCCGCTTCTTTCCTTCCTTCTGCTTCTCGAGCAGCTTGCGCTTCCTGGAGATGTCGCCCCCGTAGCACTTCGCGAGCACGTTCTTCCGCATCGCCTTGACCGTCTCGCGGGCGATGATGCGGCTGCCGATCGACGCCTGAATGGCGATCTCGAACATCTGCCGCGGGATCAGCTCGCGCATCTTGGCCGCCAGCGCGCGGCCCCGTTCATACGCCGAGTCGCGGTGAACAATCGTCGACAACGCGTCGATCGGCTCGCCGTTCACGAGGATGTCGAGCTTGACGAGCGGCGACGGCCAGTACCCTGTCACATGATAATCGAGCGAGGCGTAGCCGCGGGAAATCGTCTTCAGCTTGTCGTAGAAATCGAGCACGACTTCGTTGAACGGCAGCTCGTACGTGATGAGGACGCGGTCCGACGCGAGATATTCGAGCGTCTTCTGCACGCCGCGCTTGTCCTGGCAGAGCTGCAGGATCCCTCCGACAAACTCCGCCGGCGTCAGGATCATGGCTGTGATGACCGGCTCCTCGATCTGCTCGATCCGGCTGGCATCAGGCAGCTTCGCGGGACTGTCGATTTCCTGCAGCGCGCCATCGGTCGTTTTCACCCGGTACAACACGCCTGGCGCCGTCGTCACCAGATCCACGTTGAACTCGCGCTCGAGCCGTTCCTGGACGATGTCCATGTGGAGCAGACCGAGAAAGCCGCAGCGGAACCCGAACCCGAGCGCGGCGGAGGTTTCCGGCTCGTAGAAGAAGGAGGCGTCGTTCAGCCGCAGCTTCTCCAGCGCATCGCGCAACTCGGGGTACTCGTGGCCCTCCACCGGGTAGAGCCCGGCGAACACCATCGGCTTCAGCTCTTTGAAGCCCGGGAACGGCTCGAGGGCGGGCCGGGAGATCTCGGTGATGGTGTCGCCGATCTTCGCATCGCTGATCTTCTTGATGTTGGCGACAAGGAAGCCGACTTCGCCCACGCCGAGCTCGTCGATCTCGATCGCCTTGGGCGTGAAGATGCCGACCTGCAGCGACTCGTAATCCTGGCCCTCCGCCATCAGGCGGATCTTCATGCCGGGCCGGATCGTCCCGTCGATGACGCGGACGACGATGACGACGCCGCGGTAGGCGTCGTACCAGGAATCGAAGATCAGCGCCTTCAGCGGCGCGTCGGGATTGCCGGCGGGCGGCGGCAGCCGGTGCACGATCGCCTCGAGGATCTCGGGCACGCCGGTCCCCTGTTTCGCGCTGGCGAGCATGGCGCCCGCCCCGTCGAGGCCGATGATCTCCTCGATTTGACGCCGCGCTTCTTCCGGCTGCGCGCCTGGGAGATCGATCTTGTTGATGACCGGGATGATTTCGAGGCCGTTCTCGACGGCCAGATAGGCGTTCGCGAGCGTCTGCGCTTCGACGCCCTGCGAGGCGTCCACAAGCAGCAGCGCGCCCTCGCAGGCGGCGAGCGATCGCGTCACCTCATATGAAAAGTCGACGTGTCCGGGCGTGTCGATGAGGTTCAGGATGTAGCGAACGCCGTCGCGCGCGGTGTAGTTCAGTCGAACCGGATGCGCCTTGATCGTGATGCCGCGCTCGCGCTCGAGGTCCATCGCGTCGAGCACCTGCGCTTCCATCTCGCGGGCCTGCAGCGCGCCGGTCAGCTCGAGGAAGCGGTCGGCCAGCGTTGACTTGCCGTGGTCAATGTGCGCGATGACCGCAAAATTGCGGATGCGTTGTGGATCCACGACCTAGCGCTGTTCGAGCGGCAGATAGCGCTGCGGATATTCAGGACCGATGTAGTCGGCGCGCGGGCGAATGAGGCGGTTGTTCGCGTACTGCTCCAGCACGTGAGCGGTCCACCCGGACACCCGGCTGACGGCGAAGATCGGCGTGAAGAGATCGTTCTCGATGCCGAGCGCATGGTAGGTGGTCGCGGAATAGAAGTCCACATTCGGGTTGAGATGTCGTTCCGTCTTCATGAACGCTTCGATGCGCTGCGACATCTCGAACCAGTCCTCCTCGCCGCTGCGCTGACCAAGATCCCGGGACATCTGCCGCAGATGCGTGGCACGCGGATCTTCGACCGTCTTGTACACCCGGTGGCCGAAGCCAGGGATCTTTTCCTTGCGCGCGAGCTTCGCGCGAACGGCCGCCTCGGCCTTTCCGGGCGGCGCGTCCACACCAATCTCGAGCAGCATGCGCATGACGTCAGCGTTGGCGCCGCCATGCAGCGGGCCCTTCAGCGTGCCGATCCCCGCGACGATGGCCGAGTGGAGGTCCGCCGCCACGCGCGCTGCGAACGTCGAGGCGTTCAGTTCGTGATCCGCGTGGAGAATGAGCGCCACATCGAAGGCCCGGGTGGCCAGACCGCTTGGCCGCTTGCCGCTCAGCATGTACAAGAAATTCGCGGCGTGACTCAGCACCGGATCGGGTTGAATCGGACCGCCGCCGGCCTTCAGCCGGCCAAGCGTGGCGACGATCGAACCGAGCTGTGCCGTGAGGCGGATCGCTTTGCGCTCGTTGGTCTGAGGTGAATGATCCAGGGCGTCGGGATCGTAGTGACCGAGCGCGGAGGTGAGCGTTCTGAGCACGTCCATCGGCTGCCCGGACGGCAAGGTGCGCATGAGGCGCAGGATCGGTTCGGGCACCGACCGGGCCGCCGCCAGCGCCGACTGCAGATCGCCGAGCTCCCCGCGCGTCGGCAACCGGCGATGCCACAGCAGGTAACACACCTCCTCGAACGTCGCATGCCGCGCGAGGTCGTGAATATCGTATCCGCCGTATGCGAGGACGCCCCTGTCGCCGTCGAGATAACAGATAGCCGACGACGTCGCGACGGTGTCTTCGAGCCCTGCCGTCGGTTTCGCAGCCGTGCTCATCGTCCAATCATACCTTGGCCGCCTTCGCGCTCCGCGCTTCGGCGCCCGAGGCGGAGCGGTAGATCAGACCAATCGCGCCGCCACCTGGAAGCCGTACCGCCCGCGAACAGCCGTGAACATACGCGGCTCAGTGCATGCGTGTCGAAACAGGCGCGGCCGGTGGAGGGGCGGTCTCAATGGGCGGCTGCCCCTGCGGCCCCATCTGCGCATAGCGGAGAAAGAGCTGGCCCCAGCCGGTCGCCTCGCACCAGCGTTCGAACGCGCGTCGATCGATGAGCGGCCAGCGGTAGAAGTCGTGATACACGTCGCTCGCGAGGATGAAGCCATTGACGAGCGGCGTGTGGAAGAACAGCTTCTGGAACCGTTTGAGCGGACCGAACCAGATGAGATCCCCGCCGCCGACGCGGACGAGATTCTTGCCGACGTGAAACTTCCAGTTCTCACTGGCGGCATCCACGTCGCCGACGATCTCGATGTCCCTCGGGTCGCCGACGCCGAGCCCGTCCTCGTGCGCGAGGCGGATGTACTGCAGCGACATCGGATCGAAACCCATCATCTTCGCCGACACCGCGTCGATCGCCACCTGATCGGCTGAGGCCAGCATCACATTCTTCACGACCGGGTACATCGTGCGCGGACCGGGGCCGTTGCCGGCCGTCGTCCCATCCATGATCGCGAAGAGTCCCGAGTGGATTTCCTTCTGAATCGCCAGCAGGTCCACCAGCGTCTCGTGAATCCACGAATGCGTGTAGTGCCGCCGCGTATTCAGCAGCCCGCCGAACGCGTTCTTCATCGCGCCGGTCGTCGTCGTATAGATATGGCACTTGGTCGTCGGGAGATGGACGATGTTCTTCCCGAAGAAGTAGTCGGGCACGTGGATGCCTTCGGGGAAGATGCGATCGAGCACGCGCATCCGCGCCTTCGGCTTGTACTGCACCCACGTCATATCCTCGTCCTTGAAGTTGTAGCGGACGGGGATGTTGTAACGCTTGAAGATCGGCACGTAATGATTCAGATCCTCGCCCTTGAACGCGTTGGTCACGACCGTCTTGTTCTGCACGCAGACCTGATCGGTGAACCCGCGGCGCGCGAGCGCCTGAATCGTCCCTTCGAGCTGCCACGGCGTCGTATTGGCGGCTGGAAAGGGAAAGTGCCACGAGATGTTGTCCTTCAGGATCGTCGTCTTCCCTCGCGCGAGGGCGGACGACACGCCGCCCAGCTCAACGAGGCGATCGATATCGGACAGGATGGTATCGGGCGTGACCCGCAGGACAGAGACTTTGGCCTTCATGAACCCTGGCGGCCGGGCTCCAAACCCGCCGTGACGACGTCGGAGTCGCCGGCGTACTGCTGGACGATGGAGAGCAGTCCGGTGTAGAGGAATCCAATCTGGAAAAGCACGAGGAAGGGCACAGTGCCGTAAATCTGGTTCGCGAGCGCGTAGAAGACGGTCGCGGTGAAGTACAGCCCAAGCGCCAGCTCGATGAGCGGCTGCACGGCTACCGACTGCCGGTACTTCTTCCCGACCCACTCGTCGGCGGCTTCCTCGATGCGGTACTTCGGCGTGCGCGTGAACTCGCTCTGCTTGTTGAACAGCGCCTCGAGGACCGCGCGCGTGTTGTTGATGGAGAGACCGATGCCGATCGACATCAGGAAGGGCAGGTACTTGACGCGCGCGAGCCAGTCGCGGTGAATCTCGCGCTGGCAGACCATGTAGAAGTTGCAGACCGAGAACGTGGCCGCGAAGAACAACGGGACATCGATCAGCAGCATCTCGTACCAGCCCATGTTGTAGCGAATCACCATGGACGGGAACATGAGCACCGAGAGGATGCACATGAGCGGATAGTTGAAGTTCGCCGTCAGGTGGAAGAACGCCTCCGCCTTCACACTGAGGGGCAGCTTCGCTCTGAGAATCTGCGGGAGGAGCTTGCAGCACGTTTGCGCGGACCCCTTCGCCCAGCGGAACTGCTGCGACTTGAAGGCATTCATCTCGACCGGTACCTCGGCGGGCGCCATCAGGTCAGAGAGGAAGACGAACTGCCAGCCGCGAAGCTGGGCGCGGTAGCTGAGATCCAGATCTTCGGTCAGCGTATCGTGCTGCCACCCGCCGGCATCGTCGATCGCCACGCGGCGCCAGGCACCCGCCGTGCCGTTGAAGTTGAAGAAGCGCCCGCTGCGGTTCCGGCCGCCATGCTCGAGGACGAAGTGGCCGTCGAGCAGGATCGACTGTATCTTCGTCAGCAGCGAGTAGTCCTGATTGATGTGGCCCCAGCGCGCCTGCACCATGCCGACGCGCGGATCGGCAAAGTGCGGCATCAGCCGGGTCAGAAAGTCCGAGGTGGGGATGAAATCGGCGTCGAAGATGGCGATGAACTCGCCGCGCGCCGCCTTCAACCCCGCTTCGAGCGCCCCCGCTTTGTACCCGTCGCGATTGGCCCGGTGGTAGTACTTGATGTCGACGCCCTGCGCCGCAAAACGCCGGACCGCGAGCTCGGCGATGCTCTGCGTCTCGTCGGTCGAGTCGTCGAGCACCTGGATCTCGAGACGATCACGCGGATATTCGATGCGGCTGACCGCCTCGATCAGACGATCGGCCACGTACATTTCGTTGTACAACGGCAGCTGGATCGTCACGACCGGAGTGGGATCGAGGGCGGCGGCCGCCCTCGGACCCTTGTCGCGGTTCTTCATGTACAGGTAAACCAGGTAGTACCGGTGCCAGCCGTAAATCGCGAGGACAATGAGGACGAAGAAATATGCGGCGAGGGTCAGGGTTTCTGCAGGGGTCATGTTCTAGCAGTGCAATCGCTTATATTACTGGCGGGTCCGCATGACGTCAAACAAACAGCTCCTGGATTTGCTCGAACAGGTGGCACGCGGCGAGATTGACACGGCCGTTGCACACGCCCGGCTGATGGACGAGCTGCGTGCCAGACCGTACGAGGATTTGGGGTTCGCGCGCGTCGATCATCACCGATCCGCCCGCCAGGGGTTCCCCGAAGTCGTCCTGGGTCTGGGGAAGACACCGGCGCAGGTTGCGGGCATCGCCGCCGAGATTGTGGGACGAGGCTTCACGCTGCTCGTGACCCGCGCGAGCGCGGAGGCGTTCGAGGCGGTTCGCGAAAAGGTGCCGGCTGCCACGTATTCCGCTGATGCCGCCATCATCACTTACAGCCAGCAGGACGTGACGCGCGGCAAAGGGACCATCATCGTCGCTGCCGCCGGCACATCGGACCTTGCGGTGGCCGAAGAGGCGGCGTGCACGGCGGAGCTGATGGGCAACGACGTGGTCCGGCTGTACGACGTCGGTGTCGCCGGGCTTCACCGCATCCTCGGCGAGCGGGCGCGTCTCACTGCGGCGCGTGTCATCATCGTCGTCGCCGGCATGGAAGGCGCGCTGCCGAGCGTGATTTCAGGCCTGGTCAGCGTGCCGGTCATCGCGGTGCCGACGAGCGTCGGCTACGGCGCCAGCTTCGGCGGCATCGCCGCGCTGCTGGGCATGCTCAACAGCTGCGCCTCGGGCGTGTCGGTCGTGAACATCGACAATGGCTTCGGGGCAGCAAGTATCGCGAGCCTGATCAACCACCTGTAAGGGGCTGGCGTTTG
>Ga0209751_10005514_pt1 | contig 11903 bp, 10 predicted proteins | sample RifCSP13_1_FD_184019 | JGI IMG/M metagenome (GOLD analysis project Ga0209751, IMG submission 184019) | Soil microbial communities from Rifle, Colorado - Rifle CSP2_sed 13_1 (SPAdes) (version 2) | ecosystem: Environmental > Terrestrial > Deep subsurface > Rock core/Sediment | place: Rifle... | reverse complement strand
GCGTTCGGGCATGCACGTGCTGGCCCAAACGCTGGATCAGATGACCGGGGCCGGCGCCTCGATCCAGGAGCAGCAGGGCGCGGTCGTCTTCCGCATCGAGACTTGCCCGTCCTGTTGGGGACGGGCTTCCGACGGACCGGTTTGTGCTTCGATCGTGGGCCTGCTGACGGCGGCTGCCGCCTGGATGGCCCCCGAATCGGAGACGACGATCGACGAGAGCGCTTGCCGGGCCCAAGGTGCCTCCGGTTGCGAATTCAGCATTCGATGGGAAGCGGCGGCCTGATCGCCCTCGCACCGCCTCGGGATGAGTGAGAGATCCTCGGCTGTCGTCGTCATCCCGACGTATAACGAGGCCGAAAACCTGCCGAAGCTTGCCGAGCGGTTGTGGTCCCTGCCCGGCATACCCTTCAACCTGCTCGTCGTCGACGACGGATCGCCCGATGGCACGGGTCGGGTGGCGGAGGAGTTGGCGGCTTCCCACCCGGGCCGGATCTCGGTGCTACACCGGCCCGCGAAGCTCGGCCTGGGCACAGCCTATCTAGCGGGCTTCGCCGAAGCGCTCCAGCGCCGACCCTTGGCCATACTTCAGATGGATGCCGACTTCTCCCACGCACCGGAGGAGCTTCCCGGCTTCGTGGCGGCGCTGGGCGAGGCCGACGCCGTCTTCGGTTCGAGGTATATCCCCGGCGGACGGCTGGACGAGCGCTGGGGGGTCGGCCGGGTGGCCCTCTCGCGTTTCGGCAATTTCTACGCCCGAGCCATCCTGCGCCTGCCCCTTCGCGATGTCACCGGCGGGTTCCGCGCCTGGCGGCCTGAGACCCTGCTTGGCCTGCCGCTCGACCGAATCCGTTCGAACGGTTACGTGTTTCAAGTCGAGATGGCTTACGTCGCGCACCGCCTGGGCTATTCCGTCACCGAGCGCCCGATCACGTTCATCGACCGTCGTTACGGTCGCTCGAAGATGTCCTTGCGCATCCAGGTGGAAGCCGCGATGCGGGTTTGGCAGGTGCTGTGGGCCCATCGAGGTCTTCGCCGGCCGGTGGACCACAGTTGATCTCGCCGAGCATCGCGGCGCTTCGGCTCCAGTATCCGATCTCGCAGATTCTAAGACGAAAAACCATTCCGTTTACTGGTGCCACGGCCTGCACTTCACCAAGCGCCGTGCGGGGCAGGTGTCGCCGCCTCGACGTGACGGACCAAGGTGGGCGCCAACCGCTCCCTAATCCTTTTCCGAATCCCCCCCCCCCGCTAGCCGCTCCCAATCCTCCAGCGATAGGTCCTCGGCCCGCAAGGCCGGAGAGACGGCGAGGCGCGTCAGCCGACGCTCCACTTCTTGCGGGGAGTCATGCAGGCCCGCCGCCAGTGAGTTGCGAAGCTTCTTGCGCGGTTGGGAGAATCCGGCGCGCGCCAGCCGAAAGACCGCCCGGGCTTGTTCGGCCGTCAAGCGCGGAGGATCGCGGACGTCGATCCGCAGGACGGCCGACTCAACGCGCGGCGCAGGATAGAATGCCGCTGCCGGCACGCGCGCTGCCAGGCGCGCTGCTCCATAGGCTTGCACCCCCAGCGCCAGGAGATTCATCTCACCCGGCTCGGCCACGACGCGCTCCGCCACCTCGCGCTGGACGGTCAGCACCACGCGCCGCGGCGCCGGCTCCGACTCGAGCAGGCGGCGGATCAAATGAGACGTGATCTGGTAAGGGATGTTGGCGACGACTTTGAAGGCTTGCCCTTCCAGGATTCGACCAAGGTCGAGGCGCAGGATGTCGGCCATGATGATTTCGACCCGAGGCTCGTCGCCGACCGTCTCGCGCAGCACCGGTTCCAGCCGACGATCGTATTCGACAGCCACCACGCGCCTCGCCAGTTTCGCCAACCGTTGGGTCAGCGTCCCCAGGCCGGCCCCGACCTCCAGGACGACATCAGCCGGCTCGATCTCGGCCGCGTCCACCACGCGTTGTAGAGCTTCGGCGTCGATGAGGAAATTCTGGCCGAGGCGTTTCTCCGGCCGGATGCGATGGCGCCGCAGGACGGCCTCCACCGAGGAGCGGCGAGTCAGGTCCATCCGAGATTCCAGCAGCTCAGCCAACCGCAGCCCCGGCCGGCGACGGCGCCGTCAACTCACAGACCGTATTGCGCGGGCGACCGCTCGGCCCCCGGTCAGGGGCATGAGGGCTGGTCCGGTTCCGTCGGCCAGTCTCCGGAAACGAAGGATTGGATCAGCTCTCGCAGGCGGTCGGTGTCCGCCTGGAGGATGAAGGAACCCTGGTCATTGCGGGCAGGCTGCATCAGTTCGTCCGGCAGGCTGGCGAAGCGCAGGTCCTCGGGGTCGATCATCGGGCCCAGACAGGCCAGCTGCGCCAACTGGGCCGGGCTCAAGTCGGTCAGCACCGAGCCCTCGAACGCGCCGATGATCTCGGGCAGATGTGTCAGCCCCTCCGGGCTGAGGACCTTGTCCTTCAGCGCGCACAGCACCTGAGTCTGGCGGTCGTCGCGGCGAAAGCCGTTGTCGACCTTGCGAATCCGGGAGAAGCGTAAGGCAGTCTCTCCGTTCATGTGGTGCTGGCCGGCCCGGAAGTAGCCCATGTCCTCGGTCTTCTCATCCACCGGTCGACCGTCGACGGCTTGCTCCAGGTAGATGTCGATGCCGCCGACGGCGTCGACCAGGCGGACAAAGGTCTGCATGTTGACCGCCCCATAATGATCGGGGCGAAGGCCGTAGTTCAGCTCGAGCGTGCGGGCCAGCAGCCCAGGGCCGGCGCCCGGTCCGTCGTAGTAGCCCATGCCGGGATTCCCGTAGAGATAGGCCTGATTCAGTTTTCCATGGTCGATCCCGTAGTGATCGGAGATGTCGGGGATCTCCACCCACAGGTCGCGCGGGAATGTCAGGACCGAGAGCGACGGCTTGCGAAAGTCGACGCGCGCCACTCGAATAGCGTCTGCCAGGCCGTAGAGGTAATTGTTCTCGCGGTTGTCGGCTCCGACACCGAGAACGATCATCGTCGGCGGTCCGCCGCAAAGAGGTTCGGGGACCGGCGTTGCCGATGCCGAGGCGTTCGTCGCCTCCGATGGGGACGCCGGCAAGGGAATCGCCGGCGCGACGCTTGCATCGGCGGTCGTCGTCGGCAGGTCGAGGCCGGGGCCGAGGGGAGCCGTCAGGCGATCCGAGACGGCCGCCGCCGAGACGACAACGACACCCAGGATGACGACGCCCACGAGGCTGAAGATGATGATGGGTTGAATGCGGCGCGCTGGGGCCATGAAGTATCACGCGGTCCGGGACGGAGCCGGCGAATTGTATCATGCGCCTCGCGAAGGTATCTTTGGGGGAATTCGTTGGCCGCATACGTTGACCCTTGGGTATGGGGAGAGTATGATCCGGCGAGACGGCCTCGCGCCCGCTCCGGTCCCCCAACAGCATTCCGTGACCATGCCCGCCCGCGACTCAGCGACCTCCCGACGCGCACGGCTCCCTCGTCGCCCAGGGCGTGGGCTGATCGGCCTGGCGTGCTCCCTCGTGGCATGGGTAACGCTTGGGATCCTTTCCTTCGGACTCAGGGGCGGCGGGCTGGCGGGCACGCTGGGGGCGCTCGCCTCGGCCATCCTTTTCCCGGCGCTGTCGGCGTTCTTGCTCCACCGCGGGCTCCTCGAGTTCACAGCCAGCCGAGCGCGATCGCTTTACCGCGCGGCCTTCTCCATCGCTTTCGCTGGCGGCGCCACGCTCTTGATGGTCACTACCTCGGCGTCGGTTTGGGGCGGTGCGGCAATCCTGGTGTGCACCGGCCTCGGGGCGTTCCTTGGAGGCCTGGCCTCTTCCGCACGCGAGGCGGGGCTGTGGGAAGACAACTTCCCACCGTCACCAGAGGTCCTGCGCTGGGTCCTTGAGGCGCATCTCGCTCGCCTGCCATCCACGACTCGGATTCCGAAGGGCAAGCGCCTGCTCGACATCGCCGGTTCGGCTTTGGCCTTGCTCGTCGTCGGCCCGTTGGCGGCCATCGTTTGTCTTCTGCTTTGGTTGGAAGACCCGGGACCCCTATTTTTCGTCAAGAACTCCGTCGGGCAAGGCGGCCGGAACTTCCGACAATGGAAACTTCGCACGATGGTGCGCGGCGCCGAGGCCGAAAGTGGACCGGTGTGGTCGGAGAAGGAAGATCAGCGGGTCCTGCGGATTGGAATCGTATTGCGGAGGACCGCCCTCGACGAGCTGCCGCAGCTGGTCAACATCCTCGGCGGTCAGATGAGCCTGGTGGGCCCTCGCCCGCAACGCACCGTGCTTGTGGCGGACTATCTCCGGACCTTGCCGGAGTATGCGGACCGCCACCTCCTCCCCCCGGGGCTGGCCGGGCTGGCGCAGGTAGTCGGGCACTACTACCTCACGCCGCGCCAGAAGCTTCGATTCGACCGGCTGTACCTCCGACACGCCGGGCTGGGTTTCGATCTGAAGCTGATCCTGATCGCGTTGGCCGTGGTGTTCTGGTTTCGCTGGCGTCCGGGGTGGAAAGGGCGGCTGCCGCGTTCCTGGCTCCACCGTCACCCCTCAATCAGGCTCTACCCCCGCGAGTAGGGCCCGGCGGACTTCGATGCGTCGGCGCCCGGGGGCGCGCCAGCTCGACGCGACGCCTGCACCCACCGCAGCCAAGTCGCCCATAGAACGAGCGAGAGGATGAGCGCGCTCATCGCCTGGCCGGCGATCGTCCCATAGACCCCATAGGCAAGGATGGCCAATACGCCGACGGTCGCCATTGCGATCATGGCGACGACGCTGCCGACGAAGATTGGCCGCGTTCGCTCCAAGGCCTTGAGCGCCGACTGAATCGGCCAGAACGAGTACCACAGGGCGTAGAACACCGCCATCAGCCGCATTCCGGAAGCGTATTCGACGTAGGTTTCCCCATACAGCAATCGCAGGATGGGCTCGGCGAAGGCGACCGCCACCACAAGGACGAACGCCACCGGTGGTCCGGTCACCAGGAACATTTGTCGGACCATGTGCACGACCCCGTTCGCCCCGGCGATGCGCCGCCGATCGGCCAGTCGAGGGGTGAAGTAGGTATCCATCGCTCGCAGGAGAGAATGGATCGGGGCGACGACGTTCTGCAGGGCGCGGTAAGCACCGGTAGCGGCGAAGCTGACCAAACCGGCCGTTAGGATGGGATAGACTTCGACCGCCACCCAGTTGGCCATCGTGCTGCCGAGGACCCATCGGCCGAAGGCCCAGTTGCGCCGCCACGCGGCGATCGTCTCCACCTGGCGGCGGATCCAAAGCCGCCGGGTCAGCGCCAGCCCGAGGGCCAAACCGGCCGCGCCCCCCCACCCGATCGCGTACAACCCGACCGTCCCTTGATCCGCGCCCGCCCCCAGCATCCAGGCCAAGGCGGCGAGGCGAACGACGCTGGAGACGAGCGTGTTCAGCACGGCCAGATCCACCTGACTCAGCGTGTAGAAAACGCGCCGGATGAACTCCTGAGGCTGAGCCAGGAGCAGCGGAAACCACAGCGCAAACAGCGTTGGTCCGGCGACCGTGTTCCCGAGACGAGTCAGGATCCACCCCGTCAGCGCGCACGCCAGCGCGCCGATCACGGCCAGCCAGGTCTGCAAAGCCGCCGACCCCGTCAGATACGCGCGTCGCACGTCGCCCTGCAGGGAAGGCCCCAGCGAAGTCATCGGCTGTACGATCACGCCTTCCTGGACGGCGCGCCCCAGGTGAAGCAGGAGGAATCCGACGCCGTAGGCACCAAACTGCGTCGGGGTCAACGCGCGCGCCAGCAGGATCGTCGCCAGGAAATTGGTGAGGCTGATCAGGGCCTGGTCGAGACCGGAGAGGTAGCCCTGCCGCGCGATGTCCCCGAACAGCAAGCGCCTCACCCGCCGCCAGGGCTCGCGCCAGCCAGCGCGAGACGAGTTGGGAGATGCGCCCAGGTTGCCGGACGAGGGGGGGATACCCCTTACTCCAGGACCCACATGATCAGCGATTCGGGCGGCACCGGGGTGAGGAAGTAGACCGTCACCCAGTTGTGCCAGGAGACATACTCGCTATCGGTGTAGCCCAGGTCGATCCAGTTGCGGCCGGGGATGCCGCCCCCGGTGTCGGAAATCTTGGCCGTTCCGTAGCCTGGAACATAAACGTACTGGCCGCGCATGGCGCGGTACCAGCGGACGATGAAAGCGGCGTTGCCGTGCTGGAGGGGCTCCCCGTTGGCCATCGTTGTGCTGCAGTAGTTGGGGACACCGAGCCGGCAGGGGGAATAGGATGTGGCGTACATCGGGGCCGCGCGCCAGTATTCGATCGGCCCATTGGGTGTGTCGAGCGTCCGGATGACGATCTTCGTGCCGTAGCCCATCACGCGATCGCGCGGCTCGATCGCCACCCACTCACTCTCCCGTGCCCGCCGGGTCTCTTGTCCGTCCTCGTAGCGCACCCGCGTTCGATTGGCCACGAACCCGGCCTCGCCCGCATCGACCAATTGCTGGTGGTCGATCTCGATTTCCGGGGCTGGCGCCCACTTCGTCTCAAAAGGCAGCCTGTCCTGCTCCATCTCCATTGTTTCGGTGACCCGAACCACGCGGATCGATCCACCCGACGGGAGGGACGATCCGATGTCGGGGACGGCGTAGTCCAACCCGACGAGGGCCACGCCGGCGTTGGCCAGGGCCTCGCCCACCGAGTCGCCGGCCGCCCACGACGAAACCACGCGCCCATCGACCTGCAGCGATAGGGCTTGGGCCGGCTGATAGCGCACGCCGGTGGCACCTCCGAGGCTCGAGCCGGCGGCTGGGAACAGGGCGTCCGCAACGCGCAAACGGATCCCGGACTCCCACAGTGCCTGCCCCAGCGTCGGTGCCGACGAGTGCAGCTGCCGCTTGGTCCCGCCCACGTTGAGCGTGACGGCGAAGCCACGCTCCACGCGGATCCGGGTGGCCGCTTTCGGCAGGCTGGCGCCGCTCGAGAGCGGAAGGCCGTCCGCCCATACGCGATCCCCAGGGTAGAGCCGGACTCCGGCGTCGGCCAAGATGTTCTCCGGCCGCAACGCAGCCGTCACCAGCATCCTTACGGCCCCGTCGACTTCAATCCGGACGGGCCGGGCGCGACGCACTTCGATTTGGTCTCCATCTTCCACCGGTGAGTCCAGGTCGGGTGCGCTCAGGTCGGACGGACCCGGGCGCAGTCCCGCATCGCGCAAGGCACCGGCGACGGTGCGCGCGTGCGTGACGATGGTGCGCGGAGCTCCGTCGAGGATGACCGTCACCTTGGCGCGCGTGGCGAACTCGACGGTCGCCAGCCCGGCCGCAGCAAGGAACGCCGCTGCAAGCCGCATGCCGTCCCTGGGATGTGCGCGAAAGAAGGTGGTGATCGGCTGCACGGCGGCGGAGTATACCAGACGGTATTGCGATCCGACCCTGGCCGGATGGCCTCCGCTCGCATCGGCGACGCTCCGCAACGAAAGACACCGCAGACGCGGTGTCGGAGGCGGGAGGCGGAGAGGGTGGGATTTGAACCCACGGAGCCTTTCGGCTCACGCGCTCTCCAGGCGCGCGCGTTAGGCCAGACTACGCTACCTCTCCATGGAGACGGCCGAGCGTCAACTCGGCCGACGCGGGATTATAGCATGCGGGGCTGCGGGCCGATCGAACTGTGATCCTGCCCTTCCGACCCTGAGCATACGCCAAGGGCGACACCTGCACCTGCGCTGGCAGCGCAGCTGCCAAGTGCAGGTGGGAATCCCTGAGGCGATGTGAGTCGGTAGAGATGCACGGGTTGCAAGGGTTACCGCACATCCCCCCCTACTTGGACATCATAGGGATTCCTCTCTCGGGCCTTCGGCCCTCGCTCGGAACGACAGACACGGAGGGCTTGCCGCGGCCAAACCGCCCACCAGAAGCGGGGGCTCTAGCTTCCCCCCAGGAATAGTATCCACAGTCTTCCATCCGCAGCGGAGCGGTAGACGACGCGATCTCCGGTGGGGGAAGCCGCCCAGTCATTCGAAGCGATGCCCCCCGGGAACGCAGTTCCGTCGATCAAGGCACGGGTGATGCCTGTGGTGAGGTCGAGCACGTAGAGCGAGAGGTCTGCTCGATCCGCGATATACGGGATGTAAAGGAGCTGGCCCTCCCTTCCCCAGCGAAAGGAGGCCAACCCGGAAATGGATTGCGCGCCCTCCCCGGACGTCCGGACGACCCACACTCCATTTCGGGACGGTTCCTCTTCAAATGCCAGGTAGAACGCAAGCCAACCGGCGGAGGGCGACAGCAATGCCGAGCGCGGCCGCTCCCCCTGCGCCAGAAGCAAGGGAGGCCCGCCGTCCAGTGGAATGCGCCACACCCCCCGCGGCCCACTTTCGGAGAGCCGTCCGGTTGCGATGAGCGCCAGCCCATCGCCCGCCCAGCCGATCAGGTCACCCCCGATGATCGTCAGCACTCGGCCCGCTGTCCCGCCCTGGGTCTGCGAGACCCAGATCGATCGCCTTCGCAAGTCCACATTCACCGGCGCGGTACTTCCTTCGGTCCAGGCAACCCTGTCCCCCTTCGGCGAGATACGGGCAGTGCGAGCGGCGTCCGGAAGGTCAAGAGCAGAAACGTCGCTGGACGCGTTCGAAGAGGGGAAGGCATCTTCCGAGACAGTCGCGGACACAAGCTGGGGGGCGCCTCCGTCCAGCGAGACCGCGTAGACCCCCACGGGTTCGTCTCCCGGCGGATCGTCTACGAACAGGATCTGGCTTCCATCCTCCGACCACGATGGTCGAGCGCAACATCCTGGTTCGGTCAACGGGCTGGCCGAGGGCTGCGGGACGGGCGTCGGCTCCAGCGGAGCCAAGGGCGTGAACGTCGGTGTCGAGACCGTCAGGGGCACGACCGGCGGAAGGCGAGGATCGGTGCAGCCCGGGATCGCCAGGGCCGCCAGCGCCACAACCAGGGCGCAGACTCTAAGGCGACGGCGGCCAGGGATTGTCATAGTCATTGAGCAGGTCGCCGCCGAAGGAGATCTCCGGCTGGTCGGTGAGAAGTTGCCAACGGCGGGGATCGGCCAGGTCCTGCTCGAAGGTCACCGGGTAGCCACCGAGGAGGGCGATCCGGTCCCAATCGGCATCGATCAACAGGATTGGATTGAAGGCGCGTCGGTGGGAAGGGGCTTCACGAATCTCGAGGTGCAGGTGCGGCCTTGAAGTGCAGCTCAGGTCCGGATCGCCGGTGCGCGCGATCGGCTGTCCCTGACGAACCTCGGCCCCCAGCCGGAGCTGTGGCCGCTCGAGGAGATGCCCGTAGAACGAGGCATAACCGTTCGGGTGATCGATCATCAGGTTGTGCGGGCCGGCGCCGTGCGCGCTTTGGTCGATGCCCACGACGACTCCGTCTCCGATCGCCACCACTTCCGTCCCGCATCGCGCCCCCAGGTCGACGCCGAAGTGAAGACCCTGACCTGCCCCATAGAACGAACGACGCTCTCGAAAGGCAAACACGGTGTTGCCGTAAGGTTGGGTGAACAACCAGGTTTCAGGCCCAGGCGGCGACGCGAAGGGGAGTCCGAAAGGCGGCCTCGCCTGCGAAGCTCCCGTCGAGGTGGGCGACGCGACAAGCAGGAGGACAGGCGCGGCGGTAAGGACGAGCCGCCGGACCAAGGCCCCGGCCGTCTTCATCCTGCGGGCGTGGGAAAAAACGCCACCCGGCCGGTTCCGCCGGACGGGAAGAGGTCGTCGAAGACCTCCGGAGCATAACGGGCGACCGTCTCCGAATCGAGCGCATTTCGGAGGCAGACGTCGCCGAAGAAGTCGGCGCTGGGCCGCTTGCGGCGCTCTTGAGTCGCCGGGTCGAGTTCCCACAACCCGAATCGCTGGGTCCAACCGCGCTCCCACTCGAAGTTGTCGACCAGGGTCCAATGGTAGTAGCCCTCGATCTTCCAGCTGAAGTTCGCCGCCCGCCAAAGCTGGCGCAGGTGCGTCGCCAGGTAGCGGGGGCGCAGTCCGTCCGCCGCGTCTTCGACTCCGTTCTCGGTGATCCGAATCGGAAGGCGAAAACGCCTCGCCCACAGCAGGGCCCGCCAGAAGCCTTCCGGCGAATTCGCGATGAAACCGCTCGGGCTAAGGTCGGCCTGGCGGGGATACTCGCTGCGGCCAAACAACTCCATCGCTCGCCGCGGATCGAATGCCACCACCTCCGCCGTGTAGTAGTTGAGGCCGAAGAAATCTTGGGTTCGGGCCGCTTGCGGGATGCGCATTCGCCGGCCGGGCAAACGCAGCCAGCCGTCGTAGACGGCCCGCGGCACGGCATCGTTGAACAGGCGATCCCGGATCCCGGCGACCGTCCTCTCCAACGGATTCCAGCGATGGCGCGGGCCGATGCCGCGATAGTGGTGGCTCAGACCGACTTTGGCCGCCCCTTGCAGGCGGTGGATGACGGCGTAGCCGCGGGCGTGCGCCAGGATCAGATTCTGGAGGACGACGAGCGCATGAGTCAGATTGGTCTCCCCGGGCGGGAAGGCGCCGACCGTGTAGGCGGCATAGGCATAGACGTTGGGTTCGTTGATGGTGATCCACTCGTCGACCAGATCCTGCATCGCCCCCACCACCGTCTCGACGTAGCGCTCGAAGGCACTGGGGGCCTCCGGGCTCATCCACCCACCGCGCTCCAGGAACCAGATCGGGTTCGTGAAGTGATGCAGGGTCACCAGCGGCCGCAAGCCGCGCTGGCGAGCTCCGGCAACCAGATCCCGGTAGGCCTGCAAGGCGTCGATGTCGATGCGTCCCGGCGACGGCTCGATCCGGCTCCATTCCAGCGACAGCCGGTGCGCGTTCTGCCCGGCCCCGGCGGCGCGGTCCAGGTCTTCCTGCCATCGTCCGCCCCACCAATCACAGGCTTTTCCGGACCGATGCCCTTCGGCGATGCGGCCCGGCTCCTGCTCCCAAGCCCAGAAATCATTCAGCCGGTTGTCACCTTCCACCTGATGAGCGGCCGTCGCCGTGCCCCAAAGAAAACCGGGCGGGAACGTCAGGACCGCCCGGATCACTGGTCGTCTCCGGCGGCTTCGGCTCTCAGCAGCGCCTGAGCCAGGTACGATCGATCGCCGGTGCGCCGGAATCCGACTTCGAAGGCCTCCGCCTGAGCGGCGGTGTCCATTTCGTCAATTCGGTACAGGGCGATGCGCCTCTCCGACAGAAGTTGTCCGGCCATGGCCGCCAACACCGAGCGGGCGAAGCCTCGAGCACGCGCTTCGGCATCGGCTTCGACATAGATCTCGGCATAGCGAGGGCCGCGCCAGTTGGCGCCGGCGGCGGCGTGCGCACCCGAGGCGGAGCGGATTTCGAAACGCGCTCCCCCGCCGGGAGACTCGGCGGCGACGACCATCACGTTGAGGACCGGTTGGAAGGACGAAGTGTGGAGTCGATAGACATCACTGATGCCCGCGTCGGAAAGTTCGACGAGTCCGTTGATCCACGACTCCTGCTCCAGCGGCAATAGCAGCAAGACCGGTTGGCGCGGGCGAAGGGATTCTTTTAGCAGGCTCGCCAGGCCGAGCGGGTGTGCGGCGAAGGGCAGCACCAGGCGGCGGAACAGATCCAGGCCCGTCTGCGCCAGAGCCACGAAGCCGCGCGGCGATCCATTCCCGGCGTACTCAACGTACAACTCGACTCGTTCGGCCGGGTGGTCGAGCGCATAGTAAGCGGCGGTGGCGTCCGCCGGAGAGTGGAGGTTCAACAGCGGGGCAAGTTGCCCGCGCGCCTCCGTCGGGAGTCGGCGGATGTCTGGCATCTCGGCGCTCGAGCGACTATTCTACCGGAAGCAGGCCGGCGCCCAATCGAACGGACCGGAAGTGGTATAGTCGGCGGTCGCCGTGAGCCATCCCGGGTTGTCCCGCGCGCAACGCTGGGCCGCGCTGATCCTGCTCTCCTCGTTCCTGTCGTCGTGCCGCACCC
>Ga0209751_10005509_pt1 | contig 11910 bp, 10 predicted proteins | sample RifCSP13_1_FD_184019 | JGI IMG/M metagenome (GOLD analysis project Ga0209751, IMG submission 184019) | Soil microbial communities from Rifle, Colorado - Rifle CSP2_sed 13_1 (SPAdes) (version 2) | ecosystem: Environmental > Terrestrial > Deep subsurface > Rock core/Sediment | place: Rifle... | reverse complement strand
CTTGCACTGGCCGTCGAGCCGGCCGACCCCGAATCGGCGAAGGTTCCGCCGCGGCGCCGCGATGAACCCTTGCTATCACCCCGCCGCTGGGCGACGGTGATTCTGAGGGGCCTCCTGATCGCTGCTACGGTACTCTGCGCATTTGCCGTGTCGTATGAGGCGCTGAACCGCGACGAGGAGAGCGCGAGGAGCGTCGCGTTTGCCACACTGGTGACTGTGCACGTGCTCATGGCGTTCACAAGCCGCTCTCTGTACTTGCCCGCGTGGAAGCTCGCCCCATTTGGTAACCCGCAACTCATCGCCGGTGTGGCGTTCTCGCTCGCGGCCCTGCTTCTCGTGCTTGCGCTACCGCCCCTCCAGGACGCCTTCGACACGCATGGCCTGGAAGCGGACGAGTGGGCCATGGTTCTCGGGTTCTCAGCGGTGCCGCTGGTCCTCATCGAGGCGATGAAGCTCTCTCCCTGGCGGCTCCGCCGATGATATGGCCTGTCCGGGATCACCTCTCCCCGCGCTGAAGGGTGGTTCCTGCACTCCCATCCGCACCTCAGACATGTGTCGTGAGCAGCCGAATGTCAGCGGCCGGGGCTCCTCTCGGGGCGATGTTGCCGCTCTGCCGGTGCGCGGACTCGGGGAGGCTCAGGAGTGGCTGTTTCTGCCATTGTGGGCGGTGGCACGACGGTGTTGCCCACTCGCGGCACGGCCAGCGGGGCCACGTCGGGTTCTTCTTCGCGATGATGGGCGCGAGGGGCGGGAAGCACCAGGCATGGCCGGTCCGCGTGTCTGACCACGGCGTCAGCGACGCTGCCCCTGATCCAACGCTCGGGACCGGACCGGCCGTGCGTGCATAGAGCGATGAGGTCGGCCCCGGTTGCGGAGGCAGCCTCGAGGATCGTCTCGGCCGCATAGCCGACGTCGACGCAGGTTGTGACCGAGAGGCCTTCCTTCTTGATCTTTATCGCGACATCGTCGAGGTATTCCCTGCTACCTGCCTCTATCTCTTGAAGCGCCGGCGGGGACGAGGGAAGGAACGTGCCGGCGTAAAGCGCCGCCGTCGGCACGATCACGCCCTCCAGGACGAGAGAGGCCTTGGTGTCAGCGGCAAGACGCTTCACAAACGGCAGCACCGATTCCGCGGTAGCCGATCCGTCGAGCGGAACAAGAATCCGCTTGAACTCCGCGCCTTTCACCTGCCCGTCCGGCTGCGCGTGCACGAGGAGGACCGGCTTTCGCGACATATGCAGTACTCTGTCGGCGACGCTGCCCAAAATCCACCGGGCGAACCCGGAACGTCCGTGCGTCGTCATTGCCAGGAGATCGGCGGCTTCCTCGTCTGCTATCGCGACGAGGGTCTCCGGTGCTCGGCCGACCTCGACGCGAACGCGAGCAGCTACACCTCTTTCCTTGAATTGCGGGGTAAGGGTCTTCAAGTAGAACGTGGCTGCGTCCTGCTCCTGTCGCGCCCACTCATCCGGATCGGCGCCTTCTGACCATCGGTCTGGCGGAACGATAACGGTGCCAAGCACCACGGTAGCCTTCGTCGTGGAAGCGAGGGCCGAGACATATGGTATCGCTTGCTCCGCCAGCTCCGATCCATCCAGGGCGACAAGAATTGTCTTGATCATTGGTCAACTCCTTCGTGGCGAGCGCATGCCCGCTCACGTTCTAAGTTTAGGTGTCGCTGCCCAAGGGCGATCATGGTTCGTTGGCCATCAGAAAGAGGGGCCGTTCGGCATGTTCCTGGGCAGCAGCGTTGGCGCGACGCTTGGGCAATCGGGACAACTGAAGCTGCGGGTGATGGGCGTTTGGGGCCACTCGGCCCTCCTGACGAGGGAAGAGCGGCACTCCGTGACCACAGGTCTTGTCACTCAGAATTGTCAGATGGAAGCGCTCGGCGATTGCGGCCGCGAAGCTATCGGAGTCCCACGGGGAGATTGAAAATGAGCCTGACAAACGAGATTGAACGACTCAGCAAGGTCCACAGCAGTGCAGGGATGCTGAGTCTCCACGTATCGGTGGATCCAACCATCTCATATCGGCGCGCGCACGAGCTTGCAGCGGCGAAGGCGGCGCTCCGGGAAAACGAGCGCTACGGCGCCGTTGTCGTTAGCAAGGAAGACGCCAGGTTGCTCATCATTTCGATGAGCGAAGTAGAAAAAGAGCACGCGATCTCGGACTCAGTGCCGGTCCGTCATGACCGGGGCGGCTGGTCTCAGGCGCGCTACGGTATCTCGGCATCAGGGCGGGAGTGCGTTAACTGCGGCCACCTGGACGCCAACATTGTCGTCGCCCTGTCCTCGCTGCAAAATGGAGAGCGCGCAACCCCGTCCCCGCCGCGAAGCGTTTATCGGCTGCCCCCCGGGTGGCGCCCACAAGGAGCGATGTGATGAGTTGCAAAGAGAAACTTGAAGCCTTCCTCCGAGAGCACTCGGTGCCATTTGAGGTGCATCATCATCCTCCGGCCTACACAGCGCAAAGAGTTGCCCAGGCGGAGCACGTCAGCGGCAGGCTGGTGGTGAAGGTCGTGATGGCTTTCGCCGACGGAAAGATGGTGATGCTGGCGGTGCCAGCGCATCGCAATGCCAACCTGGCGCGCGCGGCAGAGACGGCCGGAGCAAACGAGGTAAGATTGGCACATGAAGACGAATTCGCCGCGGCCTTTCCAGACTGCGAGGTAGGCGCGATGCCGCCCTTTGGCAACCTCTACGGGATCCCCGTCTATGCAGACCGGGAGCTCGCGGAAGACGAGACCATCGTCTTCAATGCGGGCACTCACGAAGACGCGATCCACATGAAGTATGGAGACTTCGAACGGCTGGTTGAACCCACCGTGGCGGACCTCACCGGGGGCTAAGGCGCAGGCTCTCCATCACGGGCAGGGGCGTTCATCTGGGGTGTCCGGCCAGGTGGAGCCGTCGTCATGGCGAGGAATCAGCGGCCAGCTTTGCGCACTATGAGCTTGCGTAATTCCTCGAACGCAAGGAACAGAGGTGGGAACGCGGCAAGCATTGGCCAATACCGCGGCTCAATGGGCTCCAGGTTGAATACGTTGTTGAATACTGGAACGCCTATCAATACGACCAGCATCACTATTTCCGCCACGATTGCCCACAGCAGAGGCCTGTTGGTCAGGAAACCAAGGGTGAAGATTGACTCTCGTTCGCTGCGGCAGGCGAAGGCATTACCGATCTGGCAGGCCACGATGCCAGCGAACGTAATCGTGGTAGCCTGGCGGTAGATAGGTCCGTCACCAATAAGCGGTTCGGAGAACCCGCTCGTGAAGTCCCACTGGGCCAGGAAGTAGCCTGCAAGGCTCAAGGCGGCAGCGGTCATGCCTAGGAACCCGAGCGCCCGAAACATTAGTCCGCGGGTGAACATACGCTCACCGGCGGCCCTGGGCGGCCGCTGCATGGTACCTCGCTCAGGGGGATCGACTCCAAGCGCGAGGCCAGGCAGTATATCGGTCCCCAGGTCTACGAGCAGCACCTGAAGTACAATCAGCGGCAGCGGCACCCCGGCCGTCACAAATAAGACGAAAGGCGCGGCCTCGGCTGTATTGCTGGTCAGGAAGTACGTGAGAAACTTACGGATGTTGGCGTAGATGCTGCGCCCTTCTTCCACCGCCTTCACGATCGTCGCAAAGTTGTCGTCCATGAGGATCATGTCCGCCGCCTCACGGGCGACGTCTGTCCCGCGCTTGCCCATCGCCACCCCGATATCGGCGGCCTTCAACGCGGGCGCGTCGTTAACCCCATCGCCGGTGACCGCCACTATTCGACCGAGTCTCTGGTACGACTCGACGAGGCGCAGCTTTTGCTCGGGGGTTACCCTCACGAATACCCTCGGCTCCCGCCCAGCCAGCAGCCCATCCAGAGCGTCATCGTCGAGCGCATCGAGCTCTCGGCCGCTGACGGGTTCCTCGCGGGGTCTTGCGATTCCCGCCTGGTTCGCCACCGCCAGAGCCGTGTGGCCGTGGTCCCCGGTTAGCATCACGACCTGAATTCCCGCGGAGTGACAGCGTTCCACGGCCGCGGGGACCTCGGCTCGCAGGGGGTTGTCCAACCCCACCAGGCCCAGAAATGTCAGCTCTTGCTCCGCCTCTTCTGAATTCGAAGGGTGACTCTCAGCAGGTACCTCTCGAGAGGCGAATGCGAGCACCCGTTCACCGCGCGCGGTCATGGAGTTGATCCGTTCCAGGAGCGCGATTCGACGCCGTTCGTCCAGAGGGAACGGCTCGCCGTTGCGCAGCTCCGCCGCTGAGCGCGCCAGCACCTCCGCCGGGCTACCTTTGACGAACAGCCGCATGCCCCCTTCCGCCCCATGAAGGGTCGACATACACCGCCGTGTGGCGTCGAACGGAAACTCCGTGACCCGTGGCCATCGGCGTCGCTCTTCGTCCGTGTCGAGTGATTCCTTGTGCGCAAGCACCAACAATGCTTCGTCCAGCGGATCGCCCAGTCCTGAGCGGTGGCGGTGTGGCTGGGGGACGATTCCGTTATTGCAGAGGACCGCGCACCGCAGGAGGAACCCAAGGCTTGGTCTGTCCTCTTCGTCACTTCCTCGTGCCCGCTGGACGGCGCCCCTCAACGAGTAGCCCCGACCGGTCGCGACGTAGTGCGCATCCGCCACCCAGACCTCGCGCGCAGTCATTTCGGTGATGGTGATGGTTCCCGTCTTATCAGTACAGATCACATTGGTGGCGCCGAGAGTCTCAACGGAGGAGAGCCGTTTAACAAGAGCGTTTCGGTCGGCCATTCGCTGAACGCCGGCGGCGAGGGCAAGCGTCACGGTCGGCAGCAGACCCTCAGGAATGATTGCGACAAGGATGCCGAGCGCGAAGATGAACGAGTCCTCCAGGGATGAGCGCTGAGTCACGCTACCGGCGGCAAAGAAGGTAACTCCGATCGCTACCGCCACTGCGGCTATGAGGCGGGCGGTCACCCCGAGCTCTCGCTGCAGAGGGCTTGGCTGCAGATAGAGCCTTTCCGTCAGCGCTGACACCTGGCCGAAGGACGTGAAGGCGCCCGTAGCGAACACCACTCCCCCCGCGCTGCCCGCCACCACCGTTGTACCGGCGAGGAGGCAATTACGAGCATCGACGAGATCAGCGGGTCCGCTGGCTTCGTCGCTACGTATGACGGGCTCGGACTCGCCTGTGAGGATGCTGTAGTCCGCTCGCAGGTCACTCGATTTTAGAAGGCGCAAATCCGCCGGTACGCGATCTCCCCGGTGCAAGATAATCAGATCGCCCGGCACGATATCCCGCGCGCGGACCCGGTGTTCGACTCCGTCGCGATAAACTCGCGACCCGGCCGGTAGACGCCTATTGAGCGCTTGGACCAACTGGCTGGCCCGGTACTCCTGCCAGAAACTGAACAACCCGTTGATGATAACGATGGCGATGACGGCCCAGCCGATCTGTGGGAGGCCTGCCGCGAAGGCAAGAGCCGCGGCCGCCCAGAGCAGCAGAGCAAGCGTGTGAGTGACTTGACTCGCAAGCAGGCGGAGCGGGTGAGGAGGGCGAGCCTTGGGTAGCTCGTTCGGCCCGTAGAGTCGCATCCTTCGTTCCGCGTCGTGCGTAGAAAGACCTTGGACGGAAGACTCGAGGCGAGCGAGGAGTTCTTCCTGCGCCGTGCCGGGCACATCTTTGGGCTCGATCATCTGCTGCGCAGGCGGCGACGGACCCGCCCGGGTGGCTCGCATGGGCCGCCTGTCAGGGCCTTCTGGGAGTGGTGCAGTCAATGGGTTGTCGGAAACTCCCGCTCCTAGCGACGGGCCGCGCTTCTACCTCCTGAGGAAGGACGCTCACGTGTTCACGCTGCGGGATGTGCCGTCGGGGATACAAGAGGCAACGGAACCGCGGTCCTGGGGCCGTTCGGCCCGAAAGGCACGCCCGCTCAGCGATATCTTCCCACTGAACCCCGCTGATGGCGATATAATTTCGCTGCCGCGCCACACAGGCGAGTGCTCCAATTCAGTCGCCGGCCCGCGGGCGATCTTTGATCCCGGCATCAGTCTGACCTCCGAGCTGTCATCGAAGCTTCCCGCAGAAGCTTGTCGAAGTGGCCCGAACGCTGGTCGAGACGCGCTACGCGGTGGATGAGTGCGATCGGAAGAGACGGCGGAATCGAGGAGTTCATCCACGCGGGAGTTGCTGAGGAGGAGCGGCTGCAGCGTTAGGTGTGGGGCTTTGGGCCGTCAAAGACGCCGCTCGCCGGGCGGTAAATTGCACGGGCCGGAGCGCCGGGACGACCCGAGCGCCTGGCCGGGGCCGAAAGTCCTGCGTCACTCGGTACGGATGCCGCTGCTAATCGAAGCTCACCCAGCGTAGCATTGATGGCATCAGAACTGCGACAGCCTAACACGAATGCGGACGGAAGGAGGATGCAATGGGTAAGCTCGACGGCAAAGTGGCAATCGTCACGGGCGCCGCGTCCGGCATAGGCAGGGCGACGGCGGAGCTCTTCGCGGCGGAAGGGGCGAAGGTCGTGGCCGCAGACTGGACCGAGGCTCAGGGGAAGGAAGTGGTCGAGGCAATCAAGTCGAACGGACGAGACGCGGTGTTCGCCAGCGTCGACGTCTCGAGGCCGGAGGACGTTCAGGCGATGGTTCGGACGGCGGTCGACCGATACGGTGGTCTGGACGTCATCTTCAACAATGCCGGGGTGGAGGGCGAGCAGGCGATCACGGCCGACTGCTCGCTGGAGAACTGGGACCGGGTGATCAACATTAACCTGAAAGGCGTGTTCCTCGGAATGAAGTACGCCATCCCGGAGATGCTGAAGCGTGGCGGCGGCTCGATCATCAACAACGCGTCGGTGGCGGGGCTTGTTGGCTTTCGCGGCATACCGGCCTACTGCGCTTCCAAGGGCGGAGTGATCCAGCTGAGCAAGACTGCGGCGCTTGAATATGCGACCCAGGGCATCCGGGTCAATGCCATCTGTCCCGGCGTGATATGGACGCCGATGGTCGAGCGCTTTGTAGGTGACAGCGCCGAGGCCCGGAAGACGTTCGAGGCGCTGGAGCCGGTGGGCCACTTCGGTTCGCCTGAGGACATAGCGGCCATGGCGCTCTTCCTGGCGTCCGATCAGTCCCGCTTCTGCACCGGCGCGCCGTTCGTCGTTGACGGTGGATTCGTGGCCGCGTAGCGGTCTCACTGAAGCCTGGCGGGACGCACGAGCAGAACCGGCCTCACACCGCTGCCGACGACTCGCGCTGCGACGCTCCCGAAGATGGCCTGGACGAGCCCGGTGCGGCCGTGCGTAGCCATCACAATCAGGTCTGCGCCGCGGGCGCCGGCCATGCGGAGTACCTCCTCCACCGGGTCTCCAAGCGCCACCTCCGTGTCGACATCAATGCCACCCTCGCGGAGCGGCGCTGCCTTTTCGGACAGATACGTCTGCACCTCGTCCTTGACTCGATCGATTGCCTGCCCGCGGTCTTCGAAGACCCGCTGCTCCCGCGGCTTCGTAACGGTGCCAGGGGCAAATTGACCGGCTCCACGGATGGGCTCCGGCGATTCGCCGCTGGATGCAGGCACCTCAGCGACTCTAAACAGCGTCACCTTCACCCCCAGGCCTTCTGCCAGACGCTGCGCCTCAACCAAAGCCGCCTCAGACGCCTCTGAACCGTCGAGCGTAACGAGAATATGTTTGTACATCTAACCCAACCTTTCGGAAATCGCTCGGGCAGAACGTATGTTATGCGACGATGTCAGATTAGTGGCAACGGCACTGCATTGGGAGGGCCGTTCGGCCCTCGGTCTCCAAACAGGAAATACGCTACGTTGACAGTGTGGGCGCTCATGATGCCACGTTGCGTCGCAGAAGGGACACAGCTCATATGACGACCGCTCGGCAGAGCGCGCAGCTAATACACAAGAGATCCGGAGAGCATCCCGCGCCCAACCTGCACGGCTATGAAGACACCTGTCGAACGTTCACCTGGGAAAGGGCACGCCGCGAGCTCAGCGGGCTCCCGGGCGGACGAGGCCTTAACATCGCCCACGAAGCCGTCGATCGGCACGCGGCCGGCGACCGGCGAGATCACTTAGCCATCCGTTGGCTGGGAAAGCGGGGCGAGCGACAAGACTACACGTACACCGACCTGAGCAAGCTCTCGAATCGCTTTGCCAATCTGCTCCAAAAGCTGGGCGTCGAGAAGGGCGACAGGGTGTTCGCACTGACGGGCCGGATTCCCGAGCTGTATTTGGCGGCGCTGGGAACGCTAAAGAACCGCAGCGTCTTCTCGCCGCTCTTCTCGGCCTTTGGGCCTGAACCGATCCGCGCACGTATGTCGATCGCCAAGCCGCGCGTGCTGCTTACGACTGCGTTGCTCTATCAGAGAAAAGTGGCTCAGATACGCGGCCAGCTTCCGTTCCTCGAGTTCGTCATCGTCGTCGGAGATCAGCACGAGGCAACAAACGTACCACCGGACACCTTGGACTACGCACGGCTGATGGAGGCTGCGAAGGACGAGTTCACTATCGACTCCACCGAGCCAGACGACATAGCCCTTCTCCATTTCACGAGTGGGACGACGGGCACACCAAAGGGCGCGGTGCATGTCCACGAAGCCGTCGTGGTGCACCACGCGACGGGTAAGCTGGCGCTGGACCTTCACCCCGAGGACCTGTACTGGTGCACCGCCGACCCGGGCTGGGTGACCGGCACGTCCTATGGGATCATCGCGCCTCTCGCGAATGGGGTTACGAGCATCGTCGACGAGGAGGATTTCGACGCCGAGCGCTGGTATCAGATTCTGGATGAAGAGAACGTGACGGTGTGGTACACGGCACCGACAGCCATCCGCATGCTGATGAAGATGGGGACTGATCTCGCGAGGGAACGGAGCTACCCGAAGCTGCGGTTCCTCGGCAGTGTCGGGGAACCCCTAAATCCAGACGCCGTCGTCTGGGGCGAGGAGGCGTTTGGGCGGCCGTTCCACGATAACTGGTGGCAGACGGAGACGGGCGGTATTATGATCGCTAACTTCGCATCGATGGATATCCGGCCTGGCTCCATGGGGCGGCCCTTACCCGGCATAGGAGCCGCAGTAGTCCAGAGAACCGGCGAAGGCCCCGTAGAGCCGATCGACGAGCCGGACGTGGAGGGGGAGCTGGCCTTGAAATCGGGATGGCCGTCCATGTTTCGTGGCTATTGGGAAGACCCTGAGCGGTATGCGCGCTGTTTTGCAGGCGGATGGTACCTCACAGGCGACCTGGTCCGGCGCGACGCCGATGGATACTACTGGTTCGTCGGCCGCGCCGACGACGTCATCAAAACGTCCGGCCACCTCGTGGGCCCGTTTGAGGTAGAGAGCGTGCTCTTGGCGCATCCAGCGGTCGCGGAGGCAGCGGTCATCGGTAAGCCGGACGCAGTCGCCCTCGAACTGGTTAAGGCTTTCGTCGCCGTCAAGCATGGGTTCGAGCCAGGCGATGCGCTCAAGCGTGAGATCCTGGCGTTTGCGCGCGCGCGGCTCGGGGCTGTCGCGGCGCCGAAAGAGATCGAATTCGTGGCGTCCGTTCCCAAGACCCGCAGCGGCAAGATCATGCGGCGACTCTTGAAGGCGCGCGAACTGGGGTTGCCGGAAGGCGACACCTCGACTCTGGAGACTCCGTAGATGCCGACCGAGACCTCGGCCGAGAAGATTGTGCCTGAGCGTGAGCACGCACTCGAACTGCTCCGCGCGATGTTGCTGATCAGGCGCTTCGAGGAGAAGGCGGCCGAGATGTACCAGGCAGGCAAGATCCGCGGCTTCCTTCACCTCTACGTCGGCGAAGAGGCAGTGGCTGTCGGAGCTATGCAGTCGCTGCGGGAGGACGACGCCATCGTGGCGACCTACCGTGAGCATGGCCACGCTCTGGTGCGCGGCATCCCCGCCCGCTCCCTGATGTCTGAGATGTTCGGCAAGGCGAATGGTTGCAGCCGGGGCCGGGGTGGTTCCATGCACATCTTTGATGTCAGCCGGCGATTCTACGGCGGGTACGCCATTGTCGGCGGCGGGCTACCGATCGCTAACGGATTGGCGCTCGCGGACAAGATGCAGGGGACCAACCGCGTTACCGCCTGCTTCTTCGGTGAAGGAGCGGTGGCTGAGGGCGAGTTCCATGAGTCACTCAACCTTGCAGCCCTCTGGCAGCTACCGGTCTTGTTCTTGTGCGAGAACAACCTCTACGCGATGGGGACAGCCCTGAGCATTTCGCAGGCGGAACCGGACATCGCCGCCAAGGCGCGAGCGCACCGCATTCCGGCGGAGACCGTGGACGGCATGGACATTCTCAACGTAGAAGCCGCCGTCAAGCGGGCATGCGATGCGGTCCGCCGTGACGAGGGTCCGCAGTTCGTCGAGTGTCAGACCTATCGCTTCCGCGGCCACTCAATGGCCGACCCCGAGCTGTATCGGTCCAAGGATGAAGTGGAGGAGTGGAGGAAGCGAGACCCGATCGCGCTCCTCAGGGAGCAATTGATGGAATGGGAGATGCTCAGCGACGCGGGGGCGGAAGAGATCGAGTCCTCCGTGACCGCTGAAGTGGAGGAGGCCGTAGCGGAGGCTGAGGCTGGCCCATGGGAGAGCGTCGAAGATCTGACAACAGACGTTACGGGGCGTTGACGTGGCGACGATGACTTACCGTGAGGCTGTCCGCTCAGCTTTACGAGACGCGATGAAGAGCGACCCTCGCGTCTTCCTGATAGGCGAAGACGTAGGCCGTTACGGCGGGGCCTTCGCCGTAAGCCACGGCCTGCTGGAGGAGTTTGGTCCGGAGAGGATCAGGGACGCTCCTCTCTCCGAGTCCGCATTTGTCGGGGCCGGTATCGGCGCGGCAATGAACGGTATGCGACCGATTGTAGAGATCATGACCGTGAACTTCAGCCTCCTCGCAATGGACCAAATATTGAACAACGCGGCGACCCTGCGCTACATGTCCGGTGGCCAGATCAGCGTGCCCCTGGTCGTGCGCATGGCCACAGGCGGTGGCAGGCAACTCGCCGCGCAGCACTCGCACAGTCTCGAAGTCTGGTACGCTCACATCCCCGGCATCAGAGTACTGGCGCCGGCGACGGCAGCGGACGCACGCGGGATGCTGCTTGCGGCTCTAGAGGAACCCGATCCAGTATTCATCTTCGAACACGCCACGCTGTACCCGAACGAGGGGGAGATAGAGGAGGGCTCCAAAATCGTGGACATCGCGCATGCCGAAGTTCGACGGCGGGGCGACGACGTCACAATAGTCACCTATGGCGGTAGCCTGCCGAAGGCACTCAACGCCGCCGACGAGCTGGCGGCGGAAGGCATACAGGTTGAGGTCATCGACTTGCGGACGCTTCGGCCGCTGGACACGCTAACCGTCCTCGAATCGCTCCGCAAAACGCACCGCGCGGTGATCGTTGATGAGGGCTGGCGCACGTGCAGCCTTGCGGCGGAGGTGTCTGCAATCATCATGGAGGAAGGGTTTGACGAGCTGGACGCGCCTGTCGCCCGCGTCTGCTCGGCTGAGGTTCCGATGCCCTACGCGAAACATATGGAAGAGGCGGCACTCCCGCAGCCGGCGACGATCGTCGAGGCCGCGCGCCGGTTGATGTAGCGATGGCTGAGTTCCTCATGCCGATCCTCGGAGCCGATATGACTGAGGGGATTGTCGTCGCCTGGCGGAAGCAACCCGGTGAGCGAGTTGAGCGGGGTGAAATCATCGTCGAGGTGGAAACTGACAAAGCGACGGTTGAGGTGGAGTCATTCCTGGCCGGAGTCGTAGAGCGGCTGCTCGTTGAAGAGGGCACGAAGGTCCCAGTCGGGACACCGCTGGCGATGGTACGCGTCGACGGGGAAGTCGATCGGACGACCAAGGCGCCGCCGGCCGGCCGGATGAGGGCGCCAACGCCCGCTCCGATACCCCAGGGTGAGGCAATGCCATCA
>Ga0209751_10005507_pt1 | contig 11912 bp, 8 predicted proteins | sample RifCSP13_1_FD_184019 | JGI IMG/M metagenome (GOLD analysis project Ga0209751, IMG submission 184019) | Soil microbial communities from Rifle, Colorado - Rifle CSP2_sed 13_1 (SPAdes) (version 2) | ecosystem: Environmental > Terrestrial > Deep subsurface > Rock core/Sediment | place: Rifle... | reverse complement strand
AAGCAGAAAAGTAGTGCATACTGTTCAGATACAAAATGAGATCAAAACGGTTTTATACACATCCTGGAAAGATGACAAATGGATCATTGAAGGCGAATCACTTGGAAGTCTTGCCCGGGAACTTGAAAGACGGTACAATGTAAGCATCAGTTTTGACAATGAATCGATTAAGAAATACCGATTTAACGGTATTCTTGCTGATGAAACCTTTGAGCAGGTGCTGGAAATCATTAAAGTTTCCGCTCCAATCAATTATACCATTAAAAGCAATCAGGTCCGATTGGAAGAAGACCTGAGATCAAGATCCAAATATGACCAGTTTCTTAACCGCTAACCTACTATTAAACCTGATGTTGCCTATGGTAAAATAAAGCCGATGTAAAAAAAACGCAAGATGCTCGAACACCTTGCGTCTAAAATTTTCCATAACCTCAACATGATGAGGTTAGAGATCTTTTAATCATTAAATCAAACAAATTTATGAAAAAAAACAATTGCTCCCCTCATTTGTGGCAAGGGTATAAAAAAATTCTACTAATTATGAAATTATCGATAGCCATAAATTTACTTTTTGCGCTGACAACAGTAGCAAATACCTACTCCCAAAATAGCAGTTTTACATTGAGTATGAACGATGTTACTGTTAAGGATGTTATTAAAACGATAGAAGCCAGCAGTGACTATCGTTTTTTTTATAACGATGAGCTGAGTGATATTTCCAGAATAGTGAATGTGGAATTCAAAGAAACAAATATCTCGGAAGTACTCAACTCACTTTTCGATAATACCGGAATTACCTATAAGGTATTTGAAAATAACCTGATAGTTATTGCACCGGAAACGTCAATTCAGCAGCAAAGAATTACGGGTACCGTATCCGATGCTGCCACCGGCGAGTCTTTACCGGGTGTAAACATTAAGATCGAAGGCACAACATCCGGTACCGTTACGGACAATAACGGAAGATATACAATCGACGTACCTTCGTCCAATGCGGTTCTTATCTTTTCCTATGTGGGTTACAATTCTGAACGGGTTGAAACCAGTGGAAGGAGTGAGATTGACCTGTTACTGGTGCCCAGTATCCAAAGTCTCGAAGAAGTTGTTGTAATTGGTTACGGTACTGTAAGAAAAAGCGATCTTACGGGTTCGGTGGCTTCTGTATCATCAAAAAGCTTTGAAAATCAACCAGTAACTAATGTAACCTCAGCCTTGCAAGGCAGGGCTGCCGGAGTAGTGATCAATAACATGAGCGGTGCACCCGGTGGTCAGACGCGTATCCGTATCCGGGGTGCCAATTCAATTACCGGAGGTAATAATCCGTTGTATGTGGTGGATGGCATGCAGTTGGGAAGTTTTAACCTGAATGATCTTAACCCGGCCGACGTGGAAAACATCGAGATCCTGAAAGATGCTTCTGCTACAGCAATTTACGGTTCAAGAGGTGCCAATGGTGTGATCCTGATTACTACAAAGAAAGGTAAGACGGAGAAACCCAAAATTGATTTTATTGCAAATTTCGGGATATCCAAAAGATCATACAAATACGATCTTCTTGATCCTGTGTCCTATGCCCGCATGGTTAATGTGGTTACGCCAAATGCTTACAGCGATACTTATATCCAGGAGCTGGAAAACGGTGGAGGTACAGACTGGCAGGATGAGGTTTTCCGCCAGGGAAAATCACAGGATTATCAGCTGTCGTTCAGCGGTACAACTCCAAGATCATCCTACTATATTTCCGGGCGTTATGAAGATGCCAAGTATATTGTGATTAATTCCAATTACAAGAAATATTCCTTTCATACAAACCTGGAAAGCCATCTTACTAATAAAATCACATTAAGCGCTGCAGCATTTCTTAACAGAAGCGAGGGTTTCAACAACCAGGTTACCGGAAGTCTCAGGGGTGGTGTTCTACAGACCCTTTGGTATGGTCCGGCAGAAAAACTGCGGGAAGATGATGGTACATATGGTGGCGATCCATACGGCGCACTGGGTCCCAACCCGGTTGGTAACCTGTTGTATGCCCACCAGCGGAATATCAGGAATAATGCTTTGTTGAATACCAAGCTCAGTTATAAGATATTCGAGTTCCTTTCCCTGGATATTATTGCCGGACTGGACGCCAATCTGAGTGAAGGCAATGGTTTGAACATACCACCCTATGCACCGTACGGGAACCTGAGTGCTAACAGGAGGTATGATAACTCGATGGGTCTGCAGAACAGCAACATCCTGACTTTTCACAAATTACTAGGAACAATGCATGACCTGACTGTAACAGGAGTATTTGAACAATCAAAAAGCAGGTACGATTATTCCACGTTAAGTGGCTCAGGTAGTCCCTTTACCGACAAACTGGAATATTATGCACTCGGGACCATGGTGGACAAAGGCATTGGATCGGGTTACAGTGAATCTGCACTGCGATCCTATATTGGCCGCGTTCAATATGTTCTCAATGAAAAGTACCTGGTAACCGCCAGTTACAGGGCCGATGGTTCCTCCAAATTCCCGAACAACAAATGGGGGTATTTCCCGTCATTTTCAATGGGCTGGAGACTCTCCGAGGAATCCTTCATCAAGGACCTGAACCTGTTCAGCAACCTGAAGTTAAGAGGCGGTTTCGGTGTGACCGGAAACCAGGGCGTTGGTGCTTTCGCTACAATTCCCCAGATGAGCAATGGCAATTATGCATATGGAACCAGTGCAGGAACGTACTCCGAAGTATCCAATAGTATCGGAGATCCCAATTTAAGATGGGAACAGACAGCTCAGACCGACATAGGTATTGACCTGGGCTTTTTCAAAAACAGACTGAATATTTCCGCAGACTATTTTAATAAGCAAACAAATGATCTTTTACTGCGAGTTCCTATTCCTGCTTATTGGGGAGGCGGCACAAAATTATCCAACGTTGGCTCGGTTGAAAACAAAGGAATTGAACTGTCAATTTCAGGTACGCCCGTGGATAATAAAAACTTCAGCTGGAATGCAAGTTTCAACTTTGCATCTTACAAAAATAAGGTCATTGATCTTGGCGGGGATGCAGAATTCTTAAATTCAAATATCCAGCCTGTAACAGGGAATGGTATTGTTAACAATGAATTGTTGCGCAATATCATAGGCCAATCCATGGGCACTTTCTGGGGAAATCAGTTCCTTGGTATTTACCAGGAATCTGAGGCAGCTGAAGCCGCCCTGTATGGACGTTTTCCCGGAGACAGCAAATACCTCGACCTGAACAATGATTATAAAATAGATGGAACGGACAAAGTGATCATGGGCCATTCATTGCCTAAATATACCTGGGGATTTGATAATATTCTGAGGTTTAAAAATTTCGAAATAAACCTGTTTATCATTGGTGTTAACGGCAACAGCATTTTCAATATGGATTATGCCCTGGCAGCTATGCGCATTGGCGATTCCAGAACAATTACCATGGCAGAAGTCACTCCCTGGACCCCTGAAAACAAGAGCAACAAATGGCCAAGCCTCACCAGTTCTACAAATAAGGAAATTCCTGCAAGTTCCAAATGGATCCAGGACGGATCATTTATACGGGTTAAGAATCTCAGCCTCTCCTATCGCGTGCCTTCATCCGTCATAAAGGGTGCCCCATTGCGGTTGGGTATAAGTGCACAGAACCTGCTCACTTTTACGGATTACATTGGTTATGACCCCGAAGCCCAATCGGGAGGTGAGGATGATATCAACCAGGGGCTGGTCAGCGGAGCTTATCCTTCTGCAAGGGTGTTTACATTCACGTTGCAGCTCAATTTCTAAGGAATATGCAGAACAGCATGTGTATAATCAATAAATATCGAAAAACTATGAAACCATATATTTTTTTCATTGCCCTTTTATTTCTGGGTATTTCGTGCGGCAAAGATTTTCTCGAAGAAAATCCCAAAGGTGTACTGGATCCGGGAATATTTTTCTCATCCTCTCAAATTCAACTTGCGGCAGATAACCTGCCGGCTGAATTGTCAAGAATTTGGTCACAGGCAGGCTGTGTGGGTCCATTTATGGGGGGAGATGATCTTACAACCCACCCTGCTTCCAATAAGGAAAGGTTCAGGGAAGTAGATCTTTTTTCTGCTACCGGGGTGAATGACCGCATCCAGCTTTGGTGGGACGGTTGTTATGCCACTATTCGTGCTGCGAACGCGATACTGACAAATGTTGATCAAAGTTCGGCCTCAGAAAGTCTGAAAGATGATGCCAGAGGACAGGCATATTTTTACCGGGGCCTGAGTTATTCCTTTCTGACACGTATTTTTGGGAGGGTCCCGCTGGTACTTGAATTTAATGTGAATCCCGATCTCGGTGTGCAAAAAGCAGAGGTGGCTGCCATATATGATCAGATTGTAAGTGATCTGCAAAATGCAGAATCTTTTCTTCCCAATATCCGGCCGGAGGGTCCATCCGACAGGGGCGGGTATCCGGGAGCAAGGCCCTGCAAGGGAACCGTAAAAGCCGTTATGTCACAGGTATATCTTACCATGGCAGGCTGGCCTCTTAAGGAAACCTCAAACTACGCCATGGCCGCCATAAAAGCCAAGGAGGTGATTGATAATGCCGGTGTATACCAGTACGCGCTTGAACCCGACCCGAATGATCTGTGGACCTGGGCCAACAATTTCACCAACCAGGAAATAGTATTTGCCCTTTACTATAACTACAATATCGGACAGGTAAGCATGCACGGCCCGCTGGGACCACGACCCGAAGAATATGTCAATCCAGCCATCAGCTGGGCATCGGGATGGAGTGATTATTACGGCGAAGTATCCTTTTTCAACCGCTTTCCTGCAGGACCGCGTAAGGATGCCACTTATCAAACCATGATCCCCATTAAGAATGTTGGCGATGTTCCATGGGATGATGATCGCACATACAGGAAGCATCCCTATTTCAAAAAATACCAGGATGAGTTTCCCGGTGCTTCCTGGGCAGGAAGTAGGGCTGAACAGATTATCCGGTATGCCGAAGTTCTGCTGAATTATGCCGAAGCACAGGCTATGGCTGACGGGGCGCCGAATTCCGATGCGTATGCAGCGATCAATGCAGTCAGGAACCGCGCCGGACTGCCTGATTTAACTCCCGGTTTGTCAGGTGTGGCATTCCGCGATTCAGTAATTGTAGAACGGGGATGGGAGTTTGCCGGAGGTGAAGCAGCCTCACGGTGGTTCGACCTGATCCGTACCGAAGCAGTGGAACAAGCCAATGCCCTGCGTGATCCTTCTGAAATTCCGTTGTCGAACCAGCCATCCAAGGAACACTATTGGATGCCGATACCCGATATCGAAATTTCATATAACCCCAATTTAGAGAACTAGATTCCGGGCAAATTAATTTTATACACACGAGAAAGATAAGGTTGTAACTTTACCCGGGGCAAAGTCCTTTGAAACAATCTTGTCTTTCTCTGTTTTTTGTTTGGTGTAGAATTACATAATTAGCATCACACTAATTCCCAGGGTAATGGTAAAAAGCAGGAGCCGTACAGTGGCATATAAGATAATCGCCATAAGTATCCCTTTCCTATTGGTCATTCTGCTGGAAATGGTGTTCAGGACATTCCGCTATGGGGACGATCCGAGGGTATTCATCGAGGGCCGCGGAGGTTTGGTCCACGTGAATAGAAATATAAGCAGGTTTTTTTTTACCGACAAAAAGGATGCACGTCTTGGGAATCCGGGTTCATTTAAAAAGATCAAATCACCGGGTACTTACCGGATTTTTGTGCTGGGAGAATCTTCCGCACAAGGTTATCCTTATACCCCGAGGGGTTCATTTCCACGCATGCTCGAATATGCACTTGAAAGGAATTTCAGGGACAGGGATATTGAAATGATCAATTTATCTGTCACAGCGATAAATTCATTTGCCCTGCTGACATTTACCAGGGAAGTAGTTAGGATGGAACCTGATATTGTTCTGATCTATGCCGGTCACAATGAATATTACGGCGCCATGGGAGTGGGTTCGGGCCATCGTGCCGGGTACAGCAGGAAAATAATCAAACAAGTAATCAATCTTAAGAAACTAAGGGTATCCCAGCTTGCCATTAATGCTTCTCAGGCTCTTCAGGGCATGATGAATCATGAAAAACCAAAGGATACAGGCGGATTTATGCACCGGATGGCCGGGAAGCAACAAATTGAATTTGGTTCCGGTTCCTATTACAAAGGCCTTGAACAGTTTGAAAAAAATATGCGTGAAATAATTGAGACATTTCAGGAATATAATATACCGGTGTATTTTTCAAACCTGGTAAGTAATGAAAAAGATCAAAAGCCCTTTTTGAGTGTGCTAAGAACGTATACCGATACCGCTGCTTTTTATAATATATTCCGATCCGGAATTGAGGCTTTCAATAACGGTGACTACGATTCGGCCGAACAGGCATTCCTTGCAGCGAACCAAACCGACAGCACCCATGCAATGAATAACTTCATGATAGGAGAAGTGCTCTACAGAACACTTGATTTTGAGCGTGCAGGCAGATATTATTCAAATGCCAGGGACCTTGATGCATTGCGTTTCAGGGCACCGGAGGCTATCAATGAGAAAATCGCGGGGTTGTGCAAAATTTATGAAAATGTGCACTTTGTGGATACATACAAGGGATTCAAAGAACATGCCGAACATGGCATATTGGGTGAGGACTTGTTCCTGGATCACCTGCATCCGAATTTGTTCGGCTATTATCTTATTGCAAACTCCTTTATGAATACCATGCTTGAAAAAGGGGCCATGGGATCTGTGGATCAAAGCATTTCATCCGAAGAGATCTGGAATGAAATGCCCGTTACAGCTGTTGATTCAGTTTATGGTGAGTGGATGTGCATGGTAATGAAAGAACAGTGGCCCTTTTATGAAAAATCAGATTATGTTCCGGACATATCCGGTTCCTATGCTGAGAAGCTTACTCTCGACATTTACAATAACAGGATAAACATGGATATGGCTATGGATTCGTTGTACCGGTATTTTGTAAAAGTAAATAATCTTCCCGGTGCGTTAAACGTTGTAAAATCGGTTGAACTTGACCATCCGTATGAATGGAAGTTGTCTGCTGAGGTTGGCAGGATCAGTGGCGAATTGTTACATTATGAGGAGTCACTTTATTACTATAAAAGATCCCTTGCGGTGTCCGGGCAGATTGAAACAGCAAGAAAAATTGTTTTTACCCTGATGCAGTTGGACAGGCCGGAGGAAACAGGCTACTACCTGAAATATCTTTTGAAGAATCAGCCTGATGACAAAACAACGGCTATGTTGTTAAGAAGGACAGGTGAGGTAATATCATTCAAGAAACAGCTGATGGAGGACCCGAAAAATGACAGTGCCCTTTTCGGACTTGCGGCATATTATCTTTATATCAGAAATTTGTCTTTGGCCAGGGAACATCTCGATAAGGCTGTGGACATTTACCCGAATGATGCAAGGACCCGTAAGCTGATGAACGAATATTCCAGGTTGACTGAAGGAGTCAGCAAATCAAACTGATCAAAAGCAGGTAATGTCATGAAAACAGGTATTTTCAAAACTATTTCAAAAAAGCAATGCACCGATACCGGTATGATCATGGTTTTGATAGCAGTGGGCCTTGGGCTTTTCCTTGAAAATTCCGTATTTCAAATAATTGCAGTAATCCTGGTTATTATTGATTTACTTGTTCCCTGGTGTTATTATCCTTTGGCCGTTGTGTGGTTTGGCATGTCCCATCTGTTGGGAATTTTAACCTCAGGGATACTGCTCAGCATCATATTTTTTGTTGTGGTTGCACCGGTAGGGATCATCCGTAGGATTTCAGGTAAGGACAGGCTAACCTTAAAGCAATTTAAAAAGGACAAAGGAACAGCATTTATCAGTCGCTTACATAAATATGTTCCTGATGATCTGGCACATCCGTACTAGTTTTAACAAACACGCTCTGACCAATGGTTGAATTTTTAAAAGATCTTTGTGAGTTTTTAAGAACCAGGAAGAAATACTGGCTGCTGCCACTGATCATAATCCTTTTGATATTTGGTATCCTGATCATTCTTGCCGGCGGTTCCGCATTGGCACCGTTTATCTATACCCTTTTCTGATGTGTTTATGAAGCAGGCAATTCTTGGGATATCTGCATATTATCATGATAGTGCTGCTGCGCTGATCGTGGATGGTGAAATTATTGCCGCCGCACAGGAGGAGCGCTTTACCCGGAAAAAACATGATCCATCTTTCCCGCAACATGCGATCAGGTATGTGCTTGAAGAATCCGATGTTCCCTTTGAAAAGCTATCTGCCATTGTATTCTATGAAAAACCATGGATCAAGTTCGAGCGTTTGCTTGAAACATATCATGCATTTACCCCAGGGGGGTTGGTGAGTTTTGTCACTGCCATTCCGGTTTGGATAAGGGAAAAGCTTTTTCAGAAAAACCTGCTCAAAAAAGAACTGGCAAAATTCGGAATCATGAACGCACCCCTGTTGTTCCCGGAACACCATCTTTCACATGCTGCCAGTGCATTCTATCCGTCACCCTTTTCCGAAGCAACCATTATTACAGTGGATGGTGTGGGAGAATGGGCAACTGCGACCATCGGTAAGGGTAATGGTGCAACCATTAACGTGCTGAAGGAACTTCAGTTTCCGCATTCACCGGGCCTGCTTTATTCTGCTTTTACATACTACTGCGGTTTCAGGGTGAACAGCGGCGAATACAAACTGATGGGACTTGCACCCTATGGAAATCCCAATTCCAAACAGACCCGGGAATTTTATGAGAAGATCCGGGAGAACTTGGTTGACATCCGTGACGACGGATCAATTTTGCTGAATATGGACTATTTCCGTTTCGCCACGGGCATGCGTACAACCCGGGACAAAAAATGGAAGGTGCTGTTCGGGATACCTCCCCGTAAACCTGAAGCCGCCATCACACAGGATCACATGAACCTGGCATTGGCCATACAACTGGTAACGGAGGAGATCATGATTAATTTGGCCACTCATGCAAAGGAAATTACTGGCTGCAGGAATCTTGTTCTGGCAGGTGGTGTGGCCCTCAATTGTGTGGCAAATGCCAGGCTGCAGAAAACGGGATTGTTTGATGAGATCTGGGTACAGCCTGCATCCGGTGATGCCGGTGGAGCTGTCGGGGGCGCATTGGCAGCATGGCATATTTATCTTCAAATGCCACGGATACCCGTGAAACCCGACGGAATGAAAGGTGCACTCCTTGGTCCTTCATTCGGATGCAAGGATATCACCCGGGTAATTAATCGCTATCATGCAGTCGCAGAGCATTATACCAATGATGTAACCCTGTGCAGTGAGGTTGCGCTGCTGATTAAATCCGGCAACGTGATCGGATGGTTCCAGGGACGGATGGAGTATGGACCCAGGGCATTGGGAAACCGGAGTATCCTGGGCGATCCCGGAAATACCGGCATGCAGAAACGGCTGAATCTCAAGATCAAATACCGGGAAGGTTTCCGGCCCTTCGCACCTGCCGTCCTTGAAGAGGATCTCGGCCAGTTCTTTGACATGGAAGGTCGTTCGCCCTATATGTTGTTTGTGGCACCTGTAAAAAAACACCGCAGGTATCCCGAGCCACCGGGGTATCAAGATTCGCCGCTCGCTGAAAGACTTTATCATATTCGTTCGGATATACCTGCTGTAACACACATTGACTATTCGGCGAGGTTACAGACGGTAAGCCGGGAGGTTAATCCGCTTTTCCATCAGCTTATCAGTGAATTTAAAAAGCTGACGCAATATGGTATGCTAATCAATACAAGTTTCAATGTCAGGGGTGAACCCATTGTCTGTAGTCCCGATGACGCATACCGGTGTTTTATGTCAACTGAAATGGATTACCTGGTCATGGGAAATTATCTTTTTGATAAAACTGCACAACCTGAGAGACCAGATTGGATAAAGGGTTCCAGGTCAATCGATTAAATTTATTTTTCGATTTTAATGAAAAACGTATTAACATAATGAAATAAACTTATTATATGAAATATTTCCCGATGTACTTGTTATTGGTGCTGGTTGTTTCCTGTGATAAAGATTTTCTCAGCGAGGATCCAAAGGGGATATTGGACCCTGCCGGCTCATTTATCTCCGGCCTATGGCAGCAACAGTTATATTGTTCCCTTTATGGGCGGTGACGACCTTACAGAACATCCTGCTTCGTGATTCAACGGAAATATCACTTGATCATCAGCCAACCCATGATGACTATTGGAGACCAATTCCTTATTTAATTAATAAGCCTTATGAGAAAACTTTTATTTTATATTTTGGTTTGTTGTGGATTCACGTCAATGGCGCAACCGGTAAGGTTACATCCGGGGAATCCTCATTACTTTGAATATAAGGACAAACCATTAGTGCTCATTGCCTCAGGCTTGCATTACGGAGCAGTCCTAAACCTTGATATCAACTATGAGGAGTATCTCAAGACCCTGGATCAGTATGGGTTTAATCTTCACCGGGAATTTATAATCCCATGTTACGAATGGCAGCCTGAGGATAAATGGGACCAGGAACAAACACCACTGTCACCCCGGCCAGGTAAATTATTGTCGCCTTATGCGAGGTCATCAGCACCCGGCGCACGCGACAGCCTAAACAGGTACGACCTCGACAAATGGAACCAGGAATACTTTGATCATCTGAAAGACTTTTGCCGGAAGGCGGATGACAGGGGGATCATTGTAGAGATAGTCATGTTCACTGTGCTATATGGTGAAGGTGCCTGGGAAACCAATCCACTGAATACAATAAATAATATTCAGGGCGTTGGTAACGGAAAATATAACGATTACACATTTATTGGCGACCCTCTCCTCCTGGAAAGACAAAAACAACTGGTCCGCAAAACTGTGACTGAACTCAATGAATTTGACAATGTTTATTTCGAGATTTGTAATGAACCATATTGGGCAAAAGGGATCCCGGGCGGAAATCCTGAGATAAAAGAACAGCATTTTCTCCCGGAAGTAAATGACTGGCAGGCAGTGTTGGCAGGGGTGATTGCAGAAACCGAGCAAGATCTTCCCAAAAAGCATCTCATCGCCCAAAATCTTGCCAATACCTATTATAAGATCGACACACTATGTCATCCATCTGTTTCCGTATTGAACTACCATTATGCTTTTCCCCCCAATACAGTACCGGATAATTATTCTATAAATCTTCCGGTATGCTTTGATGAAACTGCCAACGGTTGCAATGCACCGGACAGGAGAATTGAAGCATGGGCATTCCTGTTAGCAGGCGGAGCAGTTTATAATAACCTGGATTGGTCTTTTGCGATCGACGACCAGACCGGCAGGGGAAGAAACCCGGCAGGCAGAAGGAGAAGCGGTGTGGAAGTCAAGCAGCAGCTTAGTGTCCTTAAGCATTTCATGGATACCTTTGACTTTATTCGCGCAAAACCAATTGAGCCGGGAAGAATCCGGAATATGCCTGAAAAGGTATTGTGGTATGGATTGGAAAATAAGGAGGTTTTGACAATATATTTTCTGAAACAAACAGGGATTGTGATCCCAAAAGCTCTGCTGGAAATTTCCCCGGGTAATTACGAACTTACATGGATTGATCCCATTGATGGGTCTATTATTCGAAAGATAAAGATCATAAATAAGGAAAATTCTTTGCCGCTTGAGTTTCCTGATTTTCCGGATGACCTGTTATTATCATTAAAAAGAATATAAAAAAGAATTAATCTTCTTTTGCAGTGACAAAGCAGTTTTGCTTAAAACATATACGAAAAACATTTGTATTTTTTAATTAAATTGTGAGAACAATGGCTTTGCTAAACGGGATATGGCTATGAAAAACCTTCAGAATAAGAACTGGAATCTATCCGGCAACAAGAATTTGCTGCAAACAAT
>Ga0209751_10005506_pt1 | contig 11914 bp, 15 predicted proteins | sample RifCSP13_1_FD_184019 | JGI IMG/M metagenome (GOLD analysis project Ga0209751, IMG submission 184019) | Soil microbial communities from Rifle, Colorado - Rifle CSP2_sed 13_1 (SPAdes) (version 2) | ecosystem: Environmental > Terrestrial > Deep subsurface > Rock core/Sediment | place: Rifle... | reverse complement strand
CGGCGGCTCGGTGCCAGATGCGGCGGCACGCGTCGGCATTCGGCCCAGCACCGCCAAGCGCCACTTGGAGGACCTACGAGCCCGATCAGGCCTCACCACCGAGCAGCTCATCTACCGTGGGCGTGCCGAGGGCTGGCTCGTCGTGCCGAGCCTCGAGCCCACCTGATTGGGGTGCGGAGTCCGTCCGGCCTGCCGCGCGGAGGTCACCCGCGAGGCAGACCAGCTCGGCGGTGGTGATCCCTGGGTCCACGACCAGCACCCCCGAGCGGCCCTGCACGACCACCGTCTGGTTCTGGAGGAGCTCGCTCCGGTGGACGGCGACCCCGTCCACGACCGGCGTCAGCACGCGACGCCTACCGACGTGTGCTGACTCCCAGGCTGACGAGCAGCTCGTCCAGCTGGTCGAACGTCTCGGGATTCCAGCTCGTCGCCCCGGACGCGACGGCCTCGTCCAGCGCCTCCTTTGACGGATAGCGATCGTGGACGACGAGCCGGGTCCGGCCGTGATCCTCCTCGAACGTCGCCGTGGTGACGACCGTGCCGCCGTCACCTTCCTCGTTGGTCCACACAAGGCGCGTGGGCGGGGTGACCTCCAGGTACCGGCCGAAGAACGCCATCGGCTCCGCGCTGCCGTTGTCGAACGTGAGCCGGTAGCCCCCGCCGACCCGCGCATCGACCTCGCACGACAGCAGATTCACGCCGGACGACTTCGGGACCCACCACTGCCGGAACAGCTCGGCGTCGGTCCACGCCTCGAACACGCTGGGCGGCGGGCCGTCGATCGTCCGCGTGACGACGAGCTCGCGCTCGGACGTCCGCTCGACCGTCGTGCGGTCCTGGGTGGCGGTTGGCTCAGCGGCGCTTCGGGTGTCCATCGACCTGCTCCTTCCGTCGTGGCTGCGCGACGACCTGCTCCAACTGGTCGAACCGGGCGTCCCACAGCCGGCGCTGCTGCTCGATCCACGCGGTCTCGGCCTCGAGGCGGCGCGGGCCGAGCCGGCAGGTCCGCACGCGCCCAACCTTCTCGGTCGTCACGAGCCCGGCCTGCTCCAGGACCCCGACGTGCTTGCGCATGCCCGTGAGGGTCATGCGGAACGCTCCGGCCAGATCTGTGATCGACGCGTCACCGCCTCCGAGCCGCTCCAGGACGGCACGCCGGGTGGCGTCCGAGAGGGCCGCGAACGAGGCATCGAGTCGACCGTCGGGATACTGAACCATCTGGTTCACTTTATACGCCGGTTCGGCACGGGATGCAAGCCCCATCGATCCGTGGTCGGCTGCGCCACCCGGTGGCGGACGCGACGGTTCGTGGCAATGCAGAACGCAGACGTAGCTCGGCTGATCCCCGTCGAAGGATCGGACACGTGGGAGTGTGCGACGGCGGGAACCGCCTGACGGAGGTGGGGCGCTCTCGGCGACAGGTTGCCAATTCCGTTAGGCCCGCACGGTGTGGGCCCTGCGATTACAGCGGCGTGAGCGGGATCTCCAGCGCGATCGCCGCGTCAGCGAGGCGCCGATCGTACGTTGCCAGGCTCGGACGCTGGCCCATGCCGCGCAGGAACTCGATCGAGGCGAGATGGAGCGCGTCGAGCGTGCGGATCGGCGTCGGGAACGGCTCGAGCGCGCGGGCGAGGACCGGTGGCGCGAGCTCGAGCAGGGCCAGTCGACCGAGCAGCGAGCGAACGTCGTCGCCGTGGCTGTCGGCCAGCCCTCGGCTGTGGACGCGATTCCAGACCTCGTACTCGACGAAGCGACTCGAGACGAGCGGGCCGCGGCTCCAGAACGACGCGTCCGGGAATCGATCCTCGGCCAGAAGCTGGGCGAGGATCACCGAGCTATCGACGTAGATCACCGATCCGAACGGTCATCGTCGAGCTCGGCGAGCAGGGCGGTGAGGTTGGCTGCGGGCCGATGCTGAATCGTCGACTCGGCGGCCCCGAGCGGCGGCGTCAGCCAGCCCTTGCGCACGGCATCCGCCAGGAGAGCGTCCGCGGCCATCGCCTCTCGGCCACCACCGGGTGGCACGAGCTCGGCCACGACGCGCTCGCGGTCGGTCACGAGAACCGTCTCGCCGGACGCGGCCAGGCGTACGTACTCACTCAGGCGATTCTTCAGGACCTTCAGGCCGACAGCTCGCATGCCGTCAAAGTAGCCTCTGGAAGCTTCTTCGTCAACGGCTGGTCGTGCCGGGCCGCGGTCAGCATGCCGACCAAGGCCGGGGCAGGCCGCAGCCTGGGACCTCTTGCGGCAGCCACCGAGGCAAGGGCGGACCGGATGCCACCGCGAGCGGCCGAGAGCGAGGCCGGCTGAACGCGGCCGCAATCTGGCCGATGGTGCACGCTATTCCCACCGGGATAAAAGAGGGGGTGGCGTCCCCGGCAGTGTCTGAGTTCACCACATAGTGGACAGATGTCTCGGGAGATAGTGGACACCTTCGAAGGAGGGTGTCGCGATGGGGCTCGAGCGCTATGTGGTCGATGCCGTGGTGCTCGAGGGCCGGAGCCCGACCGAGATCGCCCGGCGCCACGGGATCTCGGGGAGCTGGCCGTATCGGCTCCTCCGGCGCTTCCGCGAGGGCGGCTACGCGGGCCTCGCCCCGCGCTCCCGGCGTCCGCACTCCTGCTCGCACCGGACCCCGCCCGAGCACGAAGCCGCGATCGTGGCGTTGCGGGCCGAGCTCGTCGCCGCGGGCCATGACGCCGGGCCGGCGACGATCGCCCACCATCTCGGCCGACGCTTCGACGCGGTGCCCTCGCCGGCGACGGTCTGGCGGATCCTCCGACGCCACGAGCTGATCACACCCCAGCCGCACAAGCGGCCGCGCTCGTCGTTCGTCCGGTTCGAGGCGGCCCTGCCGAACGAGCTGTGGCAGGCGGACACGACCCACTGGCGTCTGGCCGACGGGACTGACGTCGAGATCCTCAATCTCCTCGACGACCACTCCCGGCTGCTGCTCGCGAGCGACGCCTTCCGGACGGTCAAGGGCGGCGACGTCGTCCGGACGTTCCTGGCGGCGGCCGAGATCCACGGTGCCCCGGCCGGCCTGCTGACCGACAACGGGGCGGTCTTCACCGGCGGTCCGCGGCGCGGCCGGATCCGCCTGGAGACCGAGCTCGAGCGGCTCGGGATCGTCGCCAAGCACTCGACGCCCAACCACCCCCAGACCTGCGGCAAGGTCGAGCGCTTCCATCAGACGCTCAAGCGCTACCTCGCCAAGCAGCCGCCGGCCGCCTCGCTCGCCGAGCTCCAACTCCAGCTCGACGCCTTCGGGGCCTACTACAACGCCGAGCGGCCCCACCGGGCCCTTCGCGGCCAAACCCCGGCCGTGGCGTTCGTGGCCCGGCTCAAGGCCCGACCGGCCGTCGACCGGGCCCGTGCCCACTTCCGGGTTCGCACTGACCGGGTGAGCAAGGCCGGCAACGTCACCGTCCGCTATCTCAGCCGGCTCCGCCACATCGGCCTGGGTCGGGCCCACGTCGGCAGGTCGGTGAAGCTCCTCATCGCGGACGACTACGTCCGGGTCGTGGGCGCCGACGGCTCGTTGCTCCGGGAGCTCGTCCTCGACCCCGCCCGCGACTACCAGCCGGGCCTGGACCCGTCGCCGGGTTCGTGAGAGAGGCGTCCACGATGTCCCGAGAGAGGACATTGGCGTCCCCGGCAGTGTCCGAGTTCACGACATCGGTGACACCTGATAGGCGACAGATGAGTCGGGACATGCGTGACAGTGCCGCGCATGTCGAAACACCGGGTGGCCGTCCTCAAGGTCGTCTCAGCGCAGTTGTCCGTGACCGCGGCGGCAGCCGAATACGAGATCAGCCGCGGGCACTTGCACCGGCTCCTGCGCCGGTACCGCGACGGCGGCATCGAGGCCGTCGATCCGCGCTCCCGCCGGCCGCGGTCAAACCCCGGCCGGACAACGGACCAGGGCCGCGAACGCATCGTCGCACTGCGCACCGAGCTGGCCGGCCGCGGGCTTGACGCCGGTCCGGTCACGATCGCCTGGCACCTCGGGCGTGAGCGTCTCGCCGTCCCGTCGAGCTCGACGATCCGGCGCATCCTCCACGCGGCCGGGCTCGTCGTCCCCGAGCCCCGCAAGCGCCCACGCAGCTCGTGGATCCGGTTCGAGGCGGCCGCGCCCAACGAGCTGTGGCAGTCCGACGTCACCCACTGGCGCCTGGCCGATGGGACCGAGGTCGAGATCCTGAACTGGCTCGACGATCACTCCCGCTACCTGCTCGCCTGCACGGCCTTCCGGCGGGTCGGCGGCGACGACGTGGTGGCCACGTTCACCACGACGGGCGAGGCCCACGGCTGGCCCGCCGCCACGCTGACCGACAACGGCTCGGTCTACACGTCGCGCTTCACCGGTGGCCGGAACGGGTTCGAGTATCTCCTCGCCTACCTCGGTGTCCGCCAGAAGAACGGGGCGCCCGGCCACCCCCAGACCCAGGGCAAGGTCGAGCGCTTCCACCAGACCCTCAAGCGATGGCTGGAGCGCCAGCCGGCGGCACGGACCCTGGCCGAGCTGCAGGCCCAGCTCGACGTCTTCCGGCTCGCCTACAACGAGCACCGGCCCCACCGGGCGATCGGACGGGCCACGCCCGGGGAGGCGTACCGGGCGAGGCCCAAGGTGTTGCCCGCAGGCTCCCGCGCCGGGAGCCACTTCCGCCTCCGCTTCGACATCGCCGACAAGACGGGCGCGATCACCTTGCGCCGGGCCGGACGCCTCTACCACCCTCAGGATCGGCGCGGCCCATGCCCGGCGGCGGGTCCTGGCCATCGTCGACCAAGTGGCCGTCACCGTTGTCGCCCTCGAGACAGGCGAGGTTCTCTCCACCCACCTGATCGAGCCGGAGCGCAGGTACTGGCGCAACCAACGACGAGACCCCGGCCGATGGCCGGGGCCTCAAGCGACCGGCTGATCACATGTGTCGCCGATGTCGCGACTCATGTGTCGCCGATGTCGCGACTCATGACACTGGCGCGCCCGACAGGATTCGAACCTGCGACCTTCGGCTCCGGAGGCCGACGCTCTATCCACTGAGCTACAGGCGCGCGGCCCCGAATGATACCCGTCGAATGTGAATCGGCTTTCGGCTTCTGCTTTGAGGGTCTATCTCGCGAGTCTCACGAGCACGGCCGTGGCGGCAACAACGCTCGTAGAGCGCAAACCCGGCCGGATTGGGCCTCAGACTGCCTGTTCCGCGCCGTACGACCCGCTCAGCTCGAGGCCCTGCAGGCACGGTACCTTGCCTACCGGGCGAAGCTCCGCAGCGACGGCGTGCGGGTTACCAACGGCCCCCTCCGGGAACAGTCGGATCCGTCGCTTCGTGGTCTCTCGATCCTGTCGTGCGATCTCGACGAGGCCCGGCGAGCGAGCGACCTCGATCCCTCCCTCCAGGCGGGGCGTCTCACCTACGACATGTTCGAGTGGTGGGTGGCCGCCGGGACGTTGGCCTTTCCGGGCGCCGCCGTCGATGTCGGCGAGCGTCGCGCGATGCCTGACGAGTGACGCGACAGACCCTGCGATTTCGGGCGATCTGGCCCTAGGCCGACGGCCGCCGCGGCACCGAACGTAGCAGCGGACCGGCCACGACCGCGCCCGCGGACAGGTCCAACTCCCGCGGAGGCAGATGCGCAGCGCAGCGGTCGACGAGCGGTCGCTTCCGGCCGCGTCCGAGCCCCACGAAACCCGGGCGAATACGGTCCTCCGGCCCATCGTCTTCGGGGCCAACGACGGGCTCGTCTCCAACCTCGCCCTCGTCATGGGCGTCGCCGGGGCCAACCCCGAGCCGGGGATCATCGTCCTGGCCGGCGTGGCCGGCCTCATCGCGGGCGCCTTCAGCATGGGCGTCGGCGAGTACATCTCGGTCCAGAGCCAGCGGGAGCTGCTCGACTACCAGGTCGCGTTCCAGCGCAAGCAGCTCCGCGACGCCCCGGAGCAGGAGCGAAGGATCCTCGCCCGGATCTACAGGGAGCGCGGCTTCAGCGACGAGGAAGCGGCGCGATTCGTCGACGCGGTCTTCGACGAGCCCGATCACGCGGTCCGGCTGCTCATCTTCGAGGAGGTCGGGCTCGACGAGCGCTCGATCGGCTCGCCGCTGATCGCGGCCGCCGGCTCGTTTGCCGCGTTCACGGCCGGCGCCTTCATTCCCCTCCTGCCCTACCTCCTGGCGAGCGGGCCGGCCGCCTTCGCCGGCAGCCTGGCCGCCAGCCTCACCGCCCTGGCGCTGCTCGGGGCCGGCATCGCCTCGCTGACTCGCCGGCCGGCGCTGTTCGGCGCCGTTCGCCAGGTGTTGCTCGGGGGGATCGCCGCCGCCTTCACCTACGCCGTGGGCCTCGCGATCGGCGTCGGTGTGCGTTAGGGCCAGGCCTCAGTAGCGGACCTCGTCGGTCTCGGGGACCTCGATCTCGTGGACGTCCTCTGACCCGGTCCCGATCCGGACAGACACTTCCCACGTCCCACCACCGGCCTTGACGCCCATCGTTCGGATCGGGCCCCTGACCATCAGCCGTGCGACGGCCTCCCCGGCGCGCTCGTAGCGGACCTGGGTCTCAGAATCGCCGTACTTGTCGATGCTCCGGACCGCCAGCTCGTCCCGCGAGCAGCCGATGAGGCCCGCCAGCCACTCGCGCGCGTCCCACGTCACCACGTCGATCACTCCTGGTCGGTCCGGCAGCGCACCGGGATGCAGGTCACCGGGAAGCAGGTCACCGGGAAGCAGTATCCGCCGCCCGTCCATGACCCGGCACGGGCGCAGCTCGGACGATGGCCATGACCTCGCTGAAGCGGGCCGTCGCGAGGCCGATCACGCTGTCGGCCGCCCCGTAGTAGAGCCGAAGCCGGTCGGCCGCCTCGTCGAGCGTCCAGCCGCAGGGGAACACCACCCTGCCGACATCGCCGGTGATCTCGTACGGGGACGTCGGTCCGAACGTCCACTCATCGGTCCGATGGAGCACGACGCCCGGGTTTTCGAGGTCGAGGAGGGCCAGTCCGACCCGGTAGATCGGGCCGTCGGCCGTCGCATGGACACCGTGGTACATGACGAGCCAGCCGTCGGGCGTCTCCAGGGGCGGCGGGCCGAGCCCGATCTTGCCGGCGTCCCACCAGGCGCCGTCGCGGGCCTCGAGGAGCAGCTTGTGGTCGCCCCAGTGCCGGAGGTCGGGCGAGTACGAGATCCACATGTGGGCGCCGCCACGCAGCGGCGACGGTCGATGGATCATCGCCCAGCGGCCGCCGAAGCGGCGAGGGAAGAGCGCCGCGTCCTTGTCCTCCGGCGGCATCGCCGGTCCGAGTCGCCGGACCCGGCGGAAGTCGCGGGTCATGGCCAGTGACACCAGCGGCCCACGCCGGCTGTAGGCCGTGTAGGCGATCGCCCACTCCTCGCGCTCCGGCAGCCAGGTGAGCCGGGGGTCCTCGCAGCCCCAGGTCTCCTCGGGATCCTGGTCGCCCCGCGAGGACAGGAGCGGCTTCCGATCGAAGCGCCAGCTCGAGATGCCGTCGGCGCTCCGGGCGACGTGGAGCTGCGACATCCCGCGGAGATCCTCGACCCGGACCAGCAGGATCGTCTCGCCGCCAACCGTCGCCGCGCCGGGATTGAAGACCGAGTTCGCCGGATACGGGACGTCCGCGACGGTGAGGATCGGATTCGCCTCGGAGCGCACGAACACGTCGGTCGGGCGGGTCATCGTGTTGCCGTCACCAGGCCGAGCGGACGACGTTCCCGTCCCGGCCGCTCTCGATCGGGGCGTTCCGGACCGCGGATCCCGGGCTCCCGCAGGGCCCGGATGTGCTCGAGGGCAGTCAGCCACATGAGCGTCGACTCGGCCCCCTCGTTGGCGTTGGCGCCCCGCGGCCCGAGGCCGTCACGGCATGCGCCGCGGACCGGGTCGGCCAGCTCGACACCGACGTCGTTGCGGCCCAGGAACCAGGCGTAGGCGCGCTCCATCGTGGCCCGGTATCGGTCGTCGCCGGTCATCTCAAGCGCCACCTCGGCGGCGAGCAGGAGCGCGGTGGCCTCGATCGGCTGCTGATCGAACCTGGAGCGCGCGCCGGCCCGGAACCACCACCCGTTGCCGATCGGCGTGAGCCGGCCGTCGTCCGCCGTCTGGGCGTCGATCAGCCAGTCGAGGATCCGCAGGCCGCGGTCCGCCATCTCGGCCGAGGCAAGCCGTTGCCCGGCAACGATGAGGGCCCGAGCTGGCAAGGCGTTCTCGTACGTGAGACACCGCTCCGGCCACGGCCAGGCCGGCGCGATCGATGCCTCGAAGCGCGCCCCGAAGTCCAGGGCCAGGATGCGGAAGCCGGCCTCGATCTCGGCGTCGTCAGCGCCACGGAGGAACGCGTCGCAGGCCAGCAGCGTGGATGCCTGCGCGCGGAGTGCAGACAGGCGCAGCGCGGCCGGGACCGCTCGTCGGAACAGCGACGCGGCCCCACCGGCGAGGGCGACGTCCGGAGCCTCGGCGACGGCGTCGCCGAGCGCGTGGATCGCCCGCCCGTGGGAGTCCTCGGAGCCGGACCCCCGGACCCATGTCCCGTCCGCGGCTCGGAAGTTCATGAACCGGCCGGTCGCGGTGTCGAACGCACTCGTGAGGAACGCCATGCTGCGACGGGCGCTGTCGGCAACCACGGGCCAGCCGATCCGGCGGGCGTGGAGGAGGTCGACCTGGAGGGCTCGGGCGACGTCGTCGGTGCAGGAGCCGTGGGCCGGATCCGGTTCGGACCCCCGGGCGTGCTGCATGATCCCGTCCCGCCCCGCGAGGGCGCCCAGGTGGTGTCGGCTGACGTCGTGGAGCGGCGCGTCCTCAGGCACCGACAGCGGCCATGGCGGGCGCGAGCGCCGACCCACGATGGTCGCCGGCGACGCGGGCGATAAGGCGACCGTAATCGGCGCCGACCGAAGACCAGACCATGCGCCGACTGTGCTCATAGGCCCGGCGGCCCATCGACGCCCGCAGGCCGGCGTCCTCGAGGACATTGTCGAGGGCACGGCCGAGGAGCGCGGGCGAGCCCGGCGGAACGAGCAGGCCTCGGCCCTCGGCGAGCAGCTCGGATGCGTAGGCATACGGGGTCGAGACGATGGCGCGCCCGGCGCCCATCGCGTATGACAGAGTCCCCGAGACGATCTGGTCGAGGTTGGGATAGGGCGTCACGAAGACGTCAGCCGCCTCCAGCCAGCGGGTCAGCTCGACCCGACCGACGAAGCGATCGACGAACCGAACGTGGTCGCCGAGGCCGTGGGCCTGGACGCGGGCCAGGAGTCCGTGGCGGTAGGCCTCACCCTCGCTGCGGATGAGGTCCGGATGCGTCGCGCCGACGATGACGTAGAGCACCTCGGGGTGCGCGGCGACCACCGCCGGAAGGGCGTCGATGGCGAGCTCATAGCCCTTGCCCGGACCGAGCAGACCGAAGCTCAGGATGACCCGGCGGCCCTCGAGCCCGAGGGATGGCTTCACCGCCTCCGGGTCGACGAGGGGCAGTTCGGGAACGCCGTGCGGGATGACCTCGAGGCGACGGGGGTCGACGCCGTAGGCGGTCGCAAGCAGGGTCGCCGCGGAGCGCGACATCACGACGGTCGCCTCGACGCCGGCCACGAGCTCGGCGAGGACCGCGCGTTGCCCGGGGGTGGGCGTCCGCAACACGGTGTGGAGCGTGGCGATCGCGGGGGCACGGAGGGCGCCGATGAAGTCGAGGACGTGGTCGCCGTCGGTACCGCCCCAGATCCCGTACTCATGCTGGATCGAGACGACGTCCACGCAGTCGCTCACCGACCGTGCGGCGTGCGCGTAGTCACCGGCCTCGTCGCGGCGGATCCGGTGATGGACTTCGATCGGGTAAGGGCCCGTCTGGTCGGGCGGATGGAGCGCCACGATCTCGCGATTGCCGACCGAGGCGGCGAGGTCGTGGGTGAAGGTGGCGATCCCGCAGCGGCGCGGCGGGTAGGTGGCGGCGAAGGCGGTTCGGGCGATGGCGGGGCTCCTCTCGCCGGGCCGCGTCGGACCGGTCGCGAGGCATCGAGGGCGACCTGGATTGCGGGTCGCCCGGACTCGGCGCCTCGACGGATTCGAAGCGGCCCGCCCGAGCCGGGCGGGCCGTCCGGGCGGTCAGGCGGAGCGAACTCGGTTCGCGCGCGGGCCCTTGGCGCTCGTCTCGATCTCGAACTCGACCCTCTCGCCGCCGACGAGGCGGTCGAAGTCGAGCGAGGCATCGAGCCCACCGCGGTGGAAGAAGTATTCCTTCGCATCCTCGGCGGCGATGAAGCCAAAGCCGCGATCGGCGATGACCTTCTTGATGGTTCCGGTGGTCACATGGACCTCCAACGCTTCCCGAACAGGGAATGGCAGGTCGCACGGTCCGTTCGAGAAGGGGAGGTTGACCACGCGGAGCGTCGTCGCGGAAGCGCGGCGAGGCCCGTAGCATAGCACAGATGTTCGATCGCCGACAGATCGGACGTGCGAGTCGAAGCCACCGGTCCCCTCAGGGTGCCGGCCCGGCCTTGATTCGTTCGCCGGCCGTCCCGCGCCACCGCGCCGTCGGCTTGCCACAATGCGTCCGTGGTCCCGTTCGCCTACGACCCGGCGGTGCTCGATCGCTTCCCGGCAGTCGTCGGCGGGGCGATCCATGCAGTGGGGGTCGTGAACGGTCCGACGTCGGCTACCCTCGCCGAGGTCTACCTCGCCGAGCAGGCAGCCGCCCTCGCCCGGGTCGGTGACACGCCGCTCTCGGAGTTGCCGAGCCTCGCGGCCTGGAGGCGGGCGTTCCGTGCCTTCGGCGTCGATCCGACCGGCTATCGCTCAGCCGCCGAGGCACTCCTCCGGCGCCTGACCAAGCAGGGCTCGATCCCGTCGATCAACAGCCTCGTCGACCTGGGCAACCTGGTCAGCATCCGCTATGCCCTGCCCGTGGCGATCTTCGATCAGCGGGCGGCCAGCGGGCGGACGACGGTCCGATTTGCGACCGGCGATGAAACATTCACCGACCTCGGCTCCGGTGAGCGGGAGCATCCCCTGCCCGGCGAGGTGATCTTCGTCGACGAGGCCGGCCTGGTCTGCGCCCGGCGGTGGTGCTGGCGCCAGTCGGTCCAGAGCGCCGCCGGACCCGGGACGCGCACGGTGCTCGTGACCGTCGAGGGCCACCATGAGGGCGCACCGGCCGACGTCGCGGCAGCGGTAGCCGACCTCACCTCGCTCCTCGGGACGCATGCTGGGCCGTCGGCTCTCGCGTCGATGATCATCCGTGGCGAGCGAGGTGCGGGGGATCAGGCGTCGGCGGTCGTCGGGGCGGACCAGGACCTCGACAAGCATCGCAGGGGTTCTTGATTCGCACGATGGCGGGGAAACGTTCGGAGCGGCTCCCGAAGGAGCCGCTCCGTTGCTGTCCCGGTGACCACCCGCCGAAACGGATGCTCCCCACGCGTCAAAGGCATCTATCACGTCGGCTGCACCGACTACCCTGACCCAACCTACCCATGACCTTGCCGCTGGGGCAGCGGACTGCGCGAACGCAGTGCACGAGCGAGTCTATCCGAACGGGCGCTCGAATCCAACCCTTTTCGACGCGCAAGATGTGTAAATTCCTTAACGATTCTCGCACGGGCAGGACAAGCGGCCGAGGCCGGCCCGGGATTCAGCCCTCGCCGGCTCATTCTTCGTGAATCGTGACCGACGTCATCGCCACGGGCTCGTCCGGCAGATCGCGGGCATTGCGCGGCGCTCCCACGATCTGGTCCACGACGTCCATCCCCTTCGTCACGATCCCGAAGAGCGTGTAGTTCCTGGGCAGCTTGCCGGTCAGGTCCTGGTGGCAGATGAAGAACTGGCTGCCGTTCGTGTTCGGGCCGGCGTTGGCCATCGCCAGCGCGCCGCGCGTGTAGTCGCCCTTGAACGGCTCGTCCTCGAACTTGTAGCCGGGCCC
>Ga0209751_10005505_pt1 | contig 11915 bp, 10 predicted proteins | sample RifCSP13_1_FD_184019 | JGI IMG/M metagenome (GOLD analysis project Ga0209751, IMG submission 184019) | Soil microbial communities from Rifle, Colorado - Rifle CSP2_sed 13_1 (SPAdes) (version 2) | ecosystem: Environmental > Terrestrial > Deep subsurface > Rock core/Sediment | place: Rifle... | reverse complement strand
TGCGTGGTCAGCAGGATCGTGCCCCCCTCGCCTTTGAGGCGTTCGATGGTCTGCCAGGTGGCACGACGACCGCCCGGGTCGAGACCGGCGGTCGGCTCGTCGAGAAACACCAGGTGGGGTCTTCCGACCAGCGCCAGAGCGAGAGAGAGGCGTTGTTTCTCGCCGCCGGAGAGGCGCCGGTACAGGGTGCGGGACTGCTCGGTGAGTCCCACCAGGTCGAGCAATTCGTCGGGGGAGTGGGGATCGTCGAAGAAGGCGGCGAACAGGGTGAGGATCTCCTTGGTGCGGGCACCCGGATAGGCGCCCCCCTCCTGCAGCATCACACCGATCTGCGGTTGGAGGTCCTGGCAGTCGGTGGTCGGGTCGAGCCCCAGCACCGAGACGGTGCCCCCCGTCGGGCGGCGCAGCCCTTCGAGGATCTCTACGGTGGTGGTCTTACCGGCCCCGTTAGGCCCGAGCAGGGCGTAGGTCTCGCCCCGGGCCACCTCGAGCGAGACCCCGTCGATCGCGGTCAGCCCCCCGTAGCGTTTCTCCAGGCGATCGATGATGATGGCGGGTTGCACGAGCCGGGATGGTAGTGAGGGGTTTTCAGGCTGCAGGTTTCGGGTTCTGGGTTCTGCTTTCAACCCCTTACCCCAACTGCCGCTAGAGGTGGTCGCGCCAGGAGTAGTCGGGTTCGTAGCCCAACACCTGGCGGGCCTTATCGATCGACAGCAGTGTCTCGAACTCGCCCAGGTCACGGCGGATCTCGACGGTCGGGAATACCTCTTCCATCAGGCCCTGGCTGGACCGGTTCATGACCGTGTCGGTGGCGGCGACGATGTACTGCTCCGACCCGGGCACGTCCAACTGCAACGCCAACCGGGTTGCCTGGGCGACGTCGCGGACGTCGACGTATCCCCACAGGTTCCACTTGCGGATGGTCGGGTCGTCCCAGAAGTTGGGGAACTTGGCGTACTCGTCTGGTTCCATGATGTTGGAGATGCGCAGCCCGGCGAAGGGCAACGCGAACCGGCGATTGAACTGGGCGGCCATCTGCTCGCCCAGTAGTTTGGAGAGGGCATAACTCGATTCCGGGTAGGGGGTCTGCTGCTCGTCGATCGGGGCGTAGTCCGGGAGCTCCTTTTCGAAGGGCAGCCCCAGCACTGTTTCGCTGGAAGCCCACACCACCTTCTCGAGGCCGAGATCGGCTGCGGCCGAAAACACGTTGTAAGTGCTGAGGATGTTGTTGCGGAACGTTTCCTGCTCGGGACGCATCTCCGGAGCGGGGATCGCCGCCAGATGCACCACCGCATCGGCCCCTCTCAAGGCTTCGTAGGTCTGGCCCAGGTCGGTCAGGTCGGCGGCCAGCGCCCACCCCCACGAGGCGGGCGGGATCGTCTGGTCGACGTTGAGGGTCTGGTAGCCGCGCTCGTTCAACTCGTTGACGACGGCCCGTCCGGCTTTGCCGCTGCCGCCGGTCACCACGACCTTGTTCATGGGGTGCTCCTCATGGTTGTTTCCCAGCGAAACGTAGTACGGAAGGCGGAGGTAGCGATTCAGCCGTATTTCGGTCCGGCGGGCTTACCATGTGCGCCGATGCGCAGATTCATTGGAAGAGTTGCCCTGGCGGCCGGAGCTATGTACGCCGCCCCGATCCTCCTCAAGAAGACCTTTGCCCCACCGCAACGAGACACCTCCCGGACACCCGCCGATTTCGGGTTGTCGGGCGAACAGATCTGGCTCGAATCCGTCAACGGAACCAGCCTGCACGCCTGGTTCATCCCGGCGGTTGATACTCCTGCTCCGGCGATCGTGGTACTACACGGGTGGGGCGCCAACGGATCGCTGCTGCTGCCCTTCGCTCCGTACCTTCACGAGGCCGGCTACCACGCCCTGTTCCTCGACGCCCGCAACCACGGTCTCAGCGAACACGACGACTTCTCATCCCTGCCCCGCTTCGCCGAAGACCTGGAGGTGGGGATCGCCTGGCTGCGGGAACGTGACGATGTCACCTCGCTGGGCGTGGCCGGTCACTCGGTGGGAGCCGGAGCGGCCATCCTGGCCGCCTCGCGTGATCCGCAGATCGCCGCCGTCGTTTCGATGTCGGCGTTCGCTCACCCCCGGGAGATGATGACCAACCAGCTACACCTCACCCGGCTGCCCGGCCCGGTGTCCGGAGCCCTGCTGTGGCCGATCGAGCAGATTGTCGGGCACCGCTTCGACGACTTCGCCCCCGAGCACCGGATTGAGGAGGTCGCATGTCCGGTGCTGATCGTGCATGGTGACGCCGACAAAGTGATCCCGGTCAAGGATGCCTTCCGGTTATTTGAGAAGGCTCCCTCCGGGCAGGTTCTCATTGTTCCGGGCGGCGAGCACGCCGCGCTCGAGGCGTTCGAGCCTTTCATGGCAGACGTAGTGGCGTTCCTCGACCGCTATTGCTGACTCGTCTTGTGCGCCTAACTTGCCGCCATGGTGAGCAACATCGGCGCCAAAACGTAGACTCGCCGCTATGAGCGCGGTCCGCGACACCGCCCCGATCCGTCCCGAAGAGCGGTTCGATGAGCGAAAACTCGCCTCCTACCTGCGGGAACACGTCGCCGAGTTCGCCGGGGATGAGCCGATCGAGTTCGAGCAATTCCCGGGCGGGCACGCCAACCTCACCTATCTGGCCCGGGTGAGGGACCGCGAGTTCGTGGTCCGCCGCCCCCCGCTCGGACCGGTAGCTCCCAAGAGCCACGACATGGTGCGCGAGTTCACCGTTCTGCACGCGGTCAACAAGGTGCTTCCCCAGGCTCCGGCCGCCTTCCACCTTTGCGCCGACGAGACGGTGATGGGTCAGCCGTTTTTCGTGATGGAGCGGCGGCGGGGGTTTGTGATCCGGAATCGCTGGCCAGACGGGCTATCCGACACACCGTACATCCGGCAGCGGATCAGCGAACGGTTCGTGGACACGCTGGTAGATCTCCACCGGGTCGACTATCAGGGGATCGGGCTGGGCGACCTCGGGAAATCGGAAGGCTTCGCCGAACGGCAAGTGCGCGGTTGGACGGGGCGATGGGAGGTCGCCAAGACCCGCCCGGTCGAGGCGATGGACCGCCTGGCCGTCTGGCTGGCAGGCGGTGTCCCCTTCCCGCAAGCGGCGTCGCTGCTGCACAACGACTACAAGCTCGACAACGCCATGGTCGACGAGCACGGCGAGGTGGTAGCGGTGTTCGACTGGGACATGGCGACGCTGGGCGACCCACTGATGGACCTCGGGACGACGCTGGCCTACTGGTCCCAACCCACCGACCCGCCCTACCGGATCTTCATGGACAACCCGCTGCTGCACGGCGGGTTCCTGACTCGGGCCGGTCTGGTCGAGCGGTACGCGGCAGGAACCGGGTTCGACCTGTCCGGGCTCCGGTGGTACGAGGTGTTCGCCTTCTTCAAGGTCGCCGTGATCGTCGAACAGATCTACGCCCGGTACGTGGCCGGCCAGACCTCCGATGAGCGGTTCGCCGACTTCGGAACCCGCGTGGAGCGACTGGCGGCTGCCGCTCTGGAGTTGGCGGAGGCCTCGTCGCTTGCCTTCGACCCGGATGCGGGCTAACTTGTCCGTCTACATGCAGCACGTCTATTACGCCGACTTCGCATTTACCGGGCCCGCAGCCCGGGTGGAAGGAACGCGCACCTAGACCAGAACCGCCAGCACGATCCCGAAACCCGGAGCCAGGGCTCCGGGTCTTTTTATTCCCGGACCTGGCCCACCACCCAGGAGAAAGCACATGACAGAGCGAAAAGCGCATCGAAGACCGGAAGGCTCGAACACGATTGTCGACGTCCGGGGGGTGCGCTTCGGCCACGATCCGTTTCCCGTCATCGCCGGACCGGCCAGCGTCGAATCGGAAGCGCAGGTGATGGAGGCCGCCGAGATCGTGGCCGACCGGGGGGCCTCGCTGTTTCGGGGCGGTACGGTCCGGTCCCCTTCGCCGTACGCCTTCTCCGGGATGGGTCGGGCCGGCCTGGCTCTGCTGGAAAAGGCCGGCAAATCGGTCGGCCTCCCCACCATCACCGAGGTCGCCGAAAGCGCCGATGCCGAAGTGGCCGCCGGCCACGTTGACATGCTCGAGGTCGGGCCTGCCAACATGCAGAACTTCGAGTTGCTGCGTTCCGTCGGCCGCACCGGCAAGCCGGTGCTCCTCAACCGGGGACCGTCGGCCACCATCGACGAGTGGCTCTGGTCCGCCGAATACCTGCTGGCAGAAGGCAACGAACAGATCGTCATGTGTGCACGGGGGATCCGCACCTTCGAGAAGAGCACCCAGAACACCCTCGACATCAGCGCAGTCCCGGTGGTCAAGGAGCGGTCACACCTTCCGGTGATCGTCGACCCCTCCCACGCCGCCGGCCATCGCAGCCTGGTGATGCCTCTGGCCCTGGCCGCCCAGGGGGTGGGTGCGGACGGTCTGGCGGTGGAAGTGCATCCTTCTCCCGACGAAGCGCTCTCCGATCGATTGCAGCAGCTCGACGGGGTCGGCTTCGGTGCCCTGATGGACGCCCTGGGTATCTCCCGCCTGCGGCAGGCCGTCGATATCGTCGACCGCGAAATCGTCCGACTGTTCGCACGACGCCGTCAGTTGTCGCTCAGCATCGGGCGGGTGAAAGCGACCCGGGGCATGCCGGTCCACATCCCCGACAGGGAAGAGGAGCTGCTGGCAGTCATCCGTGAGGAAGCCGTGCTGCAGGGGCTCGACCCCGATTACGTCGAGCGGGTGTTCAAGGACATCCTCGCCGAGTCGCGGGCAGCCCAGTGGAAGGAACGCAAAGGCCTGCTCCGGCTCGGCTAGACGGTGTCACCTCAACGGGCTCGGACACGCCGGCCGGCCGGACGCCGCACAGGTCGAGTGGCACTGCATCAGAAACTGGTGATTACAAACGCTGCATAGACCGCGAGCAGGGCGACCCCTTCCCAACGGACCAGTTTGTTGCCGGTGGCGGTCAGGATCCCTGCGGTACGCCAATGCGCATGAAAATCCTTTGGGAGCGCGTCAGGGGCGACAACCGTAGCGCAATCGGCTCGTTCACCGCCCGGGCTAAAGGGACCCGGTGAGCCGGTCGGCGATCAGGCGGGTGAGCCGCGCCTGCCCCACCGAGTTGAGGTGGACCGGATCGCGGAACTGTTCAACAGGCCACGTCTCCTCCCACGTGTCCATCAGATCGACGTCGCGTGCGGCGGCGAAAGCAGCCAGCGCTTGATGGAAGGCGTTGATGTTGGCGACGCCGTCGGGATGAAGCTTTGCCCAGTCGTCTTCGACCACCGGCATGTCGACCAGAACTACCATCACGCCGGCGGCTTCCAATGCGTCGACTATCCGGCCGAGGGCGCCCAACTCCAGATCGCCGATCTCGTAATCGGTCAGGGATCGGGAGGCCATTTGTTGTGCCCAGATCCTGTCGACCGTGTAGGGCGGGTCGGTTTTCTCGGGCGGGTCGGGGTTGGTGCCGCGAACTGCATCGATCAATTGGTTGGGTTGGCGCAGCACGGGCCGGAGCCGGACAAAGGCGGAGAGCTTGTCGGCGAGTCCTTCGAGGCGCTGCTTGACGGAAGCGGTACCGAGGAACTCCGCCCTTCCCGTTGAATTGAGATATCGGTCGAGCAGCTCCTGTTGGGTGAGGGCGTTGTCGTTGAATTCCCGGCTGGTCAATCCGATCACCAATACCTTCGGGTCGAGAGTCGGCCGGACGACTTCCTCGATGAAAGCCTCCAACAACCGGGGCGACGATGCGTCGACGGCCGCGTTGAACGATGGTGCGCCGGTCAAATCGGCGAAGAGGCTCGAGTCGAATCCCCTGTTGACCGCCGATGACCCCAGGAACACCACATCCGCGCCGGTTCCTTGGAGGTCCACCATCGCTCCGGCCTTCTCGTCGAGATCTTCCGAGCCCCAGTAGTCGACGGTGGGAAGGCGAGGCTCGAGGATACGGGCGCCGACTTCACCGAGCAGCAGCACTGCGACGATGGCGATTACCACCAGGCCTGCCGGGCTGCGCCGCCCCGGCTCTCCAGTGGGTTCGATGGTTGTTTGCTCGTCAATAATGGCCATTGTGGTCTAGAACTGGAAGTAGATGAAGGGAACGGGCGCGCCGCCGCTCCAGAGGATCACCAGCAGGATCATGGAACCGTACGCGAAGCCACGGACCAGTGCCGGAAGCCGCTGCAGAGCGGTATGGCTGCGCATGTTCCGCTGGATCAGATCGAGGCCCATGGACAGGGTGAGGGCCAAGAGCAGCATCACCGCTTCACGGACGACCAGCCGGCCAGATCGCAGGGTCACCAGACCCTCCAGATAGTCGAAGGCCTGAGAGAACGACTCGGCCCGGAAGAAGATCCACGTCACGTTGACCAGGTTGAAGGTGATGAACGCCGGGAGCAAGTCGCGCCATTCGAACGGGTCGGAATGATCCTTCTCAGAGATGTGGGGGACCCAGCGGTGGGCTACCAGGTACAGACCGTGCAGGCCACCCCACACAACGAACGTCCACGCCGCCCCGTGCCACAGGCCCCCCAGCAGCATGGTCAGCATCAGGTTGCGGTACTTCTTGGCAATGCCCTTGCGGTTGCCGCCCAACGGGATGTAGAGATAGTCGCGCAGCCAGGTCGAGAGGGAGATGTGCCAGTTGCGCCAGAAATGAGTGATGTTGCGGGACAGATACGGCTGGTTGAAGTTCTCCATCAGCTCGATGCCCAGGAGGCGGGATGAGCCCCGGGCGATGTCCGAGTAGCCGGCGAAGTCCCCGTAGATCTGCAGAGCGAACGCAACGATGCCGACCATGAGTGTGGCGGCCCCGGCCGTGTCGGCTTGGCGGAACGTCTCGTTGACGATCGGGGCCAGGGAGTCCGCGATCACCACCTTGCGCACCAGGCCGAGGAGGATCAAGAACGAGCCGCTGCGGACCTGCTCATAGGTGAGTGAGGTGCGGGGAGTGGTTATCTGGGGAAGCAGGCGCTGGGCTCGCTCGATCGGGCCCGCCACCAACTGAGGGAAAAAGGCAACGTAGACGGCGAAGTCGAGCAGGCTCTGCTCGGCTTCCTTCTTGCGACGGTAGACGTCGATGGTGTACGCCAGCGTTTGGAAGGTATAGAACGAGATACCCACCGGGAGGATGATCTGCAGGGCGGGGGTGCTGGGCGCCAAACCGAATCTGCCCATGACATCGGCGAACGAGTCGGCGAAGAAGTTGAAGTACTTGAAGAAGCCCAGGATGCCGAGGTTGGCCAGCAGGCTCAGACCGACGAGGCGTTTGCGGGCGGCATTGTCCTCTTGGGTTGCGAGCGCTCGGCCGACGTAGAAGTCGACCGTGGTCGACAGGATCAGCAGACCGAGGAATCGCCAGTCCCACGCACCGTAGAAGATGTACGACGCCACCAGTAATAGGGCGTTCTGCCGTTTGCGCAGCACCGTCCAATAGAGGACGAACACGACCGGTAGGAAGATCGCGTATGTGAACGAGTTGAAGAGCAAACTGTTACCTCGTTTGCGAACCCACTCCGAAGGTTGTCACGCCGGCGAAAGCATCGGAACGCTACCCAAGTCTCCCCAGACCAATTGCGCACCTGATATCTGCATGCTGGAGGTGCGACTTTACTCCAATGCATATGTCTGCATTCCCTCAGTGGCGTGTGAGCCGCCACGCTAGTTGGTTGTGGAGCTTTCCCTGGGCGGGTCAGCTCAGCTGCGAGAAGATCGACAGCAAGTTGTCGACGGGGATTGCCCCGCTAACGCGCAAGACCACGATCCCGTCGGAATTGACGAACACCGTCGTGGGAAAGAATCGCAAACCCAAAGCGCGGGCCGCGGACTGGGCGGTGTCGTCGACGACGGTCGGGAACGTCCAGCCTTCCCGTTCGAGCCACGCCGACGGTGGGTAATTGTCCCGGCTCTTGTCGACGCTGGTCGACACCGAGTAGACGTCGACGGTGGCAGGTAACTGATTCGTTTCTAGGTACTGGGTGTAGTCCGAGACCTCGGACTGGCAGTACGGTCACCAATGAGCGAGGAGAATGATCGCCTTCGGCCGGCCGTCGTTGGTGATGGCCACGGGGTTTCCGTTGAAATCCTCTCCTCGAATCTCGGGCATGGTCATGCCAACGGCCGAGTCGGCGGTGCCCTGGTCGGGAGTGCCCGGGAGGGCGCTCCCGGCGACGGTGACGTCGGCGAACTCCTGGACGTTGGAACTGCCGTTGGCATTGTCGCCGGTGAGGCCGGTGGTGATGAAGGCGACCAGCAGCAGCACCAGAATGCCGCCGCCCACGTAGAACGGAACTTTGGATCGTTTTGGCTGCGGTTTCTTGCGGCTCGTCATTCTTGGCTCCCGGTTGGTTCGCCCGGTGAGGCCCATAGCATAAGGGCAATCATGAAGCTAAATCCGACCAAGGACATGAACGGGAAGTCTACGAAGCCGAATTCCCAGATGTAGCGCTCCGTGCAAGAAACATCCAGAGAGCAGCCCAGGATCTCAGCGTCGGGGATATAGCCGATGATGTACTGGTAGATAGCCAGGACGCCGCCGATCACCATGAGTGGCAGCACGTAGATGCGGATGTTGGTGTCCCGCTTCCAGGCGGCGATGCCCATGATCACCACCAGCGGGTACATGACGATGCGCTGGTACCAGCAGAGGGAACAGGGCGGGTACCCTACGATCTCGGAGTAGTAGAGACTCCCCAGCATGGACACGAGCGCTATGAGGAAGACGAGCCAGTAGGCCCAGTCACCGAAGATGCCTTTCAGTTGGTTGTTCCGGCCGGCCAGGGCAGCGGAGAAGCGGCCCCCGAGGCCGAGAGCGGCGATGACGATGGTTCCCGCCAGGGCGGCCAGGGTCATGAGGGCGAAGAACCGATCGGCGAGGGCGACGTCCATCCGCGGCAGATTAGTGGGGCGGTTCGCCCTGCCGGATGGCAGACCCTCTGCTTTGCGAGTGTCCCCTCCAACCTCGCTTGGCTCGGCCACTTTCCACGTCTGGTGCTGGGAGTACCCCCGCCGGCTCGGCTGTGACGAGCCAACCCGCCTCCCCCGCCTCATGCCGGGGAGGGCACGAGAGGCGGGCCGGTGTTCCCGGCAGCAATCAACTGCGGTTCAGATAGGCGCTCAGCCGGTTCGACTCCCGCTTGGCCAGACCCTCGGCGACGTCCAGTCGCTCGAGGGCCTGGGCGATCGCTTTGTCGCCGTGGGGCACCTCGTGGGTCGCCAGGAAAGCCCGCACATCGTCGGCCCTGTTGTGCCGGGTCCAGATCGTCTCGACGGCCCGTTTGAGGATCATCGGCGGGAACAGCTCGAGAAGGCGGTCCCAGTTGATCTTGATGAGCTCCCAGGCCAGGTCGCCGTTGGTTTCGCCGGCCAACAGGCGGCCGACCACCATCGGTCCGTTCGAGGTCCGGATACGGCCGTCGAGCGTCATCGTGAACGTCTCCTCGGCCAGACCCGGTTGAGGGAATTCCGCCAGGGAGTACATGAACCTGTCCTCGGCTTGGGGGTCGGTGGCGTGCTGGTACTTTTCGGAGAACCGTTGATAGTCGGCTTCGGTTCCAGCCGAGGCGGTGATGTAGACGGCCGCCACCGCCACGTCGGGATCGACCGACTCGGGTGATTCGAGCAACCGGTCGACGATCCGGCGGGCCTGCTCCCGGGCGTGGCCCTGCTTGCCCGTTGTGCCGAGGGCCCGGAGCAGGGTGCCGCGCAGCTTGCGGGTGAGGTCATCCTCCCCTTCCTCGGGCACCCAACCGAGCCGTTCGGCGGCAGGCTCGATGAGGCCGCGTACCCATCCTTCGAATGCCGGCCGCCGTTCGGGCTGCACGATGCGGTGCAACCGGTCGAGGGTCCCGGCGAGCAGTCCCCACACGGCCGCTTCGGTCTCGCCCTGATAGCGGGAGGCAAGGTCCAGGTAGGTACCCGAGTCGACCCGGCCCGCCTTCACCTGAGCCCAAGAGTCGTCGAGCAGCGTGTACCGCTCCAAGGGATCGAGCTGGTCGAGACGTGCGACCAGGCCGTCCATCAACTCGGGCGTGTACCGGACCCGGAAGAAGCCGTTTCCACCGGCGTTGGCCACCGCCCATTCGACGGGACCATGCGCCCGGACCTCCTCGGGGGTGGCTCCGACGATGGCGGTCGTGGTTTCCTCGGTTGCACCGTCGCTGATGCGGACTACCAGCGGCACGTGCCATTCACCGCCAGCCACCTGGGGCAGATAACCGAACCGTCGCTGCTCAACCAGCAGACCGTCACCATCCGGAGAATGGGAGATCTCGACCTCGGGAAAGCCACCCTGGAAGATCCACGAGTTCATCATCGCTCCGACCGGTTGACCGGACGCCTGCTCCAACGCTGCCCACAGATCGTGCGTCTCGGTGTTGCCGTGCTCGTGGGCTCGCAGATAGTCCCCGACTCCCCGCCGGAAGGTCTCTTCGCCGAGGAACTGCTGCAACATCCGGAGCAGCGCCGATCCCTTCTGATAGGTCAATGAATCGAACATCTGGTCCGCTTCATCCGGGGCGTCCACGTCGAACTCGACGGGACGGGTCGTGGCCAGAGCATCGGTGTCGAGGGCGTACCCCCGGGAGGGGGCGAACTCCAACCACGTCTTCCATTCAGGTCGAAAAGAATCCGAGGCCAGCATCTCCATGAAGGTGGCGAACGCTTCGTTCAACCAGATGCCGTTCCACCATTTCATGGTGACCAGGTCGCCGAACCACATGTGGGCCAGCTCGTGGGCGATCACCGAGCTGACTCGCTCCAATTCCACCTGGCGGGCGACCTGGGGATCGACCAGAACGGCGTTCTCACGGAAGGTGACCGCCCCGAGGTTCTCCATCGCCCCGAAGGAGAAATCGGGTATGGCAATGAAGTCCATCTTGTCGCCGGGGTAGGGGATGGCGTAGTAGTCGGCCAGCCAGTGGAGGAAATGGGCGCCGGCTTCGAGGGCAAACCCGGTCAGGTGGCCCTTGCCGGGTGCGTGCACGACCCGCAGCGGGATACCGTCCACGTCGACGGGGTCGGTAGCTTCGAGCGGGCCGACCACAAAGGCGACCAGATAGGTCGACATCTTCATCGTGTCGGCGTAGCGGACCGCAACTTTGCCGTTGCCGGCTGGCTGTCGGTCGATCTGGCGGTTGTTGGAGACGGCGAGCAGATCGGCGTCGACCACCAGCGTGATGGCAAACACCGCCTTGAAATCGGGTTCGTCCCAGCACGGGAAGGCGCGGCGGGCGTCGGTGGCCTCGAACTGGGTGGTGGCGATGGCCCGTTCATTGCCTTCGTTGTCGATGAAGGTGCTCCGGTAGAACCCGCGCAGCTTGTCGTTGAGGATGCCCTCAAACGCGATGGAGAGACTCCAATCGCCGGGGGCGGCCTCATCCGCCAGCACCAGCCGGGCCCGTTCCTCTTCCTTCTCGAAAGTGACCGTGACCGATCGGGTCTGCCCCCGGGCGTTGGTGAGTGCGATCTCGCCGAATTCCAGTTCGAGGGCGTTGAGGACGATCTCGTCGGTTGCTTCCTCGATCGTGATGGCAATGTCTACCCGGCCCGTGAAGGTCGCCCGCTCGAGGTCGGGTTCGATGGTGAGGTCGTAGCGGTGCGGGACCACGTGTCGGGGAAGGCGGTAGCGGCTTTCGGTCACTTCGGCTCCTTGGTTTCGCAACCTGCCGATGGTAACGCCTTGGTGGAGCACGGTTTCCGGTATCGTGCCGGCTGAGGAGGAAGCATGGAGCGAGTGCTCGATTGGGGCATCGAAGTCGTCCTGTGGTTCCAGCAGGCCAGCCCACAGCTCGATGCCGTGTTCGCGGCGTTCACTTTCCTCGGCGACGAAGAGTTCTTTCTCATCGCCCTCCCGCTGATCTATTGGAGCATCGACCGGGCAGTTGGGGTGCGGTTGATGGTGGTGTTCCTACTGTCCGG
>Ga0209751_10005501_pt1 | contig 11918 bp, 10 predicted proteins | sample RifCSP13_1_FD_184019 | JGI IMG/M metagenome (GOLD analysis project Ga0209751, IMG submission 184019) | Soil microbial communities from Rifle, Colorado - Rifle CSP2_sed 13_1 (SPAdes) (version 2) | ecosystem: Environmental > Terrestrial > Deep subsurface > Rock core/Sediment | place: Rifle... | reverse complement strand
AAGATTGAACCCCACCGCGGCGCCGACGAACTCGGCCAGGTCGGTGGCCATGGCCACGATCTCCATCAGCCCCCACATCATCCAGACGACCGGACGCGGGAACTCTTCGCGGCACAGTTCGGCCAGGTTGCGGCCCGTCGCGATCCCGAGTTTCGCCGAGAGCGTCTGCACGAGCATCGCCATCAGGTTGCTCGCCGCGATCACCCAAAGCAGCAGCAACCCAAACTTCGAGCCGGCCTGGATGTTCGTCGCGAAGTTGCCCGGGTCGATGTACGCCACGGCCGCCACGAACGCCGGGCCGAGGAAGGGCAGGAGGCGCGCGATGCCGCGGCGTCCCCCGCGGCCGGCCAGGATGTCGCCCGCCGCCGATACGGTGGCGGCGTCGGATGGTTTAGGCAAGGCTAAATATCCCTCTTCCCAAAGATACCTCCAGGCAGCTTTGCCGTCAACTCGCGCCGGGCCCGACTCCTGACCATGTTTCAACCTTCCCGGTACCCCCCTTGTATGGCCGGGAGGAGGCGGGGATGGCACACTCGGAGTTAGATTCGACCCACACCCATGGAGGTGAACAGTTCGATGAAGCGAGTCCTGCTAGCCCTGATCCCGGTGGCCCTACTGGCTACCGCGTCGCTGGCGATCTCAGGGATCACTCCGCAGCCCTTCTTTGTCGCCAGCACCATGCCCGCTGAGGAGGCGGCCTCGACGAGTACCGAGGCTATGGCCCCTCGTGTTCCTTCTCAGGTGACGGTCGATGAGAAAGCCCTCGTCGCCCAGAACGCGAGCGAGACCGACGGTAGTGAGTGGATCGCGCAGGCTGGTGACATCCTGCCGCCTGAGGAGCCGCTGCCCGAGCTCGTCGTCGACAAGACATCGCTGACTCAGGCGATGGCCGATGTGCTCAAGGCGATCGAGCAGGCCAAGCTGGCTGTGACGGCCCTCGATGCCGACTCGCAGAAGCGGTACATCCAGGAGACTGTGAACTTCCTGGCGGGCGCCGGCGAGCCCAACTTCCGGCTGGTAGCCCAGTCGGGCAACGCCGACACCTACAAGGGTGTCCGAACGCTGCTGGTCCAGGCCCGCGTAGTCCGCGAGGCCGCCGAGGTCCAGTGGATCGCGGCTGTGCAGAGCCAGATGGAAGCGCGCGCGAAGAAGCTGGCCGAGATCGCCCAGGCGGGATCGCCCGATGGCACTGTGCCCCCGCCCACTACCAACAACGAGATCGCCTCGACCGTCGGCCCCACGGGCGTGCTTGGTACCCGCGGCATGCGGGTCGAGGAGCAGGCGCATGACCAGGTGAACCGGGCAATCAGGCTGGCGGTGGAAGCCCTGAGCTCGGACGAGCCGACGGAGATCATGGAGAAAGTCACCCGGATTCTGGAGACGGCTCGGAAGATCATCCAGATCGCCGTTGACCGGTAGTTAGGCAGCCGCGCGGACTCCGGCATCGATCACACAAGTGATCGACCGCGCGGGCCTCGGGAGGCGCGCAACAGCGCGCCTCCTGGCCTTTTCTCGTGGGTTTCAGGTCTTCGTAATATACTGGTGGCATGGTCCGGTTCAGCCTGCGGCGGAAGTTCCTCCTGGCGTTCGTCGGCCTCACCGTGGTCTTCGCGGCCACGTTCGGGGTGCTGGCGGCCTACCGCCTGCGGGAGATCATCACTGAGCAGGTACGCCTCCGGGCCAAGGTCGTAGTGGAGGAGCTGGCGCGGGAGGCATCGCGGTTCATCGCGACGCCGGAAGGGTTGTCGGAAACGCCCACCTCCAGTCGGCTGACACGGCGCCTGGTGGCGGGCACGGTGCTCTACGCCCAGATCATCAGGGAGGGCACCGTCCGATTTACCGATGGCCAAACCGACCTGGCCATCCCGCCGGGCCCGCTGACCCGGCCGTTGGTGGTCATCGAGCGCCGTTCGCCGGATGGCGTCCCCTACCTGGATCTCTTCCGAGCGATTCCCGAGCATACCCTGGAGCGGCAGACTTACGTCCGGGTCGGCTTCCCGCTGGCCGACGTCTATGCCCGCATCCGCAACGAGACCAACATGATCCTCCTGGCCAGCTTGCTGTTGGTGGGCACCGGCACACTGGCTGCGCTCGTGCTGCAGCGGGCGATCCTCGGCCCGGTGGACCGGATGATGGCCGCCACGCGTCACCTCCGTCGGGGCGACTACTCGGCCCGGGTCGAGGCCCGCACGAACGACGAGTTCAGACTGCTGGCGGACGAGTTCAACGCCATGGCCTCGGCCATCGAGTCCCGCGACCAGGAGCTGGCCCGCGTCAACGAAGCGCTGCGAAAAGCCAACCGGATCAAGGACGAGTTCTTGGCCGCCATGAGCCACGAGCTCAAGACGCCGCTGCACGCCATCCGCGCCTACGCCCAATTGATACTCGAGGGCATCGACGGGCCGATTACCGACGCCCAGCGCAAAGACCTGGAGTCGCTCCTGGCCGCGGGCGATCACCTGCTGCACCTGATCGAGGGGATCCTGCGATACTCGGCGCTGGAGGCCGGGGGCGCGTCTGTGGAGGTTCATGACGTTCGGGCGATGGACGTGGTCGAGCAGGCGCGGCAAAATGTGGAACACCTGGCGCGCTCGAAGGGACTGCCGATCATGGCCCAGGCCGATGGGACCACGACGGTGCGCGCGGACGAGACGATGCTGCGCCAGATCCTGATCAACCTGCTGCACAACGCGATCAAGTACACCGATAAGGGACGGATCACGGTGACGACCGCGGTCCAGGACGGGCAGGTGCTGTTCGCGGTCACGGACACCGGGCCCGGCATCCGCCCAGAGGACGCGCACGAAGTGTTCGAACCGTTCCGGCGGGCGGGCCACCCGGCGCGCCGGGAGATCGATGGGATCGGCCTGGGCCTGGCCGTCGTGAAGCGCTACGTTGAGCTCCAGGGCGGGCGGATCTGGTTCGAAAGCCCGCCCACTGGCGGCGCGACCTTCTTCTTCACCCTGCCGCAAGGGAGTGGCGGATGAAGATCCTGGTGGTGGAAGACGACGCGCGGTCGCGCGACCTGCTGGTCAAGTACCTGGGCGCGAAGGGGCACGATGTCGCAAGCGCGGAGAGCGGCAACCGGGCGCTGACGAGCGCAGTGGCGTTCGGGCCGGACCTCATCCTGCTCGACGTCAACCTGCCGGACATCGACGGCTGGGGCGTGCTGGACGCCGTCCGGAAGTTCAGCCAGGTCCCCGTGATCATGGTGACGGCGCGGGACTCAGCCCAGGACAAGGTCGCCGGGCTCGACCTGGGCGCCGACGACTACATCACCAAGCCCTTCGACCTTCGTGAGCTGGACGCGCGTGTGAACGCGGTCGTGCGCCGGTACCATCCAGCCACCCCGACGGTCATCCAGACGGGCGAACTGGTCATCAACGATGAGCGCAAAGAAGTTCTCGTGCGAGGCCAGCCGGTGAGCCTCTCGCCCAAGGAGTTCGAGTTGCTCCGCCTGCTGGCGTCGAAGCCAGGCAAGGTCTTCTCGACCGAGGAGATCCTGGCGGCCGTCTGGCCGGACCGGGACGCGGCCGCCGCGGAGGACGTGAAGAAGTACGTGTTCATGCTGCGCAGCAAGATCGAGCGGGATCCGGCCGATCCCAAGATCATCCAGACCGCCCGCGGGTTCGGGTACCGGTTCGAGCAGCGAGCGACCTAGATCAGATTCCCGCCGGCGCTCCTACGCGGCGCCGAAGCGTCCGCGCCGGTGTCATTCAGAAGAAAACTGGGTATACTGGTGCACGACAGGCTGCGGAGGGGTGCGAGAGCGGCTTAATCGGCACGCCTGGAGAGCGTGTAGGCGGGCTACAACCCTGCCTCGTGGGTTCAAATCCCACCCCCTCCGCCATCAGTGTTCTGCTGCGGGGTAGAAACCGGTGTTGATGCGCGTACGTGAGCGGTTGGGCAGGTTTCCAGTGGACTGGCGGCGGGTGGGCCGCGGCGCCTTCGATTTCGGCAAGACACTCGTGATCGCGTTCCTGCTGGCCCAGCTCGTGATGGTGTCGGTCGCGCAGGCGTTCCAGGTCGAGCAGTACTCGATGGAGCCAACCCTGCTGCCGCACGATCGGGTGCTGGTGAACAAGTTCATCTACCGGTTCCGGGAGCCGCACCGCAGCGACGTGATCGTGCTGCGCTATCCGCGCGACCCCGGGAAGAACTACATCAAACGGATCGCCGGGCTGCCGGGCGACCGTGTCGAGATCAAGAACGGTCACCTCAGCATCAACGGCCGGGCGATCGAGGAAGTGTACCTCAACGGGCAGCCCTCGGGGGACTACGGCCCCGAGACCATCCCCGCGGACTCGTTCTTCGTGCTGGGCGACAACCGGAACAACAGCGAGGACAGCCGGGCCTTCGGGTTCCTGAACAGGAGCCAGATCGTCGGGCAGGCGGCGCTGATCTACTGGCCGGTGAACAGGGTCAGGGTGCTGCGGACGAAGTAGTCACGGCGTCACTCGTCGGCGGCATCGTCTCTCTGCTGCTCCCGCTCGCGGATGTCGCGCCGCAGGGCCTTCCCGATGATCGTCTTCGGAATCTCCGTCACAATCTCAAACCGCCGCGGGATCTTGTAGGTCGAGAGGCGCTGCGAGCAGAATTCGTGTAGCTCTCGCTTGAGGGCCTTGGGGTCGCCGCCGTCCTTCGGCACCACGTGGGCGACCAGCATCTCACCCCGCACCCGATGCTTGATGCCGGCGACGGCAGCCTCCTTCACTCTAGGGTGTTCGTAGAGCACTTCCTCAATCTCGCGCGGGAAGACCTTGAACCCGCCGATGATGACCATGTCCTTCTTGCGGTCCTCGATGTAGAAGTACCCGTCCGGGTCCATGCGGGCGATATCGCCGGTGAAGAGCCACCCGTTCCGGAGCGTCTGATCGGTCTCGCCCGGGTTGTTCCAATACCCCTTCATCACCTGGGGGCCGCGGACGACCATCTCGCCCACCTCGCCCACAGGCAGGTCGCGAGTGCCGGTCTCGACGTCGACGATCTTGGCGTTGGTGGAGGACACCGGAATGCCGATCGAGGCGCTCTTCCGCGTGCCGTAGATCGGGTTGGCATGCGTCAATGGCGAGGCCTCGGACATTCCAAAGCCCTCGATGATCCGGCCGCCGGTCAACTCCTCGAACCGGCGCTGGACCTCCACCGGCAGGGGCGCCGAACCCGAGACGCACGCGCGGATCGACTTGAGATCGTATTTCTCGATGTCGCGCAATTGATTGATGGCCAGGTACATGGCCGGGACGCCCGGGAAGACGGTCGGCCGGTACTTGGGCACGGCCTCGACGACCGTCTTCACCTCGAACATCTTCATCAGCAGCATGATATTGCTCGCGCCAATCGCCACGGACAGGTTCATGCAGACCGTCAGGCCAAAGACATGGAAAAACGGCACGACGGAGAGAATCCGCTCCTGCCCTTCCTTGAGGTCGGTCAGCCAGGTGCGGGCCTGGAGGCAGTTGCAGACCAGGTTGCGGTGTGTCAGCGTCGCGGCTTTGGGGATGCCGGTGGTGCCGCCGGTGTACTGCAGGACGGCCGGATCGTTTTGATCAACCGCCGCGCGCTGGTCAAGCCGCGGCCCGCGCAGCATGGACATGAAGCGTATGATGCCCGAACCGTGGGGCATCACGTCGCCCTCTTTCCTGGCCCGGAGCAGCCCGTACAAGAACCGCCACTTTCCAGGGAAGAAATCGTGAAGGTTGGTGACGACGACCGCCTGTAGGTCGGTATGCGGGCGGACCTCGTGCACTTCCTTGTAGAGCCTCGAGAGCGCGACGGCGAACTTCGCGCCCGAGTCCTTCAGGTTGAACGCCAGGTCGCGGCCCTTATAGAGCGGGTTGACCTGCACGAGGACCCCGCCGGCCTTCCAGATCGCGTAGGCGGCAACCACGAACTGCGGGCAGTTGGGCAACATGATCGCGATCCGATCACCCCGCTGCATGCCGCGCTTGACGAGCGAGGCGGCGAACCGGTCGGAGAGCTCGTCGAGCTGCGCGTAGCTGATCCGCCGGTCAAATTTCGGACCGACCTGGATGAGGGCAACGTTGTTAGGATACTTTCTGACGCTCTGTTCGAGGAATCCGTGGATGGGATGGGTCGGGAAGTCAAGCGTGCGCGGGACGCCGGGCTCGTAGAACTTGTGCCAGGGCCGCTCGGCCAGCGGCTCGGGAACTGCCATAGTCCCCTCCTGAGCGCGATGTACGGACGCAGGTTCCGCGCTGTAGCGGCAAATCCTGCTCGCGGGCCCGCGCACGCTGGATGAGTGTCTAACCGACACTGCTTGCTGAGTAATTCCTTACGAGTTACAATGTAAGGGAGGCATATGAATTCAGTAAGGACGCCCTCGGGGGGAGCTGCGTGGGATGGCCAGGGCGCGGGTCACATCTAAAGGACAGATCACGATCCCGAAGGATATCCGCGAACGCCTGGGTGTTGGGCCCGGGGATATGCTGGAGTTCCTTGCCGAAGGGGACCGTCTAGAGGTACGGCCTCTCCGGCGCCGCAGGCTACAGGAGTTCCGCGGCCTGTTCCGCGTTCCGGAAGTCCTCCCCTTTGAACAGGAGAGGACTCGCGCATGGGCCGCGCAGACCCGCAGGCTGACCAAGAGGCGCCGGGAACGCCATGGCTGAGGCCCTGCTCGATGCAAACGTCCTGCTGCGATACCTGACCGACGAGCCCCGGGCGCTCGCCGACCGGACCTCACGCATTCTGGAGGCAGCCGAGGCGCGAAGGATCAGGCTGGTCGTGGCCCCGCTGACCGTCGCGGAAGTGGTCTTCGTCCTGGACTCCGTCTACGGCTGGAGGCGTCGCGAGATCGCCAAGCGACTCCTGAGCCTGATCTCGGCCTCTCTGATGATGTTCCTGGATGAGGAGGCCATTACGCGGGCGTTGATGTGGTACCGGGATCTGGGTGCTGTTCACTTCGCGGATGCTTACGTCGCCGCTCTTGCCATTGACCGCGCGAGTCCGTTGGTCTCCTTCGATCGAGGGGTGAGACGGATTCCTGGGCTCACCGTTGTCGAATCCCCTGAGGACCTGTGACGTGTGTCACGCTCTTCGGGTGCCGCGCGTGGTATGATGCCCCTGGCCGTGCTAGGTGGGGAGCTAGCGGTTCCCTGTAACCCGCAATCCGCTACAGCGGGGCTGAACTCCCGTCTAGAGGCGCCATCCCGTGGGGCCAGGCCCGCGCGTGCAGCGAGGAGGGCTGGGTCCTGTGCAACGGGAACTGACCAACCCCGCCAGGCCCGGGAGGGAGCAACGGTACGTCAGCGACCCCGTGTGCCGCAGGGGCACCTGGTCAGAGCCGGCTGCGTGGACACCGCCCGGGGGATGATCGTCGAAGGCGGGTGCACGGCCGACTGTTCTTCCCCTGGCCGCGGCGTTTCTTGTCCTCCTCCTTAAACACCTTGCCCGGGGCGACCAAGCCAGAGGTCCAGACCGACTGGCCCGGTCTGTCTGCGGGCATGAACCTTATGAGGGCTTTCGCAAGGGGGGATGTTGTTGCGCCGTCGCCTGACCCTTCCTGAAGGCTATCGGGCGGAAGAGACGTCTGTCCTGCGCCTCTACGATCCGCAGGGGACACTGCTCCTGGAGGAGCCCGGAGACCCATTTGCTCCGTTGACGATCGAGGCGTGCGCCTGGCGGGACGTCTGGGATCAGGTCGAGCTCGAACTGAAGGACGACCTGGCCGCCCTCCATGAGGGCACCCGCCCGATACACCAACTGCACCGGCTTCGCCAGTACATGCGAATGCTGGATGCCGTGGACCAGCCTCCGGTTGCTGTGCGGGAACCATCGCGCCGACGCAACGCGGTCGCCTGGGTCGCGCTGGCTGCCTCGGCGGCGGCGCTTGCGCTGGTGATCCTGAGCACCCCGCTCGAGGTCACGCGGATCCCGGAGCGCTCCTCGACCCTGACACCGACCCTTCCGGGCGCGGCCCGGCTGTCCGCCAGGCCGCCGGCCGCACCCCCGCTGTCATCGCGGCTGCCGACACTGGCTCGACCCACGGGCCCATCGGCTGAGCAGCCCGCGACGATTGGGTACGTGGTGACGTTCGGTGAGTTTGCCAGCCGGACCGCCGCCGAAATCAGGATGCACCTCATCCGGGGCAAGGGATACATCGTGTACGTTGCGCGCGTTGGCGATTCGCTCCACGTCGTGACCCGGCCGTATCGCACCTGGGTGCAGGCCGAGCGTCTGGCAAACGCGTTGCAGGAAATCGGTCTCCCGGCCCGGGCGCGAATCGCAAGGATTGGTGAGCTGCTCAGGGCTCGCGGGGACTCCTGAAGCGGCCGGCCGCTAGGACCCCGGCTGGCCGGCGGTCTGCGCGCGTCGGTCGTGGGGAAGCAGGGCCGCATAGACGACCTCGCAGGCCGGCGTGGGCACCCCGCTCTCGCGTCCGTACCGCGCGACTGTCCCGTGCAGGGCCTCGATCTCCAGACGCTTCCCGTGGGTCAGGTCGTAGTAAAGAGATGAAGTATAGTGCGGTTCCAGCTTCGCGACCCGCGCCATGTGGTCGTCCACCACCTGACTGTCCAGTCTCACCCCGCGGGCCCGGCCGACGGCGACGACCTCCTCCAGGAGTTGGCGGTACATCGCCCACGCCGGAGGGCACGTGCGGATGTCGCCGATGGGCAGGCGCGTCAGGGCAGTCATCCCCGCCTGCGCGCAGATCAGCGCGTACTTCACCCATTTCTCGCGCACAATATCATCCGACGCCGTCGCGTTCAGGCCAGCCTCCTTCAGCGCCGCCTCCAGGCGCCGGGCGCGATCGCTCATTCCGCCGCGCCATTCGCCAAAGTTGAGGATTCTCGGACCCCCGGTCTGCTCAACGATCCCCGGTGCCTGGATCGTGGCCAGCAGGTACACGTTGCCGCCGAGGACTCGATCGGCACCGAACATCCGCACAAGAATCTCCTCGTTCTCCACGCCATTCTGCATGGAGAGAATGGCCGTCTTGGGCCCCGCCGCGGGGCCCAGTCGCGTCGCGGCCTCCTGGGTATCAAAGGACTTCACGGTGAAAAGCACGAGATCCGGGGGAGGTCCGTCGGCAGGATCGTCTGTCGCGTCTCCGCGGGCGAAGAACTCGCCGTGCACTGTGCGCAACTGGACCCCGCCCTGGCGACGCAAGGCTTCCAGGTGCGCCCCGCGCGCGACAAATGTGACGCGGTGGCCAGCGTTTGCCAGCATGCCGCCGTAGTAGCCGCCGAGGCCGCCGGAGCCGATAACCGTGACGTTCATTACTGAGACGGCGCTCCCGGAGGGGGATCCCGCTCGGCGGCATCGTCGCGGGCGGCGTCCTCTTTGGCCACCTCCTCGCGCGGAGCCCGCGTCGGACCGAACCGGCGCAGGCGCTCGGCCAACTCATCCAGCCGACGGCTCACCAGATAGTTGACGGTCCCTTCGGGGAAATTTCCCCCAGCGTCGGCGTCGCCTGCCGGCACGTCGGTCAGCACCTCAAGCCCCTCGTCGATGGTGTGCACCGCCCAGATGTGGAACCGGCCCGCGTGAATGGCCTCGGTCACCTCGTCATTCAGCATCAGGTTGCGGAGATTCTGGTGGGGGATCATGACGCCCTGATGCCCGGTCAGCCCCAATGCCTTGCAGACGTAGAAGAAGCCCTCGACCTTCTCATTGACGCCGCCGATGGGTTGGATCTCGCCCTTCTGATTCACCGAACCGGTGACCGCGATGCCCTGCGCGATGAACAGACCGGACAAATCGGAGAGGAGCGCGTACAGTTCGGTGGACGCGGCCGAATCGCCATCGACCTCTTCGTAGGTCTGCTCGAACGTGAGCGAGGCGTTGAGCGACAGTGGGCGCCGCTGCGCGTACTTGCCGCCCAGGTAGGCCGCCAGCGTGAAGACGCCCTTCGTGTGAATCCGCCCTGACATCTGGGTCTCGCGCTCGATGTTGACGACGCCGCGGCCGCCGACGTACGTACGGGCCGTGATCCGCGTCGGCCGCCCGAAAGCGTAATCGCCGAGCACCAGCACGGAGAGCCCGTTGACCTGCCCTTGCACCCCCCCGTCAACCGACACCAGGATCTGCCCTTCGCGGATCAGGTTACGGATCCGCTCTTCGACGCGGTTGCTGCGCCGGATCCGCTCGTCGATGGCCCGCCGGACGTGCGGAGCCGACACGACCGAGGCGCCTTCGCTCTTCGCCCACGCCGACGCCTCGTAGATCACATCCACCATCTCGTTGAAGCGCATCGACAGCCGGTGCTGATCCTCGGCGATGCGGGCGCTCTGCTCGAGCGTGCGGGCGACGGCGCTCCGGTCGAAAGGCAGCAGCCCCTCGCGCTTGCAGATCGTGCCGATGGCGCGTGCGTACTCGACCAGCCCGGCGTCGGTGCGGTCGATGTCCACGTCGAAGTCGGCCTTGATCTTGAACAGCTTTGGGAAGTCGTCGTCGTACTGGTAGAGCAGGTGATAGATGAGCGGGGCGCCAATGAGGATGACCTTCACGTCGAGCGCGATCGGCTCCGACCGCAGGGTGGCGGTCGGGAAGAGACCGTACTGCTCCCCGATGTTCTCGATGCGGATCTCGCGGCTCTTCAGCGCACGCTTGAGGCCCTCCCACGACAGCGGCGACGTCAGGACATCCCGGGCCTGGAGGATCAGGTAGCCGCCATTTGCCCGGTGAAGCGCGCCGGGCTTGATCATCGTGAAGTCGGTGACGATGGCGCCAAACTCGCCGCGGTACTCGGACTTCCCGAACAGGTTGTAGTAGGTCGGGTTCGATTCGTACACGACCGGGGCGCCCTGGGTCTGGCTGTTGTCGATCAATAGATTGACCCGGTAGCGGGTGAACTCGCCCCGCCGCGGCGCCAGGAACGGTAACTGCGGCTGCTGGTCGCCCTCGTCCTTGAAGTCGTCGTGGCGCTCGACGACGTCGGTCAGGAACCTGTCGAGCCAGGCGACGATCCGCGGGTGGTCTGCGTAGTACTGCTTCAGTGCCTCCACGGCGTGGCTGGCCACCGACAGGACCGCCGATCGCTCCAGTTCCTGGAGGGCCTCTTTCGCCTCGCGTTCGATGCCGCGGACCTTGCGCGTCGCGTCGCCGACGTTCTCCTGTAGCGCGCGGGCCCGGCGCTCGAGTTCTTGACGGTGCTGGGCCGTCAACTGCGAGAGCTGCTCGTCCCCCAGCGGCTCGCCGGACGCCGACACCGGCACCGTCACGATGCCCATCGGGGTGCGCTGCAGCGCGAAGCCCAGGCGCCGGGCTTCCTGCTCCAGGTCTCGCCAGAGGGAGTTAGCCTGCTGCTCGAAGGACTGAATGACGCCGCTGCGTTTGGCTTCGAACGTCTCGCTGGCAAAGAGCTTGCGAATGGAGTCGCGCAGCTCCTCGACCAGCCGCTCGATCTCCCGGCGAAACCGCGCCCCTTGTCCGGGCGGTAGGGCAATCGCGATCGGCTGGTCGGGCTGCTGGAAGTTGTGCACATAGATCCAATCCGACGGCGCAGAACGGCCAGCGGCGACCCTGGCCACCTTGCTCTGGGTGTAGGTGGTGCGGCCCGTCCCGATGGGGCCGGCGACGAACATGTTGTAGCCGGGCTGGGGAACCGTGAGGCCGAAGTCGAGCGAGCGCACGGCGCGGTCCTGTCCGACGATGCTCTCACCGGGCGGAAGGTCATCGGTCGTCGTAAAGGGCAGGGCGTCCGGCTGGCAGGTCCACCGTACCTGGTCCGCGGAAACCTCGCGGCGGGCGCGCAACTCTTGTTCATGTGACATACTATGAGTGTTCGTGGGGTTGATGAAACCCTCCTGTGGTACGATTCTCCTGATGGAGGACGGATGCGATACCTTCTCATTGCCCTCCTGATCGCGGCCATCGCCGGCTTCCAGGCGCCGGGGCGCGCCCAGGCGCCGTACTACGCCGGGAAGACGATCGAGGTCGTCGTGCCGAGCGCGGTCGCT
>Ga0209751_10005500_pt1 | contig 11926 bp, 13 predicted proteins | sample RifCSP13_1_FD_184019 | JGI IMG/M metagenome (GOLD analysis project Ga0209751, IMG submission 184019) | Soil microbial communities from Rifle, Colorado - Rifle CSP2_sed 13_1 (SPAdes) (version 2) | ecosystem: Environmental > Terrestrial > Deep subsurface > Rock core/Sediment | place: Rifle... | reverse complement strand
GATCGGGAAGCTCACGAAGACGATGACGAGAAATAATGTTCCTGCGACGAGACGATGCATATGCCGTGACTCCCGTATGATAATCGGAAGCATTCCTGGACAGAGTTTTACGCTCACTGCCCGAATCGTGCAGCACTCGAAATGCGGCCGCACGTGGCCGGGCTGCCATGTGTTCACGCGGGGTCGCCCGTGTTGAAACCTGGTCGCGCGCTTTGCCGTCTCGATCCCACAATGCTTCTTGCCAAGTGCACCCGTTGCTACCCACCATTTGAGCGTTGCGGCGGGCCTCGGATAGTCCCAGTCAGCTCCTCACCTGTCCACCCGCGGGCGTGCACTCCAGATTGACGGCAATGCGGGACTTGAAGCTTCAGCCGAGCTTGCTATCACTCTTCCTCCAGCAGGAGCCACTTCATGCATTTCCTTGTTGTCCTGGTCTTCGCGTTCGCAGTCGTCGTCGCAGTGCCCCCCGCGACCGCCTGGATCACCAAGGCCCCTGCTGGCAAGGCGACCAGCCTAATTCTCAAGATCGAGACGAAGGCCAGAAAGCTCAACCACCCGTGGGGTCTGGCCTTCCTGCCCGATGGCCGACTTCTGCTCACCGAGCGTGTCGGGCGCATGCGCATCCTGGGCACGAACGGCAGGCTTTCCAAGCCGCTGCAGGGCGTGCCCGCGGTCTATACCAGCGAGCAGGGCGGTCTGCTCGACGTGGTGCTCGCCCCCGACTTTGCGGCATCGGGCATGATCTATTTCAGCTACGCGGAGCCGCGCGGGGGTCGCAAGAGCAACGGCACCACCGTGGCCCGCGCGAGGCTCGCCCTGCAGGGCGAGGGCGGACGGCTGGAAGACCTGCAGGTCATCTTCCGTCAGGAGCCTTCCTACGCGGGGTACTTGGCCTACGGATCACGCATTCTTGTCATGCCGGACGGATCGCTGTTCATAACCCTCGGAGAGCGCGAAGAGCTGAAGGAGCAGGCACAGAATCCCGCCAATCACCTCGGGAAGCTGGTGCGTGTGCTGCCCGACGGGCGCCCCCACCCGGATAACCCGAAGCTTGACGGCTGGCGGCCCGAGATCTGGTCGATCGGGCATCGCAACATGCAGGGCATTGCGCTACATCCCACGAACGGCCGGGTGTGGACGGTGGAGCACGGCGCGCGTGGCGGCGACGAGATCAACGTGCCGCTGGCGGGCAAGAACTACGGCTGGCCTGTGATCTCCTACGGCGTTCACTACGACGGCCGCAAGATCGGCGAAGGCACGCACAAGCCGGGGCTGGAGCAGCCCGTGTACTATTGGGACCCATCCATTGCGCCGTCCTCGGCCATCTTCTACACGGGAGATCTCTTCCCTGAATGGAAGGGCAATCTGCTCGTGACCGCCCTTGCAGGCGAGGCCCTGCATCGCCTCGTGCTGGACGGCGAGAAGGTCGTGGGCGAGGAGGTCCTGCTCAAGGAGTTTAGCGAGCGCATGCGCAACGTGCGCCAGGGCCCGGACGGTGCCATTTGGCTGCTGACCGACCATCCCGAAGGGCTGGTGCTTCGCATGGTCCCGTCGTCGACCAGCGGGTGCTCGACCAAGGATGTGTTCTTCATCCCCCAGAGCCGGGACTGCTGAGGGTCTGACCGGCCGGGCCCGGCCACATGAGCCAGTCTCGACTTTCGGGCCTGCAGGTCATTGAGAGGAGGACGAGGTTGAGCGCTACTTCGGACGGAGCCGCGATCACCGATCATCACCCGCGACCCGCGAGCCAAGTTGGCGCGCCGGCCTCATGGGGAAGTCGGCTCGTCTTTGCTTTCATCAGCCTCGCTGCATTCGCTCTCTATTGGTACTCATCCTTCCTTCTCGAGGAGCGGCAGGGCACGACGCATTTTGCCGCCGACACCTGGTTCTACACGGAGCTGGCCAAGGGGGACATCTTCGGTCGCATGGTCGAAGAATCGGAACTGTCGCGCATCTTTCGATTCCACACGACGACGGTCTTCATGGCGGCCGGCTGGATGAAGATCTTCAGCCCTCTCACCCCCTGGATCGATCCTCTCTACATATTGAAAGGGATGTTCGCCGCGGTTGGCGCGGCCGGAGTGTGGGCGGCGATGTCCGCCTTTGCCCAGGTCGTTCCGCGTTGGTACGCGCCTCTCTGGGGACTTATCTATGCCCTCTCGCTCGGCATCTGGTATTTCTCCAGCCTCGAGGAGTCCAAGATCGTTTCCGCCACACTGGCCGGCCTCTACATAGCGACCTATCTGAAACTCCGCCAAGAATGGACGATACGCGGAGCCGGGCTGCTGACGGTGATCCTGTTCTTCGCCTGCCTGAACGAGATCGTCGCGGGTTTCCTGGTGATCATACCGGTGGTCGACGCGCTCGTGCAGCACGGTTGGAATGTGCTCAGGAGCAGGTGGATCGCATGGCATGGCCTCGTCGGGCCGGTTGCCCTTGCCATACTTGAAGGCATCGGGCGTGCCTGGCCGGGAGCCGGCGGAACCCATCCGGAGGGGGCATCTCACTTCAGCATGTTTTTTTATAATCTGGCCCAGAACGACTACGACGCCGAAAGTCTGTACGCGTTCGCCGTGCGCTGGTTCTTCTTCAACTTCGCTGCGCCGGAACCTCATGGGGATCATTGGGCCGATCCCTCGATCAACTATGGCGGCGACTTCCGGCCGGTGCTGTCGACATATTTCTCCTCCCCGGCATCGGCCGCTCTGGTCCTTCTGGCCGGTGTGATGCTGGTTGCGTGTCTGCTGCCGCGGCGCAGCAGCGACCGCGTGAACGAATTGTCCGGTTTTCTCCTGGCGCTGTTGGCCTATGCGCTGCTCCGCGCCGCGTTCTTTTTCGTTTTCGTTCCGAAAGAGTGCTTCCTCTTCAGCAACAGTGTCACCCTGGCGCATATGCTGATGATCGCTATTCCGTTTGCCGCGTCGCGCCTGCCGGCAAAGCCGGTCCTGCTTCTGGTCTTTGCCGCGCTCCTGTTCGTGACCAACGGCGCCTTCATCGCCGGCCACGACGGCCTCGCGTCCTCAAACTAGGAGGAAATCTGGATGTGCCTCGCTGAGGCGCCGGCCGCTTTCGCCAGCGTGCCGCGCCCAATCGATCCTCAAGATCAGCGTGCCGCCGTCACGATAGCCGCCAACTTGCGTGCAACAACCGCCGCAAGGATCTTGCACTGCTCCTCGGAAAAGCCGGCAAAACTCAGCGCCCGCGTGAACAGCTTTGCATTGCGGCGCCTGCTTTCCTCCCAGCTGCCGATAGTCACCTCGATTTCCTGGGCGTTGCAGCTCACATGCCATGGCGTCGTTGCGGGCATCGCGTGCAGGTTGAATGAGGGGGTACTGGAACTATCGACCACAAACAGGAGACCGTTGCTGGAGCTGATCCACTCGGCGACGCGCTTCTCCAGCTCGGCCGTGGCCAGCGCTACGTCGGACATCAGACGCTGCTCCGCCTTCTGCTCGGCTTGACGCTCCGCGTCGGCTTTCGCGCGCTCGGCAGTTGTTTTCTCGTCGCTGCAGCCGTTGAGCAGGAACATCAGAACTGCTGTCAGGACGTTCAAAGAGCGCATGAATCTTCCCCTGCCGAAGTTTCCATCGATCAACATGCCGTTGTCATAAAGCGCTCACCATGTCCAGTCACGCGTTGACGGCGCAGGTTGCACGCCGACAGCGCGGGCAGGCGGCAGAATGGCAGGCGCGGCACCAACCGCTCGCCTTCCAGCACCAGATCCCGCTGCAGCCACGTCCCCAACGCCGAGCCATCCCAGCGGCGAAGCTCACCAACGCGCTCGGCCCAGCCACGCCCACCGATCCGCAACAGCTTCAATCCCTGCCCCGCCAGCAGCGCCTTGATGCGGCTGACATGCCGGCCGTGCTCGGCTTTGAGCCGCCCGATCGACCGCGACAGCTGCCGCACGTCCTCGGCTGCCGCATCGGGAACCCGCACCACGCTCCACACCTTCTTCTCCCCGCCCGCATAGCGCAGCAACAGCCCCATCAGCTTGACCAGGTCCACACGGTCGGTCTTGGCGCGTCGCGCCCGCCGCGGCCACCTCGATCGAGGAGCTGTCCACCACCAGGTTGTCGATGCCGTTGGCCTTGAGCGCGCGGTCGAGCCAGAACCCGTCGCGCCCCGCCTCGTAGCAGCTCACGACGCGCGTGTGCGCCGGCAGCCCCAGCCGCCGCTTGGCTGCCGCGGTCTCCTCCAGCAGTTTTGCCAGATCGCGCGCCGCGACGCTGCGCTCCCGCCGCCCGCCCGCCGGCGAGGCGAACAGCACCTTCCAGCTCCGCTCCGAAAGCTCCAGCGCCATGTACAATACCTGGCCGCCAACGATATCCTCACCAGCACGCGTCGCTTCGCTTCTCATCGTCATCCCTCCGATCGCGTTTGCCAAAACAGCTCGGAGGTTAGCGAAGCGACCCGCCTACATGGAATCTACGCCTGAGCCTGTCGAAGGGCGGCTGACGCACTCCTGGCGGTGGTTTTGTCTTGTTGATGCCTGGAAGCGGACGTTCAGGTGATCCGGTTGGCACGGGGAGTTTGTGTGACGGGTTTCGGATGCCGGCCCGTCGGTGATCTCGACACACATGGAGCAGGGCCGGCGTCCGAAAGCCGCCAGGCAAGGAAAGCGCGGGGAATGGGGCACCCGGTTCAGCGGGGGCCCCTATGGGGATTTGGCTGGGACCGACTGTGCAGGATGGTGCCGATGAGGCGGGCATCGCTGGCGCGAGCGACGATCGGCGGGCCGATCGACGGCCAGACCAGCATCGAGAACGGCGGATCTGAAGCAATTGGAGGTCTGTTCGACGCGGCCGATAGACGCTGAGGCCGAGCATCGTCGTGCCGGACATCGACCAGCAGCACAGCCGAGCAGCATTGTCGGGTGATCGAGGTGCAATCGGCGTCATGACGTGTCGATCCTGATGGCGATCGCCGAGGCCGTCGGACGATGTTGCGGCGTGCGGCCCCGGAACAGTCGCGACAGCACCGGCACCGGGAGCAGATAGTCCGGTGAGCTGTTGATCCAGCGCGTGCCGTCGAGGGCGATGCCGCCGCCCGGCACGATCTTGTGCACGTGCGGGTGATGCGTCATGGCCGAGCCCCAGGTATGGAGCACGGACGTGAAGCCGATCCTGACGCCGAGCCGCTTGGGGTCCGCCGCGATCGTCAGCAGCGTCTGCGAGGACGCCTTGAACAGCAGGTCGTAGATCACCGCCTTGTTGGTGTGGGCGATGGCTCCGATCTCGGCCGGTAGCGTGAACACGACGTGGAAGTAGGGCACCTCCAACAGCTCGGCTGCCCTCCTCCATCCATGCTAAGGCCTGCGATCCCTGACACTTGGGGCAGTGCCGGTTGCGGCAACTATTGTAGGCGATCGCCGTGTGGCCGCAGTCCTCGCAGCGCGCAACATGCCCGCCCAGCGCCGCCGTGCGGCAGCGCTCGATGGCCGACATCACCTTCAACTGGCCAAGGCTCACATGGCCGCGGTTGGCATCACGCCAAGCGGGGCCATGGTCGCGGAAGATCTCCGCGACCTCCAGAGCCGGACGGAGCATGCTCGCCGCCGGCTACTTCGGCGGCTGGTCCTTCCTGGGCACCAGCGGCGTCAGCAGATCGAGCGGGCTCGTCACCTCGCGCAGGATCTTTCTCGCCACGTGCGCGTACCGCGCCGTCATGAGTGCAAGAGGAGGCGGATGGCCTTCCATTTCTGCTCGGCGAAGGCTTCGCGGGCGGGGCGGGGCCTCTTGCCGGTTCGGCGGATGAGGGTGAGGGCGGCGTTGCGCAACTCGGCGAGGACGGCTGGCGCGGAGCCGGTGCGCACACGGCAGGCGTCCTCGGCAAACGTCACGTCGCGGACGTGGAACAGGCGGTTCTCGATCTGCCAGTGGTCGCGCGAAAGCTGCAGCAGTGCGGCCGGCTCGAGCTTGTCGGGCGCCAGGCTGGTGATGGCGTAGATCACCTCGCGCGAGCAGCGGTCCTGCAACTCGCGGATGCGCTCGATGCGACAGATCGCGGTTATTCCCGGCCAGTTCTCGTCGAGGCGCGAGGGCAGTTTTGTGCGCACGGCGATGCGCCGCGTCTCGATCCGACCGTGGCCTTTCTCGACCGTTTCAGCACGCTCGAGATCGGGCGGGTCAAGCCGCTCGGCGGCGGACATGCCCGCAACGGCCGCGACGACCGCCCGAGGGGGAAACGTCTCCGAAGGCCCTCGCGAGCTCGCTTCTCAGTTCCGGCTGGTTGGCTTTGACGAACAAGAAGTAGCCGCCACCGCGTTCTCGGATGGTATCGACGATGGGTTTGAAGGTGAAGGCTGCGTCGCCCGTGACGATGGCCCCTTCGAGCGGCAGGCTCTTGATCAACTGCAAAGCCTCGATCACCTCGCCGCTGTCGGGCGGCACGACGAGTGATCCCACAGCGGCCTGCAGCGTGGTCGAGAACGCATGCAGCATATGTACGCCGGGGCTTGTCGCGTGCTGGCTGCCTCTGAGCCGCTTGCCGTCGATGGCGACGTGGCCGAGGCCGTCGCCGGCCTTGACGAGGTGGCCCAGAGCGGTGGCGAGGTCTTCGGCGGAAATCGACTGGAAAACATAGTGATAGGTCGCGTGGCATGGGGCTCGTCTGCGCTTCTTGTCGACGCCGAGCGCCTGAAGAGCCTTCGGCGAAAGCCGCCGCCCCCAGCGGAAGATCGCCATCAGATCGTTGGCGCCTGCCAGCATGGCGCAAAGCGCAATGGCCAAGATCGCCGGCAACGGATACCGCCGGCCCTTCTTCGTTCGATGATCCTCGATACCCTCCAGTGCCGTCCAAAGTGTGCCGCCAGCCATCGGTCGCCTCCCGCTCGCCAGGAGGCCTTCAGAATCCTGTTCGCGCTGCCAGCCTATGCGGTGAATTGAATCACCCTGGAGTAGAGCGGAGGGGCGCTGCGATGCGGATTGACAAGACCGAAATGATCGCAGGCCAACCCATCCTTCGTGTTCGCGATTTTCTCCGCAGCATCGGTGACAACGGCTTCACCGACTTAGAGATCGCGCATCGGTTCAAGGTCTCGCAGGGCGGGGCAGCCGAGATCCTGCGTGAACTGCGAGCACGCTCATGGGTAGAGCCGCGTGAAGAGCATGAGCCCGGTTGGTACGAAGTCTCGATGCGGGGCCGAGCGTTAGCAGCTGCACGTGCGGTCCCACCCATTTCGAGGATGGCCGCGGAGCTGCTCATGAAGCGGTTTCTTGAACGCGTGTCTGACGTTAATGGCCGCGATGAGCTAACACACCGTGTGACAGAGGTGCGAGTCTTCGGCAGTTACCTAACTAGCGCGCCTTTCTCAACGGAGGTAGGGGCACCGGGGCCGCGACTCAGCGATAGTTGTTGTGCGCCAACGACTTCTCTGAGAGCGGAGATCGGCCCCGATGCCCACAGACTGTAGCCAGGATTCGTTCGATTTCGGAACCGTGGAGGGTCGCCAGGTTGTGGGCGCGTTCGACGGCGGCCAGATCACCTCGCACGCTGGAGGTCTGCTGCTCGGCGCCTGCAACCGAGCGATCCGCCTGATCGCGCGGGTCGCGCAATGCTTCCAGGATGGCCGCGACCCGGACGCACTCCTGCACACGGTGCCGACGCTGCTCGGCCAGCGCATCTTCGGTATCGCGCTCGGCTATGAGGACATCAACGACCACGACCAGCTGCGGCACGATCCCGTGCTTCAAGTGCTGGCCGGCAAGCTGACATCGAAGCGTTCTAATTGCGCGGCGCTCGCGGGCAAGTCCACGCTCAACCGGCTGGAGCACGCCGCCAAGGTCGGCAGCGATCCCTACCACAAGATCACCCACGATGGCGCGGCCATCGCGGCGCTGTTCGTGACGCTCTGCCTGGAAGCCTATCGCGAGCCGCCCAAGCGCTTCGTCATTGACCTCGATGCCACGCACGATCCGATCCACGGCGAGCAGGAGGGCCGGCACTTCCACGGCTACTACGACTGCTACTGCTACTTGCCGCTCTATATCTTCGCTGGCCGGCATCTGCTCGCCGCCAAGCTGAGGACCGCCGACAAGGATGCAGCCGACGGCGCCAAGGAGGAGGTTGCGCGCATCATTGCCCAAATCCGCGAGCGCTGGCCCGAGGTCGAGATCATCCTGCGCGCCGACTCAGGCTTCGCGCGCGAGGAACTGATGGCGTGGTGCGAGGACAACGGCGTCGACTACATCTTCGGGCTGGCGAAGAACAAGCGCCTAGTAGAGGCGATCCGCCGGGAATTGGCTCTGGCCCGCCGCGAGAGCCGCCGCACCAAGCAGGCCGCGCGGCGCTTCAAGATCCTGGAGGACTGGGAGACGCGTGAGAGCTGGTCCCTCCCGCGCCGCGTGATTGCCAAAGCCGAGTGGACGCAGGGCGAGGCCAACCCGCGCTTCCTCGTCACCTCGCTCAACTGGACGGACGACGCACGCTATCTCTACGAGGATCTCTACTGCGCGCGCGGCGACATGGAGAACCGCATCAAGGAATGCCAGACCGATATGTTCGCGGGCCGCACCAGCGCGGCGAGCCTTGAGGCCAATCAGCTGCGCCTATGGTTGGCGGCGTTCGCCTACGTGCTGGTGTGCGCGCTGCGCCGCATCGGGCTGACCGGCACGGCGATGGCGACGGCGACCTGCGGCACCATCCGGCTGAAGCTGCTGAAGATCGGCGCGCTGGTCATCAAGAGCGTGCGGCGCATCAAGATCGCGATGGCGTCGTCCTGCCCCTACCAGGCCGTCTTCGCTCACGCGCACGACCGACTATGTGATGCTGCGCGCTGACGCCCCGCCCGCCCCGAGACGCAACCACAGAGGATCATCGCCGAAACCTGCAAGCCGCGTGCCGAGCGCGGCAACGGCTTCGCGCGGCATTGCCGATGAGGACTTCGAAGCTCAATGCAGTAGATGGGTGCTCGCATCGCCTTGAGAAGGACGGGCTAGCTCTGAGGACTTGGGTGACATTGATCTCGCCGTTGAACTTCGATTTCGCAACATCCCCGGTCGTGATCCGATCAAGTACAACGAAGAGCGCGCGGATCAATCTGGCAAGCGTTTCCGTTCATGGTTCGAGATGGCCGCCTATGGAGAGAGCGAGGTCCGCCGCTTGCTCAAGCAACGGAGTGCCTACATCTCGCTGCACCCGCTCAGTGACATCGCGGCGACGGGGTCGGAGAGCAAGGTCCTATTCGTTGCAGAACCCGAAAAGTGATGCAGGCTTCGTCAGCAAAGCACGCTGGCGGCAACCGCCGGTTTGCCAGCTCCGTCGCGAGGACGAGTGGGTCATTCCATATCGAAGTGGCCCTCGTCGAGCCGGAACATCTCACTCAAGCTAGTACCACTCAAACAGGTCGAAGCGATCGGCTGCAGCATCGTGCTCCGCAAGGAGCAGACCGAGCGCGCGACACGCCCGATCATTGAGTTCGGGGTCGTCGGCGGTGAAGACAGCCATCACCAGCTCCTTGAGAACACGGTGTGACTCCGACGAGGCCATAGGGGTATGTTACTAGGGAAACTGTCCCGTAAATGCCCTTTCTTGGGACAGTGAGCCATCACCACCCTATGAAAATCGTCGCCAAAAAAGCCAAACGCCGAACACGCCCAACTCTTCTAAATGGGACAGTACCTCCGCGACGAGGTCTCAATCGTGACGTTCGACCGCGTGAGTACCTGACGCCGAAGGAAGTCGAGCGGCTCATCGCTGCCGCGAAGAAGCGCAACCGCCGTTACGGCCTACGCGACGCCACGATGATCCTGGTTGCGTTCCGACATGGCCTGCGCGTTGCCGAGCTGTGTTCGCTCACATGGGATCAAATCGATTTCTCGCAAGGCATGATGCACGTGAGGCGCGTGAAGAACGGGATGGCGTCCGTGCAGCAGATCGGTGGGGAAGAGTTGCGCGCGCTGCGTGCGCTGAAGCGCGACGACACTGCCGGTCGTTTTGTGTTCATGAGCGAGCGCGGTGCACCGATCACGCCGACCGGCTTCCGCAAGTTCCTGTCGCGTCTCGCGGTCGCAGCCAAATTTCCATTTCCGGTGCATCCGCACATGCTGCGCCACGCCACCGGCTACAAGCTCGCCAACGACGGCCGCGACACGCGCGCCCTCCAGCACTATCTTGGGCACAAGAACATCATGCACACCGTGCGCTACACCGAGCTGTCCCCGGAGCGGTTCAAGAATTTCTGGGAGGATTGAAGTGGTGGACAAATACGCGAAGGCGACAGAACAGGTGGTCGCGCATGTCGACCGGGCGCACGATGCCATCAGTGAGTTTCGCAGCGACGGCATCAACGCCGACGGCGTGCTGATGCGACCGCTCTTCCAAGCAGCATCGCTGAACGCATGCCCGCCGCCCGTTCTTCGCCATGGCCGATCTGGCCGAGACTGCGCGTCGCAAAGCACAAGGCAAGACGCCGGCACCGATCTCGCCGCTGGCACTCGAGACCGTGCAGCGCATCGATGCGCTGTTCACCCCTTGCGCCCGCAATACCAGGATCCAGAGCTCCTGAAGATGCAGGCTGCAGTCTCCTGACCAGGGACAATTCCCGCATGGCCCTTACTGGAGCTCGGCGTACCCGAGTTCCCTCGCTTCCCGTTCGTAGCGGAGCTGGACGGCGTAGCTCGCCGTATCGACAGGGACAATATCCCGCAGCATCAAGCCTGCCCGCGCGTCCGCCCACTCCGACGACCGTGCAACCGCGAGGAGAGCATTCTGTAGAATCTCCTTCTGCTCGTTCGGCGTCTCGGTCGATGTCACGAAAGGTATCGAGGGGCTGGGCGGCGTGACGGCGAGGACCCTGGTCAGGTTCCCGAGCTGCGGGCGGTGCCGCCGGAAGAAGGCGTAGGTAACGCAGTCGACGCATGTCGCGTCTGCCTCACGGCGAGCGACGCGCTCTATGTTGCCGGGTTGGCTGTGCGTCTCGGCGATCGTCCCGAAAAAAGGCTCTCCGCACGCAATCTCGGCGATCCGATTTGGAAGACGCCGAGCGTGTCCGCCTGCCGGATCATCGCGTAGGTGGCAGGATCCTCGGCCGGGATGGTCGCCAATTCCCATGTCCGCGAACTGACCATGCTTACGGGGTTTTTGTGCGCTTGTGGCCCAATTGATACGAAATCGAGACTGCTCGAGTGATGAGTTTCGCAGCAGATTTGAAAATATCAAGATAAAGGACTGACGCTAAGTGGGCGTTAAGTTATTGAATTTCAATGATTTGATATGTGCACAAGAAACGAGTGCTATATACAGCGTGCGCGGACAGCCCTTGAGTTTACTGGCCGTATGTAGACGTTATCCTCACGCCGAGTATGGAATCGGCTGCGATTGCGGTATCAAAGTGACATAATGTTGCTGAAGCGCATTGGCGATTGTTGGGGGCGGACCGCGGCCGGAACTGGCCGCGGTCGGGTGCTATCACGCGGCAATAGTTGGCCGCGCGACCGAGCCCCGCCTGGCCGGAAGCCGCCGGTCTCGGCCCATATGGGTGACGCCCCCTCCGCCGCACCAAGATCGCTAAGACTCTGCACGATTTTGAGCTCCATGCGACGAACACCGGACTCGCCACTTCTCTTGGCACCATGCGTTCTGAAGAAGGGAAGAAACGAGTACCAGAGCTGTTGAGATAACTCGGTTGACGGTCGGCGTTCGATCGTCGCTTCCCGATACTTCGCGGAGCTTCCCTCCCATTCCCGCTTATTCACCAAATACACCATTTACAAATTGGCATAAAGAACGTAAGATGAACATGAAATAGCATTAAGCCTCGACGAGGGGATTTGTCATGGCGTTCCCTAAAACCTCGGTCTTAGTGGCGGTCAGGCTCGCTGCAGGATCGGATCCGCCTTGGTTTTCCGACCTCATATTGACCTGCTCTTTGGGACCCTTTGTTGGCTTCGACGGTTTACCAGAGGCGTCGACCGACGTTTGCTCC
>Ga0209751_10005499_pt1 | contig 11926 bp, 8 predicted proteins | sample RifCSP13_1_FD_184019 | JGI IMG/M metagenome (GOLD analysis project Ga0209751, IMG submission 184019) | Soil microbial communities from Rifle, Colorado - Rifle CSP2_sed 13_1 (SPAdes) (version 2) | ecosystem: Environmental > Terrestrial > Deep subsurface > Rock core/Sediment | place: Rifle... | reverse complement strand
CCCTTATGAGACCGGGGCTACCCACGACTCAATCACCATCGTTGGTGGGTCGTCCAAATCTTCCTCATCAACATTCGGATTTCGAGTTGCTGGGGAAAACCACTTCACTGTCGAGATCGGCCCGGAAACCTATTACGCCCCTTTCTTGGAGTACGGGACCATCTTCATGCAGCCACGGCCGTTTATGATGCCTGCTGCCGATCTGATGGAAGCGGTGCTGACTGCTTCTATATCCGCCCTCCTCAACGTGGTCATGGGGGAAAGCTCAACATTGGGTGGTGGAAGTGGTGGAGGGATGACAGGCCGAGTGATGAATGACCCGCGTGTTCGAGGCCCCTATACCTCTTTACGGTCATTCCTCTACTCAGGATCGAAAGCTCTTGGTGACATTTCGGTTCTTGGTGGGAGAGGACTATTCGGTCCTATCCGCGGGGAGATGTTGTCCTTGGCCCGGTTGCTCGGTGACGTGGGGTCGATAATGAACCGCACCGTTTCCACTCGGATCAGCAACCGGCTATCAGGACGGGTATCCGGTCACATCATCGGGTTCGGGTCACGGTCTTTGTCGTTTGGTCGGACCTATTCAGCCTTCCCAGGTGGGGAAGGAGGCCGACGCATCTATCAGCGAGTCGCCGGACACAGCATCAACTTCGGGTCGAGTGCCAATATGTTGAGTCGGTATTTCAACTAGATATCCTGCATTCATGGCCCGTGGAGATCGAACCCCCGTTTATATCGCTCCCCAAGTAGAGGGGGTCATCTCTTTGCTCCGCTCGATCGAAGCCGGAGATAACACGCCGTTTCCTATCGAGGAATGGCAACGTTGGAAAGATGACACCGATAATGAGCGGTTTGGTGACCCCCCTTACTTACTGGTTCGGGTGTACCCGTCCGCGGCTCAAGCATCAGGATCTCTTGCCGACTCCCAAACCGACACCATCTTGCGGATGCAGTTGTTGGGTGTCGGTTGGACCGAGATCGAAGCTCTCAATGTGACCGACTGGGCCCGGACCTACATGCAGAGAAACGCGTTGGAGGCTTTTATCCCCGATCGTGCGGTTATGGATCTGTCCTGCATGGTGGTATCCGGTGGAGCGACACGGGATGACGACCTCCCCACTCCGTTCTTCTATTCGACTGACCTATATGAATTATGGACAACCCCGAGCCCCGAGGAGGGATCGTAATGCTGATGAAACACACCGTCACGGGGATACAGACCGAGACCACCAAACGAGCCTTCGATCAAGTATGGGCCAAGAAAGGCTGGATAGAGGTTGAGGAGGATGGGGAGGTAACCGGACTGGCACCTGAATCCAACGCTTTTGATGCCTTGTCTGATCGTGACCTCAAAAAGCTGGCCAGGGAATTGGGGATCGAAGTCGGTCGTATGCGGAGAGAAGACATCCTTGACCAGATTCGTGGTCAAGAGGCTACAGGTGAGATCGAGGTCGAGATCGTTGAGGAAACGGTTGTTGAAGTGATTGTGGAGCCCGAGATTCAGGCACAGGAAATTCAGCGTGAATTGGTCGAGAATGGGATTGTTCGGTTAGATGGTTCAGATGAGTCGGAGAAAGATTCTGACAGTCAATCTCCCACTTCGACCTGATAGTCCCTTACTCTCTCCGGTAGCCCCCAGAGTTATTCAAGGAGTAGCAATATGGCACGCCGGATTTATGACGGTGAGATCAAGGTTCAGTGGGTTCCTGGGCTGACTGGGATAGCCAACCCGCTGTTCCCGACGTTGGCGGAAGTCAACGCCGGGACGGACATCACCGGGTTCCTCCAATCCATTGATACCCCCCTCGAAGGTGAGGCCGTCCCCTCGATGGATTTGTCGTCTGCCTTTCGTAAGACAGTCGCCGGTCCTTTCGGTGGCGACATCACCTCGGTCATGTATCGCGAGGATGAGATTGTCGACGATGACGCCTTCCCCCTGTTCCCTCGCAACACGACTGGATGGTTCGTCATCCGTCGTTTCGGAGGCTCGGATGTTGCGTTCGCCAATGGCAATATCGTCGAAACATGGTCGGTTCGGGTCATCACCCGTTCCCCCTTGGCAGCCGAAAGTGGGACGGTGCAAGGGTTCACCGCCAACTTCGCGGCTCTCGACGAGCCAACCTTGGACGCGGAGATCGGCGGGTCCTAAGTCAACATCTGACTGAGCCCCCCATCCCCTGCTACTCTGGCGGCTGATGAGGTTAGTTCCCCCTCTGTAGGAAGAAAGGAGGGTGCCGAGAGACCGAGTGCAGCGGTTTCCGGCATCCTCCTTTCTCGTTGGTGATAAGGTTCTTTTGTAACTGAGAACGGCAACCAGGGTGCTCCCTCCCTCCCGAGCAGCACCCTGGTTGCTTCTCTGCTACCCTCCCGCCCCTATGTCTGGCAACTCCAAAAAGTTCTCGACCGACACCCCCACTCTTGCCGAGATTAGGAGACGCAAAAAGCCCAATAGACGGTCAATCGACATCACTCTCGATCCTGAGATCGCCCGTCAGATCCATCAAAAGGAAACAGAGATCGAGGAGGCGCAGAAACAAGAGAAACGCCATGTAGGTAAATCCTTGGCGGATCATTCTCCCATACCTCAATTAGAGAAAGAATTAGCCGCTCTCCAAGAGGAAGCCAAAGACACAACTGCCACCTTCTGGTTCAAGGACATAGGGAAGAAACCCTATGACGATTTGATTACCGATAATCCTCCGACTAAAGAACAGAAAGACGAATGGAAGGATGAGGGCGGGGAAGGTTCTCTCGCGTATAATCCTGAGACTTTCGTTCCGGCGTTGATAGCTGCCTGTTCAGATGGGCCGGAAATTTCTCTCAAGGAAGCCAACGAGATTTGTGACGAGTTTGGGACCGGGGAAGTAATCGCCCTATTCCAAACCGCGATGGCCGTCTGTATTGAGCGGGTGAGCGCCCCAAAATTGAAAAGCTCGCAGACCGTTATAGACGAGATTTCGACTACCGGCTAGAACTCGACTTCTGTTACGAAGTTGCGGGCATCTCACATACTGAATTCCTCTCATGGCCCGAGGATGAACGGGTCAAGGTACAGATGTGGATGCGAGAACGGATACTCCGCTGTCCTGATTGTGGAACCCGACTCGACGAGTGGGACCCGAAAAAAGGTGGAGACCGGCACGCGTACATCCCACAGATCTTCACATGCCCAGGTTGTGCCCAGACCGGGATTCTTTACGAGGAGGAGACCAAAGCTATCCGAGCTACCCAAGGGGGTGGGGCGGTAAGTGGGATGAAGGTCAAGTTGGTGCCAAAGCACATCATCCAATCCCAGGTGAAGAAACGGACTCCTGCACAGCGAGCACAGTTGGCTCAGATGGAGGCGGAACGAGTCGAGAATGAGAGAACCGGAAAGGCAACAGAACAGCGTCCGGTGAAAAGTCAGTCATTGGGAGGGGAGCGCCCGCCACCAATCAAATCGTCGAAAGGGTTGGTCAAACCCCCTTCTCCTCCTATAGAGGACTGAGCTTCTAACTGAGTCTCCCGCCCGGTTAAGTCCGCTTCTTACCATCACGGAGAATGGCTGACAAGACAATCGTTGTCCGGGCGGTTTACCGTTCCAACGTCTCCCAAGGGATGCGCCAAGACGCGGGAGCAGTATCCAGCTTCTCGGCCCAGGTGCAGTCGAGCACCGGGCAGGCAATCTCGAAGACCAAGGCCCTCGGTGCTGCTAGTGCAATTGCCGGGAAGCTGTTGGTACTCGGGATCGGCGGGGCAATGGCCGTTTCTGCCAAGGCAGCGATTGACTTCGAGAGTTCGATGGCGGGAGTGGCCAAGACCACCGATCTGTTGGGTAATTCCTTCGATCGGAATTCTGGGCCCCTGTTCGCTTTCGGAGAAGCGTTGCGAGCCCTCTCCCTCCGCATCCCGATCAACGTCAACGAACTGGCTGGGATCGCGGCCCTAGGTGGCCAACTAGGTATCGAGGTCCCTAACCTAATAAGATTCACTGAGGTTATGGCGGCTCTTGGGGTTTCGACCAACCTGTCATCTCAGGAAGCAGCCACCGGGTTTGCTCGTTTCGCCAACATCATGCGGACTCCCCATGACCAATTCGAGCGATTAGGGAGCGTGGTTGTCGAATTGGGTAACAACCTGGCGACTACCGAATCTGAGATCCTGAAATTCGGAACCCGTCTGGCTCCCATCGGCCGAATTGTGGGAGCCACCGAGGAGGAAGTATTCGCTCTTTCTGGTGCCATGACCTCTTTGGGAGTTCCTGCCGAACGTGGTGGGACTGCCCTCCAAAAGTGGTTCATCTTGGCCAAGACCGCGGTGGATGAGGGTGGAGAGAGTCTTGCCCGATTTGCTCGGGTAGCGGGTATGACCGCGGAGGAGTTCAAGACCTTATTCCGAGAATCCCCCGGCCGAGCGTTTGCTGCATTCGCGAGTGGGTTGGATCACATCAACAAGTCAGGTGGAAACGTCTTCCAAACCCTCAAGGATCTCCAACTATCCGAAGTGCGTACTACTCAAGTCATGTTGGCCGCGGCTGGTGGTATCGACGTGCTTACCAACTCCCTCAACCTGGCTGAAAATGAAGGGAAAGAAGTCAACGCTCTGTTCATTGAGTCAGCACGTCGATACGGGACAACTGAGTCCGCTATCCGTCTGGTCGCCAATGCCTTCACAGATCTTCGTATCGAGATTGGCAACATGATTTTGGGGACTGGCGGATTGGCTTTCTCTATCGACGTGATTCGTGAATTTTTCGGAGTCATCAAAGACAACCTGGGGATACTTGGAGCATTTGCAAAGGCGGCAGGGGTTTTGGTGGGGCTCAAACTGGGAATCACCATATTCCAATCCTTCCAGAAAGCGTCTGTCGCGGCCAAAGCCATGTATTCGTTGGCAGCAGCCACTACCGCGGTTACCACCTCCTCTCGGTTGGTTCAAGGAAGCCTCATACTGGTCACCGCGGGAATGCAGGGGATGTTGGGTATCGCCGGGGCACTAGCCGCTGTCTGGGCGATTCAGGCTATCAACGCGGCAACCCTTAGAGCCGAGATTCGAGCCCTTCAAGATGAGATCGACCAAGGGGTGGATGCTTTTACTGTATTCCATGATTCGGTGCAGGAATCTCTCAGCCAGAAGCAGATCGACTTGCTTAACGACATGGGAGTGTCAACAGAAGCCCTCACTCGCTATCTCCTCGATGGAAGGGATGCCGCTTCTGAGGTAGGCCAGATTATTGACAGCGTGATGCGGCCGGACTTGGGTGATATGGGCAGACAAGAGATGGAGGAAGCCGGGAAAGCAGCCGTCACCCTTGGGAATATCCTTAATGTGGCTGACCAGAAAGTTGAGGGGTTTTTCTCCGTCACCAAATCGGATCTCCGCAATGCACTCGTCGAGACGGGATCAGACATCAAGCTCACGGAGGAGCAGTTTGATCGGTTGTTTGATCGGGCAATTGAGTTGTTTGGTTATGACGTAACCAATGAGGAGTTTGTACAGTCAGTCAACGCTTTCCTCTTGGGGGCTGGCCCGAACATGGCTCGTTGGCGAGGGGAGTTCGAGGAAGCACAACGGATTTTGACTCAAGGATTTAGAGTCGATAAGTCGTGGACGGATTTTCTGAATCCTGACGACCGGGAAAATATTGTCGAAGATTTCATGGATGACAATACGGGCGCGGTTATTGAGTTCCGTGAAACGATGGCTGACGAATTCTCTCGCGTGGGAGACATTGTTAAGGAAGGGATGCCAGCTTGGGAGGAGTATGAACAGACAGTTTTGGAGGCAACTGGCAAATCCGGCGAATCCATTACCGCTAGCGTCAAGGATGCGCTCGCGGCTCAGGATTTGTTCCTCGAAGACACCCGTGACTGGATTACCCGGATGCCCTCCATTATGGACATGGGGGCGAGCACCGACACGGTTGGCTGGATTGAGAGCTTGGAGAATCCGATCCGGGGAGCGATCGGAAGACTGAACGACGCCCAATTGCAGGAGTTGATCGACGGAGCCAACGCCAACTTCGACGAACTCCATACCCTCCATTTGCAACGCTGGATGCAGTTGTACCCAGGGGCAGCCAACGTCGCGTTTGGGGCAATGGTCGGGGAACTAGGAAAACGAGTCGAGGAGATGAACCTTCCTGGTCAGGAAGCGGGAGAGGCTTTCAGACAAGGGCTGATGGAAGTCATGTCCCAACTTCCTGAGGAGGATCGGGGTCAGTTCCTCCAATACGTTGCCGCCTTACTCAGTAACGAGGAATGGATGCGAGCAAACGGGCTCGACAGTGGGGGCGGCTGGATCGAGGGCCTGGTTGCAGCCTTGGCGAATATCGCAGGTAAGGCGATTCCGGTGTTGGCCTGGCAGTTGGGGCTCGTCAAATCTTTCATTGACGACTCATTTGGGAGGAAGTCACCTTCTAAATGGTTCTTCCGGCTTGGACGAGACATGGTTACCGGACTTGAACAAGGATTGGGAAACATAGGCTCGGCGTTCCAAGGTATCACTCCCGAGGTGGTCATGCCCAATGTGAGCCAGACAATTCAGAATCTATCTCTTACCGGCCAAGGCGGGGGTAATACGCGGACCACCCACATCAGTATCGTCAGTCCTCAAACACAGAATCTACGCGGGGATATCCAACAAGGATTGTTGGCTGACTCGCTCGTCTCGGAGGTGGAAGGCTTTTGAGTTGGACTGACGCGCAATACGATTACAAGGTCGGTGGAATCTCCCTTCTCCTTTACTGTGAGAGGGTTCGCGTAGTGATTGAGGGAATGGCTGCTAGACGTGGACAGAATTTCTCCATCCCAGGATTAGAGGGTGAGTTTTCCTATCCTGGGAAACTGCGTGAAGCCATGAATGTGGCAATCGAAGTCACATTGCGGTACACGGATGAGAATGGACTTATTACCCATACTGATGGGGCATCTGGTCATGTGTTTGAGAACCTGGCGGAAGTCAAGAGGCTGTTCGCGGCATCGAATCCGGCTGTCATACAGAGGACCCTTCCCCATCAAGGCACCGTAATGCTCGATTTTGAGATCTTGGCCGAACCTGTGTTGGGGGGCAGTCACTTCCAGTATGTGTTCTTGTGTCACGCGCCAGGAGTCTATTGGAGGAGCACGACTGCCGAGTCATACACCGGAGGCACCGGAAACATTCCTGTTGGGGGAAATGCCCCAGTCCATGACGCGATTCTTACCTTCTCCACAGACGGGTCGATTATGACCGATGATGGGTTGAGTGGAGTAGAGATTGCCGGATTGACTAGTGCCGTGACAGTCGACTGTGGGAGGAGGACCGTAATCCAATCCGCGGTCCCTGCACCGGGATTGATTTTGCCTTTGTCGAATCGTTGGCTGTACTTGTCGCCTGACCCGACCGATCCGGCTAACCCGGTCCCAGTGACGATTGTGGGGACTGTGGAAGTCGAGTGGTTCCCCAAGTGGCTGTAGGGACGGAAAGCAATGGCTAGAGCGATCGGTCTTTGGGCCGAAGCCTGGACGGTTCCGGGGACTGGGACCCTCACCAAGAAGATTGCCCATTTGCCGGTTGCCGAAGGTGACTGGCTTGATCCGATGTCGGAAACGGGTCGAGGGTCAATGGCACTCCCAGCCGCGTACGAGGATCTTCCGTCGATTCTCGATCCTGAGACCAGTGAGTTTTCGATGGTGAGGATACGACGACCCAATGGGGCATTCGGTGGGGCTCACGTCTATAGCTGGTTGACGAGAAGGTTCGAGGATCGTGAGTCAGATCGGGAAGTCGATCTCGCCAACATCACGGGCCCAGGGTTGGAAGCATTGCTGAATGTCCCGATCCTGGCCTATGACTATCCGACTGTTGACGCGGCCGGAAAATCCTTCGACCCGGACTGGGAGTGGGGAAGCCTTGACAATCGGGTAAAGAACCCTGGGCTGGAAGATCCTGGGACGAGCATTGCCAACCCGTCATTCGAGGATGGGGATACCCTCCCTTGGCAGGCCGGTGCAGTTGATGGGGTTAGTGCGACAATGGCAGTCCTCACCTCGGGGGGACACACCGGGCCTAATTTCGCCCGTGTTACTCCGTTGCTTGGTGAAGGAGGGGCATCAACTCCGGTCAACGTCCAACCCAACTCTGATTATGTGTGGACGGTTTGGGTCCGGGCCGATAGCGGATTGAGATACCAAGTAGGAGCGTCAGGCCCGGAAGGACTGAGGGCATTGGGTCCTTCTACCGCGGTGGTCGAGGAGTCGGCAGGGTATTCGGATGGGTTCGAGGCTCATTACTCGTTTCTGGGGAACGGAGCTTTTCAGTTAGCAACTCTGACATTCCGTACCGCTCCTGGCCAGACCTCAACCCAACTTTCGATACGCGATCTCACCTCTCCGCTGGATTTGCAGGATTTCGACTTTGATGACGTAGGGATCACAGGTATCGGGATTGGAATGGCACCGTGGGAGCCAACCCATACCGATCCCAATATCGTTTCTACTTTTGAGGTCAGCCAGCTTGTCACCCCGTTTGAGGGGAATTATCACGGGCATATTGTTGCTGAACAGTACAGTGGAGGAAAGCAACAGATTTCCGGTGTGAACCCTGGTGAGACTTGGACATACATCGCCCGGATTCAAGGGTTGGTTGGTGGACACCGCTGGGGGATTGAGGTCAAGGATGTCACAGGGAGGATCATTCCTGGGAGTCAAGTCACCCAGTTAGTTACCGGACCAGGAACTTGGGATCTGTTTGAGATCACATTCCGAATGCCAGATGTCTTGCCGCGTGGAGAAGTGGAGATCTGGATAGTCAACCACCATACCGCGGTCTCGACCGGGTATTTCGATGGGGTCCAGTTTTATCACGGGTTGCCCGCGGCCACATACGGGGAGATTGCCAAGACCATCCTCGATGATCTGACTACTAACCACGCGCCAGGATTCGAGGCGCTGACCTTCGTGAAATACGACTCGTTTGATGAGGTCAACGACTCGAATGGAGATCCCTGGGCAACTCCACAGTCGTACAAGGCTGAGGTGGGGAAGACGGTTATTAACATCTTGGAGGACTTCGCCCAGAAAGGATTTGAGTCCAAGGTTGTCGATCTCGACGGGGCAGACCCGACCTTTGATGTCGAGTTGGTCATATATGAGCCCGATGGGTTAGGGACGGATGCCAGCGCCCTTCCTGGGGTGGCGATCGTTGCTGGAACCAACGTATTGCCCACCGAAATCGTAAGAAGCGCCCCGGTAGCCAATGATGTGGTTGTCCAAGGTGCTGACAGATTGATCGTCAGGGTAGAGGACGCAGCCAGTATCGCCGCGGTCGGCCGGATCGGAGCTTATGTGTCGGCCCCAGAGTTGACCGGGCTGGCGTCGGTTACCGAGCGGGCAAATCGCGAGTTGGCGGTGAGGACAGTGCCGGTTTCGTTGCGGCCGACCATCCTTGAATCCCCAGATCACACGACTCCTTACTACGACTTCGGGGTGGGATGGACGGTGAAATGCACTTTGCCGCCCAAAGTGGTATCTCAGGGTCGGCGGGTTATGGCCGTTACTGGCCGCTGGGGAGGGGTAGACGAGCAGGCAACTTTCGATGTCGACATGGATAGGAGAGTGTTCGCGTCCAACTCGTCTCTGGCATTGGTGAGGGCTGTCGATGTGTTGTGGAGGAAATTCACAGGAAGGGTGAGGATACCGGAGCCTGTGACGACTCCGACGACTGATGGGGTATTGGGTGGAGAGTTCACGGTGAGTGTGGCCGCAAGCGACGCAACGGATGATGAGAAGCGGAAAGCCGATCTGTTCGCGAACGGATTGAACGATTATGCCATCATCTCGGAGGCCCTGGTTCGGGCGGATGGTGGACTAGTGAAATTGTCGAGCGGGACCTTCACCTTTAATTCGGGGGAGTTTCTTAACCTGAGTGATGACCATATAAAAGGGGTGGGGATCGAAACCGTCTTGTCTGTGGTTGAGAGGGTTTTGGTGAGCACTAGGGGATCACTAAGGAACCTAACTGTCCATCATCAGAACGGGACAGGCATTTCTTGTGTTTCTGTTGGCACAGAAGGCATTGTCGAGGATATTTGGCTATCTACCAATGAGGACGTTATTGGCCTGTCTGTTACTAGTGGAAACGGCAGTATCAAAAGGATTAAAACCTCGGGTGGAGCAGGTGGATTCAACCCTGTGATTTTAATTACGGATGCCTCAGCAATGGTACTGGATGAGGTGGATATCCCGTTCGGAGCAACAGGTGGAATAGATATTGTTCGGTCAAGTGGGTTTACGACTGATGGCAAGCCGCATATCCAATTGAGCAATATACATATTAATGGTTCGGGTGTCACCGATTACGGACTGAGGATTAGAAAAGACTCCTCGGGTCAAGACTATTGGATTGAAATTGAGAACCTCTATGTCGATCTCTGTGACGGCAACAATGTAGAAATTATTGGGGTTCATGGAGTTGAGATCGCCAATTTGTATTCGACATTAGCCGGGGGACACGGGCTTTATCTGGAAGACGCTAAGAAATGTCGGATCTCAGGAATAGTGGTCGATTCATCCCGAGGAACCAACAACACCACCGACAATGTTCACGTTACCGGGTTGTCCTCCCGAAACTGGTTCTCCATTCTCTCCGTCGACACCGGAAACACTAAAGGCCCGCGGTACGGTCTGTTCTTCGATACTGACACTTTCGACAACATCGAGAGTTCTGATCTCCGTGATTCCGGCCGCACTTTGGACTACCTCGACAACGGGACCAACAACCGGACAACTGACGAGCACATGGGGGATGGGGTTGTTGGTGGAGGGGCAGCCCCGAATACGGTCAGCCAGATCACCCCCATGAGCCGAACCGGGGTACTAGTGGTCGACACCGGAACTTTCAAGCTGGTGTGGCCTTTCGATGTGAATATCCAATCCATTCGAGCTACTACAGGTGGAGGCGGGCCCACGGGCGCTGCTTTGATAATTGATGCGCTAGTTGGAGGAGTGACTATCTACCCAACCACCGCTAACCCGCAAGTGAACGATGGTTCCGAGATCGGGGCATTGGCTATACCAGACGATCCACTCGTAACCGCGGGAACCGAGTTGACCATCGACATTCTCCAAGTGGGTAGCACCACACCGGGGGAGGATCTGACTGTGATCGTCGAGTGGCGAGTGGCCTAGTGTGGCTGTTGGCTTCGACACCGCTATCGAGTCAGGTACTTGGACGACCACACCTGACCCATTTACTTTCTCCGCGGCTCCTTCGGGAACAGCAACCGGCGCTCTAGTCAAGATCACCCAATCGGGTGGTTCGGGGGCTGATGACATCAACGGGGTAGATGTTGGCGGCACCACCCTTGAGCGCATCATCAGTATTGGAATGACTACTGCTGCCGAGGAACCAGGCCGGGTCTATCTCTATTTTGCTTCTGGGTCATGGTCGGGATCTCAAACCGTTTCTATTGACCATAACGGTGGTGCTGGAACCAAGATTGCGGCCATTGCTTATTTGACTGGAACCGATCTGGTTGCCTATTCCCCACAAGCCTCAATGTCAGAAGGTGTTACCGGAGCTATCCGCAGCCAACGGATCGTCACCCCTTCGGCCGGAATGAGGTTTGTTGTTGGGTTTACCGGACTCGGGTCCCCAATTATGACCCCTCTCTCGGGAATGACTGCTATCTCCGATCACGATTTCGGGAATAACTCTGAACAGTTTGCTAGGGAAACCTCGACCTCGACCGATTTCATCATCGGCTGGTCGGATACCGGAGAAGACGCGGCCCAAGCTGCTGTTGCCATTATTGAGGGACCCGTCGATCCGGTTCCTGCCCTTTATCGACATCAATGGCAAACACAGGCAGTCAATCACGTCTTCACTATGCCGGAAACCGGAGACGGAGATCTTCTTATCGGCCTGTTTGTAGCTTCTAATAATGGGAACACTGTCACAGGGCTAT
>Ga0209751_10005498_pt1 | contig 11926 bp, 8 predicted proteins | sample RifCSP13_1_FD_184019 | JGI IMG/M metagenome (GOLD analysis project Ga0209751, IMG submission 184019) | Soil microbial communities from Rifle, Colorado - Rifle CSP2_sed 13_1 (SPAdes) (version 2) | ecosystem: Environmental > Terrestrial > Deep subsurface > Rock core/Sediment | place: Rifle... | reverse complement strand
CCCGGATCATCCGGGCCGTGTTTGTCAGGCGCTCCATCGCCTCCAGAGCGCGTGCTGCGCGCTTCTCGCGGTCCTCGATACCCACAACGTGGCCCTCGTAGCCCATGACGCCGCGCAACTCCACGCCGCCGGTGTCGGACACGCGCTGGGCCAGCGCCACAGCGGGCTCGCCGTGAGCAATGCCGCACCGAGGCAGTCCAACGTCCACGTCAACCAGGACTCCGACGGTCGTGCCTGCGTGAGCAGCCGCGGCGGCGATTTGCGTCAGGCCTTCCTCTGAATCGACCGCGATCTTGAGGTCGATTGATTTCGCCAGCTCCGCGACGCTGGCGCACTTGTTGGGGCCGATGATCTCATTGGCGATGAGGATGTCGTCGCAGAAGGCGGCGGCGATCTCAGCTTCGCCCACGGTCGCGCAGGTCAGGCCGGTGCAGGACCCCGCCGCCAGCTGCCGTCGCGCGATCTCCGGCGTCTTGTGCGCCTTGAAGTGCGGCCGCAGCCTACAGGCCCCTGACGCGAAGAACTCCGCCATGCGCCGGATGTTCCGGTCCATCGTCGCAAGGTCGATGACTAGGGCGGGCGTTGGGATATCGTGCAGATAACGGGGCCGGGTCATGCCCTAGAGTTTGGCGGGAGCGCCGGCGGCATGCAACCGATTGGTAAATTGATGCTTATCGAAACGCGGATGTTACAGGTAGAGGCGCCCCGCCGGGCCGTCTCTACAGCGACGGGTGCTGCTTGTGCCAGTCTGTCGACTGCTCGTAAGCGTACGCGGCGCGGAACATCGTCGCCTCGTCGAAGGGCTTCGCCAGGATCTGCACGCCTACGGGCAGGCGCGCGCCGTCCTCCGCCGTTGCGAAACCGCACGGCGCCGAGATCCCAGGCAGCCCGGCGATGTTGACAGGGATCGTGCAGACGTCGCTCAGGTACATCTGCAGGGGGTCGTCCATCTTCTCGCCGATCTTGAACGCCGGCGTTGGGGTCACCGGCGCCACCAGCACGTCAAACTTCTCGAACGCCTCGTCGAACTCCCGCCGTATCAGCGTCCGCACCTTCTGAGCCTTCAGGTAGTACGCGTCGTAGTAGCCGGCGGACAGGGCGTAAGTGCCGATCATGATGCGGCGCTTCACCTCTTCGCCGAAGCCGTACTGCCGAGTTTTCTCCATGTTCTCCCACATGGACGCGCCATCCTGGTATGCGTATCCGTACTTCACCCCGTCGTACCGCGCGAGGTTCGCCGAGGCCTCCGAAGGCGCGATGATGTAGTACACCGCCAGCGCGTGCGGCGTCGACGGCAGCGAGACCTCCCAGTCCACTTCCGCCCCAAGCGAGCGCATCTGGTTAATCGCCCCCGTCACGGCCTCCCGGACCTCAGGGTCCATCCCCTCTACGAAGTACTCCCGTGGCACGCCCACACGCAGCCCCTTCATGTCTCGCCCAAGAGAGCTGCGTACGTCTGGCACCTCCATCGGCGCCGAGGTGGAATCCCGCGCGTCGTATCCGGCTAACGTCTGGAACACCAGCGCCGCGTCCAGGACTGATCGGGCGAACGGCCCGATCTGGTCCAGCGATGACCCGAAGGCGATCAACCCGTACCGCGAAAACCGGCCGTACGTCGGCTTCATCCCGACGACCCCCGACAGCGCCGCCGGCTGCCGGATGGAGCCGCCGGTGTCCGAGCCCAGCGCGTAGTACGCCATGCCAGCCGCCACGGCGGCCGCGGAGCCCGAGGAGGAGCCGCCCGGCACGCGGCCGTTCGCCCAGGGGTTGTGCGTGGGCCCGTAGGCGGAGTTCTCGCCGCTCGAGCCCATAGCGAACTCGTCCATGTTCGTCTTCCCCACCATCACGAAGCCGGCTTCTTTCAGCAGCGTGATGACGTTGGCATCGTAGGGGGGCACGAACGGCTCCAGGATCTTGGAGCCGGCGGTCGTCCGCACACCCTGCGTGCAGATGACGTCCTTGATCGCCGCCGGGATGCCTGTGAGCGGCCCCGCTTCGCCGTGCGAGAGGAGTTCGTCTGCCCGGCGAGCTTGCTCCATGGCCGCTTCTTCTGTCAGGGTGAGGAACGCGTGGACGTCGCCGTCCAACGCTTTGATGCGCTCGAAGGCGGCGCGGGTCAGCTCGAAGGACGAGACTTCGCGCTTGCGCAGCGCCTCCGCCGCGTCTGTCATCGTCAGATAGTGAAGGTCGGTCATGCGGGAAATTGGAGATGGGAAATCGGAAATCCGCGAGCTGTCATTCGTCGAGCACCGCACGGACCCTGAACAGGTCGTCTTCCCGCTGCGGGGCGTTGGCCAGGGTCTCCTCCGCATCCATGCTCGGTGCTGGTTCGTCGTCCCGGAAGACGTTGTGCAACGGCAGCGTGTGCGCCGTTGGCGGCACGCCCTCGGTGTCCACCTGTCGCAGGCGCTCGAAGTAGTCCAGGATCTCGGACAGTTGCCCGGCGAAGCGGTCAACCTCGGCGTCTTCGATACCGAGGCGGGCCAGGCGCGCGATATGGCGGACTTGCTCAGGCGTCAGGGACAAGCGGGAAACCTCCTGCGAGCAACCATTATAGCAACAGGGACGTTGAAAGGTGGTAGGTGACAGGTGATAGGTGACAGGGAGGGCTAGTGCCGAAAGGGACGGCGACCGAAACCAAGGATAAGCGCGCTGAGCTGGGCCATGCCAGCCAGGTCTGGACGCGCGGCCTGGAGCGCCGCCTCCAGATGGTACGGCGGCACGTCGACCTCGAAGGAAGGCGCATACTGGACATCGGCTGCGGCGTCGGCGCTTTCGTACGGCGTCTGCGCGACTTCACGCCGGAGGTCTACGGTTTCGACATCGACCGAGAGAGCGTGGTCACGGGCGCCGAAGAGCTCCCGAACCTCGCGCTGGCAGTAGGCGAGCACATGCCGTATCCCGACGCCTCCTTCGATGTCATCTTCCTGCACGAGGTCCTCGAGCACGTCGACAACGACGTCGCCACACTCAAGGAGGCCCGGCGTGTGCTCGCCCCGGGCGGGCGAGTCGTCATCTTCGTCCCGAACCGGCTGTACCCGTTCGAGACCCACGGCATCTTCCTGGGGAGGAAGTACGTCTTCGGCAACATGCCGCTGGTGAACTATCTTCCGGACGCGGTCCGTAACCGTCTCGTACCGCACGCCCGGGCATACACCACCGGCAGTCTTCGTCGTGTCTACAGGCGCGCTAAGCTGCGGCCGCTCCAGCACACGCAGGTGTTCCCGGGGTTCGACCACATCATCGCCAACCGCAAGATCGTTGGCCGTGCTCTGCGATTGGTGCTTTATCCGCTGGAGAACACACCCCTCAGAATCTTTGGCCTCTCCCACTTCGTTGTACTCAGTAGGGATTGAACAGAGGGGGTAACCGGAAGGGAAAAGTTGGACACAATCTACAGATTCCGAAGAAAGCGTGTCAGACAGGCGAGAACGCAGCGGACGAACCTGGCGCGCTCTCGTTTTCAAGCCATCGCCACTATCGTCCTCTTGGGGAGCGTCCTCAGCATCCTCGCCGTCGCCGGGGCGGCGCTCCTGGCCTATCGCACCCATGCCCACGACTTGAAGTCACCGCAAGAAGCGATCGCCGACTCGACTATCGGCACCAGCCTGGCCTATGACCGGTTGGGCCAGACCCTTCTCTACCAGTACGTGGACCCACTCGGTGGCCTGAAGGAGCCCATACCGCTGTCCGAGATGTCCCCGTACATCATCGCCGCGACGGTGGCGACGGAGGATGCGAGCTTCTACGGGAACCCCGGTGTTAACTTCAGGGGGCTGGCGCGCGCCGCGATGGAGAACCTGACTCCCTTCGGGCCCGGGTTCTTCGAAGGATCGGGTGGTAGCTCCATCACCCAGCAGCTCGTGAAGAACATCTACATCGAGCGTTCCGAGCGGTTCGACCGCCGCGTCCAGCGCAAGATCAAGGAAAGCGTCATCGCGCTCGAGTTGAAGCGGAAGTACGACGACAACCAGATCCTCGAGTGGTATCTGAACACCATCGACTACGCGAACTTCGCCTTCGGCGCGGAGGCCGCCTCCCAGCGGTATTTCGGGAAGAGCTCCAAGGACCTGACCATGGGCGAGGCCGCACTGCTGGCGGGACTGCCGCAGGCGCCCGGCAACTATACGCCGGCTCTGCCGGAAAACCGCGACCGCGCGAAGGCCCGCCAGATTGAGGTCCTTGACCTCATGATCAAGCACTTGAAAGAGGTCAACTCCATCCCGAATTCGGTTGACCAGACGCAGCCCCTCCTGCAGCTGACTCCCGAACAGATCGAAGCGGCCAAGCTGGAGCCGCTCAACTACATCGAAAACGCGTTCGATATTAAGGCGCCGCACTTCGTGCTTTTCGTCGGCGACCAGGTCACCAAGATGTGCCAGGCCGGCCTGTTCAAGGCTCCGGGCAAAATCCCCTGCGATAAGGTGGTGACACAGGGCGGCCTTCGCATTCAGACGACTGTCGACCTGGGCCTGCAGGACATCGGCGAGCGCATCGTCGAGGAAAACATATCGGCCAACGAGGACCGCTACGGCGGCCATGACGGCTCGCTAGTGGCGATACGTCCCGGCACCGGCGAGATTCTCGCCTACATCGGCAGCCGGGACTACAACCGGGACGACATTGCCGGGAAGGTGGACATCGCGACCTCGCTGCAGTCCCACGGATCGACTATGAAGATGTTCACGTACCTGACCGCCTTCGAGAACGGCTGGGTGCCTTCGACCTTCATCCAGGATGCGCCGCTGTACCTGGAGACCTCCGAGGGCAAGAAGCAGATCAACAACTGGAACTTCAGCCACCAGGGCAACATCACCGTCCGCAAGGCCCTCTCCGAGTCCGTCAACACCACCGCCGTCCGTACTGTGATGGAGGTGGGGATCGACGAGATGCGAGACGTCGCCCACCGCATGGGTATCACGGACTTACGCCAGGGCGATTGCGGCCCCACGATCACCCTCGGCGCCTGCGAGGTGAAGCTGGTGGATATGACGTTCGCAATCTCGACGCTCGCGAACACGGGTGTCATGAAGGGCAGGCCAACGTCTGAAGACCTGCCCGCCGGGTTCAGGGAGATCGACCCGGTCTCCGTCCTCAAAATCGAGGACGCCGAAGGCAATTTGCTGTACCAGTACTCTGGTCCGACGGAGCGCAAGATCGTCGAGCCGGCCTACGCCTACATGCTCACAGACGTCCTTTCCCGCGATGCCATCAACTGGAGCCGCCTCACTATCGACCGCACGGCGGCGTCCAAGACCGGCACGAGCGAGGACTTCCGTGACGGCGTGGTCATGGGGTACACGCCGGACCTGGCCGCCGGCGTCTGGATGGGCAACGCCGACAACACGGCCATGGCCCCGGGAACGTTCAGCTCCGCCGGCACGGGACCGATGTGGCGACAGTTCATGACGGAGGCGCACGCCTACCTCCAGCTCCCGCCGCGCGATTTCGAGAAGCCGGGCGACATCGTCACCTCCGCCTGCGGCGGGCGCGACGAGATATTCAAGGCGGACCAGGTGCCCAGCAAACCGGGCGCCTGCCGCGCCCCTGCACCGCGCGGATCCCCCGGCGCGTCCTCCACGCCGAAGGCGCCCACGCCGAACTTTCCACTCCGGAATACACCCACGCCTACACCGACCCCGGTGCCCACCGCGTCGCCTACTCCGTCGCCCGAGCCCGGGACGGCGACGCCGGTCATCTTCTACTACACGGTGAAGCCCGGTGACACCCTGGAGAGCATCGCCGCCAAGTTCGGGACGACGGCGGATGCCATCCTCCAGTTCAACGACAACCTCGACCCTGACGAGGCGCTGGACCCCGGGGCGGTACTTGCCATCCCGGTCGGATTCGACGGCGACGCTCTCGAGGGCATCGGTCCTCAGGCCAGACCACGCAGCCGCGGCGACTGATCCCGACAGGCCGCTGGCGACTAGGGGAATGCGGTGCTAGCCTTAGGGGCGATTATCGTTGAGCCGAAGGGACGCACTTAGTGGAAGGCAAGGAGCGCGGCCGCTCGTTCATCCGGCGAGAAAGGTCGCGCGACGGCGGCGGGACGTCTGAGCCGCGCCGTGACGAGAAAACAGAAGAGAAAAAAGACAGCGGGTCCGGGCGCCAGCCCGGACCCGCGACGCCGCACCGTGCCGGCGAACGGATCGTAATCCCGCGCCAGGAGCGCGGCGAGAAGCGGCGTGCCGAGGTCGACATCGAGCTCCGCGAGGTGCGCCGCGGCCTCAAGCCCGGCGACGCTTATCTCCGCGTCGTGCCCGGCCAGCGGCGCTTCACCAAGGTCGAGCAAGGGTACATCGAGGCCACGCGCCTCGCCAGCCGCCCTCCGGCCGGGTTCGACCGGCTCCTCTCCATCGCCAAAGGCGCAATCCTGGGTAGCCCCTTCGCCACCTCGCAGGCGATCCACGAGCGTCTGACGAAGCTCAAAGCGCTCGCGATATTCTCCTCGGACGCCCTGTCGTCCTCCGCATACGCCACGGAGGAGATTCTGATAATCCTTGTCCTGGCGGGGTCCGGAGCTCTTCACAATTCGTTGTGGATAGCGGGCCTCATCGCTCTTTTGCTGGGAATCGTGACGATCTCTTACCGGCAGACTATCAAGGCCTACCCCAGCGGCGGAGGCGCGTACATCGTCGCCCACGAAAACCTGGGCCGCGGTCCGGGCCTCGTCGCCGGCGCTGCGCTGCTTGTCGACTACGTGCTGACGGTGTCTGTCAGTGTGGCCGCAGGTGTGGCTGCCGTCACCTCTGCGGCGCCCGATCTGCACGACGTCCGCGTCCCTATAGGCGTGACGATGATAGTCCTGATCACAATCGGTAACCTGCGCGGCATACGCGAGGCGGGGACGCTGTTCGCAATCCCGACCTACTTCTTCCTCTTTTCAATGAGCGCGGTAATAGTCATCGGCTTCGTGAAAGTGGTCATTGGTGATGCGCCGGGCTCGCTGCTTCACGAAGCGCCTCCTCGCGAGCACGTCGCGGCTACGGGCGGGCTGACCGTCTTCCTCGTTATGAGGGCATTCTCGTCGGGCAGCGCCGCGTTGACCGGCATCGAGGCGATATCCAACGGTGTTCCGGCCTTCAAACAGCCCGAAGTGAAGAACGCCCGGGCGACGATGGTCTGGATGGCCGTCCTGCTCGGGTTCCTGTTTCTCGGCATCACGTTCCTCTCCAGCCGATTCGGCCTCGTACCAGAGCAGGCGGAGGCGGGAGGCGAGACGATCGTCTCGCAGTTGGGGAAGGCCACGGTGGGCGAGAACGTCTTCTACTACGCCTACCAGGTCGGGACCGCGCTTGTCCTGTTCCTCGCCGCGAACACCAGTTTCAACGGCTTTCCGCCCCTCGGCGCGATCCTTGCCCGCGACCGCTTCCTCCCCCGCCAGTTCGCCTTCCGTGGCGACAGGCTTGCCTATTCCAACGGGATCATGATCCTGGCCGTAGCGGCTGCGGTCCTCCTGGCGGCTTTTGGCGGCGAGGTCACCCGGTTGATCCCCCTCTACGCGCTGGGCGTGTTCGTCTCGTTCACACTCTCGCAGACCGGCATGGTCAAACATACGTTACGCCTGCGAGAGGACGGCTGGCGGGCCGCCGCGCTCATCAGCGGCGTCGGCGCCGCAGCTACCGCCATCGTGGCGGTCGTTATCGGGATCAGCAAGTTCGCTTCCGGCGCCTGGATCTCCGTCCTGATGATGGCTGCGCTCATGCTGATGTTCGCCCTCATCCGGCGTCACTACGACTGGTTCGCCGGGCGCATTCGAGTGAGCGATGACGAACTCCCCGTTGGCATCCCAACGGCCGTCGCCATCGTCCGGACGGGCGAACGCGACGAGCCGCAAAACCTGCCCCCGCGCGACCACGTCATCGTGCCTGTCGACGGCATCAACAAGATATCGCTCGGCGCCATCGGCATGGCGCGCGAGATCTCGCGAATGGTCACGGCCGTCCATCTCACCGACAACCGTGAGCAGGGTGAGGACTTCCGCGAGCAGTGGCATCGCGGTGTGCCGGACATCCCCCTCCAGATCATCGAGTCGCCCTACCGCCAGTTCGTGGCGCCGATGCTAGAGTACTTGCACCTCCTGGGAAGCGCCGAGCCTCAGCGCATCACCGACATCCTGCCGAGCTTCGTCGCCCGGCACTGGTGGGAACGCCTCCTCCACAACCGCGACGCCCTGCGTCTGCGTCCGTTCCTCACTGAAGACCCACGTATCCGGCTCGTCGATTTCCCGTACCGGCTCGACGAGGATGACCGTGGGACTACTCCGCCGCCTCAGCCAGTACCCGGTCCAGCTCAGCCCGGCTCGTAATCCCGGACACGAGCTTCACGAACGACCCGGGGGATCCCGCTTCTTTCAGCAGCGCCTCCATCTTCGGGCCGATGGGGTCGATCGACCCCGGCGTATCCGCGTACGAGCCATGGAAGGCGAAGTAAGCCTGGTTCAGTTTCCGGATGAAGTAGCCGTGCCCGGCCAACTCGCTCCGCTTCTGTTCCATCAGCGCTTCAGCCTTCGTTACCTCACCGAGGGCGAGCATGTCCTCGACCTGGCGCCGCAGCGCCCGCATCTCCGCCGTGAAGTCGAAGCCGGCCCCGGGCGACGCGGTAGGGGCAGCGGTCGGAGCGGGCGTCGGCTCCGCCTCCATCCGTGGATACCGCTTGAAGTACTCGCCCGCCAGCGCCGTGCCCGCCAGGTTGGCGGCCGTCTCGTTGAGCGTCCGCAGGTCGCTCCCCGCGAAGTAGCTGCGGCCGAGGGGGTAGAACGCAAGGTACTGGTGGGTCCATTCGTGGAAGGCGGTGTCCACCATATGCTGATACGTGGCGCTCGCCGACACCACAGCGGGGTAGGTTGCCACGCCGCCTGTCCCCACCACCACGGTTGAGATACCCGTCGCCGGACCGTTGTCCAACTCCGCCTCGTCCTCGATCGCCTCGAACTCCTCCCGCTCGAGGCCCGGTTCCAGCAGGAACGACTGCCCAAGCTCGATGCGGTCCCGCGGCGACACGGCCAGCACCCGCGGCGGGGCGTCTAGCTCGAAGTCCACCGGCGGGAAGACCAGGCCTAGGTCAGAGAAAAGCGGCGGCTCGATCGCGAGGCTCTGGCCTTCCAAAACGGCCGTTAAGCGCCCTTCGACGATGTCCTCCACCTCCGCCTCTATCGCAGTGCGTTCCACCTCCGCCTCGCGAACCCGTTCGTCACTGCTGGCGCCGCCAATCTCAGTGACGAGGTCGAAGTACCGCTGAAGCACCTCTTCTTCCTCGGTCGCCGAGCGCTCGTCGAAGAGGTGCCGGACCTTGTAGATCCACTTCCGAGGGAAGTGCTCAACCTCCCACGACAGGAAATCATAGGCGTGGCCGTCCGCCGCCGCTTCGGCGGCGTCGTCAGGGCCGGACGCGGCGTAAAGGAGAACTCCGCCCAGTACCCCGAGCCCTGCCAGGAGCGCGAGCACCGCCACATAGGCGGCAACGAACGAGCGCATGCCTCCATTCTGGCACACGGCCGTCTGCCCGGGTCAGGCGCTCTCATTACAGGGGTCAGGTTTCAACCCGGCCCGGCCTTACGGCGAAGGCGACGGTGTGGGTGTGGCCGCCAGCGCCTCGTAGTATGCCTTGACGAACCGGTCTGCGAAGACCAGGGAGACGTCATCTATCGGCCCCGAAAGCGCCCCGTATTGCACCAGGAAATCGTGGAGCTTCTGCCACTGTGTGTGCGTTTGCATGCCGAATAGCGGCTGCACCGGGTGCTGCGGGCAGCGCAGGGGGATCGGGGACACACAGCCGCCCGACACGGGCCCGTCCCGCTCCTCGACGGTTTGTGGCAACGCCATGTCCAGCTCCGTCTCCAGCATGTACCTCTGGTGCTCCCGGTCTTCGTCCGGGGCGAACTTCATCACGATATCCAGCGCCTCATCGCGGTACAGGTCCGCGTAGTCGATCCCGTCGAGCACGGCATTGATGAACCGCTGCGTCACGTCCAGGTGGTCCGCAACGTAATCGCGCATTCCGACGTACGTCAGCCCCAGCGTCGGCGCCCCGAAGTCGGCCGCTTCCCACGTCTTGACTTCCTTACCAAGCCTCTTAAGTGTATCCGGCTCGTTGGACACGAAGACGGGGAAGATGTCCACCTGCCCCTCGGTGAGGATCCTGGGGTCGAAACCGACCTTCACCTCCTGGACGCTCGCGCGGTCGACCCCGTTGGCGGCGAGGATCGCCAGGTAGTCCGGCGTCACCTGGCTGCCCTTGTATCCGGCGGTCTTGCCCGCCCAGTCCGCCGGCGACTCGATGCCGGAGTCCGCGAGCACGCTGAATCCCTGCTGGCCGCGCTGCCCGATGAGAGCGAGCGACACGATGTCCAGCGGCGGGTCAGAGACGCGCTTTTCCAGGAGCCCGGAGGCGTCCGATGTCGTGAACTGCACGTTTCCGGCGGCCAGGAAGCGGAAGTTGTCCCCCGGCGTTGTGACGTGCTCGATCTTCACGTCGAGGTTCTGCTCTTCGAAGAACCCCTTCTCCTGGGCGACGTATACGCCCACGAACGGGAGATTGGCTTGGGGCTTGAAACCGGCCATGAATGTGATCTCGTCCGCCGGGCCCAGCGTGGGGCTCGCCGAGGCCGAGGGCGAGCCGACCCCATCGCCGGCGTCTTCGGAGTCGTCGCTGCAGGCGGCGAGCAGCGCCATGCCGGCTGGCAGCGCGAGGAGCATCAGGAGTTTACGGAGCGTGGGCAATCTGGGGCCTCCTACTTTGTTGTGCGAACTGACTCATGCCAGAACAGGACGCGGCGTTCGATGACTGAAAGGATGACGTTGACGGTCACGCCCGTGACGGCAAGAACTCCGATTGCGGCAAACAGGGTGGGCGTGTCCAGGTTGCTGTTGGCGCTGGCGATGACGTAACCGAGGCCTCGCGCGACACCGAACCACTCGGCAACAACGGCCCCGATGAGCGCCAGCGGGTACGCTGTCTTCAGCGCGGGAAACAGGTATGGCATGGAGCTGGGCACCCGCAGCTTCCAGAACACCTGCCACGACGAAGCGTGAATTGACCGCAGGAACTCCAGCGCCCCGGGGTTCACGTCGCGCAGGCCTGCCGTCAGGTTGATGAGCACCGGGAAGAACGACAGTAGCGCCGCGATGATGATATTGGGCTCGCGGCCGAACCCGAAGATGATCATGAGGACAGGCGCCACCGCAACCAGCGGCGTCACCTTCAGCGCGATCGCCAGCGGCATTAGCGTGCGCTCCGCCAGGCTCGAGTGCGCCATCACCACCGCCACCAGCGCCGCGGCCAGCGTCCCGAACATCAGCCCGAGGCTTGCCTCGTAGAACGTGTGCGCGTTCTCCCGCCAGAAAAACTCGGGCCTATCGAAGAAGCGCTCGATGACCGCTGACGGTGGTGGGACAACGATGATCGAGATGTCGCGCCAGCCGACGTAGGCTTCCCAGACCGCGAGCAGGACGATGAACGCCAGCACAGGTGGCGCGATATTTCGAGTCACGAACCGCACGGCCGCGCTTCGAGCCAGGCTCGCCTTCATGCCGCCTCCTCCTCCAGAAGTCCCCGCAGCCAGTCCGTATATTCCAGGAATGGCTGCGATCGCTCCATCTCCCTTGTCCGCGGCCGAGGCAGCTCCACTTCGATATCAGTGCGGACGGATCCTGGGCGGGACCTGAGGACAATGACGCGGTCGCCCAGAATGATCGCTTCCGAGATGGAGTGCGTGACGAAGAGGACCGTCTTCGGCCCGGCCGCCCCCGGGTTCGCGTCCCAGATACGCAGTAGCTCGTACCGCATCGCCGAGCGTGTGATCTCGTCCAGCGCCCCGAACGGCTCGTCCATCAAGAGGAGCGACGGGTTCAGCGCCAGCGACCGGGCGATCGCCACCCGCTGCTGCATACCCCCGGAGAGCTGGTGCGGGTAGTAGTCTCGG
>Ga0209751_10005494_pt1 | contig 11936 bp, 12 predicted proteins | sample RifCSP13_1_FD_184019 | JGI IMG/M metagenome (GOLD analysis project Ga0209751, IMG submission 184019) | Soil microbial communities from Rifle, Colorado - Rifle CSP2_sed 13_1 (SPAdes) (version 2) | ecosystem: Environmental > Terrestrial > Deep subsurface > Rock core/Sediment | place: Rifle... | reverse complement strand
CGGAGCAGCCGGTGTCGCGGTCGGAGCCGCTGGCGCGCCGGGGCACCCGAGGATGGTGATGTTGTTGGTATCCATAGTCACTTCACCATTTCGCGCCAGGGCTCTGCCGGGCACAATCGTTGCGCCATTTTGCAGGGCGATGCTCGTGAGCGCGAGAATGTTTCCCGCGAACTGAGTGGTCGTGCCGACGGTCGCGGAGCTGCCGACCTGCCAGAACACGTTGCAAGCTGTACCGCCGTTGATCACGCTGACAGACGAGCTGCTGGCGGTCGTGAGTGTGCTCCCGATCTTGAAAATAAAGACCGCGGCGGCGTTGCCCTGAGCGTTAAGAGTGAGTGCTCCCGTCAACTGCGCCGACGACGTATAACAATAGACGCCCGGCGTGAGCGTCGCTCCACCTAGACCCAGGTCAGTGGCAGTGCAGGCCTGGGCTGCTAGAGCATCGTACGCAGTGGTGACCGCACTCTGGGCCTGAAGCGCGACCGCATCCGCTGCGTGTGTTGCTCCTCCCGTCACGATCCCCGGCGGGAAACCAGTGATCGCGCTACCTGGGCTGACACCGAGATCTCCGAAGATAGTGGTCGGGCCGGTATTGGTCACAGTCTGGCCACCCAGGACCGCGAAGCTCGCCGCCGAACCCAGCCCTGGCGCCGTTTGCGCGCCGGGACTTGCCATGGCGCCCGCCGCGGAAAGAAGCGTGGCGAACAGGGCAATCAGGACGAGTGTGGTAAGCCCAGGGAACCGTAGTATACGCATCGATTCCAGACGCTGCCTCCCCGTTGGTACCGTCACTATGAGCTTTCGGTTGTTCGACACTAGCGCCCCCGCCTGTAGAAGCCACCCCACCCGAACGCCAGTATCAAGACGACGACCAGGAGGAAGAACATCGGAGAAACCACCAGTCCCAACCCCCCGAAGAGCAAGACGAGCAGCAGGCACACTAACAATAAACCGATCACGGTACTTTTCCCCTTTCTGCTTTTAGCTTTGACCTTTAATGGACAGGACACCCGCGGCGCTGTCTCGCGCCCTAATGTCGGATGTGCCCGGCGCCCTATAGAGCGATGGCGCCGACGGCAGCGACCACAAGAACGTAGGCGAGCGTGATGCCCACCAGGGACCAGCCCAGCGAGTCCTTCAATCTGTTCATGTGGTGATGGATTGCCACGTGTACTCCCTTCCAGTTCTCTAAACCTGCCGGGGACGGGCTGGAGGGGGCGATCTCCAGCCCTAACCCGGAGAGTTTAGTGGGTTGTCGATTCGGTGCGCGCTCTTGATGCGCCTAGCTGAACCTCGATGTTCATGCGACGGCGAAATCCAGCCGGAACGGTGCTTGTGCCATTGCAGGATCTGTCACGGCGACAGCGCTCACGCTGAACGCTGTCGCATCTGGCCGGCGCGCCGGCGCGGATGCCGGCGCTTCCGCGTTGCACCGGCAGAACAGGCAAACGGCAGCACCTGTCCTCAGATAGGCAACATCATCCAGGTCGCCACAGCACATCGGACAGGTACTACCGTATACGTTCATGCTCAGCCTCGCCCTTCAGAACTCCAACCGTGTGTCAACTTATCGAACAGCCCGTTCGCTCTGTTGCGTGCGGCTGGTGACGACCTTCTCCCCGGCTGCCGAGGGGCCGACCGTAATCGCAAATAGGCCGGCAATCAGCAACAGCGCGGCGACCGCGTACACGCCCATCGCGATGAGGGACGCGTATTCCAGATTGCCGCTGTTGGCCACAATTCCCTGGAACGGTTCGGCCAGTGGCTTGCTAACGTCGTAGATGAAGTTGACAAAGCCGTTGCTGGCATTGGCTTCGGCCAGCAGAAATCCCAACCGGCCGATTAGCAGCGTCTCCACCACTGCGAGGGCGACCAGGATGATGGCGCCCAGGCTACGAACCCAGCCGCGCGCCAGGTTCCAACCGCCGGCCGACGAGTGCACGACCTGCTCCTGGACCACGCTCTCGTCCTTGGCGATCGGCGGGTCTACGACGGTTCGCTGTCCACCCCCACCTGCCATCTCCTCATCTTGTTTCTCGATAGTCACCATTTGCTCCTTTGCTGGCACCGATCGCTGGGCAGCCTCCTCGGCTGCGCCGGATGTTATCGGTCGCGTCCTCTTTGATCGAAGGTAATCAGGTCATCGGCGTCTAGCCGCGAGCCTTGACTCACGCCACAGAACGGCGTTCTGCCAGCCATTTCTCCAGGGAATCCTCGTCAACGCGGACCTGGCGGCCGAGACGGATGCACGGGAGGCCATCGCTGCGTATCATCCTGTATACCCATTGCGGCTTGACCTTCAGCACCGCCGCCGTTTCCTTAACGGTGAGCACCTTCATGTACTTCACTGTAAGAGGGCGGTGTTCCGTACGCGTTCCGCAGGCGTTACTGGGCTGTTCTCTTGACGTTCTTTGCGTTCTTGTAATTTGCTGTGACGTTGTTATATTCCATTCTTGAAATTTTCCTGAACGCTCTTATAGGACATTGTTCTTGAAATTTTCTTTGAAGTCCCGCTACGATATTCTTACTTCAGTTCAAGGGGGGGCATAAGTACAACGCAGCCTATTACCCTAGCCCTGGTGATCGGCCCGAACGGCGGGACAGCGTGACCGTGCAAGCGGACGACGCAGCGCTGCGCATGTTTCTGCTGGGGCGCTTCGAGGTGCGCGCCGGTGACGATGTGATCATCGACCAGGCGTGGCATCACCGCAACGCCAAGGCGTTACTCAAGCTCCTGGCCGTTCAGAGGGACCGCGCTCTGCACCGCGAACAGGTCCTCGACGCCTTTTGGGCCAGCCTCGACCCGTCGGCCGCAGCCGCGAACCTCCGCAAGATCCTGTTTGATCTGCGCGCCGAGTTCACCGCACGACAGGTAGAAGCTCAGGTGGTCACTATCGCCGATGATATGGTCGTCCTCTCGCGTGAGATTTCCCTGGACATCGACGAATTCCGCTCTTGCGCGAGGTCGGCCCGTGCCGCTCAAGACAGACTTGATCTTTATGAGGAAGCCATCGCTATTTACGGCGGCGACTTGCTTGTTGAGGATCGTTACGCGGAGTGGACCGAGGGGCCACGCCGAGAGCTGCGGGATCTCCACAATGACCTGCTGATTGAGCTGAGCCAGCTGTACGCGGCGGCGGGAAAACTCGATCTGGCGGCCGAACGTCTCGAACGTCTGCTCCAGGCCGACCCTCTCGATGAGAAAGCCAATCGATTGATGATGCGCGTGTACGCCGAATCCGGCAGTCGCCAGAAGGCCCACCGCCAATATGAGACCTTCCGCGACGCGCTCCGCCGGGAGATCGGAGCAGAGCCCTCAGAGGAGACGGAGACACTCATCCGGGATATTCTCGCGGGCAAGGTCGGCCGCGCCTGACCGGTCACCCAACTGGAACCTGGATCGTCTCACCATGTCTTCCCTGACTGCGTCATCACTCGGCCTTCAAACGAAGCGCCCCCGTTCGTGAGGCCCTTCAGTGCCCCGCGAACCTATCGGTGGCGCGGATCAGTTCGCGGGTAATGCCCGTGTTGTCGGCGGCGTGCCCGGCGTCGTCGACGATCACGAGTTCGGCCCGTGGCCACGCCCCCTTCAGCTCCCATGCGTTGCCGACGGGCGCCTGAAAATCAAAGCGCCCGTTCACCATGATCCCCGGAATGTCGGCAAGCGAGCCGGCGCCCCGCAACAGGCTCCCGTCATCGATCCACGCATCGTGTCGGACGTAGTGCGTCACGAGGCGCGCGAAGGTCAGCGCGAACGCTGGATCGATGAACCTGCGAGCCAGCTCCCGAGCCGGCGGCCACGCGGGGGTGGCGGACTCCCACATGCACCACTCGAACGCCGCCCGCTCTCGGACCGCCGGGTCAGGACCGTTCAGCAGCCGGTGGTAGGTCTCGACGATATCGCCGTCGCGTTCGCCGAGCGGCAGGGCGTCGCGCAGACGCTCCCACTGCCCTGGGAAGAACACGGCCATACCGCCGCGGAACAACCAGTCGAACTCGGCGCGCCGTCCGGTCGTGACGCCGAACAAGATCATCTCGGTGACGCGGTCCGGGTACCGCTCGGCGTAGGCGAGCGCCAACGTGCTGCCCCAGGATCCGCCGAACACCAACCATCGCTCGACATCCAGGTGCTGACGCAGCAGCTCGATGTCCGCGATCAGGTTGGCGGTAGTATTGCCCGCGAGGTCAATATCGGGTTCGCTTGCGTGTGGCGTGCTCCGCCCGCAGCCCCGCTGATCGAACAGCACCAATCGATAGGCGCCGGGATCGAACAGCCTGCGGTGCCACTCGGTACATCCCGAACCGGGACCGCCGTGCAAGACCACGGCCGGCTTCCCTAGCGGATTGCCGCACGTCTCCCAGTACACACGGTTGCCGTCGCCGGCCTCCAACATGCCGTGCTCGTACGGCTCGATCTCCGGATACAGACCTTTGCTGATGAGTGTTTTCCTGTCTCTTATGCTCTCGCCAGCGTTTCGGCCAGCTTGTCGAAGGACTCGTTCCAGCCCTGCCCGGCGCCATCGCGCATCTCGCCCGCGGGGAGACCCTCGTGCCGCAGGGTCATCTTCGTCTTGCCTTCGTGCTCGTCGAAGGTCACCGTGATGAGCATCTCTAGTGGGACGTCTTCGGTAATGCCGTAGTGCGAGGCCGGGACCGGGTCGCCGTCCGGATCCGCGAAGCTGTCCGTGGTGACGATCCGCCCGGGCTCGACGATTTCGCGGTAGACGCCTGTGCTCCAGAAGTCCTGGCCCTCGGGCGATCGCATACAGTTGAGCCAGACGCCACCCACGCGGAAATCGATCTTGCAGACGGGCGTTGTGAAGCCCTTCGGCCCCCACCAGCGCATGAAGGGCTCGGGCTCCGTCCAGGCCTTCCAGACCAGTTCGCGCGGCGCGTCGAATACGCGCTCTATGACGAGTGCCTGCGCGTGGGGCTCCGTGGTGGGGTTATTTCGCGTGACCATTGTTCTCCCCTTCGTTTTTCCGTCATTGCGGGCCGCCTGGGGACGGCCCCTGTGTCATCGTCGCTAGCAGCTCGGCCAGGCGGTCCCAGGTTTCGGCCGCACCCGTCTCCATCCCCGACTGGAGCATTCCGTCGCGGTCCTCTACCGAGTCGAAAAGAGAATGAGCGGTGAGTTTCGTCCTACCGTCGCCAAGGTCGTCGAGCGTCAGTGTGTCCACGGACACATGTCCTAGCATGCCTTCCCACTCAAACGTCCAGACGATGCGCTCGGGCGGCACGATCTCGCGATATTCGCCCCTGAACCCGTGTTCCTCCACCCCATCAGGCCCCCGATGGACGAAGCGATAGGCGCCGCCCGGGCGGAAGTCCATATCGCAGACAGCCAGCGTGTACTTACGCGGGCCCCACCATTTGTCCATGTGCTCGCACTTGCTGTGCGCTTCGAAGACGAGCTCGCGCGGGGCATTGAATACGCGCGTCATTAATATCTCCTTGTCTGACGCCAGGGTCAACGTTACGGCGCCGATTCTCTTCTCGATCATGTTTGTTCCTCCTTCGGTCTATCTTCTAGGCCAATCGAGCGCCGGTAATTGTCCCGAGGTGATAGGCGGCGTGCCCAATCACCGCCATCTGGACGAACATCTCGATGGTCACCTCCGGCATGCCTTCAAGCACCTGTGCCTTGCGGTCAAGCTGAGCATCGCTCAGCCCCTTCACAATGTTCACGGCCGCCGGAGCGGCGCCCTTGATCAGGTCGATCGTTTCGGCCTTCGTGCAGCCGGTGTGCTCTTTCGCCTGCACGGCGTTCTCCGCATCGATCGCTTCCATCGATGTCATTGGGAACGGTTGCCCGTCGGCCACGCTCCTCACCGTTTGCGCGATGGGGCCGATGTACGTAGCCGCGTGGAACGCCGCGAAGCCCTGCGTCCATTCGCCGTCACTGCACCGCGCCGTCCACTGCTCCCGGGTGCTTGCCTCCACGGCGGCGAGTAGGTCGGCGAAGGACTGCTCGACCTTAGCCGCGAGGCTCTCTGAACGTGTACCCATGGTCAAACCGTCCTCTCTGCTCCGGGTGAACCGGTGACGTTTCTCATTGCAGCGTAACCGCTCGACCGGAACTATTCGTTTCGACCATGCTTCTCCTCCTTCTCCTTCTCCTGCAGTTTCCCTTTTAGTTCCTGCAGGTAGTCGTCCAAACGCTCGAACCTCTCCTCCCAGTGACGGCGGTACTCTGCCACCCAGTCGGCCACGTCCTTGAGGGGGCCGGCGTCGAGCCGGCAGGGGCGCCACTGGGCCTCCCGGCTGCGGGTGATGAGGCCGGCGTGTTCCAGCACCTTGAGGTGCTTGGAGACGCCGGGAAGGGTCATCTCGAAGGGGCGGGCAAGCTCGGTGACGGACGCCTCGCCGGAGACGAGGCGGGCGAGGATGGCGCGCCGGGTGGGATCGGCGAGGGCGGCCATGGTGGTGCTTAGTTGGTCAGTTGGCATCGTAGTAAACCCACAGGTTAATTAACTACTAAGTAAACTACAGCACCGCCAGGATCAATGTCAAGCGCTAACGCGAAGCCGCTGAGTGTCTTCCGCAACACGCCGATTGCAGGCGACGAACGCCGGTCCATAGGCCAACCCGGCGCGTCACTCACGGACAGGCCCCCGCCCGGGGACCAGTCGGGGACAAAGTCCCGAGCGTCATCGCTGGTGATGTTTCGAACACCGCCGCCGTCCCCGCACCGAAACGGCTGCGGGGACGGCCAAAACAACTCGGGCGATTCCGGGCATCTGCTCAGGCCGGCTGAGCATCTGTCAAGAACTCTGGCGGCGGCCTCTCGGCCCGTCAAGCCACCTGACCGTTAAGCCTGAGGGACCTCGGTCATCTCCTTCAGCATCTGCTCCAACGCTGCCTGGTCCGGCCCAACGAATGGCTGAGCTGACGGAGCGTCCGCAAGCGAGGCGAGCAGTCGTTCGGTCATATCCCCGCCGGCGGCCGGCAAATGGCTGCTCAGGATCATCCTGGGCTCCATATTGCGAATCGCCTTCAACTCCTTCGCGAACGTGCCCTCGTCTACTTTGTGCAGCCAGGGTGAGTCCAGCGTCGCCCAGAAGATCTGTCCCTCTCGCAGTTCTGTCTCCGAGAGGTCAGCCGCGTTCTGGGGAGGATCCGCAAGAAGCGCCCCGAAGCAGTCGGAACTGAAGAACACGCCGGACTTGTGATCGAAAAAGCCGGTGGTCGAGGGGTTATCGAACGCCGGCGGTCTGATGCCGGTCAGCGTGCGGTCGCCCACTGTAATCCTTTCGCCGGGATTGACGAAATTCACTCTGTCCATCGGCAGGGGAGCCGAGAGGCTCATGATACCGACGCCGAGGAACGTAGTAATCACCCGCAGCCGGGGATTCTCCGCAAGCAGATGGTGCAGGCTGCCGATGTGATCGGCGTCCGTGTGCGTGAGCCAAATCCACCTCAGGTCGGCCGGATCGATGATCGACCGCAAGGCCGGCATGAACTCCGGGCTCTCCACCACGGCTCCGGTGTCGACCAGGATGGGCTCGGTCCCCTTGAGGACGAAGGCGTTGATCGGCACCTGTCCGAGTCCCGGGATAGGGAAATTCGAGGTTATGACCTCGATATCGGGCGTGGCTTTATAGGAGTTCATAGCTTTCCTTCCTCGCGGTGCAGAATGATAGTCCTCGTCATTTCCCCTGTCCCTTCTCCCCCGACTGCGTCGGGATTGGCTAATGCCACCAGGCTGCGGTAGACGACCTCTACCGCCTGGTGCGTGGTAATGTCCTGGTCATCGAAGGCTTTCCATACGTAGTAGTCAGTCAGCGCCACCGTCCCTTTGACTACCCGCCGCGGGACATCAAACGGCCGCAGCGCCTCGCCGACCAGCCCCTGGCGCATCGCTCGCACATTCGCCATGAATGGAACGAGGGCCGCCACTTTATCCTGCTCGCGACGTGCTGTCTCAAGCGGCAGCGATCCTCGCTCGTACATCGCGAACAGCTCTCGCACGAGCTTCATGAGCCGCTCTTCCAGGGTCGAGAGTCCGTTGAAGATCGCCGGCGTGGGCGGCGCAAGCAGGACCATAACCTTTGCGCCGCAGCCCGCCACGAGGTCGTCGGTCGTTGGGTAGTGGTTATAGACCGTCCGCAGCGCCACATCGGCCCGCTCGGCCACGTCCTGCATGCTCGTTGCCACGACGCCCTTCTCGTTGTGCAGTTCGAACGTGGCATCAACGATCCGCCGTCGCGTCTCCTCCACGGACTCGAGTCTTTTCCCCAGCGTGTACTTGCGCGGAGCCATTGGTACATTCTCCGAATATTAATTAACTCGCTCTTGCATGCAATATATACCAGCTCAGGAATTATGTGTCAAGAGCGTCCGCGCAAGTTGCGACCACCACCGCTACGCTCAGTTAGAGGGAGAGTTGAGCCAGTGCGCTGCCGATCGGGCGGACAGGTCTGGAGCGGGAGACGGGACTCCGCCTGGGGCCGCCCGTCCGGGCGAACCCGCGACCCTCTGCTTGGGAAGATCAGGTTTCACGATTTGTATCTAGCGAAGCCCAATTTCCACCATTTCCGAGTGATTCGGCCCTCTGCCTCCAGAGGCCATGACCCTAAACTCCGGGGCGTCCGCCCGGGAGTCATCGCTTCTCTTGAGAGCCAATTTATCACTGTTCAAGGTGACCTATCAACGATGAGGATTAGCGGCACCCACTATTTACGATGCTGTTGTTTCCTCCGATACGATTTGAGGTGACAACAACGGTTCGTGGGCTGCCTCGTGACCGACACCATCTGGTAGCGGCTTGGGGCGCCCGAAGAGGACCGAAGCGCCAATTGCGGACAGAAGTATCGCGGCCACAACCGCAAGCGATAGCTCGGTTGGGATCTTGTAGAAGTCGGAAACAATCATCTTGGTGCCAACGAACGCCAGGATCATGACGAGGCCCTGCCGAAGGTATGTGAAATAGCCCATTATCCCGGCGAGCGCGAAATACAAGGCCCTTAGCCCAAGGATCGCGAAAGCATTTGAAGTAAAAACGATAAAGGGATCGCGGGTAACAGCGAATATCGCTGGAATTGAATCGACTGCGAAGATGAGATCGGTGCTTTCAACCATCAGCAGAACCGCGAATAAGGGAGTCGCCATCAGGATGCCCTTCGACCTCACGAAGAATTTCCCATCGTCGTAACGATTGGTCATGGGCACAAACCGTTTCAACAACCGAATGAGCGGATTCTTCTCGGGATGGACTTCGTGTTCCTTCTGGAACGCCAGGCGCCCCGCAGTGAGGAGAAGAAGGCCACCGAACACAAAGATCATCCAGTGAAAAGCGCTGAGCAGCGCGGCGCCCACAACGATGAACACCAAACGCATGACCAAAGCCCCTATGATCCCCCAGTGCAATACCTTCGGCTGCAACAGCGGGGGTACCGCAAAGTACTGGAAGATCACAAGGAAGATGAAGACGTTGTCGACACTGAGAGACTTCTCGATGACGTAGCCGGTCAGGAACTCCGTGCCCTTGGCGGATCCTCCGAGAACGAACACGGCGCCGGCAAAAAGGAGGGCCAACCCGATCCAGAATCCGGTCCAGAGGAGCGCCTCACGAACACCTACGACATGGGCCTTGCGGTGAACGAAGAAGAGATCGAACAGGATCATCCCTGCCAGGACGACAAGAAACCCACCCCAAAGCGCTATTGTTTCGTACTCCAATTCACTCTCTCCTCGTGATCTTTGTTCGACAAAATTAGACCTGCGTTCACCACGCCCCTGCCGGAACTGATGAACGCAGGTCTTGCCGATTACTCGAGATAGCCGGGTCTTGCGACCGTGTTGACGACTAATCCGTCCGACGGGCGGACGGCTACTCCCCTGTGTTCGTTATGGCGCTGAGGCGGGTTTCTTCAAGTCCTCCTTGTCGTCGGCAAGAGCGGAGAGTGCACTGATCAGAGACCCAACTCTCGTCTTTCTGTGCGCTGCCCTCCGTAGGTGTTTGCTCGTGTTTACACGGTAATGATTGTGTCGGCCGCGGCGAGTGACATGGATGTACCCAGATGTGCGTAGGTCCGCCACTACCGAGGCTGTGGTCCGCTCGGTGAGGCCAAGACGGACGGCTATCTCCCGCAAGGTATCGTCGGGATGCGCGGCGATGTGGAGAAGAACGCTGGCGTGGTTGGTCAGAAACGTCCATCGACCCTCGTCTGCAGACGAACCGTTGGCCGAAGGTACGCGCTGGATACCTGTCTTAGCTCCGTTAACTACTGCAACTGTTTTCATGGTTCGTCCCGCATCTATAACATAGGCATCCTTGCTGAGCAGTGTCAAGCCAAAGCGTTGACACTAAGAAATAATTGCGGCACCCTATAGTGCAAGTGGACTCATGAAAAATCTTGCATACTAAAGGAGCGTGTGGTTGATAGCATCAGTGGCGAATCAGCACCCAACACCTAAGGCCGAAGGTGAATTTCGCACTGCGAACGTCACCTGCCGGTGCGGCGCGCCGATGGTCTGGGTTAAAGGGCACGCCGTTTGCGGCGGCTGCCAAAACTTTTTGCCTGCCTGTAAGTGTGAGTGAGCTTCGCCTATGGACACTAGAGCTTGAGGGCGTCTTGACCACGTTCAGCCGCTATCTCATCCGCGCGGGTACTGGGTTGGCCCTTGGCTATGCCGCGCTCACCGCGTACCTGCTGATCCGCGTGAAGCCCGTACCGATAACCGCTATTCCATGGGGCGAGGGGTCTTTCGATGATGGATAACCTGCGCCAAGCGGCTGTAATTGACGACATCCCCGATCATCCAGGGGGGCGATTACGTGGCAGCTGAAGTAGTCCTCGAGACCAACATCGCCGGGCTTCCCCTTCTGCGGCGCGGCAAGGTGCGGGACATCTACGATGCGGGGGAGCACCTCCTCATCGTCGCCACCGACCGGGTATCCGCCTTCGATGTCGTCCTCCCCGATGGGATTCCGGGCAAAGGGCGGGCTCTAACCCACCTCTCGCTGTTCTGGTTCGATGCACTGAGCCACCTCGGCCCGAACCACGTGGTTTCGGCGGACGTGCATGAGTTCCCTTTCGCCTGCCACCCGTTCCGCGATCTGCTGGCAGGTAGGGCGATGCTGGTGAGGAAGGCCGAGCCGTTCCCGGTGGAATGCATTGTTCGAGGATATCTGGCGGGCTCCGGATGGGCCGAATACCAGGCCAAAGGATCCATTTGCGGCGTCCCGCTGCCTTCCGGCTTGCTCCAGAGCGCGGAGCTGCCGGACCCGGTGTTCACGCCTTCGACGAAGGCGCCGGAAGGCGAACACGACGAGAACATCTCCTTCCAGGAAGTGGAGCAACTGGTCGGCCCGGGCCACGCCGCTTCCCTGCGAGACGCCAGCCTCGAGCTGTACCGCGCGGCCCGAGAGGTGGCCCGGAAGAGGGGCATCGTGCTCGCTGATACTAAGCTGGAGTTCGGCTTGCGTGACGGCGAGATGATCCTGATCGACGAGGCCTTCACCCCCGACTCGTCCCGGTTCTGGATGGCCCGCGCCCACCGCCCCGGCGACTCTCAGGACAGCTGCGACAAGCAGGTGATACGCGATTACCTGGTATCGACGGGCTGGGACCGCAAACCCCCGTCGCCCCGGCTGCCGCCAGAGATCATCCAGCTGACATCCCAGCGGTATTGGGAGATCAGCGATGCTTTGACTGGCCGCGAACAGACTGTTGGCGGGTGAGCCAATCACATCTAAGGAGGAAGTTGTGGCAACGGCCGTGAAAGAGATATACGAAGTTGGCGAGACGCCACCCCTGGGGTACGTTCCTAGCTACATGTACGCCAACCTGATCCCCGAGAACGCACGGGCAGAGCCCGTGCCTGGCTTCCAAGTGAAGAAGGTTGCCGTGCCGCAATACCTCAAACCCGACGAGGTGCTCGCCTACGTGATGGCGGCTGGCATCAACTACAACAACGTCTGGGCCGCGCTT
>Ga0209751_10005493_pt1 | contig 11937 bp, 13 predicted proteins | sample RifCSP13_1_FD_184019 | JGI IMG/M metagenome (GOLD analysis project Ga0209751, IMG submission 184019) | Soil microbial communities from Rifle, Colorado - Rifle CSP2_sed 13_1 (SPAdes) (version 2) | ecosystem: Environmental > Terrestrial > Deep subsurface > Rock core/Sediment | place: Rifle... | reverse complement strand
CTCGAGGGCCACCGCCCCGCCGACGGAGTATCCGCCGAGCACCGGGCGCTCGATCTCCTGCCTGGTGAGGAACTCCAGCACCCACGCCGCCATGTCGGAGACGGTGGAGAGGCCGGCTCCCGACGGATGTCCGGGAAGGTCGGGCGCAACGGCGCGCGGGAAGGCCAGGAGCTGGTTCTGCCAGATCTGCCCCACGGCCCCCGCGCCGTGGATGAGCACGAGCGGGATGGCTGGCGGAGGATCGGCGACGGCGCGGTCCACGGCGGCGGACTCAGTTCCGCGTCAGCTGGGGCACCCAGTCCGGGAGGATGAGGCGCGTGCCGAGGGTGGCGATGTCCTCATCCACGAGGAACCCCGGACCACGTGTGGCGATCTCGACGATGACGCCGTCGGGATCGTTGAAGTAGATCGAGCGGAAGTATTTCCGGTCGATGATGTCCGTCGTCGGCACGCCCGCCGCGCGCAGCCGGTCGCGCCATGCTTCCTGCTCGGCGTCGGTCTCGACGAGCAGGGCGAAGTGGTGCGCGACGCCGACCCCCATCCGGCCCCGCCCCTGCCGCGGAGAGCCGAAGTAGGTGATCAGGGTGCCCGGATGTCCCGCCGCATCACCATAGTAGTAGTGGGGAGAGGCGGGATCGTCGAAGTTCACCGTGCGCTTAACGAGATGAAGACCGAGGAGATCAGTGTAGAACGCGGTCGTCCGTTCGATCGCGGAGGCGACGAACGTGATGTGGTGAACGCCCTGCAGCCGCATCACCGGGGTGATGTCCGCGCCGTCATAGGCGAGGGACTCTACCGGGGGCGGAACGTCGGCCCGCCCCTCTTTGAGGAACTCGCGCGGCGGGATGATGTCGCGCCGGCCGAGCGCATCGGCCGGCTCATCGACGGCAAACCCCGGGCCCCGCGTGGCGATCTCGAGGATGACCTCGTCCGGATCGCGGAAGTAGATAGAAGTGAAGTAGCGCCGCGGCCTGGGATTCGTGACCTCCACGCCGAGATGGCGCAGGCGGACCCACCACCGCGCCAGCGCCTCGTCATCCTCGACGGCAAAGGCGAAGTGGTGGGTGAGACCCACACCGGTCGTCCCGGCCGGTAGATGCGCCCACTCGAAGTAGGTCACAACCGTCCCCGGCGTGCCCACCCCGTCGCCGAAGTAGAGGTGCTTCGCCGACGGGTCATCGAAGTTCACGGTCTGCTTGATGAGGCGCAGACCCAGGACGCCTGTATAGAAGCGCATCGTGCGCTCCATGTTGGCACTGATCAGGGTGATGTGATGGAGGCCGCCGAGGGCCATCACGAGGCCCGGGAAGGGCGGGCGGGACCGCGGCGGCGCGCAGAGCCCGCGTCCTCCCGGGAGCGCGGGAAGTGCTCCAGGTATCGGCGCGCGGCCTCGAAACGCTTGAACAGCCGCGACTCCCAGTCGGGGCTCTCCAGGTCGGCCTCGGGCATGAACAGGAGCACCAAGGCGTCCCCGAGCAGCAGGCCGAACTCGACGCCCGGATACGGGTCGGTCATGTAGCGGACATTGCCGCGGTCGAGGACGAGGCGTTGATCCACGCGGGCCAGCGCCGCCTGCAGCTTCCGGATGGCCTCGGCTTCGGGAATCATACTCTCCTATATTACGCTAGCCCTGAAGAGCAGACCAGACCGCCCGTCACGGAGGGGATGATGAGCTGGCAGGAAGCCTATACGCGCGCGCTGCCCTACGAGGAGTTCCTCGCCCGGTACGGCACCGAGGCCCATCGCCAGCGCTGGCAGGCCGCGTCCGCGCGGGCCGCGCTGACCGGCGCGCAGCGGACGCTGCTGGAAGGATTCCAACGGCAGATGCACCTCCTCTGCCTGGCCGGGACGTGGTGCGGGGACTGCGTGCGGGACGGCGCGATCCTCCAGCGGATCGTCGAGTCCGCCCCACGCGCGGAGATGAGATTCCTGGACCGGGACGAGAATTCCGAGATCGCCCAGACGCTGGCGATCAACGGCGGCCTGCGCATCCCAATCGTGGTGTTTCTCAGCGAGGATTTCATCGAGTGCGCCCGGTATGGGGAGCGCACGCTGGCAACCTACCGAAAGATGGCTGCCGAGCGGTTGGGGACCGCGGCGGCGGACGACGGGGCGGAGCACGCCCCGGTCGTCGCGGGCGCCCCGGCCACCCCCGAAGAGTACTACGCCGCCGTAGTACAGGATTGGATGGACGAGATCGAGCGGGTGCAGCTGCTGCTCCGTCTCTCCCCCCGCTTGCGCGCCCTGCATGGCGACTGAGCTCGCTCGGGTTGCTCCAGTCCGAGATGCCGGTATAATAGGTGAGGTCCCGGCCCCATCGTCTAGCCCGGCCCAGGACACAGCCCTCTCAAGGCTGAGACACGGGTTCAAATCCCGTTGGGGCTACCAAAAAGTCGCGGCCGCTAGACCGACCCCTTCGCCGCAGTGATGTGCCTCCGCTCGACCTCTTTGCTGATCTGCAGCAGGGCGATGTTTAGAGCCCCGCGCGCCTGCTCGAAGTCGCCGAGCGAATCGGCCGGCAGGACGCCGAACCGCCGCGTTCCGCCCTTGATGAACTCGATCCGCAGTTCATTCGGCCCGGACTCCACGACGTCACCGATCCCGATGTCGTCACGCCCCAGTCGGGCCAGGTAGTTCTCCAGCAGCTTCCGCCACTGCTCCAACCGGTCGGATGGCATGATCCATCCTCCTTTCCCGCGGAGAGTTTTTCCCCATTTCGAGGAGGGGAATCCTCCGCACCACCCGCAATCACAGAAGGATGCCGTACCTCCGCATCTTGGCCGCGGCGGTGATCTGGGGGAGCATCGGCGTCGCCGGGCGGATCGCCTTTGGCGCCGGCGTGGATCCCCTGGAGACCGCCTTCTATCGCGCGGCGATCGCCTTCCTCGCCGTCGGCGCCGGCGTCGCGATCTCGAACCCTCCGCTGCTGCGCGTGCGGCGCGGCGACCTCTGGCTGTTCGCCGCCTTCGGGACCTTGAGTATCGCCGCGTTCTTCTTCGTCTACCTCTACGCCATCAGCCGGACGTCGGTCGCTACCGCGGCGATCCTCCTCTACACGGCCCCGATCTGGGTCCTCGTGCTCTCCAGCGTCCTCTTTCACGAACCGCTCACCGGCGGCAAGATCCTCGCCGTGGTGCTGGCGTTCACCGGCTGCATCCTGGTCGTACGGGGGTATGATCCACAGGGCCTGCGCCTGCATCTCCCGGGGGTGCTGGCGGGCCTGGCCTCGGGGTTCACGTACGGCATGTACAGCATCTTCGGGAAGACCGCGCTTCGCCGCTACAGCCCGCTGACCACGCTCGTCTATGCCCTGGGCATCGGCGCCGCGGTGCTGGGCGCCGCGGCCGCCGCGGCGGGAGTGATCACCATGGCGCACTCCGCGACCGCGTGGGCGGCGATCATCTACCTCTCGCTCGTCACGACATTGCTGGCCCAGTGGCTGTATCTCTCAGGACTGGGGGCCGTGGAGGCAGGGCGGGCGAGTCTGGTGGCGACCTTCGAGCCCGTCGTCGCCGCGCTCCTGGGCTACCTGGCCCTCGGGGAACGCCTCGAAGGATGGCAGGTCGTGGGCGGTGTGCTGGTGCTCAGCGCGGTCCTGACGGTGCGCCGCCTCCGGCAAGCCGGCGGATCGCCACAAGCGATACGGCGGTCCCCAGGGTGAGAAGGGCCGCCGCCCCGATAAACGGCCAGCGGTGGCCCAGGGTGTCCCACATCACGCCCCCGAGCACCGGGCCGAGGACGAGCCCAAGACCCTGGGCCGTCTGCGCGGCGCCCATGGCCAGGCCCGTCCGGCCGGGCGGCGCCAGCTCGCTGATGAGAGCGTGCCACGCGGGCAGCGACAGCGCGTAACTCACGCCGAGCAGCACGGCGGAGCCGAGCAGCATCGACAGGCGCGGTGAGAGCGGCAGCAGCCACATCCCCAGCGACCCCAGGACCATTCCCACGGAGACAGAGCGCAGCTTTCCCCAGCGATCGGCGAAGTGGCCGGCGACCAGGGACGCCAGGGCGACGGCGAGCATGAGCACGAGGAACAACGTCCCGATCATGTGCTCGGACAGCCCGACGATCCGCTTCGCGTAGATGACCATGATCGGGGCCAGCAGTCCTGCGCCGAAGGTCTGGACGAAGGCGACGACAAGCATCACGCCCAGGAGCGGCACGCGCCGCGCCTCTTCCACCACCGCTTCGAGCTCAGGACTCGGGGCCGTGCCGTGGTAGCCGACGGCGTCCATGTCCGGCGTAGGGAGATGCGTGTGCCCGAGGCCCCGCAGCGTGACCGCCGCGACGGCGGCCGCGGCGAGCAGCAGGATCCCGGCGAGGTAGAAGCCGGCCGTGTACGACCCAGAGAATCCGACGACGAACAACCCCAGGGAAGGCCCGAACGCAAACCCGGCCAGGAAGAACATGTTCAGCGCGCCCATCGCCGTGGCGCGGCGATGCGCCGGCGTGGTGTCCGCGATGATGGCCGACGCGGCGGGCCACAGGGCCGAGGATCCTGCCCCGTCGATTACCCGCAGCGGGACGAACAGCCAGGCCTGCCGCAGCATGGACATGAGCAGGGGCGCGAGGCTGCTGAGCATGAGGCCGCCGATAATCATCGGCCGCCTGCCCAGCCGGTCCGCGACCGACCCCCAGGCCGTCTTCAGAAACGTCTCCGTGAGCGCGAACGCCGCAACGACGAGGCCGACCATTTTCACGCTCGCCCCCAGCCGTTCGGTGAGGTGCAGCGGCAGCAACGGGATGACCGTGGCGAAGCCCAGTTCGGCCAACCCGATGACCACGGCGACACGCAGGACGACCCCCCGCGGGCGCAGGCGCTCCGTGCCCCCGGCGGCCCCGGGAGCCGGACGCGGCGGTGCGGCGACCCTCACCGCGCGCCCGACCTCACGACCGCGGCATTGTGCGCTCTCGCTTCCAGCGCGTCGTCGAGCGGCGCGAGGATGACCGGTCCGTGGCGCCGGCGCAGCGCCCTCTCGATGAGGTGATCGGCGAACCGCGGGTTCTTCGGCAGGAGCGGGCCGTGGAGATACGTCCCGTACACCGTGCCCTGCACGGCCCCCTCCGACCGGTCCTCGCCGTTGTTCCCGAACCCGACGACGACCTGTCCCAGCGCCGACGCCCGCGGTCCGAGCCGCGTCCGCCCGCCGTGATTCTCGAACCCGACGAGCGTCGCTCCGCCGAGGTGCGAGCTGCGGATCACGATGTTGCCGATGAGGCGCCGCGCGGCGGGACCCGGATGCTGGGTAATGAGGTCGAGGAGCCCCAATCCGGCGAGATCCTCACCGTCGCTGGGGCGGTAGTAGTGCCCAAGCAGTTGATAGCCCCCGCATACGGCCAGCACGACCGCCCCAGACTCCGCGGCCTCACGCAGGGCCGCGCCCTTCACCCCGCGGAGGTCGTCGGCGGCCAGCCGCTGCTGCCGGTCTTCGCCGCCCCCGATGAAGTAGAGATCGTGCACGCCGGGGCCCACGGCCTCGCCGAGGCGGCGTTCCTCGAGGCGCACGGTGACCCCCCGCCACCGCGCCCGGTGCGCGAGCGTCATGAGGTTTCCGCGGTCGCCATAGAGGTTGAGGAGATCAGGGTAGAGGTGGCAGAGCGCAAGTTCCATGCCGTTCACACTATAGCATGCGCGCTCAATCGTCCCAGAAATCCCGCACGATGCCGCGCCGCCGCAGCTCCGCCCGCAGCTGCAGCATCGCGGTGTAGGTCGGCAGCACGTAGAGCGGCGACCCGTCGGAGGCGGCCCGGGCCGCATCGAAGGCCACGGCCAGGTCTTTGCGCACCTCGAGGGCGGCGGGATCCAGGCCCGCATACTTCAAGCGCAGCGCCAAGTCCTCGGCGCGCAGGCCGCTGACGATCACGCGGCCCACGCGGCCGGCCAGCATCTCGAAGTCCACGTCCCACAGCCAGGAGATGTCACGCCCGTCGGCGGTGAGATCGTTAATGGCGATGAGCGCCACTGGGAGGTCGCCAGCGCGCAGCATCGTGCGCAGCACCTCGTTGAATCCCGCGGGGTTCTTGGCCAGCAGGAGGATGGCCTCCCCTCCGTCCACGCGCACGCGCTCTGCCCGGCCGAAGGCCGGGGCGAAGCTCTCTACGCCGCGGACAACCACCTCCAGCGGGATCCCCCGCTGGAGCGTGCACGCCGCCGCAGCCAGCACATTGTGGATGTTGTACACGCCCGGCAGCGCCGTCCGGATCCGGGCCTCCCCCCACGGCGACCGCAGCCGGAAGGTGCTGCCCTCGATCCCCCGCTGCCGCACCTCGACGGCGGCCACCAGCGGCGCCGGGCGGGCGGTGCCGCAGCGCGGACAGCGGTAGATGCCCATGTGGCCGAAATACACGGTCCGGTAGTCGTAGGGGATGCCACAGCGGTAGCAGTACCGGGCGTCCGCGGCGTGCTCGAGGGTGCCCAGCCCGCACGTGTCGTCCTCGATCCCGAAGGGGATCTGCGGGCCGGGGTGCGCGCGTCCGACGTCGGAAACCAGGGGGTCGTCGGCGTTGAAGACGACCGCGGCGGAGGGATCGAGGCCTTCCAGCGCCCCGCGCCAGCGTCCGGCGACGATGTCGATCTCCCCATAGCGGTCCAGCTGGTCGCGGAAGAGATTGGTGAGCAGCAGCGTGTGGGGCCTGAGTGAGGGCTGGACCAGCGGCAGCGTCGCTTCATCGACCTCGAAGACGCCCAGATCGCCCCGCGGGCGGCCCTGCGCGGTGGCGTTCTGCACCAGGGCCGCGATGACGCCGGCGGCGAGGTTGGCGCCTGCGCGGTTGTGCACGGCGACGAGCCCGGCCTGACCGAAGACGTGGCTGATCAGCCGGGAGGTCGTGGTCTTCCCATTCGTGCCGGTGACGACGACCACGCCGTGAGGGAGGCGCGCGGCCAGGCGGGCGGCCACCTCGGGCTCGATGAAGCGGGCGACGCGCCCCGGCATCGTCGTCCCGCCGCCCAGGCGGAACGCGCGCGCCAGCGCCGCGGCGGTCTTCCCCGCCAGCACGGCGGCGCTCAGACGGATCGCGGTCGCACTCACATGCTATGTATTCCCGGCCTGCGTCAGAAGCGCCTCGCGCCGAGGTAGCGTGGCTTGTAGTAGCGGTAGTCCATCGAGGTCACGGTGACCCGCCGGAAGCCTGAGGAGGAATGGATGAACTGGTTGTTGCCGATGTAGATGCCGGCATGGCTGGGCCCCGGCCGCGTCGTGTTGAAGAAGACGACGTCTCCCAGTTTGAGCTGATCGCGGGCCACGGGGCGGCCCTCGATCCACATCGCGTACGTGGTACGCGGCAGCGACACGCCGACGGAACGCATCACATAGCCAATGAAGCCGGAGCAGTCGAACCCACTCGGGCTCATCCCGCCCCAGCGGTAGCGGACGCCGATCTGGCGGGACGCCGTGGCGAGCAGCGCCGACCCCCACTTCGCTCCCCGCGACGGCACAGGGCCCGCATCGCGCCGCGCCAGGGCGGCCATACCCGGGGCCTTCGCCGCCACGGGGGCGGGGACGGGCGAGAGACCGCGCCGCGCTGCCAGCCCAGGGATGACCAGTGTCTGGCCGAGCCGGAGAGCGTCGGGATCGGCGAGACGATTGGCCTCGATGATCTCCTGCACGGGCACCTGGTAGCGGCGGGCCAGCGACCAGAGCGTGTCCCCGGCGGCCACCACATGTCTGATGGGCGCAGCCGCAGCGCGGGCGGATGATGGACTCCGCGGGGACGCACCGGACGGAATCGTCAGTCGCTGGCCGAGCCGGAGAGCGTCGGGATCCGGCAGGCCATTCGCGGAGATGAGGGCTTGGACGGAGACGTCGTAGCGGCGGGCGATCGCCCACAGCGTGTCTCCGGGACCGACAATGTGGGTCTGCCCGGCGAAGACGGCGGCGGGGACGCCCAGCACCAGCACTGCGGCACAGACGATCGTCTGGCTGATGCGGTTTCTCACGGTCCCCCCCGGATGCAGCGTGAGTCTCTCGTGCCCGCCTGCGCCGCGCGCCAGACGCACCCGGCGCGAATACCCGTTCGGCGCCGCGCGGATTCCCCCTCCCCGTAACACGCTCGTGGTACGGACGGGTGATACTGAGGCCGGGTTACGGGGGAGGAAACTGGGCATAGAGTTGGTACAAAGACTGCAACACGATATAATGAGCCTCACCGAGGAGGACGCGTTGTGGTCCACATGAAGGTTCGCGGGGTCGCCTTGGATCAGCAGATGAACCCGGTCGTCTTGCTGGTCGATCAGGCTGAGACGATGGCCCTGCCGATCTGGATCGGGCAGGCCGAGGCCACGGCGATCGCCATGGAGCTGCAGAGCGTGAAGCCCCCGCGGCCGATGACGCACGATCTCCTCCGCTCCCTGCTCACCTCGCTTTCCGTCGGTGTCCTGCGCGTCGTCGTCACCGAGGTCAAGGAACAGACGTACTTTGCCGAGATCCATCTCAGCAAGAACGGCGATCCGATGGTCGTGGACTCGCGCCCCAGCGACGCCATCGCTCTGGCCCTGCGCTCGGAGGCCCCCATCTTCGTGGCCGACGGCGTGGCGGAGCAGGCCATCCAGTTGAAGCGGCCGCTCGACGAGGAGATGGATGAGTTCCGCAAGTTCCTCGAGTCCGTCAAGCCGTCGGATTTCCACGGCACCGTCCACTAATGCAGGCGCCGCAGCGATGCTGCGGCGTCCGACGATCCCCCCCCCGTCCATCCCGTCGAAACCTCTCCATCCGCCCGCTCGCCTGCCGGCCGTCGCTAGGACTTCATCCCCCTCCGCGTAACTAGCAATCCGGCATGGAGTTCGTCGGAAAGGTCGTGCTCGTCACCGGCGGAGGGCGCGGCATCGGCCGGGCCATCGCTGCCGCGTTCGCGCAGGAGGGAGCGGCCGTCGCCGTCGGGTACCGCGACCACGGGAACGACGCTCAGGCCGTCGTGGATGGACTGCGGCGCGCCGGCCGGCGGTCGATCGCCGTGCAGGCGGACGTGGCCCGCGCGGACGACGTGAAAGCAATGCTCGGCCAGGTGCTGGATGAGTGGGAGCGCCTGGACGTCCTCGTCAACAACGCCGGCATCCTCCGGCGCACCCCGTTGGCCGACCTCACCCTCCAGGAGTGGGATGAGGTCGTGGCAACGAACCTCACCGGGGCGATGCTCTGCGCGCAGGCCGCGGCCGCCGCCCTGCGGACCCGCGGCGGAGCGATCGTGAACGTGGCCAGCATCCGCGGCCTGATCGGAGGGACCTCGCTGGCCTACGCCGCGAGCAAGGGCGGGCTGGTCACGCTCACCAAGACGCTGGCGCGCAACCTCGCCCCCGAGGTGCGGGTGAACGCCGTGGCGCCGGCCTTCGTGGACACCGCCCTCAACGTGCACCTCACCGTCGAGCAGCGCGAGCAGATCGCCGAGCAGATCCCGCTGGGCCGCTTCGCCGAGCCGGAGGAGATCGCGCGCGCGGTCGTCTTCCTCGCCTCGCCGCGCGCCGCCTACATCACGGGGCAGACCCTGGTGGTGGACGGCGGCCTGACGATGTGGTGAGGGTTACGTCGTGCTGAATCCTCGGCGATCGTAGGTGTAGACCTTGCCGTTCGCGCGCAGCCGGACCGGGTTGCGCCACAGCGAGTGCACGGCGCGCAGGAAGAGGCTGACGCGCTTCGGGTCGAGCTTGCGGTCCTCCTCGCGGTGGCCGAGGATGAGCTCGCGCTGGTGCCCGCCCGGCTCGACCTCGATGTAGGGCTCGCCCTTGAAGAGCTTCTGGCTGATCAGCATCTCCTTGACCGCCTGGAGGTCGTAGGACTTGTGCTTCTCCTTGGGGTCGTAGACGAAGATGTCCAGCCGCCTGACCATCTCCTCGGTCAGCATCTCATCGATCAGGGCGATGTCCTCGTAGTAGGTGCGCGTCTGCAGCGCGGTGTCGAAACCGCGCTCCGCCTTCAGCTTGTGGAACAGCGTGTAGCCAATGGTGTAGGGCGCGGGGCGGTTGCAGAGCTGCACGCTCACGCTGGCCCACTCCGCCGTGTCGAGCACCTCGCGCAACAGCTCCGCCTCAACGAACGTCGCCCATCCTTCGTTGATGATGTGCGTGCGCTGGATGAGGTCGAAATATTCGGCCTCCTCCCGGATCATCTGCAGGACGTGCCGCTCCCAGTCCATGAGCGGCGCCTTCTCCTCGAGGTGGTAGATGAGGAGCTTGCGGCGCTCTGCGGGGCTCCGCTCGAAGGCGTTCACCGTCCGGGCCACGGTGAGCACCGCGTCGAGCAGGGCCTCGACCCGGTCGCGGCCGTGCGCGGCCTCGTAGCGGCGGATGCTGCGCGCGTGCAGCTCCGCCTCGTTGAGCATGTTCTTGTTCGACTTGCGGTACCAGTGGTTGTTCTTGAAGAAGTCGACGTGCCCGTAGACGTGGGCGATGACGAGGACGTTCTGCAGGTAGGTGTTCGTGCCCCGCAGGAAGGCGTACGACGGATTCGTGTTCAGGACGAGCTCCAGGATGCTGAGCACGTCCTTGCTCTGGTGCAGGGTGAGCTCCTTGTAGGCGCCGCCCCAGTACCAGTGGATGAAGCGGTTGGGCAGGCCCATGCTGGCGACCTCGGCGATCTCGTCACTGTCCGTGACGCGGAAGATCACCGGGTCGAAGCTCAGCCCGCGCTCGCGCGCTAGCGCCGCGATCCGCTCAATGACCGCCCGGTACGCTTCCACCGCGCGTCTCCCCGGTCATCCCCGAAGACGGCCATGAACTCCCGGGCCGTCTTGCGGATGGCCTCGACGTCCACGAGGTTGGCGAACAGCGCGTTGGGGGCGCGCCGCGCCGCTTCCTGCACGAACTCGGAGAATCCCCCGACCCCCCGGCCGCCCGGATTGACGTGTCCGTAGGTGACGAGGTCGAACCGGCCCAGGGCCTCCTCGAACCGGCGCTTCGCCAGGTCGAAGTCGCCGGAACTGGTCTCGCCGTCGGTGAACAGGAACAGGAACTTGTCGTGCTCGGTAACGCCCTGCAGCAGCGCGGTGGCCGTCTCGAACCCCGCGGAGATGTGCGTCCCGCCGCTGGACTCGACGCAGAAGAACTCGTCGCGCGTCTTCTCCTCGGCCACGTCCTGGAAGACGATGTAGCGCCGGAGGTTCGTCGGATAGCGGCGCTCCAGGTAATACCAGAGGACGAAGATAGTCTTGCGCACCAGGGAGAGATACTCGCCGCGCATCGAGCCGGAGATGTCCAGGACGTACACCTCGACGGAGCGGTGGTTCTGGTAGTCCAGCGGGTCTTCCACGAAGTACCAACCGTCCTGGGACAGCTCGACGTCGAACTCCGCGCGGCCGCGCTCGCGGAGATTGCGCTGCAGCGAGGCAAGCATCGTCTCTTCCAAATTGAGATCGGGACGGATCCCGATGCGATCGAGGTCGGTGAGTTCGGGCTGGTCTGGCGCCTCGACCTCGCCGCCGCCTGAGGTTTCGGTGAAGACGGGCAGCCTGATCTCCTCGAGGAGCACTTCCTGCGCCAGGCGGACGAACTCGTCGAAATCCAGCTCCACGCGCAGTTCCTTGCCGTGGTGGTCGCCGCCGAGGAGCCCGCCCAGCACCTGCATCTCGTCGGGGCCCTGGCCGCCCCCGCCGCCCTGCCCGGCCCCGCCGCCGCTGCCCCGCGCCAGGACGGCGGCGTCCTCCCCGTACTTCAAGGTCGGCAGGTCCAACGTGGCGATCTGCGTCTTCACGCGCCCGTCGATGACGAGCTCTTTCTGCTGGATCAGCTCGTTGAGGTGCTGCTTCAGGTATTCCCGGAGCAGCGCGTCGTGCTTGTGCTGGGCGATGCGGCCGCGGTGGATGCGCATCGCCCGGTCCGCGGCCATCAGAAGCTCCGCCCGATCACTTTGAACAGCGAGCGCGCGCACACATCGCAGTAACCGTACTCCTCGGTGGCGCTGCGGTACAGCACGTCGAGGAGCTTCTGACCCTTCCCGTCCAGCTCCTCGC
>Ga0209751_10005491_pt1 | contig 11938 bp, 3 predicted proteins | sample RifCSP13_1_FD_184019 | JGI IMG/M metagenome (GOLD analysis project Ga0209751, IMG submission 184019) | Soil microbial communities from Rifle, Colorado - Rifle CSP2_sed 13_1 (SPAdes) (version 2) | ecosystem: Environmental > Terrestrial > Deep subsurface > Rock core/Sediment | place: Rifle... | reverse complement strand
CGGAAGGCGTGGCAGACATTCACCAGGGAATCGGCGTCCAGACCTTTCGACACCTTTTCGGCTTCCAGCTCAACCGGCTGAAGGGCTGGTGCGACGAGCCGGTCTCCTCCGACGTGAAACGCCTGATCCGCGCTCCGGGCTCCCTCCACGGCAAGACAGGCCTGCGCGCCGTGCCGCTCACGCGCGACAAGCTCGACGAGTTCGACCCGCTCGTCGAGGCGGTCGTCCTCGATGACGAGCCTGTCAAGCTTACGGTCTCGCCCTCTGCCAAGCCCTTCACGCTGAAGGGTCTGGATTTCAAGCCCGCTGCGGGCCCCCTGACTCTTCCCCGATTCGCAGCCGTGTTCCTGATCCTTAGGCGCCAGGCTCTCCTCGAAGGCGACACCCCGCCTGCTCCGCCGCCCTCTACTCCCGCCCCCGCCGCCGCAGGTAAACCAGGCTGAAGGCGGCAGCGGCCGCGACGGCCGCGCCAAGGCCGCCCACGACCAGCAAGTCTGCACCCGCGGGCGGGGTGCCGGTCGCATTGGTCGGCTCGCCGTCGACGGGTCGCGGGGGGGGCGGGGGCGCCTCGGACGAGGTTACCGTGATGTTGAAAGTGCGAGCGGCCATGTTCCCGGCCCGGTCGACCAGGGTGAGCGTAATCGTGTAGTTGCCCGCCGTCGAAAACGTCCATGGGACAAAGCGGCCGTTTACGGAGCGCGAGGTCGCGGGCCCTAGAATCGTCCATTCCACGGTAAGAATCCCCACGTTGTCCGTCGAGTTCTCGGCGTTCAGGCTGATCGCCTCTCCCACCAGGGCGGACCCCACGACCTCGGCGGCAAGCAGGGGGGCCGTCCGGTCCACCACGCTCACGTTGAACGACCGCGAGGCCGAGTTTCCGCCCGCGTCCCTCACCGTCAGCGTGACGGGCCAGATCCCAACACTCGCAAAGGTGTAGCTCACTTTCTGCGTCGTGAAGCTCCGTGACCCGAAGCCGTCCACGAGGACCCACGCGAAGTGGGCGTTTCCCGGGAACGCGGGGTCGTTGTCAGCAAGCGCCCCGGGGACGAAGGATAGCTCCTCGCCAAACGTCACGTCGAGGTCGCCCATCGGCTCGATGGAGGGAAGCGTGCGGTCGAGCGCCGTGATGTTGAACTCGTCTTCAAAGAGCCCCTCGTTGCCGCTGGGGTCGACAACGTGGAGGCGCACATGCGTGACCCCCGGGTTCGTGAGGGGGGCAAGGGCCGTGATTCCAAACGCGCGGCTCGTCCCGTCGGGGCCCGTAAGAATCCACTCGAAGGTGCCGGCCTGCCGGAAGAGCGGGTCGTTGTCCGTCGAGGCAAGCGCGTCGAGCGTGACCGTGGACCCGGCAAGCGCGAGCCGGTCGCCGCCGCCCTCCGCGACGGGCGGCGTGGCATCGATCGCGGTGATCGTGAAGGGCAGGGTGGCGACATTGCCCCCGCTGTCGTTGACTTGAAGCAGGAACGAGGCCGGTCCCGGATCCTTCAAGGTGAAGGTCACGGCCGCCCCCGTGTGGACCTCGAATTGGCCGAGGGGCCCCTGGAGGCGCCAGTAGAAGACGCCGGTCGCGCCGAAGGCTGGGTCGTTATCGTGGGAGAGCGACGCGTCGAGCGTGATTGGGGTGTCCTCGGAGACCGTGAGCGGGGGGTTGAGGACGATCACGGGGGCCTCGTTGTCACCGACCGAAATGACGAGCGAGTCGTTTCCGGTCGCGCCGTAGGCGTCCGTCGCGACCACGCTCGCCCGGAAGAAGCCCGGGAGGACGAAGGGGGTCGAGATGTTGCGCCCCGTGAAGTTCGCCGTCATGTTGGGTCCCTCGACCGACCACGCGAACGTCATGTTGGCATAGTCCTCGTAGGAGGGCCCGCCCCGCAGGGTCGCGCTGAAGTCGACCGTGGCGCCTTGGGGAACCTGCCGGTCGGGCCCGGCGTCGACGAGGGGGTGGCCGACGGGCCGAATCGAGATGTTGAACGTGGTCGACCCCGTGTTGCCGAAGGCGTCCGTAACCTCGAGCGCTCCTGTGAAGTTCGCTGGCTCGAAGAACGTGTGGCGGGGGCTTGGCCCGCTCAAGGCCACGGCCGAGTAGGGCGGGCCGAAAGTCCAGTTCCACGCGACGATCCTTGTGTCGTCCGTCGAGGCCGACGCATTAAATTCAACCTCCAAGCCCGCGTCGCGCAAGACGGCGGGTGCGCGGGCCGTGGGCGTGTTTGCCTCGTATTCGGTCACCTTGAGCCGCTGGTCGGCGCTCACATTCACGAAGGTCTGGACGACGCCCGTCGGCCACTCGATGGTCACCCGCTGCGCGCTCGTGAGCGCTCCGAGGCCGAAGTGCTGGACGCGCGAGTCCTGCGAGAGGTACGACGAGCCCATGATGACCTCGCGGGTCTGCGTCCGGCCTCCTGCCTCGACCATCACCCGCGCGCCGACCGCGTCGGCGATGGAGACGACGCCTTTGAGCTCGACTTGGAGCCAGTGATTTCCCGACCCCTCGTTCCGGTACATGGCGGAGGGGGCAAGGACGTTGGAGACCCACACGTCGAGCTGGCCGTCCTGGTCGTAGTCGGCGGCGGCCATCCCGCGGTTCGCGCCGTAGTCCTGGACGCCCGCCTCTTCGCCGGCCTCGAAAAACGTGTTGTTCCCCCGGTTGACGAAGAGGAGGTCCTGCTGGCCGAAGTTTCCCGGCAGCACCCGGCCGTTTGCCACGAACAAGTCGAGGTACCCGTCGTTGTTGAAGTCCTGCGGCTCGACGCCCCAGGCGACCCCCGAGTTCGTGATGTTGAGCTCCGCGTGCTTGTCCGTGTACGTCCCCGTGGCGGGGTCGAAGATGTACCAGAAGTCCGCCCCGAAGTTCCCGATATACACGTCCTGATAGCCGTCCCCGTTGAGGTCGCCGATCGAGGCGCCCATCCCGTCGCCCTTGTGGTCGAGTCCGGCGGCCGCCGTCATGTCGGTGAATGTCCAATTCCCTTCGTTGCGGTACAAGGCGTCCGGCCCGAAGTCGCAGGCGTCGTAGAGGTCGAGGTCGCCATCGAGGTCGTAGTCGAACATGAGCGTCTGGAAGACGTAGCCGCTCGGGTCCTGGACGCCCGCGCTCTCGGCCAGCTCCTGGAGCCCCTGCCCTTGGAGGTTCCGGAAGAGCACGTTGGGGCGCCTGTAGTACGAGCCCACGTAGAGGTCGCCCCAGCCGTCGCCGTCGAGGTCGCCAAACGACAGGCCGGCGGTGGGCCCCGAGACGATGACGTTCCAGGTGCGCGTGACGTTTTGGAAGGTGCCGTCCCCGTTGTTGAGGAAGATCTCGAGGCGCCCGTACCAGTTGCCGATGGCCACGTCCGACCACCCGTCGTTGTTGAAGTCCGGCGTGATGATCGACATCGTGTAGAGGCCGCCGCCTAGCCCTACGGCGTTCGTCACATCCGTGAAGGTGCCGTCGCCGTTGTTGCGGTGGAGCTCGCGGTGGAAGTACCCGCCAAGGAGGACATCTTCCCACCCATCGTTGTTGTAGTCGAACCAGGCGGCGCCCTTGCCGCCGTTGAGGAACCCCGCGTTCTCCTCGGAGACTATGATGGACGGCGGGAGCACACCCGCGGCCGCGCCAAGGCCGGTCGTGGAGCTCACATTCTGGAAGTGCGGCACAAGTCCAATGCCCGCGCCGATCGGCGAGGCTGCGGTCGGCAGGGGGAGCGCCCCCAGGATGAAGCCTAGGGCAAAGGCAAACGAAAGGACCTTCCCGTGTGCCATCCAGCGCCTCCGCGGGCTTGCGCGCGGCGCCCTTCTACCCGGCCCTATTTAGGCGTTGTGAGCAGGGCCTGGGGCGTCAGGACGGTCGCCCGGAGGGCGGGGGCCATGCGCAGACGATGAGGCCGCCTTGCCCCGCGCGCGCTTCAGAAGTAGTCCTCGAGGGACTTCTTCCCCTTCTCCAGGACGGGCTTGGGCTTGCCCGTTGTGATCGGCGCAGGCTTGTGTTCGGGATCCTTTCGGGGCGCGGGGGCCGGGGCAACCCCTTGGGCATCCCCGCCCTCATCCGGCTCACCCACCCCCGGACCTGAATCCTCGTAGCCTTCGAGGGAGTTCGTCCGCGCGCCCTGGAGTAGGTTGTCGACGCCCCAGCCGAACACCTCCGTGACCCTCGCGAGCGTCATGGCGACCCGCCGCGCGTAGTATTCCCAATTCGGTGCAATTTCCTTCTCGGAGTCGGGGCCAACGTACGGCGCGAGGTCCTGCTTGCCCTTCGACCCCGTCACAATCCACGAGACCTTCATCCCAGGCTGTACGGGGATCCCCCGCTTCTCAAGCTCGCGCATCACGCGCACGTTCTGGAGGCTCTCCTTGTGCTCGGATTCGTAGTCGTCCATGTCGCGGACGGACCTAGAAATGACGAGCGCGGCCTTCGGTACCTCGCCGCGGGCGACTTGGATGACGCGCTCGCGCGCGACCTTCAGCAACCCGTCGACGTCCTCCTTGAGGAGCAGGTCGAAGACGTCGTTGAGCGCCTTTGACTGCCAGTCGAACGCGTCGGTGCGGCGCACCTCGTACCCGCGGTAAATCGTGTCCTCCTTCGGCCACAGGATGCGCCCGACGTAGCGCTTCTTCGCGCCGTGGCTGAAGAAGGGGTTCATGACCTTTTCGAACTCCAGGGACATCCCGCCCTTCGAGTACCGCTCCGCAATCTTCTTCCCGGCCGCCACAGCCCCTTCGAGGTTGGGCTCAGGCGAGCGGAAGAAAACGCTGTCCGTGTCGCTGTAGATGACCTCGAGGGACTCGGCTTCAAGGTCCTTGATCACGCGCTGGATGTTCTGGCGGGCAAACGAGGTGATGCTCTGGCCAATCTTGGGGTCCGTGAAACGGTAGAATGCGGAGGCCATCACGCCGTAGAACGAGTTCATGAGGATCTTCACGGCCTCCTGCAGGCCGTTGTAGAACTGCGCCTCCTCCTTCGACTTCGCCTCGCGGGCGCGCCTCTTGAGGTCGTCGCGCTGGGTCATGAGGCCCTTGAGAATCGCGGGGAGGAGCCCCACGCGGACATCCGGGCCCACATAGGAGGCGCCCGAGAGCGCCTTGATCGTCCCCGACCCGTCGCGCACAAGCGTCGTGAAGCAGACGTTATTCGCGATCATGATCGAGGGGTACATCGACTTGAAGTCAAGCACGCAGACCCAGTTGTACATCCCCGGCTTCACCGCATGGACGTAGCCTCCCTCGATCGGCTTCTCGCGCGTCTCGCGCCGACTCATCGGCACGGCGACCTTTGCGCGGTCGGCGGCGCGGATCAGGATCGAGTCGATGAGCGTCGAGGTGCGCCCGTTAATCGTCTCGTCGACCGGCAGCTTCGCGACGGCGGCAAGGCTCTCGTACTTCTCGACGACACGGATGTGCTGGTGGATGCGCAGGCAGAGGAAAGCGTCGCGCACGCAGTACTTCACGACCTTGTCGGGGTCTCTTCGCCACTCCTCGTCCATTTCCGAGGGGACGACGTCGTCCTTCCCCTCGCCGAGGAGTTCCATTGACACGGCCTGGAGCGTCTCCTGCTTCGGGTGAATCTCCCGCCTCACGTTCCACCAGGTGTCCGTGAGGATTCGGCCCGTAGCGCGCAGGAAGCGGCCCATGAATTCCTTGAGGTCGGAGCCCTGGCGCGACAGCGTGAAGCCCTTAAGGCCGACGGCCTCCGCGCGTTTTTGCAGGTGCGGGATGTCGTAGCCCGCGATGTTGTAGCCCGTGACGACGTCCGGGTCGAGTTCGCGGACGAGTTTGTTGAATTCCTCAAGGATCGCCTTCTCCTCGCCGCGGATCGACCCCTCGTGGAGTTTGCCGTCGCCGGCGTCAAACGCCCAGCCAATGCAGAAGACCGTGCCAAACTTGATCGAGTTCTCGATGTCGAAGCAGAGGGTCGAGAGCGGCATCGTGAAAGGCTGCGCCTCCTCGAGCGACGTCGCCTCGACCTGCGCGAGCGTCTGGTAGGTTTTGTCCGATTTGACGACCTTCCCCTTGACGCGGATGCACGCGCCGAGGTCGAGGTCGAAGATGAAGCGCTGGGTGAAGATGATGTCTGCGGCAAGCGGAAGCGCGCCCGCCTGGCGCACGAGTTCGCGCAGGTCAGGCGTGTCGCCAGGCCGGTGGAGGGTGATCTTCAGGGCGGCGTGGTCGGCCCGCTCGTGGTAGAGGCTCGTCTCCTCGACCTTCACGACCTTGGGGTCGCGCTCAAGGGCGGGCCTGAGCCCGGGCGGCGGGTCGAGGGCGAAGAAGTAGGGCATGAACCCCTCGTAAAATGCTATGAACGAGAGCCCCGCCCTCGACTTACAGTAGAGTTCGACGATCGGGTGGTCCTGACGCTCGTCCATTCGGTAGGACGCCGCAAGGAGCAGGGCCTCTTCGTCGAAGTCGCTGCCGGGCTTTGGCGCTGGCACGCGATCGTGGGCCGGGGCCATCAGTGCGCCAACCTTGTCGCGCGATATAGGGCTTTGCGGGGGCGGCCCGGGACTCCCCTCTACCCGCGAGGTCACTTCGACGCCACGATCTTGATGACGTCGCCGGCCGCAAGTTTGTGGTCGGCCCCCACGACGCGCCGGTGTTTCGCGTCGATCGCGCGGATGAAGTGGTTCCCGAGGTCCGTGTGCACCTTGAACGCGAGGTCGCGGGCCGTTGAGCCCTCAGGGACGAGGTGGGCGTGCGGCAGCACGTTGCCGTCCTTGTCCGTCCACTTGCCCTCGTCCTCGACGGGGTAGACCGGGATGAGCTTCAGCCTCTCGAAGACCGCGTGCTCGAGCACGCGCTGCACGCCCGTCGAGTGCCACTTCGCGAGGAACTCGCGGACCTTCTCGAGCCCCCTGACCTGGGCCGGAGAGAGCTTCTCGGCGTGCACGACCTCGAAAGAGGCGCCGCCAAGCCCGTACTTGACCACACCCGCCTTGTCCGCACGCCTCAGGGCAAGTTCGATCTCGGAGGCGACCGGGAACACTTCGGGCCCGTAGGCGGCCTTCAGGTTCTCGATGGCCTCGGGCCCCACGAGGTCGCACTTGTTTGCCGCCACGAGGATCGGCTTGCCGATCCGCTGGAGGGCGCGCGAGAGCTTGAGGAATTCCGCCGGCTTCCACAGGGACGGCTTGGCGGGCAGCGCGCACTCGCGAAGCGCGCTGGTCACGACGGCCCGCGAGAACCCGAGCCCCGCGAGTTTTTCCTGGACCGCGTCCTCGATCTTCTTCCCCTCAAGCTCGACGAGCCGGTGGGTCCGCTCCCAGCCCTTCGCGAGGATCGCCGCGAGCCAAAGGTCGATCTCTTCCTCGAGGAACGCGAGGTCTTCGGCGGGGTCGTGGCTGCCCACCGGCACGATGTTCCCATCCGCGTCCGTGGAGCCCGCGGCGTCCACGACATGGATGAGCACGGCGGCCTGCCGCAGGTCGTCGAGGAACTGGTTCCCCTGCCCGCGGCCCGCGTGCGCGCCTTTCACGAGGCCCGCCACGTCGATGAGCTCGACGGGGATGAGGCGCGTGCCGTTGTCGCAGGCGGAGTTCACGGGGTTGCAGGGGCGGCCGTGCTGCGTGTGGGGGCACGGCGCCCTCACATAGGCGGCCCCGCGGTTCGCCTTGATCGTCGTGAACGGGTAGTTGGCGATTGTGACGTTTTGCAGCGTTGCAGCCGCGAAGAACGTGGACTTGCCGACATTGGGCTTGCCGACGACCCCGGCTTCCATCATGGGCTTCCCGGGGCACGGTTGCGCGCGAGAAATAGTCTTCTGTCGGCCTGCCTGCGCCGCTACAGGCGCTCAAGGCCGCCCGGGCCCTTTCCCCGGCGGCGCTCGTCGCTTTCGTCCTTGGCTTTCTCGTGGTCCTCGAGCGTCTTGGTCTCGTCCTTGCGCCGCGTGACCGCGGCGGCGGCGAGGAGCACGACCACAAGCGCGACGAGCATGAGCAGGACGCCTGTGCTTGAGAGGAACGAGCCGGCCCGCTGGGGCTCCACAGTCGTCGAGCGCGTTGCGACGTTGTTCGCAAACGAAGACTCGTAGATGTCGGAGCCAGCTTCCATGTTGACGTCCAAGGTGAATTCGATCGCTCCCGCGACGCGCGCGGTCCAGCGGAACGCCACCGTCTCCTCGCGGCCGACGGCCAGGTTCGTGACCGTCTGAGTCCCCAGGAGTTCGCCCGCGACCGTGAGGCGGACCTGGAGCGCCCCGGTAAACGCGCGGCTGCCGACGTTCGAAACGGTGGCGTAGATCGTGACCTCCTTGCCCACCTCCGGTGTCTCCGAGAAGACGGGTCCCGTGATGCGGAAGTCGTAGATGGTTCCGATAAGCGCAGTCAGCGAGACGAGCTGCTGGTCGCCGTCGCCGACCGACTCGACAAGGATGTCGATCGTGAAGGACTCGAGGTTCACCTCCTTGGGGGCCGTCACCGACACCGTGACCGTCGCGCTTTCCCCGGGGAGGATTTCGAGGGCGATCGTTGTCCCGCCGCCGGGAAGGAGCGCGAGTGTGAACCCGGACCCCGCGGGGCTCGTCGAGACCGTGAAGGTGTCCGGCACCGTGCCGCGGTTGAGGATCGTGAGGTTTGTCGAGCGCGACTCGCCCGGCACGAGGCGCAGCGTCGAGGCTCCGGTCACCGAGAACTCAAGGCGCTTTTCGAGGACGGTGAGCACGAAGGTCGCATTGGCAAAGGCGCTCGGGTCGCTTGCCGATTCGGCCACGAACAGGACGGTGTAAAGGCCCCCCACCGCCGAGGCGACGGTCCGGAGCGTCACGGCCACGAGCGTCGATCCGCCTTGGGCGATCGAAAACGCGGCGGACCCGAGGACGACCCAACCCGTGCAGACGGAGGGCCCCTGGCAGGTCGCGCGAAGCGTGAGGTTTTCGTCCGCGTTTCCGAGGTTCTGGACCGTCAGGTTCAACGTGAGGTTCGTGCCCGCAAGCGCGGTCGTGCTCGAAGCGTCCATCACGAGGCCGAACTGCCGGAGGACCGCCGCCCGCGTCGTAAGGTTGGCGGAGCGGACGCGCGTGGTGTCGCCGAGGGCCGTCGCGTTGAGCGCCGTCGTGGCATTGGCTCCCGCGGTCGAGCCCGCCGGCACCGAGACTTCGACGCGCAGCGCGGCCGTGCCGTTCGGGGCCAGAGTGACAAGCGACACGGATGAGCCGTTCGCGTCAAGGACGCGCGTGGGCCACGGGCCCGACGCGGAGAGAAGGACCGTGTTGTTCAAGCTGCCGCGGTTTGTCAGGTCGAATGCGTAGGTGACGGCTGCGCCAGGCGCACCCGACTGGTCGAGGGGGCCGTCCGCCGAGAGCAGGAAGTCGTAGGCGGAGGGCAGCTGGAGGCTGATGTCCACGGCCACCTGCCCGTCCTCAGAGTACGCGCAGGCCGTCGCGTTCCCGACATCGAGGCCGTCGCTTCCCGCAAGTACGAGCGTGTCGCCGTCCGCGTAGCCCGCGGCCAGGAGGACGAGCGCGAATTGGCCCCCGCCCGTGGCCGTGGCGTTGACCGTGGTCCCGCTGCGCGGGTCCAGGAGAGTCACCGCGGCCCCCGCGACGCCCTGCCCGCCCTTCAGGACCGTGCCGCTCACGGTGAGGTCGCCGACCGGCACGGTGTCCTTTACGGTGACCTGCGCGCTGAGGTCGTTGTTCGTTTCCGAGACCTCGCCGATCGAATTCGTGGGGTCGGCTTCGACCGTCACGACCTTGACGCCGGCCACGGTCCAGTTGTAGTCGAGGGTAAGGATGCCGGTCCCCGTCGCCCCGATTTCGGTCTGGTAGTCGGGCTGGAGGGCGCCGTCGATCCACACGCGCAGGTGCACGCCGGAGATCTCGGCGTTTTGCGCGGCGTTGGCGACCTCGATGAGGATCTGCGAGAGGTCGCCCTCGACAAGCCTCGGGGCGCCGCCCGCAGACTCCCCGCCGCACTCGCGGAAGAAGCGGATCGCCGAGACGACGAGGTCGGGGACCACGACGGTGGTCGTGAGTACGACCGTGTCGTCGCGCGAGGAATCATTTTGCGAGACCGCGCGCACGGTCACCGTGTCGTTTTCCCCCGACAGCGCGGAAACGGGGGCGCGCACGATCGCCGAGACCTTCGCGCTCGCGCCGGCTGGAAGGCTCAGGTTGTCGCGCGTGAGCACGACGAGCCACCCCGGCGCTGGCGTCGAGTTCGTGATCCGCAGGGTGTCGGGGGAGTTGCCCGCGTTGTACACGTCGAATGCGTAGGTCACCGTGCTCCCGGCCGTCACGTTTTTCGCCATGGCCGGCGGGTAGACCGCGACGCCGTACTGGCCCCCGATGATGACAGTGAAGGTGAGGTCCGCGCTGTTGCGGCTCGAATAGGCGGAGAGGCCCGACACGACGATGTCGTACTCCCCGGGCTGCGCAAGGGGCGCCGTGTTCACCGTGAGGAACGAGGTGTTCGTGTCCCCCGGGGTCCCCGCGGCCGTTACCGTGAGGTTCGTGGGCGAAAGCGAGGCGCTCCAGCCGGAAGGCACGCCGGAGTGCGAGAGGTTCACGAGGTTCGCCTGCGTCCCCTCCGAGACCGCGTTCACGACGAACGCGTAGGAGAACCCCGCCTGGACGACCGTGCGGTTGAGGGGCGACTCGAGGCGGAATCCAAAGAGCGAAGTCACGTTCACCAGGATCGAGGCCGTGTTGTTCGACTCGACAAGCTCATCGACCGTGTCGTTGCCGTCGACGACGACCGTGAGCGTCCGCGTCCCTCCCGACGAGAAGTTCACGACGACGTTTGCAAGCGCGTTCGTTCCGGGCAAGATGAGCGCGAGCGTCGAGCCGTTGAGCTTCTGCGCGCCGTCGAAGAACTCCACGCTCACGTTGCGCGCGTTCGCGTTGCCGCCGTTTCGCACGGTGGCCGTCACCGAGACGTTTTCAAACTGCTCGGGGATCGTGTTGTTGACCGAGATCTCCGAGGCGTTGATCTGGAGGTCGGCAAGCGCGTAGCTCACGGCGGCCGCGTTTCCCGTGATGTCGAGGAAGCCGTCGAAGTCGAGGTCCGCGACTGCGGGCCCCGTGAATTCCGTCGGGGAGGCCTGGTCGAAGACCTGGTGGCGCAGGATCCTCGAGCCGTTTCCCCCCGAGCGGACCTCCGATGCGCCGTCGGTGAGGAAGAGCGCGATGTCCCTCACGCCGTCGCCGTTGAAGTCCGCGACTGCCGGCGGGGCGAGCACGTTCTCCCGCGGCGCGCCCGGCACCTCGTCGATCGTCGCGTTCCACAGCCGCGTGCCGTTGCCCGCGAACACCTCGAGGAACACGCGCGAGTTCGGCGAGGTGATCGGCGTCCCCGCCTCGTAGGAGAGCGCCACGACCTCGCCCCGCCCGTCGCCGTCGAGATCAACGACTGCCGGTGCCGACCCCGTAAGGCCCTGGAGGGTCGCGTTGGCGGCAAAGGAGTTCGAGCCGTTGTAGAAGATCCGCAGCTGGGCAAGCGAATTCTCGTAGGGTGTCACGAGCGCCCAGTCGTCGAGGGGTCCGTCTCCGTCGAGGTTCCCGGCCGCGGGCGAAGGCAGCTGGAGGTCGAGCGACTTGTACGCGGCGGTGGTCGAATAGGACTGGGCGTAGGAGAGGTTCCAGAGGAAATTGAGGCTCGTGTCGAAGGCCGTGACGATGAAGTCCGACGCGACCGTGGAGAAGTTGGCCGTCGTGCGGTTCGTCGACGCGACGAGGATGATCCAGCCGCCTCCGCGCTCGAACGCTGTTGGCGCGGACACGATCGTGCCGTCGACCGTCTGGTTCCGGATCTCCGCGCCGTCGGCGCCGTTGAGGTAGAAGAGTCGGTCTCCCGCGGGCGCGAGGATCTCGGGGGCGGCTCCGCCAACCGTGTTGACGGCGATGGGGGTCGAGAGGTTGTTGTTCGTGGAGGACTCGCCCACAAGCGAGCGGTTCCAGAGCTGCTGGGCCTGGACCTCCGTGAAGTTGGCGAGCGGGAACGAGAAGGACGACCCGTCCCACGTGATGTTCAGACGT
>Ga0209751_10005489_pt1 | contig 11940 bp, 12 predicted proteins | sample RifCSP13_1_FD_184019 | JGI IMG/M metagenome (GOLD analysis project Ga0209751, IMG submission 184019) | Soil microbial communities from Rifle, Colorado - Rifle CSP2_sed 13_1 (SPAdes) (version 2) | ecosystem: Environmental > Terrestrial > Deep subsurface > Rock core/Sediment | place: Rifle... | reverse complement strand
GGGGGCGGGACTATAAGCTTTCGGCGCTCACGGCATCAGCCCGACGCCCTTCGCCTCCGGCGGAGGGGGCAGCGCGTAGGGATCGGCGATCCGGAAGCGCTTGGCGAAACCGCGCCCGGACTTCGACTGGCTCGTGACGAGGAAGACCTTGCGCTCGATGAGCTCGTTGCAGAGGCGCCACGAGGCCTCGTAGGGGTGCTTCGTCTCCGGGCTCTGTTCCTTGAGGAGGTTGCACACCTCCTCGACGCCGAACTCCACCGCGGAGTAGTGGTCCTGGATGAGGGGCCACAGCTTCGACCCCACGCTGCCCTTCCGGAACTTGACGTGGGCCGCGGAACGCGGCCGCGGTGTGGACACGGTTGGGGCCGAGGGGGCGGGGGCGGCGAACGTGGGCGCCGGGGGTGCGGCGAACGTGACCTTCTGCTCGGGTCGCGTGGTCCCGAGCATCTCCTCGAGGATCTCCAGCTCCCGCGCAAGGCGCTCGCTCTCCCCGCGCAGCTTGACCATCTCCCCGTCGAGGCGATGCCGCTCCTCCTCGAGCTCCATCCTGCGGTCGAGCAGGGCTTCCACGATCATCCGGTCCCGCGTCGTCGCCCGATCTTGCTCTTCCATACCCTTCACCCTCCAGACTTCACCGCCTTGAACCGGCGGATGAGACCCTTCTCCGTCATCCGCTGGCTGGCCACCTTGAGGACGCGCCTCCCCACGAGGTCGTTGCAGACGCGCCACGCCGTCTCGAACTTGAAGTGGGCCTCCGGGGCCAGGGAGTTCATGAGGTCCAGGAAGTCCTGGATGCCGAAGTCCGCCTCCAGGTACTTCTCCCGGAGCGCGGCGGTGAGCCGGTCGCGGATGGCCGCCTCCGGTGGGGGCGGCGGGGGAGGCGGCCTCGGGCGCTCGGCGACAACCGCGGGCCCGGCCCCGGGCTCGGCGGCGGCCATCGCCTCCGCGGTTCGGGCGCTGACCGCGGGCCCGTGCCCGCGCGCGCGGATCACCTCGTCGAGGGCAGCCATCTTCGCGTCGATGGCGCGCTGCTCCGCGACGAGCCGGTTCACCTCGTTGAGAATCTTCTCTCGCCGCGCCTCGACCTTGGCCTTCTTGGAGGCCAGGGCGTTGCTCAGGGCGAGTTGCTTCAACGCGACCTTGTCACGGGGGTCCATGGTAGTTGGCCAGCCCTTCGCGAGATTCCGGGGTCATAGAAATAGGTTTGCGGGGACGGAACGCGGTTCCCGAGTCGGACCCATGGCGAGATTTCATCTAAGGGGCACCGATTCAGGGGGTCCGTGAGCCTGGACGTCGCCGTCGTGGCCGGGGGGCACACTCCGTTCGGCACCCTGGGGCGCACCGGGAAGGACCTCTTCACCGAGGCCGTCCTCCAGTGCGTGGACTCGGCCGACCGGGGCCTTGATCCCGCGGCGATCCAGGAGAGCTGGGTGGGCTCCCTCGGGTTCGGCGGATGGCAGCTCGGGAACCTGGCGGCGCTCGTCGGGGAGCACGCCCGGATCCCAGGGATCCCGGCACGACGCGTGGAGGACGCTTGCGCCTCGAGCGGGTTCGCGTTCCGCGACGCGTACCTGGCGGTGAAGTCCGGGCAGGTCGAGGTCGCCCTCGCCGGGGGCGTCGAGGTGATGAACGACGTCCCCCCCACGCGCCAGCGCTACTGGCTCGGCGTGAGCGGGGACACGGAGTGGGAGCGCCTCGCGGGGCTGACCTTCCCCGGCGTGTACGCGATGATGGCCGTGCGGCACATGCACGAGTTCGGGACGACGCGAGAGCAGCTCGCGGCGGTGGCGGTGAAGAACCACCGCAACGGCGCGCGGAACCCGAACGCCCAGTTCCGGAAGGAGATCACCGTCGAGGACGCCCTCCGCTCGCCCAGCGTCGCGTACCCCTTCACCCTGTACGACTGCTGCGCGACCACGGACGGGGCGACGGCGGTGGTCCTGGCCTCGGCGGATCGGGCGAAGGAGTTCACGGACACGCCGGTGTGGGTCCTCGGCAGCGGGGCCGCGACGGACCGCCTCGCGCTCCACGACCGCGAGACGCTCACCGCGCTGGACGCCACGCGGCGGGCGGCTTCGGACGCCCTGCGGAGGGCGGACGTCCGGCTGAAGGACATCGACGTCGCGGAGCTCCACGACTGCTTCACCATCGCGGAGATCCTCGCCCTCGAGGACATCGGGTGGTGTCCGAAGGGGCAGGGGGGCCCGTTCACGGAAAGGGGGGCCACCGCGCTGGACGGTCAGGTGGCGGTGAACCCCAGCGGCGGTCTAAAGGCCAAAGGGCACCCCCTCGGCGCGACGGGGACGGCCCAGGTGTACGAAATCTTCCGCCAGCTCCGCGGGGAGGGGGAGGGGCGCCAACGGGCGGACGCGGAGATTGGGCTGACACACAACGTCGGCGGCTCCGGCGCGACGTGCGCGGTCCACATCTTCGCGCGGTGATCGAGGGCTCTTCGCGCTCGCTTCCCTGCATCCACGTAGTGCCGTTCCACAAAGCCTAAGGGATTGACCAAACCGTGTTCCAATCTCCCGTTATACGAGGCAAGCGCTGACGCCCTCCATGAGCGCATCGGCGGCTCGGGACGGGGCGCGAACGAACGCTTGGGCCATGCGATCCCTGCAGGCGGGACTGCTGGCGATGTTCGTTGACTTTCTCACGGCGAGCCTCTTCGGCCCCGGCTTCCCCCAAGGGCTAGCCTACGGCCTGACCGCGTTGGCATCTCTCGTCGCCGTGGCGGGAGTCTTGGCCGCGCACGCCGCGGGCCATGCCCGCCGCCGGGACCCGCGGTTGGGGGAACTGAACCTCGGCGCCGTGGGGCTCATCCTCTCCCTCCTGGCTTTCGCTATCGCGGCATTCCTGAACGGGCTGCTATGGTTCTTCCTGTTCCCCCTCTTCTGGCCGATTTGGTTCGCCCTCGCGGGCGTTGCCGCGACGCTCCACCTCCGCTCTCGGGCGGCCGAGCGGACGTTTGCCGCGACCTACGACGCGGTCTCCGAAACCGCGGCCTGCTCCCGGTGCGCTCGACGGGAGTTCCTCGGAGCCGGCCAGTGGGGGGGCGATGCCTGGTTGTGTCGGGCCTGCGGAGGAGGGGTGAGCGCATGAGATCCTTCCCGCGCGCACTGCTCGCCCTTCTCCTGGCAGGACTTTTCCTCGGCACCGGGTTCGCCGCGGCCTGTCCTGTCTACCGCGACCCCTACGCCGTCCCTCTCCTGATTGACCGCACGGACGTGGATCTGCAGCTCGCGGAGGGCTACGCCCGGATGACAATCGCCACCGCAATCTCGAACCCGAGCTGGGTGGATCGCGAGGGCGAGGTGCTGTTCCCCCTGCGACCCGGCGAACTGATCACGAACCTCCAGCTCCGGATCGGCGAGGTCACGTTCAATTCCTCTGCATGGGAGTCGGAGAACGCCTCCGACGAATTCCAAGAGGCCACGGAGGAGGACCGGGAGGCGAGCGTTGTTCAGTATGATTCTTCCCGGGACGTTTACTGGACGCGAGTGCGTGTGCCGGCGGGGGAGACCAGGACGACGATCGTGACTCTCGAGACCCTCTTGCGTCGCGTCGACGGCTACAATGAGTACGTGGCGCGCCTCGCCGCGCACGCTGAGGATACGCGAGGTGAGGTTCGTCTGCGCCTCCGCGTCCGGACCTCGACTCCCCTGGAGAGGATCATCTCTCCGAGCCATCCGGACTTGGCTTTCCCCTGGACGGGCGACCGCGCGGCCGACGCCTACCTCAACCTGACCCGCGCCTCCGAGGCCCGGGATCTCGTCATCCGGTTCTGGACGGCGGGCACATCGATCAGCCAGTATCCTAGCGAGGGCGATGCCCGCTTCGTGCGCTTCGCCATGGCGGGGGACGACCCGGTCTTCGACGGGGCGCGAAGCGCAACGCCGCGAGCCCTGCTACTCCTCCTGGATGGGTCGGGCAGCATGGGACAGGCGGGCCGCTCAGCCATCGTACAGCGGAGTCTAGCGGGGATGTTGAGCGTCCTCGGTCCGGCGGAGGTCTACGCGGTGGCTGTGATCCACGGGAAGGAGACCGAGTTCCTGAGCCCCACGGTGCAACCCTGGTCCCGGCAAATGGGAGACTGGGTCTCCCGGTTCCTGGCCGACCAGCGCCCCCACGGCAGCACGAACCTCGAGGCGCCCCTCCCCCTCCTCGAGCGATGGGCAGACGAGGCCCGCGCACTCGGAAAGCAACCCGCGGTCGTCCTCATGACCGATGGCGGGATTTCCAGCGGGGGCAATGCCAGCGTCGTGGCGAAGGGGTACCGACGCCTAGCCGCGACGAGGGACCTCCCCGTGATGGTCCTAGGGACCGAATCCCGGTCCGACGACATCGTCCTCCTGGAGGACCTTGCCCATCTCACCGGCGGGGTGATGGTCCGAAGCACGCAGGACCCCGAGGCGGATGCACGGCAGCTCCTTGAAACGATTCGCGTCCCGGTCCTACAGGACGTGCGGGTAACGTTCCCCGACATCGAGGCGGAGTTCGCAACCCCGAACCCACAGCGCGTCCTCCGCGGGGAGGATGTTTTCGTGCTGGCCCGCGTGGATGGGAACGTCTCAACTCCATTGCGTGTGGAGCTCCGCTGGCCGAACCAAGCGGGACTGGAGGAACTCCGAGCACTGGAGTATCCGGCCACAGCCATCGCGCAGGATCCGCTTGTGGAGCGGTCATGGGTGCTGGGCCGCACCCGGCTCCTCATCGCGGCTGTCGAGTGGGGGGACTCAGGCGCGCTGGACGACCTCCGCACCTTCGCCTTGGAGAACCATCTGGCGACGCCATACACGTCCCTTCTGGTGACTCTGCCGGGGGCCGAGGTCCGCTCCGGAGCTGTGTCCGAATCGATGCCGCTGTGGCGATGGACTTCCCCCATCGAGAACGAGGGGCGCCTCCAAGAGGCCCTCGTGCGGGAGTTGAACCACCGCTGGCTCGCGGAGGGAGAGGTTGACCGCTTCGTCGAACAAGGGTCCCCTGACTACCAGCCCCTGACGTCGGCGGGGACGGCGGCGACGGTCTTTTCCGGCACCCACCTCCGGCTGCTACGATATGACGGGGAGCTCGTCGGCGTGACCCGAGGGTGGCTCCACCGCCAGGATTATGCCCCAAAGGCCGCATGGCTCGCCCTCGCGGGGATCACGATGGCTCTCCTCGTCCTGTCGACCTACCGGGATATCTGGTGGAACAGAGGTCGCCGTCCGTGAGACAACTCCCGGTCATCCTCGCCCTGGCGCTGGTGCTCGTCGTTACGGGATCGGCCCGCGCCGCGGAGATCCATGGCACGGTCACCCAGGCCGGCACCGAAACCCCGCTCTCCGGCATCAACGTCGACTTGTACGAGGAAGGGGGGACCTCCCCCCTCCGGAACGCCACCACGGACGCGAACGGCACCTACGGGTTCTCCGGCCTCGACGCAGGGTCGTACTATGTCGAGGTTCGGGCGCCCGGTTACGCGCTCGAGCGACTTCCCACCACGATCAGCACCAACGGCTCGGTGACGGTGGATGTAGGTCTCCGGCAGCATCCGGCGGCCTCGCAGGCGGGGTTCCCCTTCATTGGAACCCTCTCCGCCGTGGTCCTCACCACCAGCGCCCTGGCCATGGGGCTCCTGTTCGCCCGCATCCACCGCAACGACCTCCTCCAGCACGCGGTGCGACAGCGTCTCTACGCCTATGTCCGAGCGAACCCAGGGAAGCACTACCGGGGCCTCCTCAATGAGCTCCAGCTGCCCATGGGCGTCCTCACGTACCACCTAAACACCCTGGAACGCGGGGGCTACATCACCTCGACGCAGGACGGGGTCTACCGCCGTTTCTTCGTCGCGGGGACGAAGGCGAAGGTCCAGTTCTTCCTCACCGAGATCCAGCAGCGCATCGTGCTGGCCCTTCGGGAGAACAGCGGTGTCTCGCAGGCGGCGCTTGCCGAATCCACAGGAATCTCGCGGTCCCTCGTCAACTACCACCTCCACATCCTTCGTGATGCCGGGCTTGTCCGGATCGAGCCGCGGGGCCGGGAGACAGGATGCTACCTGGTCCAGAGCTGACCAAGCGCGACCCATCCTGCCCAAACCACGACCGCCCCGGGAGGGACTCCGGCCGCGCGCGGTGACTCGGAGGGGCGCCAGCATCCCAACGCGGAGATCGAACTGGCGCACGATGTCGGGGGGCTCCGGGGCCACATGCGCCCTCCACATCTTCTCCCGGTAGTCACCGCAGTTCTCGGACCACGGCGGCGGCGCCCTCGGTGATGCTCGGATACCGCGGCGCCCATCCGAGCCCCTCGCGGGCTTTGCGGTTGGAGAGCCGCTGGGACATCGCGATCAGGCCCAGGCTCTCCCGGCCCAGGGCGAGGCGCGCGAGGAACCGCGGGGCGGACTTGGCAGGAGGCGCGCCTAGGGCGGCGGCCCAGACATCGGCGTACTCGCGGAGCGTCACCGGCCGGTCGTCCGCCACGAGGAACGTCTCCCCCGCGGGCGCGCGCCTCGCGGCGGCGACGAACGCGGCGGCGACGTCCTCGACGTGCACGGGGCTCACGCAGTTCTGCCCGCGGCCCGGGACGCGCAGCTTCCGTGCGCGGAGCTGGTCGACGATGTACCGCGTGTGCCAGGCGTCGGCGGCGTAGAACTGGCCCGGGCGCAGGACCACGGCTGGGAGCCCGTCCCGCACCGCCTCCGCCACAATCCGCTCGCCGTCCATCGCGGACCCCAAGCGTGGCCCCGGATTGGTGGAGGTCCGCTCGTCGATCCACGCGTCCCCGTGATCCCCGAAGACCAGGGCCACGCTCTCGTGGACGTAGGCCTCGACGCGCACGGTCCGCGCGGCGTACGTGAGGTTCCGCGTCCCCTCCGTGCGCACGCGGTCGTTCGCGCGCCATGCCGAGCCGTCCGGCGTCAGGTCCTTCGGGATGGCGCTCGTGGCGTTGAAGATCCAACGGCATCCCTGGAGCGCGAACTCCAGGCCATCCCGGTTCAGGAGGTCGACGAAGACCGGCTCGGCGCCGAGGGCCCTCACAAGGTCCGCCTTCTCCTTCGTCCGCGCGGTGGCGACCACCTCATGACCGTCCCGTATCAGGAGGCGGAGGAGGGCCCTCCCGAGGACCCCGTTCCCGCCCGCGACGAAGGCGCGCACCGTGCTAGGCACCTCCGCCGCCGCGGAACTCCGCCCGCCACAGTGCCCAGGCGAGGACGAAGCCCAAGGCGATGCCGCAGACATCCGCCAGGAAGTCGGTCACATCGGCGGACCGCCCCGGGACGAGGATCTGGTGCGCCTCCTCCACCGCCGCAAAAGGGATCGCGACGAGGGCCGCGGCCAGCGCGGCCCGACGCCATCGCCCGGGCCAGACGCCGCGGTGGAAGGCGAGGACCGCAAGCAGCCCGAGGACGGTGTACTCCAAGACATGGAGGAGCTTGTCGGCGTACGCGGGGGCCAGGAGGGGGGCGGCCACTTCCGGGACGCTCATGGAGGAGACGGCGAACACGCCGACCATGTAGAGGAGGAGGGGCAGGATCCACAGGCGCTGCGCGGGCGGCTCCGGCACGGATCGGGAACGCGGGCGCGCCTAAGAAGGCTGACCTCAGCCGGCCTTCCTCTTCTTCGACTCGCCGCGCGGGGACGGCAACACCTTCGCCGGAGGCTCGGACCCGTCCTCCTTGTCCTCCGGCGCCGGTTCCTCGTCGAACACGGCGCCGCACTTCGGGCATTTCGTCGCCGCGCCGGGGACGTCGGCGCCGCAGTTGCTGCACTCGAAGTCCCCGGTCCCGCGCACCTCGGCCATGGCGTCCTCGCGCTTCGCGCGGACCTCGCGAGCGCGCCGCGTCCACCAGTACATGAGGAGGATGAGGAAGAACGTGAAGAGCGGGAAGAGCATGAAGACGAAGCGCTGGGCCACGGAGACGGTGTAGAGGCTGAGGCCGCTCGCGCTGACGGGGCCGTAGACCAGGCCGGGGGACCCGCCGGCGAAATCCTCCGTCAGCGGCGCGCCGGCGAGGAAGCACGCGGGCCGGTCCTCGTACCGGGTTGCGGTCTGCGTGTACGGGCACTGCAGGTCCGGCTCGAGGTCGACCGACTGGTTGAACACCTCGAACCGGTGGTAGTGGTAGGCGGCTCCCTCGGGGGCGTAGGACCCCGAGTAGGTCAGGCCCGTGCTCAGGTTGACACCGGATACAGGTTCGAGCGGGAGGTAGCGGCGGTAGATGGACCAGGGGCCGAGGTCGAACACGAGGACGTAGACATTCAGGTCCCCGGGCGAGAGGCTCGAGTTCCCCTTGACCACGACCGAGAAGGTGAAGGTCCCGCCGGACTCCTGGCGGTAGGGGGACACCGTCCCGTTGAGGAGCTGGAAGCCCCCGTAGCTCCCCTCGGCCTTCCTCTCGGGGATGGACCCGAGCTGGCTGGAGTACAGGCCCGCGGCGATGAGCGAGGCCACGAGGGTCATGTAGAGCCCGAAGACCAGGAGGCGCTTCACGCTGCGCTCGCCGAGGAGGTAGGGCAGCGCGAACATGGCGACGCCGATGCCGAGGACGACGAGGCAGACGAGGCTGGCCAGCCCGGCGGCGATGGGGATGACGAGGCCGATGATCACGGCGAGCAACGTGACGTAGACGACGGGGAACCACTTCGTCTTCCGGAAGCGTTCGAACCCTTCGACGAGTCCCACGCGCCTCGGAAGCGAGACCCTCCTAAATAAGTATGCGAGGGAGCCGAGCACTGTAGCGGAAACTTTTATATAACTCGCGCGAAATAATTCGAGCCTCCGGAGGTTCCCCACCTGAAGACCGCGGTCATCGCCATCGGCGGCAACGCGATCCTCCCCAAGGGCAGCGCGGGGGAGGCCGAGGCGCAGCGGCGTCATCTCCGGAGCACGTGCCGCGTCCTCGCCGACCTCATCGAGTCCGGGTACGACATCGCGCTCACGCACGGCAACGGGCCGCAGGTGGGGAACCTCCTCCTGAAGCACGAGGCGGCGAAGCGCAAGACCCCGCCGATGCCCCTCGACGTCTGCGTCGCGGAGACCCAGGCGGAGATCGGGTACATGCTCCAACAGGAGCTGCGGAACGAGCTCGCGCGGCGCGGCATCAACCGCAACGTCACGTCCTTAGTCACCCAGGTGCTCGTCGACGCGCGCGACCCCGCGTTCCTCCATCCCTCCAAGCCGATCGGGCCGTACTACTCAAAGACCGCCGCGCGGGAGCTCATGCGCCGACGGCGGTGGCGCATGGTCTTCGACGAACGCGGGGGGTGGCGTCGCGTCGTGCCCTCGCCGCGGCCGCTGGAGATCGTCGAGCGCGCGACGATCCGGAGGCTCCTCTTCACCGGGACGAGCGACGAGGTCGTCATCGTCGCCGGCGGGGGCGGCATCCCCGTCGTCCGCCGCGGGAAACGCCTCGTCGGGGTCGAGGCCGTCGTGGACAAGGACCTCGCGGCGAGCGTCCTCGCGACCGGGATCGGGGAGAAGCTGTTCATCATCCTCACGGACGTCCCGCACGTGTACGTGGACTATGGGACGCCGCGGCAGCGGAAGCTCGTACGGCTCACGGCGACGGAGGCCGAACGCTTCCTGAGGGATGGGCAGTTCCCGCCGGGGACCATGGGGCCGAAGATCGACGCCGCCATCCAGTTCGTGCGGGGCGGGGGCGAGCGCGTCGTGATCACGGACCTCCGCTCCCTGAGGCGGGCCCTCACCGGCCGCGCGGGGACGACCATCTTCCGGGACCGGAGAGAACCGTCATAACCCGGGCCGCCATCCCCGCGGGGAATCGCATGAAGGTCGACGTGCAGCGGGGGGACATCGCCGCGTGGACGGAAGCTGCCCCGCGACGGAAACCGGGCCTGACTCACAGGGGATCGACGACCTTTCCCGCGCGCACCGCCTTGATGGCGCTCTCCCACTCCACGAACCCCGCCCACTGCGGCGCGAAGTCCGTGGCGGTGAACGTGTGCGCCGAGGCGCCGTCCCCCCCGAGGGTGCGCACGGCCAGCGTCGCCTCGCCGGCGAAGGCCCACGGGTCCCCGGTGAGGAAGCACCGCGTCTCGACGATGGCGGAGAGCGGGACCGAGACGCCTTGGCCCCGGGAGATCCACACGTCGATGTCGTAGGGGTCCGGCCGGCGCTCCGTGACGAGCGAGGGCAGGTAGACGAGGCGCTGGTTCGTCAGGAAGAGCGTCCCCAGGGGCCCCGTGAGGGGCTTCTCCGCGGCGTTCCTCGGCACCGGATCCTCCGGCCAGCCGTCCTCCGCGGTCACGTGGATCCGCGCGAGCACCTCCTCCTTCCAGTCCGGCGGGGGCGGGGGGAGGCTGAGGACCCCGGGCAGGGTCTGGCCGCAGGCACGGCAGGTGGCCGCGGTCCCGAGCAGGGGTTCGCCGCAGAATGGGCAGGACTCCATCTGGAGGGCCACGGGACTTCAGCAGGGCTGCGGGGGATAACCCTTCTCCCCCCGTTCTCACGCGCGGGAAGACCGCGGGGGGCCGGGGACCCCGCCGGCGCGCAGCGCCTCGATGAGCCGTCGGTTCGCCGCGGGGAAGGCGAGGGCGGAAAGGTCGTCGAGGCGCGCCCACCGCCACTCCTGCGCCTGGGGCCGCGGCGCCCCGCCGCGCCACGCACACACGAAAGCGTGCAGCCGGACGCGATACATCGAGTACGCGTGGCGGATCGTGAGAACAGGAGGCCCGATCTCCCCCCGGAACCCGATCTCCTCGCGGAGCTCTCGCGCCAGGCATCCCCGGATGGACTCGCCGCGAAGCCGCTTGCCTCCAGGGAACTCCCAGAGGCCCCCGAGGAAGCCCTCCAGCGGCCGCCGCTGCACGAACACGCGATCCCCGCGCCAAATCACGCCGATGGCCACGTCGTGCGTCGCGATCGCCTTCCGCCGTTTCCGCGGCAGGACATCGACGAGCCCGCGCTCGAAGGCGAGGCAGTGTCCCTGGAACGGGCAGGAGGGGCACCGCGGGCGGCGCGGGGTGCACACGCGGGCCCCGAACTCCATGAGGGCGGGGTTGAACTCCCCCGCGCGCCCCCGCGGGAGGAGGGCCCCGGCCAGGGCCCAGAGGCGGTCCTGCGTCGCTTTCGCGGTGACGTCGTCCTCGATGGCGAAGAGGCGAGACAGGACGCGGGCCACGTTGCCGTCCACGACGGGGACGTCCTTGCCGAAGGCGATGCTGAGGATCGCCCCGGCGGTGTACCGTCCGATGCCCGGGAGCGCCCGGATCGCCTCGAACCCGCGAGGGATCCTGCCGCCGTGCTCGGCCACGACGATCTTCGCCGCGCGGTGGAGGTTTCCGGCCCGCGAGTAGTAGCCGAGTCCCTCCCAGACCTTGAGGACATCCGAGAGGTCGGCCTTGGCGAGGGCGCGCACGTCGGGGAAGCGCCGCATCCACCGCTCGAAGTAGGGGAGCACCGTGTCCGTGCGCGTCTGCTGGAGCATGACCTCCGAGACCCAGACGCGGTACGGTGTCGGGTCATCCCGCCATGGGAGGACGCGGCGGTTCTTGCGGAACCACCGGAGGACGCCGCGCCGGATCGCCCGACGTTTCGCCTCCGCGACGACCTCCCGCCCCATGCCCGCCCGCGAACGACGCGCGAGGATAAGGTTGTTTTAGTACGGCGCTGCGTTGCCGCGGCGATGACCAGGAGGAAACCCGGCGAGGCGGCGCGACAGGTGTTGCGCTCCGAGTACGCGACACGGCGGGCGGTCTTGGTCGCACGGCTCGCCGACTTCGCGCGGATGTGGCGGGAGGCGTCCGAGGAGGACCTCTTCGCGGAGCTCGCCTTCTGCCTCCTCACGCCCCAGACAGGGGCGCGGAAGTGCGACGCCGCCGTGTCGCAGCTGCGAGAGACGGGGCTCCTGTGGCGGGGAACCAACGGCGAGATTGCTCGGGCGCTCCGTCACCGCGTGCGCTTCCACAACCACAAGGCCGGCTATCTGGTCGAGGCCCG
>Ga0209751_10005485_pt1 | contig 11945 bp, 11 predicted proteins | sample RifCSP13_1_FD_184019 | JGI IMG/M metagenome (GOLD analysis project Ga0209751, IMG submission 184019) | Soil microbial communities from Rifle, Colorado - Rifle CSP2_sed 13_1 (SPAdes) (version 2) | ecosystem: Environmental > Terrestrial > Deep subsurface > Rock core/Sediment | place: Rifle... | reverse complement strand
CGCGACAGATGGAACTCAGGCGCTGCGTCGCTGGCAAGCTGATCAACCCGATTTGATCATTCTTGATGTTATGTTCGGAAGTAAAGGTGATTCAAAAGGTTTTGAATTTGCGCAAAAAATAAAACATGACAGACAATTTGCCGGTATACCGATATTAATGCTGACATCAATTAATACCAAAAAACCTTATTTTAATTTCTCACCTGATACCGATGGTGAATATTTGCCTGTAGATTCCTTCCTCGATAAACCAGTTCAATCTGATGTACTGTTTCTTAAAGTTCAAGATCTTTTAAATCAAAAAAACAGCAAATGGCAAAATTGGCCTGAAAAAGAAGAATAGCTGTTCCGGCCGTTATTTATGATATGTTCTTTATCCCTAAATGTTTGTTTGTATTTTACTTGACTTTGGTCATTATTTTTCTTAAATTTTTAGGCAAATTGAAAAAGTGCTAATACGCAATAATCAAATGAGTAAATAATATGGAATTCAGTCCCCGAATTGTTGCATTTCTCTGCAACTGGTGTTCATATACCGGCGCTGATCTGGCAGGAACATCAAGGATGGAATATAAATCCAATGTTAGAGCAATCAGGGTAATGTGTTCAGGTCGAATTGAACCCACATTCTTGCTAAGAGCATTTATCAGAGGTGCTGATGGGGTGCTTGTTTGCGGATGTCACCCAGGCGACTGCCATTATCAGGAAGGGAATTACCGTTGTCTTCGGAGGTTCTTATTGCTGAAGAAATATATTGTGCAGATGGGAATAGAGACAGAAAGACTAAAGCTTGAGTGGATCAGCGCCAGCGAGGGCAAGCAATTTGCTGACCTGATCAACAGCTTTACTGAAACAATTACAGATCTTGGACCTTGTAAAATTAAAGAAACCATGAAGGTTTTGACATAGACATTAAATTACACATCATGGAAGAACCAAAGCCAAAACTTAAACTTGCCGTATACTGGGCGGCTGCCTGTGGAGGTTGTTGTGTATCAGTGCTTGATGTACACGAGAAACTTTTCGATGTGATAGCGGCTGCCGATCTTGTATTTTGGCCTATTGCCTTGGATATCAAGTACAAAGATGTGGAAGATATGCCCGATAATCATATTGATGTCACTCTTTTCAATGGGGCGGTCAGGAATAGCGAAAACGAACACATGGCTAAACTGTTACGGAAAAAAAGTAGAATTCTTGTTGCTTATGGTAGTTGTTCGCATCTTGGTGGTATTCCGGGTTTGGCCAACTTTTCGACCAAAGAAGATATTTTCCGCAGAGTTTATGAAGAATGTGAATCAGTCGTAAACCCGGAAAATATAATACCTCTTTCTGAATATGAGGTACAGGATGGTATAATTGAGTTACCGGTTTTTTATAATGATGTTCGTTCTCTTGCGCAGGTCGTAGAGGTTGATTATTATATTCCCGGTTGTCCTCCGCAAACGGAAAGACTGATCGAGGTATTTGTCGCCATCGTCACCGGAGCTGAATTTCCTCCGAAGGGTTCCGTTATCGGAGCCGGAAATAAAGCTCAATGTGATGAATGTATCAGGAAAAAAACAGAGAACAAGCGTATTAAAAAGTTTTACCGCTCGTGGGAAATTGCTGACGATGGTGAAACCTGCTTTATGGAACAAGGAGTTTTATGCATGGGCCCCGCAACACGAGCCGGATGCGGACATCGTTGCATTAAAGGCAATTCTCCCTGCCGCGGTTGTTACGGACCTCCTTCCGATGTAACCGACCCCGGGGCTAAAATGATGTCAGCTATTGCCAGTATTATTGATGAAAAGGAACCGGAAGAAATCAAAAGGGTCCTTGAGGATATTGTCGATCCGGCCGGCGTCTTTTATCGATTTAGTTTGCCTGTCTCATTAATAAGGAGAAAACTATCATGAAAAGGATCACAATTGACCCGATCACCCGACTTGAGGGCCATGGTAAAATCGAGATTTTTCTGAACGAAGAAGGAGAAGTCAACAATGTGTATTTCCAGGTCCCCGAACTCAGGGGATTTGAAAAATTCTGCGAAGGGAGACCAGTAGAAGAGCTTCCTGCGATTGTCGCAAAAATATGCGGTGTATGCCCGGGCTGTCATCATATGGCATCGGGTAAGGCTGTTGATGTTGTATTCGGTGTCGAACCTCCACCCACTGCAAAGAAGCTAAGGGAGCTTTTTTATATGGCACATTTTGTCCATAGTCATATCGCCCATTTTTATGCTCTTGCGGCACCCGATTTCGTTGTTGGTCCGGATGCACCGCCGGATAAAAGAAACATACTGGGAGTGATTGAAAAGGTCGGTAAGGAAATCGGAATGGAAGTCATCAAACAACGTCGTATCGCACAGGAAATCCAGGCTTTGCTTGGCGGGCACCAGACCTTTGTAGTGATGAATATCCCCGGTGGTGTGAGAAGGGGGCTTTCCGAACAGGAACGGGACGATATCATTAATAAAGCAAAGGGCTTTGTGGAATTCGCAAAATTCACACTCAATATTTTCGAAGATTATGTCCTTAAAAATAACAAATACGTCGATATCATTCTCAACGGGCCATATTCCCTAAAACTTCACTCAATGGGACTAGTGGATGAGAACAACAAGGTAAACTTCTATGATGGAAAAGTCAGGGTGGTGGATACAGAGGGAAAAGAGTTATACAAATATTCTCCATCCGAGTACCTTGATTATGTGGCTGAACGTGTTGAACCCTGGAGTTATCTTAAATTTCCGTTTCTCAAAAAGATTGGCTGGAAAGGATTTGTCGATGGGCAGAATTCCGGTGTATACCATGCCACGCCTTTATCCAGGTTAAATGCTGCCGATGGAATGGCAACTCCGTTGGCACAAAAGGAATACGAACGCATGTACAGCACACTTGGGGGGAAACCTGTTCATGCAACTCTTGCCATGCATTGGGCAAGACTCGTGGAGTTGTTATATGCTGCTGAACATTGTCTGGAACTCGCGATGGCCCCGGATATTACCGGCAAAGAATTGCGTGCTCCGCTTGGCCCGATTCCAGGTGAGGGAGTGGGTATTGTAGAGGCCCAGAGAGGTACCCTCACACACCACTATTGGACCGATGACAGGGGAATTGTCACTAAAGTCAATATCATTGTCGGAACGACGAACAACAATGCTGCCATCAGCATGTCGATTAAAAAAGCCGCTGAGGGCCTGATTAAAAAAGGCGTTGAAGTGACCGATGGCGTTCTGAATATGATCGAGATGGCATTCAGGGCCTATGATCCCTGTCTTTCTTGTGCAACCCATTGCCTTCCCGGACAAATGTCGATGATTCTTGAAATTCGTGAAGCAAATGGAGAATTACTGCAGCGTGTAATTAGAAATTAGTCCCCTCGGACAGGTTAGCGATATTTTAAATAACCAATACAGGAGGAATTATGCGAACCGGAGTTTATTTTTGCCAAATGGAAGAAAGCAGGAATCTCAATATTGATTCCATTGCAAAGTATTCGGCAAACCTTCCTGAAGTGGAGACGGTCCAGATATTAGGGTTAAAACCTCATCCTGAGGTGAAAATTCTTTGCGAACAGATCAAATCAAACAATCTGGGAAGGATTGTTATTGCAGGGGATATGCCGGGTTATTTTAAACCTGTTTTTACCAAAGCGATGGCAATGACAGGAGGCAACACGAATGAAATACGCCTTGCTTCTTTCCAGGAACATGGAGCAAGAGGTGAAAACGCAATGGACCGTGCCAAAGCCATTGTGGCCTGTGCCACAATGGGTGTTCCTTTCTCGCTCGTTGCGGTACCGGGTGGAAATCCCGTCAATCACTCAACGCTTATAATCGGGAGTGGTATAGCTGGAATCCAATCTGCCCTGGAGATAGCCAACGCCGGTAAACAAGTTTACCTGGTTGAGCAAACAGGAACAATAGGCGGTCATATGGCCATGTTTGACAAAACCTTTCCCACGCTGGATTGTGCAGCCTGTATTCTTACACCTAAAATGGTTTCTGTAGGACAACATGAAATGATCCGCCTGTTAACCAAATCGAAAGTAGTGGCTGTCACCGGTAAACCCGGATCTTACCGGGTGAAAATCAAACAAAGTGCACGATACGTCGATATCAAATCCTGTGTTGCCTGTAATCAATGTTCTGAAGTCTGCCCGGTAAAGGTCGAAAGTGAATTCGATGCAGGAATATCTTTACGGAAAGCAATTTATATCCCTTTTCCACAGGCTGTTCCCAATGCTTACCTGGTAGATGAAATAAATTGCACATATATCCTGTCTGAAGGGAAAAAATGCGGTACCTGCATGAAAAAATGTCCCAAGGAATGTATTAATCTCAACGAAATTGATCGTACGATAGATATCGAAGTCGGAAATATTATTCTGGCAACAGGCTATGAACTTCTGGATATAAGCAAAATAGAACAGTACGGATATGGGACCTATCCCAATGTGTTGACTTCTCTTGAATTTGAGCGTCTTACCAATGCATCAGGTACAACAGGTGGAAGGATTATTACCAAAACCAAACATATTAATAAAAAAACACAGAAGGAAGAGTGGATCTTTTCACCGGAGGGTATACCCCCACGAAGTGTTGCTCTTATTCATTGCGTCGGATCGAGAAACAAAAAATATAATCCATACTGTTCCCGAGTCTGCTGCATGTATTCCCTGAAATTCGCCCATCTGATAAAAGAAAAAATCCCCAATGTTACTGTTTATGAATTTTATATTGATATGAGAGCTTTCGGCAAAGGTTATGAAGAGTTTGCAGAACGGATCAAACAGGAAGGGACATTTGTTATCAGGGGGCATACGGCTTCCGTTGCAATGAATAACGGACAAATGATAGTACGTGGAGAGGATATTTTCAATGACAAGTTAGTTGAATTTAAGGTTGATATGGTTGTATTGGCAGTTGGCCTAATACCTGCACATGGTACAGAGGAACTTAGCAGGATGCTGGGAATACAAAGGGATACCGACGGTTGGTTTTCAGAGTTGGATTACAATGGCAGCCCAACCGATACCGATAAAGGTGGTATTTATGTGGCAGGAATGTGTCAGGCTCCAAAAGACATTCCTGATACAGTGGCACAGGCCTCCGCGGTGGCTGCAGGGGTTTTGCGCAGTCTTACAAGCGGGAAAGGTATCGGACACCTGAGCAGCCTTTCTCTCAGCGAAATCGAAGAAAGGGCTAAAAACATGCACACAATCTAAGGAGGTCATTATGGCAATCAGAGTAAATCCAAGGTTTATTGATGATCTGGAACGTTTTGGTGCCGAAGATGTAAAAATGTGCTACCAATGCGGTGATTGTTCAACAGTCTGTCCTCATGCTGATGATGTGTACAAATTCCCGCGTAAATCGATGCGCTTACTGCAAATGGGGCTGGCCCGGAAAATTGAAACCACCCTTGAACCATGGCTGTGTTATTACTGTGGTCAATGCTCAACACAATGCCCACGGGAAGCAGATCCGGGGGAAACAATGATGAGCCTGCGCCGGTGGCTTATCTCCCGTTATGACTTTACAGGAATCGCCCGTCAGTTTTTTAAATCGAGGATTACAGAGGTGCTTGCAATTTTCCTGATCGCTTTACTGACAGGAATATTTTTGTTGTATTATGGATTTTCTGGGGGAAGCATTCACATCTATGATGGAGAGGGAGCATTCTTACCCAGTCCGTTCATTCACAAATTCGATCTCACAGTTGGATCAATACTCGCGATTTTTCTTGTTATCAATGCTATCCGCATGTGGTATCTGGTAATGATTAAAGGGACAAAATTCGCCGTTCCATGGTGGCTCTATTTAAAGGAATTATACCAGCTTCCCTGGCATTTCTTTACCCAGAAACGTTATTCGGAGTGTGAAAAAAAACGCGAACATCCTTTTTTTATGCCATGGTTCATCCATCTTGGTCTTATGCTGGGATATGTTACCATGCTTGTACTGGTAATGGTTTTTGTTGAACAATTACAGTCAGGGCCAGCAATTCAATGGTCGGTACATATTTTCGGGTACCTTGCAAGCATTGGATTGATTGCCGGTACCATTTACTTCATCCGGAACCGTGTGAAGAAAAACTATGTACAGTATAAAAAATCCCATGGTACAGACTGGGTTTTTGTGATTCTATTGTTTCTCATCGTTTTAACCGGAATCACCCAGCACGTTTTTCATCGCACCGGCCTTTATGAATGGGCAAATATCACTTATGTCATCCATTTAATATGCGTTGTACCCTGGTTGCTCAGGATGCCTTTCAGCAAATGGGCACACCTCATATATCGTCCCCTGGCCATGTATCTTGCAGCAATCCGCAGAGACGCTTTAGCCCTACAGGAAAAACTTATCTATTCATATCCAATCAATATAAAGTGATAAATGGAAGCCAGGAAAAATTGCAGAATCGGCGTGTACATTTGCATGTGTGGAACAAATATAGCTAAAATAGTTGATGTTGAAGCTGTTGCTAGATTTGTATCAGGTCTACCTAATGTTGTTCTTGCCAGAACTTATAAATATATGTGCTCGAATCCCGGTCAGGAGATGATCACTCAGGATATCAAAGAGAATCAGCTTAGCCGGGTGGTTGTAGCTGCCTGCAGTCCTAATATGCATGAACGGACATTCCGTAGTGCTTTGAGATCTGCCGGTCTTAACCAGTATTTACTTGAAATGGCTAATATACGTGAACAATGCAGTTGGGTCCATAAGGACACCAAAGAAGCAACTGAAAAAGCTATGGCCCTTGTTTACGCAGCCATTTGCCGTGTTGAGCTCCATGATGCATTGGAAAGTATGTCGGTTGATATGTGTCCGAATACACTCGTCATCGGTGGAGGTATTGCAGGTATGACTGCTGCCCTGGAACTGGCCGATGCCGGTAATTCTGTTCATCTTGTTGAAAAGAATAACCATCTCGGAGGTAACCTTGCACGCGTCGATCTTACAGCACCATATCTATACTCTGCCCGTGATCTTCTTACGGAACGGATAACGCGTATCATGGACCATAAAAAGGTTCATGTTTACCTCGAATCAAAAGTGACAGAACTAACCGGATATATTGGAAATTTCAAAGCAACCATCCGATTGATTAACGGGAAGCCGTCTGAAGAGAATAAACCGGTTGAAGTGGAGATTGGGAATGTTGTGGTAAGTACAGGATATAAGGAATTCGACGCATCACGCATTATACACTATGGATATGGGAAATTGCCGAATGTTATTACTTCTTTCGAATTGGAAAAGATGATCCGTGCAGGACGTATTGAAACTAAGGAGGGCAAAATTCCCAGATATGTTGCTATTATTCACTGCGTTGGAAGCCGGAGCCAGGAATTCCATACATATTGCTCCCGGGTTTGCTGCATGACTGCGTTAAAGTATGCTTCTGAGATTAAATCTGCAAACCCGGCATGTTATATTTCAGATATCTATATTGATATGCATGCTTTCGGAAAGGGGCATGAGGATTTTTACCGCCAGTCATCCGAAGCCAAGACATTGTTCCTGATGTATGAAAAAGATGACAGACCTGTCATTCACAAGGCATCACCGAAAGATGACTGTGAAATGCTGATAGAAGTCAATGAAAAGCTTTCGCGGGAACTTATTGAAATCCCCGCTGACCTGGTTGTCCTTATGGTTGGCATGGAGGCCCGTGAAGATTCGCACGAAATAGCCCGTATTGTCAATATTAGCCAGGATAAAGACGGATGGTTCATCGAAAGTCATCCGAAACTTGAACCGGTTGCTACCACGACAGACGGAATCTTTATTGCAGGCACCTGTGTTGCTCCAAAGGATATTCCGGATACCGTTGCGCAGGCCAGAGCCGCGGCAGCCCGTATTCTGGCACGAATAGCGAAAGGCAAAATCGAAGTCGATGCGGTATATTCTGAAGTAAATGAGGAAAAATGCTCCGGGTGCAGGTTCTGTAACCAGCTTTGCCCATACAGCGCTATTGAATTCAACGAAGAAACGAGACATAGCTATATTATCAGTGCTTTATGTAAAGGATGTGGTGTTTGTGTTGCGGCCTGCCCATCATCAGCCATCAAAGGCAGGCACTTTACAGATCAGCAAATACTTGCACAGGTAGATGGATTATTTTACGAGATCGAGGATGTAAAACAGAAAACATTGGGATAATGCGAAAAAAGATCTTATTGATCGACGATGATGAAGACCTCCTTCGCTCATTCCAGGTAATTCTTGAAAGCTCTGGTTTTGATGTCATAGCCAGTAATGAAGGTAAAAATGGATTTATAATACTTAAAAAAGATAAACCTGATTTGTTGGTTCTTGATGTCATGATGAGCACGAAACTTGAAGGATATGACATGTTGCGTGTGATTAAAAACGAACCTGAGTATAAGAAAATGCCGATTATTCTGCTTACCGGTATGAGAGATCAGTTAGAAATCGATTTATTATCAGCACTGGAGGATGAATTATTATTTCCGAATGTCAGTTTACAGGATAAACCCATCGATCCCCATATACTCGTGGAAATGATCGGAGATATGCTTAAAGGTTACGACAACGCCTAATTACCGTACAATTCATTAATTGGATTATGCAGGTCCGAATAATTGATCTTCAGTTTATCGACAGAATATAAACGGTACAAATTATAAACGATTATTCAATGGAGAAAAAACTGATACCTGCACATATACATTTTGTCAAATGGTTCATCAGGATCAGGTGGTTTGCTGTATTCATTCTTATTATTTCAAATTATATTGTCAAACATTTATTCAATATTTCCATTCAGGAAATACCTGTATATATCCTTTCTATGATCCTTTTTGCATTAAATGTTCTTCATACCATTATTCTGAGACGAATTACAAAAAAGGAGAGCAGCAAGACAATTCTAATAATCAAGCAAGAAATTCATTTTCAGATACTTACAGACATAATAATACTAACGCTCATCCTGCATTATTCAGGTGGAATAGAGAATCCACTTATCCTCTTCTATTTCTTTCATTTGATCATTGCAAGCTCAATATTCTCGACACTTAAAAGTTATCTCTATGTCGCTTTTACCATCCTTCTGGTTGCTTTACTGGCGACTTTTGAATGCTATTCTTTTATTCCGCATTATAACATGGAGGGTTTTGTTAACCATGAACTATATAAAAACACTTTATTTGTTTTTGGAACGGGGTTTGTTTTTACCTGCACGTCAATCCTTGTCGTAAGCCTGTCACATATGATTATTTCCAGATCAATAAAAAGTGAAGAAACCTATGTTAAAAGCAATATTGAGTTAGAAAATAAAGATAAGCTGAAAAATGAATATGTCCTTCGTGTAACACATGATATTAAAGGTCATGTTGCCGCAATCCTAAGTTGCATTGAGGTAATCCGGTCCAAAATAGCAGGACCGCTCAATGAAGTGCAGGAAGAATTTGCCAATCGGGCCTTTGAGCGCACCGAATTGCTTTCAAGCTTTGTTAAAAACCTCCTGAACCTTACAAAAAAAAGACTGAAACACGACAGTGAATTGGAAGAGTTTTTGTTTGGAGACCTGATCAATAAAGTTGTAAACCCAATTCAGATTCTCGCAAGGGACAGGTCAATTGATTTCAACATTTATGTGGACAAATCGATTCAGATGATTACGGGGAATCCATTAGCGATCGAGGAATTGTATTCCAATCTGTTGCTAAATGCTGTCAAATACACTCCGCCTCATGGCCATATTGCATTAACGGTAAGGAACCGTTACAATGATATCATTACAGAAATCTCTGATTCCGGGATTGGGATACCAAAGGAAGAACTGCCAAAAATTTTTGATGAATTTTATCGCGGAACAAATGTCCCGAAAGATATCAAAACCGGATCGGGATTAGGCCTTTCCATAGTTAAGCAAATCGTTGAGAATCATAATGGAAAAATCTGGGTTAGCAGTGAACTCGGAGTATGGACGAAATTTACCTTTGTACTGCCCAAAAATCCAGCTATTATTTCCTGATTTTGCATTCATTAGAAATTGAATGCAGAAATTGTTGAAATGGAAGGGAAAAGAGCAAAAAATAAAAGTTTAATAATCAGGCATTTAACTGTCTTATGATCGTTGTGGTTTGTTCAACCAGTTTGCTGTATTTTTCAAGGATCCGGGACGAAGGAGCCCGGGATGCTATTAAATGCTGACTTACCTGGATTCCCAGAACAACTATTCTTTCCGGCATCCGGTAGCCTAATTCCTCAGCAAGTTTAATTGAAGTTATAAAATCAACATCGTGTGGGTTTTGCAGATGCAAAGTCCTGGCAGTTTGAATATCATTTAAAATTACCATGTCACCTGGTTTTGCATAAGTTGAGATCATGGTATCAATGATTACAACGAGGTTAAAACCAGCAATTAATTCGATTAACCCGATACCTCCAACAGGAAGAATTTTCAGTTCAAAATCAGGGAATGATTGCTTGATATCCCTTGCAAGTATAATGGATATAGCATCATCCATTAATATGTCGCTTCCCAGGGCAAGTAATAACTTTTCCAATTCCTTCGTTCCAGATCTGTAAATATGATCCAATTATTTGAATTTCCAAAAATTTCAAGGTATAGAAGTTACCCCTGCCTGCACTGCCCTTCGACAGGCTTTTAATACCGTTTACAAACATTACCACCAAACAGAACATTTTGATACCACCCTTTTTAAAAATCCTTCGTATAATTTGCATATAAAATTCGCATAGATTCTCTGTTTCTCAAAGGCGAGCGGTTGAAATACTGAAACAGATAAAAATATTGCCACATTCATCTTCAAGTTCCATTGTGTGCGGTATAACAGAATTGTTTATTCTTATTGGCTCATGCCTACGTTCCATGAACGCATTGTGAACAATTTTCAGGAACCGGTTGGACGAAATTTCGTATAATGATTTGATGCAATATCGCAAAAGAAAGAAGGATCTCTAATAGTTATAAATCCGTTTGGAAGGTATTATTTATGGAAATACGGATCGGACAGTGGATGGGGTTAGGGCGAGCCTGATTTTTTCGTTCGTGGTGAATTCTGATCCTCTCTTGTGTGGCTGACAAAAGAAGAAAAAACCAAAACGAATTACAAGGTTGAAAATATATGAATCGGCAGCAACAAAGGACAAAAAAAATATAAAAAAACATTCACAACAGCTATAAGCAATTGCCGACAGCGATTTGCGGTAGTTAATTCTCTTGCTTAAGTTGTGGTATATAGACCAAATAGCGCTTTTGCCATGTAACACCTACAAGCGGACGTGGCAGTCATTGTGAGAAAGCAGCCAAAAACATGAAAATATTACCTGTTGACAAATCTAACTGGAGTGACTTTGAAACCCTTTTCAAATCAAAAGGCATATTAGGTAATTGTTGGTGTATGGCGTGGCGTATGACCAAGGATGAATTAAAACAGAATAACCCAATAAACAGAGAGAAATTTATCAAACAGCGAGTTTGGTCGGGAACACCAACAGGCCTTCTTGCCTATGCAGACGAAAAAGCCATGGCATGGTGTTCAATTGCACCAAGGGAAACTTATCAAGGACTTGGTGGCGATGAGAGCATAAAAAAGGTTTGGTCGATAGCCTGCTTTTATATAAATAAGGAGTTCAGAGATAAAGTGGAAAAATCGGTGTTCATGATCAGCGCTGGCTGGAATTCCTTGACCACTTCATTCGATGGTTAAATGCATGACAGCAAGTTATTTGGTATATTGAATTGTATCCAGCGAAAGTTGGTCAATATGACCGATTTTTCAAATAAAGCTTTGAAACATTTATCGGTGTAATACTCAGCAGGCTGGCGGTTCGCTGCCAAACAATTCCACTTCGACAGCCGGCTGTCCGAACGAAGCTGAATCTGGTTCCTACGGATGAGCTGGAGTGAGCCCTGGTTGGGTTACTGCCAAGTTCACAATTTACAATAATTATT
>Ga0209751_10005481_pt1 | contig 11955 bp, 7 predicted proteins | sample RifCSP13_1_FD_184019 | JGI IMG/M metagenome (GOLD analysis project Ga0209751, IMG submission 184019) | Soil microbial communities from Rifle, Colorado - Rifle CSP2_sed 13_1 (SPAdes) (version 2) | ecosystem: Environmental > Terrestrial > Deep subsurface > Rock core/Sediment | place: Rifle... | reverse complement strand
TCGGCTTCGCGCCCGGCGCTCCGAACGATCTCCGCGAGAGCGACGAGGACGCGGCCCTGCCGGTTGAGGTCATCCGTCTGCTCCACGGCGCGGACGGCATCGCGGGCGAGGGCCTCTGCGGACTCGAGCTCGCCCCGTCCGGCGAGGCTCGTCGCCCGGACGATGTGCCACGAGATCTGAGCGGCGACGTCCAGCGGCCGCGCGAGCTCCTCGGTCACCCGGGTGAGCCGCTCGGCCTCCTCGTACCGCCCCTGCGCGCAGACGGCGGACGCCAGCTCGGCGGCGACCGTCGCGAGCAGCCCTCGTTCACGCATTGCCCCGAGCGCCTCGGAGCCGCGCCGCAGCTCCCGCTCGGCAGCAGCAGGATCGTCGGCGAGCATCTCGATGTCGCCGGCGATGAGCGAGAACCCGGCGACCCAGACCTTGAACCCGAGCTCGTCCGAGATCGCTCGGCCCTGGGCGAGGAGGCGGCGGGCCTCTTCGAAGTCTCCCGCCAGCGCCTGGAGGCCCGCGAGGCAGACGAGCGCTGTCGACTGCACCACCCTGGAGCTCTGGGCGCGCTCCAAGAGCGCTTCGGCCCGAGCCATCGCCTCCGTGACAGGCATGGGCCCGTAGTAGAAGGACATCGGCATCCGCATGAGCGCGCCCGCCGCCTCGCGGTCGTCGCCGGCCCGCTGCGCGTGCTCGAGCGCACGCTTGAGTGCCTGCGCCTGCTCGCTCCACCGATTCGTCATCCACTGGACGTCGGCGATCCGCCGCCAGGCCTTGGCGAGGCCGAGCTCGTCGCCGAGGTCCTCGAGCTCAGGGAGGGCCTGCGCGACGATCCGGCGCAGCTCCTCGACGCCCTCGGGATCTCTGAGAGCGCGCAGGAACACCCGCTCCAGGACGGCGTGAAGCTCGAGGCGGCGGTTGCCCGACGCGGCGCTCGCCTCGATGGCCTCGGTCAGAACGGCGTCGGCCTCGACGAGCTCTCCTGCGAGGACGAGCGACGCCCCCAGCTCCCCGAGCAGAGCCGCTCGAGCGGAGACGTCGCCCGGGAGGAGCGCGGCGGCGCGGCGCAGGAGCTTCGCGGCCGCGGTCGCGTCGCCGCGGGCGAGCGCACGCCGGCCTGGAGCCGCGAGCCGCTCCGCCGCCATGCCGGCCAGCGTTCGCGCATGCTCGTCCACCGGGCCGAGCTCGGCCCGGTAGTGGAATGCCTGCTCGAGGTGGTAGCCGAGGATCTCCTCGACCTCGCCGACGCCGGCGCCCGCCGCTTCGTCGATCAGCCGAGCGAAGCGCTCGTGCAGGTCGGAGCGAGCCTCCTTCGGGATCGCGCCGTACGCAGCGTCGCGGATCAGGAGGTGGTGGAACCGGTACCCGTCCTGGCCGGGAACGATCGAGCGGTCGGGGCCGATGAGCTCCTTGCGCACCAGGAGTTGCAGGCTCTCCGCAACCTTGCCTCGAGCGCCCTCGTCGAGCAGCCCTTCGACAGCGGCCGCCCAGAAGCGCTTGCCGATGACGGACGCCCGCTCGATGACCGCGCGCTCGTCCGGGCCCAGGAGGTCGAGCCGTGCGGCGAGCAGAGCCTGGATCGTGGGCGGCACCTCGATCTCGCCTACGGAGCCTCCCTCGGCGACCATGGCGACCATTTGCTCGGCGAAGAGCGGGTTGCCGTCGGCGGCCTCGGCGATCTTCGTGCGCGCGGCCACGGGGAGTGCGACCGCGCCCTGCAGATGGTCGATGAGGACGCCCGACTCCGTGTCCGTCAGCGGCCTGAGGAGGACAGACGTCGCGCCGAGCTTGCCTCCGGCCCACGAGGGTCGCATCTCGAGCAGCTCTGGGCGGGCCAGGCACAGGAGGAAGATGGGTGCGTCGCGCGACCAGTCGGCGACGTGCTCGACCAGGTCCAGGAAGGTCGGCTCCGCCCAGTGAACGTCCTCGAACACGACCACGAGAGGGCGCTCCTGGGCAAGCACCTCGAACAGCTTGCGGACGGCCCAAAACGTCTCCTCGGCAGAGGCGGCCTCGTGGGAGCGGCCGAGCGCAGCGGCGATCCGCTCGGCGATGGCGTCGGCCGCCTCCTCGCCCGCGACGAGGCGCGCAATCGCCGGCCGGGGGTCCTCGTCCTCACCCACGAGCTCGCGGACGATCTCGAAGAGCGGCCAAAACGTGATCCCGTCCCCGTACGGAAGACAGCGGCCGGTGAGGACGCGGGCGACCTCCTCCGGGAGCGACGCGCCCAGCTCCGACGCCAGCCGCGACTTCCCGATCCCGGCAGGTCCGAGCACGGTGAACAGGTACGCCGTCCGCTCCTGCACGGTGTGCTCGAACGCTTCCTGCACCTGCGCCAGCTCGGCTCGGCGTCCCACGAGCGGGGAGTCCAGCCTGCGCGCGAACGCCGGCGACTCGGCGAACACGTCGAGCAGGCGCCACGAGAGGACGCCGTCCTCCTTGCCCTTGAGGGAGATGGGCCCAATCGGCTCGACTCTGACGGCGTAGTGCACGAGACGCCGTGTCGCCTCGCCGATGAGGATCTCGCCGGGTGCGGCGGCCTGCTCGAGACGGGCGGCGACGTTCACCGTGTCACCGGTGACGAGCGTGTGCCCGTCTGCCGGGTTGCCTGCAACCACCTCGCCCGTGTTGACGCCCATGCGGAGCCGGAGCTGCACGCCCCGCTCCTGCTCGAGCTCGCGGTTCAGCACCTCGACGGCGTCACGCAGCTCGACGACTGCGCGGACCGCGCGCAACGCGTCGTCCTCGTGAACGGAGGGGATCCCGAACACGGCCATCACGGCGTCGCCGATGAACTTCTCGACGGTTCCCCCGTGCCGCTCGAGCGCCCGTGAGGCGGTCTCGAAGTAGCGCGACATGACGCGGCGAACGGCCTCGGGGTCGAGTTCCGCGCCGAGTCTCGTGGACTCCGCGACGTCCGAGAAGACGACGGTTACGGTTTTTCGCGCTTCAGCCGGAGACGATCTCGCTCCTGGCACGTGACCCTCCGCACCGGAGGCCCCCACCTCGTCGGATTCTGACACGTTCGTCGGAGACGAGTCTACGGAGGCCGTCGACTCGAGCGCACGCCGCGTTTCAGAGCAGGCTGTCCACTCGCTCTGCCGCGCGCTCCGTGATCGGATCGCCGTGCCCGACGCCGACGGCCTCGGGGCGCAGAGCGGCCATGAGGCGGAGCGACTCTCGCCGCTGGCGCTCGTTGAGCGTGAACGAATCCCAGCCCGCGGCGAACTCGGGCCAGGTCGTGATTGCGTCGCCCGAGAGCAGCACCTTGTGCTTCTCGGCCCAGAACGCGAGGTGGCCGGGCGTGTGGCCCGGCGTGTGGAGCACCGTCAGGCCGCCCTCGTCGTGCTCGTGCGTGAGGACGCCGTCCACCGGGCACTTCGGGTGCCGCCCGAGCCCGAGCGCGAGACCGAGCTGGAAAGGGATGTACGCGCGGAGCGGACGCTTCGGCACGATGGAAACCCGCTGCGCCTTGCGGTCTCCCTCGACGATGTCCGCTTCCCACTCGTGCGAGCAGACTTTCGCGCCCGTGAGCTGCCTCAGCTCGGCGGCGCCGCAGAGGTGGGAGAAGTGCGCGTGCGTCAGCCAGATTCGCTTCAGATCCGAGAGCGAGTGGCCCATGCGCCGCATCTCCGCCAGGATCGCGTGGGGGTGCGTGTCGCCGAGAGTGTCCACGAGCGTCAGGTCCTTGCCGTCGGCGACGAGGAACGCGCGGACGTAGCCGCGTGTCCGGCCACCGATGGAGACGATCCCCGGCGCGAGATCCACGGGCGGAGTCTCCCAGCTTGACGCTCTGGGAAGCGTGTTTTGATCGACGCGAGCTTCGGCCCCCATGGGTGCCTCACGCCTCCTCATCGCGCTCTCATCGCGGCTCGACCGGACGATCGGGTGGGACCGTCTGCCGCGCCCGCTCGGCCTGCTGACGCTGATCGGGCTCCGCGACCAGCTCCGCGAGCGCAACCTCTACGACACCGGGCTCGGGAAGCCCCCGCCGGCGCAGCCGCCCGATCTCATGAAGCGCACGCTCGACGGCAGCTGGAACGACCACCACACGCCCGCGATGGGAAGCCTCGGCACCCGCTTCGGCAGGAACGTGCCGCTCGACCGCGCGTACGCCGAGCCGGTGCCGGACCTCCTCGAGCCGAGCCCGCGCCTCGTCAGCCGCACGCTCCTCGCTCGCGAGGAGTTCATTCCCGCGCCGACGATCAACCTGCTGGCCGCCGCGTGGATCCAGTTCGAGGTGCACGACTGGGTGAGCCACGACACGGACGCGTCGAGCCCGATCCCCGTTCCGCTCGAGAAGGACGACCCCTGGCCCGAGCCGCCGATGGAGATCGCCGGCACGGTTCGGGATCCCTCCGCGAGCGGCGACGGCACGCCGCCGGCGTTCTGCACCTCTGACACCCACTGGTGGGACGCCTCGCAGGTCTACGGGAACGCGCAGAGCTTCCAGGACGTGGTGCGTACCGGCGTGGGCGGGGAGCTGAGGTTCGACCAACGAGGTCTCCCTCCGCCCGCGCTCGACCCCTTCCTCGACCCCGTGGGCCCTCGTGGGAACTTCTGGCTCGGCCTCGCGCTCCTCCACATGCTGTTCATGCGGGAGCACAACGCGATCTGCAAGAAGCTTCGGGAGAACGAGTCCGACGACTGGAGCGACGACCGGCTGCACGACACGGCGCGGCTCATCAACGCCGCCGTCATGGCGAAGATCCACACGGTCGAGTGGACGCCGGCGATCATCGCCCACCCGACGACGGAATGGGGCATGAACGCCAACTGGTACGGCCTCCTCGGAGAACGGTTTCGAAAGCGGGTCGGGCGCGTCGGTCGCAGCGACATCCTGAGCGGCATCCTGGGCTCGCCGACCGATCACCACGGGGCTCCCTACTCCTTGACGGAGGAGTTCGTCGCGGTCTACCGCATGCACCCGCTCATCCCGGACAAGTACACGTTCAGTGCCGTCAAGGACGACGGGTTCCTGAGCGGGCGTGACTTCCTCGAGATCGGGCCGGGGGGCAAGTGGCGCGAGTCACTCGGGGAGATCGAGGCCGCCGACGCCCTCTACTCCTTCGGGATCGCCAACCCCGGAGCGATCGCGCTCCACAACTACCCTGCCTCTCTCCAGGCGTTCAGGCCGGACGCGCAGGGGCCGCTCGTGGACCTCGCGACGATCGACATCCTCCGCGACCGCGAGCGCGGAGTCCCGCGCTACAACGAGTTCCGGACACTCATGCACCGCAAGCCCGTCTCGTCGTTCGAGGACCTGACCCAAGACATCCGGACGGCTGCCGAGCTCCGCGACGTCTACGGCCATGTCGACCGGGTCGACACGATGGTCGGCCTCTACGCGGAGCCGCGTCCGAAGGGTTTCGCCTTCGGCGACACGACGTTTCGGGTCTTCCTCCTCATGGCCTCCCGGCGGCTGAAGAGCGACCGCTTCTTCACGACCGACTACACGCGCGAGACGTACACGCGAACTGGCCTCGAGTGGATCGACGACGCGACGATGTCGAAGGTCCTGCTCCGGCACTACCCCGAGCTCGAGCCCGCACTCCGGGGCGTGGACAACGCGTTCAAGCCCTGGCGCCACGTCGGCGGCTGACACACGGCCGCACTCACGCCATCGGGACGATCCGCATCGTCGGCGTCGGCTTGGGAGCCTTGTCGTCGAAGTCGATCGGTCCGTTCGGGCCGAGCGGCCGCGCCGTCGCGATCAGCTCGTCGCTCACGACCGCGGCGTTACCGCACCAGTCCGCCGTCACCTCGGGCGGGCTCCAGCTCCCGCCGGCGCAGGAGGAGAGAAGGTCGCGGAACGGCCGGGAACCGCAGTCATCCCCGACGGGTGTGTCGTAGACGCACGCCCGACCGGCGCCCTTGGGCCCGAGGCGGTGCTGGACCATCTGCATGAGGGTGCGGTAGCGCGTGAACCGGTGTTCGTCCCAGTTGAATCCGTTCGGGTCGACGACCGTCCTGCCCGCGTCCCGGCCCCTCTCCACGAGCCTCCGCACGACGTCGGGCTTCATGTCGAGGTTGAGCCCGCCTTCGCGTTCGGTCAGGCGGATCCAGCAGATGCGGTCGCGGTATCCAGGAAGCTCGGCCTGCATGTTGTCGCGCCAGTTGCGGGCGGCGTTCAGGATCTGGGTCCCGAACGTGGCGAGGTCGGAGACGCCGGTGAAGAGCGGACGACGCGTTTCACGCGACATCTCGACCGGGGGCAGGTTCGGCACCCGCCACGGCTGGAGGTCGAGCCCGAAAGTCGGGCGGCGGGGCAGGAGCGCGTCGAAGAAGTGGATCGGGAAGTTGCTCGAGATGCCCCCGTCCGACATCGTGTGGCGGACGAGCTTCCCCTTCGGGCCGTCCTCCCGCCACAGCGGGACCGTCTCCATGAGGATCGGGAAGCTGAGGCTCAAGCGCGCGGCGACGACGATCGGGAGGTCGAGCCCCGGCAGCTCGTAGAGCGGCTCGTTGTCGGGCGTCCGGGTCTTTTCCGTCGAGTGCGCCACGAGGTGCCGGATAACCGGCTGTGGAAAGAGCCGCTCAAACTCGTTTCGCTCGAAGAGGTATGGCCGCCCCTCCGGGTCCGGCTCCGTCAGCGGGAGGACGACCGGGCGCGACGCGCTCAGGTCGGTCGTCACGAGCCGGAGGCTGATCTGCGGGTCCTCGGGGTCGTCGCCTTGGAGGTCACGGAAGGTGAGCGGATCGTTCGTGCCGCGATCGGCGCAGCGCTGGATCGTCTCGTGCAGCCACTCGGTCAGTCCCAGGCGCTCCCCGTATCCCGGCTCCGTCCTCCCAGTGCAGAGACCGAGCCCGCCCTCGGCCAAGGCGCGATCGAGCGCGGTCGCGAACCCCCGCAGCGCAAGCACCGTGACGAGGAGAACGATTCCGACGATGGCGAATACGCCGAGCACGACGACGCCCGCGACCTCGAGGTCGGTCGGAGTACGCTCGGCGAGCGCGAGCGACGTCGTCGTGGCGGCTGTGGCCCAGACCACGACGGCACCCGTGCCCGCGACGAGCCACCGCGTCCGCCCGCGCAGGACATCCCAGCCGGCCCGGAGGAGCCGCAGCGGGTACGACCGGGACGAGGTGGCGATCCGGAGGCCGACGTCGAAGGCGAGCTTCGTGTCCTTCTTCGGCTGGAAGAGGTCGCGGACGAAGCGCTCTTTCGTGATCTCGTCGATCACGTCCATGAGGCGATCGAATGCCGCGACGTCACGTCGCCGCCCGTACTCGCAGGCCGCGGCGCCGACCGCCGCGATCGCGCCTGCCGAGGCGCCTCCGACGTTGCGCAGCGTGTACCGCTTCGAGATCTCCTGGAGCGCGCTCGGGTAGACGGCGCCGCTCGTCACACCGCCTCTCATCACGAGATCGCACTCCTCCTTCGGCCGTTGCACTTTCATGTCCACCGTCATCGCCGGCCTCCTCTCTAACTCGCGGTGAGACGACGCTACGCCTCCCCCGGAACCGGGGCAAGCGCTCGGTCCGCCGGACCCGCGGTGTTACTCGGCGAGCGCGCCTCGGTTGCGGAGCGCCATCCCGACGCCGCGCACCATTCCGAATCGCTCGTAGAACGGCACGAGCTCCTCGTCGCAGGCGAGGTCGATCATGTAGTGGCCCTCGAGGAGCTCGAGAAGCCGCCGGACGAGCTCGGTACCGATTCCCCGGCTCTGGTAGGTGGGCAGCACCTCGAGCAAGGGAATGTACGCGCTGAGGACGCCGTCGCCGTGCGCGCTCACGAACCCCACGACTCTGCCCGTCTCCGAGTCGCGCGCGACGACGGCGTAGTCGCTCCCGCGCAGGAGCGCCACGTGGCGATCGGGCGACGGTGCCGTCGGCCAGCCGACGAAGAACCCTTGGAGATTCCCGGCGGTGACGCCGGACATGTCCGTCTCGTATGCGATCACGCACGGCACCGTAGCCGCCGCGTGGGCCACACTTCGCGCGTGACGTCGTCGCTCCCCCAGCGTCTCGTCCTCCTCGCCGCGGTCGCCCTTCTCGGCGCCGTGACCGCCCTCGCCGTCGTCGAGCGTAGCGAGCAGGCCGCGAGCACCGCGCCGCTCACCAGCGCAGCCGCGCCTGCCGGCTGGAACAGCGCCTTCGCCGGCTCACGCGGCCCGGTCGGAGATGCCCAGCGCACGACGTGCGGGCAGGTGCTCGCACCAGAGTCGCTCGGCGTGACGCACCCCGTTCTTCCCTGCGGCGCCAAGATCGTCCTCCGGCTCGGGGGGATGCAGGTCCTGACCGAGGTGATCGACAACGAGCTCGTGGAGCCGGGTCGCCAGCTCGAGGTCACGGAGGAGCTCGCGCGCATTCTTCACCTCGAGGACACGACGGAGATCGACTGGCGCTTCGCCACGGACGCGGGCGGGTAAGATGCGATCGCTCGACCCTGTGCGTGGCACCGGCTCCAACGTGAACCAACACACAAGCGAAGGGAGCCGGCGTCGGGGATAGGCGTTGCCGACGCCCCGCACGGCGCCCACCTGGCAAGCCAGGTTCGCAACGGCCGGCGCTTCACCGGCAGGGTGGAGCACGCCCGGAGGCAGCGATCATCTAGCCTGACCCGATGGCAACTGTCGAGGTCCTGGGCGATGCCACGCGCGGCGGGGAGTGGGCGGCCGTGCGCCTCGTCGTGGACCACGACCGGATCGCCGAGGCGGATGCTGACGGCCTCGATCGTTCCCTCGAGGGGCTGACCCTGCTCGAGGCGGCGGCCGTCGGCGGCGATGCGCTCGCCGTCGAGGCGCTCGCGTCGGCGCTCGGCCCGGTGTTCAGGGCCGACCCGGTCCCCACCCGCGTCGCGGTCGCGATGAGCGGGGGAGTGGACAGCGCGGTTGCACTCCTTCGGGCGCTCCCGAACGCGCTCGGAGTCACGCTCCGTCTGTGGCAGGACCCGGCCGGGCCTTCGGCCGAGCGCGCCTGCTGCTCGCCGGCAGCCGTGTCCGCAGCGAGGGAGACGTGTCACGCGCTCGGGCTCCCGCACGTGACGCTCGACCTCCGGGAGGAGTTCCGGCACGCGGTCGTCGACCCCTTCGTGGCCGGGTATGCGGCGGGAGACACGCCCAACCCCTGCACCCGCTGCAACGGCACATTCCGTTTCGACGCGCTCCTCGCCTTTGCGGATCGTGCGGGCGCGGCTCGGCTCTCCACCGGCCATTACGCGCGCGTCGTCGCCCGGAACGGCACGCGCCTCATCGGCCGCGCAGCCGACGCCGAGAAGGATCAGTCCTACATGCTCGCGACGCTCGACCCGAGCCTTCTCGAGCGGATCGAGTTCCCGCTCGGAAGCCAGTCGAAGGACGACACGCGCGCCGAAGCTGCGCGGGCCGGGCTCGCGGCCGCATCTCGCCCCGAGAGTCAGGAGGCCTGCTTCCTCGCAGGCGGCGACTATCGTCGCTTCCTCGAGCGCGAGGGCCTCCTCGGCGCTGACGGCGAGATCGTCGACGAGCACGGACGGGCACTCGGCCGGCACGGCGGCTACTGGCGCTTCACGCCTGGGCAGCGCCGTGGGCTCGGGGTCGCCGCGGGTCGACCTCTCTACGTCGTGCGCACGGACCGCTCGACGAACGCGGTCGTCGTGGGGCCCTCCGAGGCGCTCGCCGCGACCACGGTCGAGGCCCGGGGACGCCTCTACGTGCCGGTCGAGCACGCAGAGGTAAAGCTGCGGTACCGCTCGGCCCCGGTCTCGGCGCGGGTGGCGTCGTCGAACGGGGGCTTCTCGCTCGATCTCGAGGCACCTGCGCACGCGGTCGCGACGGGTCAGGTCGCTGCGCTGTATGACGACGACGCGGTCGTGGGTGCTGGTGTCGTCACCCGCGTTGCCTGAACGGAGCGTCTAGGATCATCCCTATGACGCTGGCCTCGACCTCGAGCGACATCCTGAACTACGCGCTCGCCGCGTTCTTCGTCGGGACCGGCGTGTTCCTCTCGTACATGCTCCTCCGGCTCGGAGGGACGTTCGCGCGACTCTCCTCGTTCATCAAGGGCTCGGAGCGCGATCTCCTGCCCGTGATCGTGAAGGCGGGAGGAACGGTCGACCGCGTCAACGACCAGCTCGACAAGCTCGACACCGTCACCGACAGCGCGGTCTCGGCGGCCGACAGCGCCGATACGGCGGTTCGGGCCGTGTCGATGGCGATCACGACACCCGTCAAGAAGGTAGTCGCCTTCGCGGCCGGGATCTCGCATGGCATAGCCGCTTTTCGAGCGCGGCACGATGTCGGCGATGCCTTCGACGTGGCGAAGGAGGCCGCCGCCCGGCGCGAGGAGGAGCTCGACGAGGAGCTTCGCAGCGCAGGTCGCCCCTCCTCCGACGGAGCTCCCCCGGCGGCGTAGCCCACATCGCGGCCCAGGGACGCCGGACCGCCCGCTCGTAGAATCCAGGCATGCAAACGACGGCCGAGCTGCGCGAAGGATTCCTCGCGTTCTTCGAGGAGAAGGACCATCTGCGAGTTCCGTCGGCATCGCTGATTCCTCGCGTAGACGACCACTCGAGCCTTCTCACGACCGCGGGCATGCAGCCTCAGATGCCGTTCTTCCTCGGCCGCGAGCCACCGCCGGCGCCGTTCACGACGACCTCGCAGAAGTGCTTCCGCACCGTCGACATCGACGAGGTCGGGCTCGACACGTACCACCTCACGTTTTTCGAGATGCTCGGCAACTTCTCGTTCGGGCAGTACTTCAAGGAGGGCGCGATCGACCTCGCGACGGAATTCGTGCTGGAGCACATGAAACTCGACTGGGATCGCATCTGGATCACGGTGCACGCCGGCGACCCTCAGCTGAAGCTGGGGCCCGACGAGGTCGCGATCGAGCTCTGGCAGAAGGTCGGCATGCCGCCCGAGCGCATCGTCCCGCTCCCGACCTCCGAGAACTTCTGGTCTGTCGGCGGGCCCGGGCCCTGCGGTCAGGACTCGGAGCTGTTCTTCGACTGGGGCGAGGAGGCGGGCTGCGGGCAGCCGGACTGCGCACCCGGCTGCACCCGCTGCGAGCGCTTCCTCGAGTTCTGGAACCTGGTCTTCATGGAGTTCGAGCTGCATGCGGACGGCACGCTGACGGCGCTCCCGACGCAGAACATCGACACCGGCCTCGGGCTCGAGCGGACCGCCCGGATCCTCCAGAACGTTCCCTCCGTCTTCGACACCGACGGCTTCCAGCACATCATGGAGTGGGTCGCCGCCGAGTCCGGCGTCGCGTACGGCGACTCTCCGGCGGCGACGAAGGCCCATCGCGTCCTCGCCGACCACGGGCGGGGGATGACGTTCCTCGTCGGCGACGGGGTGACGCCCTCGAACGAAGGACGTGGGTACATCCTGCGGCGGATCATCCGGCGCGCCGTGCAGCAGGCACAGCGCATCGGCCTCCACGACGTGTACCGGCTGCCCGCGGTCGTCGTCGAGCAGATGGGCGACGCCTACCCGGAGCTTCGCGAGCACGCCGGCGAGATCGAGACGGTCGTGAGAGCCGAAGAGCAGCGCTTCCTGGAGACCCTCGAGCGAGGAATGAAGCTGTTCGAGGAGCTCGCCGACCGTGAGGCGATCTCCGGGGAGGAGGCCTTCACGCTCGCGGCGACGTACGGCTTCCCGCTCGAGCTCACCGTGGAGCTCGCCGAGGAGCGTGGCCAAGCCGTGGACGTCGACGGCTACGGGGTGGAGATGGACCGCCACCGCGAGATCTCCAGAGCAGGAGGCGAGACAGAGGTGCAGCGCGCTGCCGACTTCGCGCGCGCCGCCGGCTTCGAGACGGAGTTCGTCGGCTACCGCAAGACCGACGTGCTCACGCAGATCGGCGCGTTCGAGGAGCTCGGTGACCGGCTTTTCCTGACAAAGCTCCGCGAGTCGCCGTTCTACCCCGCGGGCGGCGGTCAGGTGACCGACCAGGGATACGTGGAGCTCGACGACGAGTCCGGCACCCGGGCGGAGCTTGTCGAGGCGTACCGGTTCGACGACGACCAGGCACTCCTCC